>Ga0164241_10001927_pt1 | contig 23819 bp, 24 predicted proteins | sample OricomyardsoilBY_FD_108780 | JGI IMG/M metagenome (GOLD analysis project Ga0164241, IMG submission 108780) | Backyard soil microbial communities from Emeryville, California, USA - Original compost - Back yard soil (BY) | ecosystem: Environmental > Terrestrial > Soil > Unclassified | place: USA... | reverse complement strand
GAAACCCTTGACGCCCCCACCCTCTCCACGGCATAGACCTCGCCACTCGCGCCCCTAGCTCAGCTGGATAGAGCGACGGCCTCCGGAGCCGTAGGTCAGTGGTTCGAATCCACTGGGGCGCACTAAGTTGTCCCGCTTGCTGTCCCGGCGAGCGGGCTTCGCATTGTCGTTGTTCGGCATCGCCTTCACCTTGGCCGGCGCCTTGCGCTTTGCCTTGGCGGGCCCCTTCACGAGGCCGAGCGCCACGTCCAGCGGTGCCCAGTCACCTAGGTGAAGCTCGGCCGCTTGGCGCGCGGCGCGGCGGTAGCGCTGCACCATCTCGTGGGAGCGGTGGCCGGTACGGTCCGTCACCCACGCTTCGGGCTTGCCGGCCGCGAGGGCGATCGTCACGAACGATGCGCGGAGGTCGTGGGCGCGCATCGCTAGCCGGGCGGTGCTGCGTTCGAAAAGCTCGGGGCGGTTGACGCCAGCGAGCTTGAGGTCCGCGCGGAGCCGCGTAGCAAGGCGCTCCGGCTCGGCGGGCGGCTCGAATACCAGGGCGCCGGGCTCGCCTTCGAAGCGCGCCAGGGTGGCCGCCACGCCCGGCGAAAGGGCCCAAGCGCGGGGATCGTCGGTCTTGTTTTCGTCCAGCCGTACGGCGCCGCGCTCGAGATCGAGGTCCGACCAGCGGAGCGCCAACGCCTCGGAGACGCGGCACCCCTCGCGGATCAGGAAGCCCCACAGCAGCCGCCGCGCGATCGGCACGGCACCGCTCGCCATCAATGCGGCGTCCTCGGCCGGGTAGAGGTACGCGAGCGCCTTGCGATCCGCCTTGCGCGGCAGGAAGCCTTGGCGCGGAACGGGGTTGGTCTCGCGAATCTTCAGCGGATACACCGCGAGGCTCATCAGGCGGTTCAGCGCGAGCGCGACGTGGCGGCGCGTGCCGGCGCTGAGCTGCTTTCGGCGCTGGCCTTTGAGAGACGACATGACGCGTTCGAGGTGGGCGAGCGTGACGTCCCGCACGCGCACGTCCCCGATCTTGGCGTATACGTGATCGCGCAGCCGGCTCACATCGTCCGAGGCCGAGCGCCGAGCCTTCACTTGATCGGGGTACTCTTTTGCCAACGTGCCGCTGGTCCAAGCCTCGCCGAGGTCGCATACCGTCCACAGGCCACGAGGGTTTTCCGCCTTGCGTTTGATCGGAACAGTACCGCTAGCCAGCTTTGCAACCGCGGCGGTGATTCGCTTCAGCTCGGGGCCGTCAGCGGCGCCGGCTTTCTCGAGGAGTGATGCGGCAAGGTCTGCGGGGACGTCTCCGAGCTGCGCCCCGAGATCAAGCAGGACCTTCGCGCGGGCCGTCGCGAGGTCGAGATCGATCGTGGGGATCCGGAATCGTCGGCGCTCTTTGCCAAAGCGCACGCGGACGCGGTAGCCGGTGCCGTCAGCGAGGGGTTCGAGGGTCGGGGCTTCGTCGGCGGGGTTGGGCATGAGAGCGCGGTAGCCAGGGTGGCTCTATCTTCCTACGCTTGCGGGCAGCAAAACCTTCCCCCCACCGGGGCCGCGTGCTCCGATCACCAGGTCCAATAGGTGATGATTTGGGACCCCACACGCGGCTTTTTGACGGAGTACTTCAACGTGCACCGATCTGGCGCAATGATCAGGTCCCGGAGGTCACGCTCTTGTCCGCCAAAAGCAAGTCGGGGAATGGCGGTCAGGCACGCTTTATTGGTCGGAAGAGTCACCGTAATCGTTACGATCTTAGTCGGGAAGTCGACAACATAACCGAGGCTTTCGCTATGGGCGGGAAACGAATCGATCAGATCGTAGCTGAGCTTTCCGTCAAATGGCTTGCCTCGCGAAGGTGCCGGAGTGAAGGGGACCGTGATCTCGTACTCTCCACCCATCGTACGTCTCTGCTGGGCGTCCGGAATGGGGCGGCCATTCCAATTGAAGTCGCGCACGTCGCCGTCTGCAGCGATGTTCCGGTGGACCATCTGCGTCAGATGGTTAAAGTTCGGCACGATCTTGTACGTCTTGGTGAGCGTGGCCTGGCTCGGCCCCTTCGAAAGGTCCAAGTGCACCTCGACGACATCCATTCGGAACGGATGATCGGTCCCCACTTTATTTACCCAGACAGCAGCTCCGATCGCCAGCACCGCGATCACCACGCAGAGGAGGGCAGTGGTAGCGTGGTCTGAAAAGAACAGCGCGAGAAACGACGGCAGACCTACGATGAGGCCGAGAAGCCCTAGGCCTCGATCAAGTGTCATACTCCCCCGCGTTAACCTTAGCCGCCGGTCTTGGTGCTCATGTGTCTTGCCTTACTGACGGCCGCTTCCCCCACTGCTTGAGGGCAACCGGTTATCAGGGGAGAGCATATCCACCCCCTGATTTTCTGCAATAACATTGCGAGGTCTCAGCCGACGGTCCCGCGCCAAGCTGCCGATTCTTCAGGGTTAACTCGTTGGCCTAAGTAAACGGGTGTACCTCCGCGAACGCTCAAACGATACCCCCGCCCCGACCTACATAGAAGGGGGCATCGCACCCCGTTGAAGCGATCCTTATTGGCGCAGCCTAGCGCACCACAAGCGGCCCGCTCCGGCGCGGCAGCGTCTCCCGGATCCGCTGCCCCGTCGCCGGCGCCAAGGGCTCGCGCGGGCGTCAGTGGCCCGCTTGGCTCGTCTCGTGGGCCAGCAGGGCCGCTGCGCTGCGTGCCCCCGTTGGCGCCGGACAGCCAAGCGTCGGTGCTGGCCGCCGGTAACGTCACGACGCGACTCGGGCGCATGCGGGGGCGTACTCTGCCCAAGCGGCCACTGCGGCGCGCGTGCACGTCTTGCAAATCGCCGTGCACATCACCCCGCGACCCGTCACCCCAACCGCCTTGCGGTGCTCCGACGTGGCGTGAGGTACGTCGACCTCAACCGATTCCGTTTGGACGCCGCACATCCTGCAATTCTCGTGGAGGCTCATCATGTTGAGACTTACGGCCACACCGAGACAAGTCTTTACCAACAAAATCACCCCACAGGGTGATATATCAACCGCCGTATACGAGGCTTGATATATCGGACTTAGTGGCGCGACATCGGCGGGAGCTATGAGCGAGCTTTCGCGCCGGTGCCGGCCGGGGTCTAGGCAAAGAATAGCAACGCCGCACCTGCGGCGTCGATGAGCGCGCGGTCAAGCGACGGCTCCGCGGGGATCGAGATTGCTCGCGCTAGTGCGGCTTTGGCGCCGGGGAGGTCGAGCGAGCTTCGCGCGGTCGCCAAGCGCTCATCGAGCTGACGCGCCGTGGCGCCCGTCGAGGCACCGCCGTCGATATCGGCGATCAGCACGTTCACGCCGGCCAGGTCGGCACGCCACGCGACGTGCGCCGCCGTCTCGGAGCTACCCGGCGAAAGACTCGATTCAATGGCGTCCGCGGCGAGCACCAACGGCCACACCACGTCGATAGACAACTGTTCCTGAGCTTCGGTTGAAGGGCTCCCGCTCAGGACCAGCGAAGATGCGGATGTACCCGTTAGGGTGTCCACCGCTGCCCAGGCCTTCGGCGATCGGGTGGTTGGGTTCGTTGCGGGAATCGAGCTCAGGAATTGGGCCACGAGCGCGGACCAATTGGTTGGCTTCGGGGCGGCGCTCGAGGAGGCCGGCGGCTCCGGCCGGATCCCGAGCTCGGTTACCCAAGCCGGAACCACCGCTCCTCTCACGTTCACGAGCTTGCGGAGCGCTTCGAGCACCGCCTCACGGGTGACAAGATCGTTGCGGCCCACGGCGACGCGGAATCGATTGTGGAGGATGTCAAACATGAGTGTAGAAAGTCACGGGGTTGGAGCTCGCGCGCCTCGCCAGCTTGGCGACTTAAGCGCGTGCAGTACTCGCCATGGGATCCTGCCGGCGGTGATTGCTTCCAGAGCGAGCGCCTCCGACATGAAGTGCGCTTCCTGGCGATCGCCGGCGTGCCAAGCGATCAGCGTCACGCTGCCATCGGTGCGAAACGAAAGCGCTCGTCCGCCTACTGGCGCGGCCTGCGCCCATGCACGAACGCCACCGAAGCTCGTCACGGCGAAAGGCTCGGTAGGCTGCTCCGCAACGGGCATCTTGAGTGCTTGCGGTTTGGGCTTGGGCGGTGCCGGCGCTTTGGTTTTGGCGGGCCTTGTCAGCGCGGCGAAAGCGGGCACCGCGACGCCAAGGCTCGCGGCCAGCTTGCGTGCGTCGAGTCGCACGCGGCCCGCTGTCGAGCGCTTTCCAGCTGCTACGGCCGCCGTGTGCTGCGCCTCGAGGCCGGCCAACGATCGGGGCACGCCATGACCGTACGCGGTCACGGCGCCACCTCAGCGGCCGTTGTTGGCTCCTCGGCGCGCTCGCGCTCGAAACGGAGGTCCAAGCGCCACGCAATGTCACCGCGATCGATCGCGCGGCAAGCCGCCGTTGTGTCGGGGTAGGCGGCGTACTGCTGGCCGAGGCCGTCAAATGTCGAGGCGTACAAGACCGTGTGGCCGCTCGAGGAGTAAACGCGGTACCGGCGAAGGCCTGGCGGCGCGGCGGCGCACCACTGTTCGATGGCGGCGGGGATCATGGGGCCCGCCTTTGGCGAACTAGGGCAACATGAGAGTGGCGCTCGGCCCATTCGATTTGCTGAACGAAATGGATCAAGTCGAGCGCGTTATCAACGGCGGGGGCCGCGAGCACGGCCGCGGCCAGTCGACTTTCCGAGGCGGCGAGCGCGGCCGCCTTTCGATCGAAGGGGTCGGCGGCCATGGCTCACCCCGCCGCCGTGGCGACGCGCAGCTGTTCGATCGCAACGCGCCGCTCTGCGATCGGCATTGCGTCGAGCTTGGCGGCTTCCGCTTCGGCCGCGGCATTCAGCTCGTGCTCTTCTCGCACGCGGCGCAGCTCGCGCAGCTTGAGCTCCGCGCTCGAGACCACGCCGTTGGGTGAAGAATCGACGCGCTGGGCCGCAATCGCTTCGAGGTCGTGATCGATTTCCTCGATCGTGTTCGGCGGCGTTGTGTGCAGCGATCCACCGCGCGGAGCGGGCACCACGTGCGAAGGGTCAAACAGCTTGGCCGCGCGCCGAGCACGGAAAACGATCTGCTGAGCTTCGCCGGCGAGGTGGTACGCGAGGGTCAGGTGATCGTGCACCGGGCCAACCGCGGCGCCGTACGCGGCGTAGTCGTTGCGGTACTGCTCGATTGCAGCGATGTGGGCGGCAAGCGCTTTGGCGGAAGGATCCGCGAGCGGCGCCGGCTCGAGCGGTGCCGGCCGGGCAAGCAACTCGCGAGCCGCGGTAAGCTCGGCCTCGAGAAAGGAGCGGATCTCCTCGAGGTCAGACGCGGAGCGGTTGTACGCTCCGCCGCCTTGTTCGGCCGCAATCAGCGCTTCGAGCTCGGCAATATGTGCGTCGTGCAACGCCGGCGAGAACGGCGCTTGCTTGGCCGCTTCGGATCGCCGGTATTCGAGCATTTCACGCGTGGTTTTGGCGGCTTGGTACTTCGCCTTTAGGTCGGCGTATTGCTGGGGGCTGACGTTTTGGGGCATCGGGGGCTTTCTTGGAGGCGGCGGAATTAGGTGGGGTCAGCAACACGCGCGAGGCGCGTCGCGTTGAGCGCGAGCCGTCCGGCGGCGCCGGAGCCTTGCTCGAAGAGCACGTGGTACACGGCGGCATCGGCGCTCGCACGCTTGCCCTGGTCGAGGGCGTGTTGCGTCGCTGCCTGCGAGCTTCGCGTAGCCGCCACGAGGTCGAGCTGAGCACACTCGTCTTGCGCGCGGGCTAGCGCCGCTGCGCATGCGAGTCGCACGGCCGGGGTGCCAGCGGCGGCGGTCGTCAAAGCAGCGCTAGCAGCCGTGCCGCGCGCGCCGGCAAACTCTGAGCGTGCGGCGCGGACTTGAGCCGCGGCAATCGCGGCGTCCGCCGCGGCGAGATCTGCGGCTTGTTGGGTTGCGTTGGGTGTGGATCCGGTAGGCATGGTTTTTACTTCGCGACCTTCACGGCGCTCGCCTTGCGGGCGAGGAATTGCTCGCGCGTGAGTTGATGCTTTTTCATGTACGCGCGCTCGGCGTCGGTTAGACCCGACACGTCAGCGTTGGAGAGGCCGACACGCTTGGCCGGTGCGGCGGGCGCCGCGGGCGCGTCGCCGACGCGAACGGCCTTGGCTTTCCGCTCGGTGAACTGCGCTGCGGTGAGCTGATGCTTGGTGCAGTATTCCTGCTCCGCCTTGTTCAACTTGGCGGGCGGCGGTGCAGCGGCGTCCGTCAGTGCATCGCCCCGGCTCCCAGGCGACACGACCGCGCCCTCGGCTGCGGCGTCGGCCACAAGCGCTTCCAGCGCGTCCAGAATCTCGGACGGCAAAGCGTCCGCCGGTAGCTCGAGCAGCTTGGCAACCGCGGAAAAGGTCTTGGTAGGATCCTTAACCGCAAGCGCGATGAGAACGCGCAACGTCTCGCCCGGGGTCTGGTCCAACGATTTTGCCAACGCGCGGAAACGGTCAGCGTCGGCCTTCACCACTCGAGCGCGCACGGTTGTGCTGCCCGAACGGGTAAACGGACCACCCCGCTTGGCGGCGGCAACGAGCGGCGCGGCTTGGTGCGTCGCCGGCATGGCGACAAGCGCTACGTTGATGAGCTCGCACACGCGGCCGTTTTCGTCGGCCAGAAATGCGGGGCTCGTGTACCGCTGAGTTTTCTCAGACAAGCGCCGCGCGCCGTCGGGCGTCCACTTGCAGTCCACCGCCCAAAGCTCGCCGTTGCGTAGCTCAAGCTTGAACCAGCCCCGCGCGTCCGAGGCATCCGCGCGTCCGAGGTCCCCAAGAGAAAGGTGCTCGAGGTCGAGGCAGAGGTCCACGCCTTGCGCCTGATATGCGGCCATCACCGCTCGCGCGGCGACCGCGTCGAACAGGAAAACCCCCTTGGTTGTAGGGTTTTCACCGGCTTTGAAGATCCGGAATTCCGTGGGCGGGGCGTCGCCCGGAACAAGTGTTGACGCGACGCTCGATAGGGCGGGCCGTACGGGACTAGGCATGGTGTGGACACTGAATTGTGGTCCGCAGCCCCCGGTCGCGCCAGCCAAATCGTGGGGACTAGCCCCCGGTCAGGTCCCGTCGTCGGCGCGGAGGAGGGAGCCCATGGCCTCCCGCAGCTCGCCCCACGCACCCTCGATAGCTGCCCGGTCTAGCTCCTCGGGCTCAAGCAGATCCGCGAGCCGGGTAGCGTGCTCGCGGGTGCCTTGGACAACCATTGTGAACACGTCGGCCGCGGCATACGCCCGGGGTTTCGCCGCGGCTTTCTGCGCGGCGCGGCGTGCCCAAGCGCGGATCGTTTCGTGGCTTACGTGCACGTCGAGCTCCGCCAACTCAGCTTGCACTTCACGGAGCGATGCCCCGGCTTTGACAGCTTTGACGGCGTGGGCGACGGCTGCGGGGTCGACGGGCTTGGTGGTGGCCATTGCTTGACAGTCTGGCATGAACGGGGGCGCGAGGCCCCGTGTTGGCCAACTGCCCAAGTGTCTTGTGGTATTGGGCCGGGTGTAGAATCGTTGTGCGTTTGGCAAGGATTTCGCGCCCCAGAGTCGATGGCGCACATAAACCGAACGATAACGCAGACTTGACAGTTCAAAAAAGCAGGCTCGGAAGGCGGGGCAGCCCTCGAAAGCAGCGAGGGCCCCCCAAATACCCTCTCACTGCAATGGAGCCACCACAAGTGTTGCCATATGTTCGTTGCGTGCGGCGGCTGCTGGGGTATGTCTGCGCATGCCGAAGCTGACGCCGTTGGAGGTCACGTCCGTTTGCAGTGCCGCGGCCGCTGCTTGGACTAAGGCAAGCCCAAGTGCTCGGACGGTATCGTTCGTTTGGGGCGGTCGACGCTACCGCTCGAAGCTGACCAGCTTTCGCATGCTGGTTGAGACAGCCGCGGGGCAGCCCGTGGCGTGCCGCTACCATTGAGCGCTCGTCACGCTTGGGTAGGCTTTGGCCCTAGTGGCCACACGCGCAAAGCGAATCCAACAAGGTGTTGTCGCTCAACACCCTCGACCCGCTTTCGCCATGTCCCGCCGTCCCCATCCACCTTTCCTACGGAAAGTGGTGGGCAGGCGGACGAGCGATCACAAACAGGCGGGAAAGATGCTGGAAAGTCTGGCCTGCCTTTCTCGGGGCTGATCCGGCCAGGCCAGACGATCCCGCAGAAAACATGCTGGAAAGCCTGGCCTGAGAGACCACGGAAATCGCCGTTTCGGCCGACACTCACGATGCCGCAGAAAACATGCTGGAAAGCCTGGCCTGACCGACTCGCCGCGCGCAAGCGAAGTGGCAACGCCAGGCCACACCCCTACTGCAATTGGGGCAGTTGGTATCCCTTGGCGGCTCGGGTCAACACCCCGTCGTCGACCATGGCCCCGAGCTCCACGCGCAGCCGGTCGGCGCCAACCGTGAGGCGCCCCTCGAGTTTCGAGCGCGGGACGGTGCCGCCGATCTCGGCCACGGCCGACAAGATGTCCGCGCGCAGCTCAGCGTTCGCGGCGGCCTTGGCGACGGCCGCCGGTTCGAGCAGCCGTTGGCGGCCGAAGTCCAGTGCTAGGTCAAAGCGCCCCTCGGCGTTGTGGCGGCTCGGCCCGACTGCAACGCTAACGATGGCGCCGGCTCGCCGCACGTCCAGCAAGGTTGTGAAGCTGTACGCGATCCGACCGCTGCCTTTTGGCGTGCGAGCACTCCCGGTGATCTCCGACGTCGCAACGAAGATCGCCGGCCATTTCTTTTGGCAGTCGATCACGGCCTTGATCGTCGCCTCGAGAGCTTCGCGCTCGCCTTTGCCTTCAGCGGCTGCGCTCGGCACGGTTTGCAGCGAGTCGGCCACCATAACCAGCGGGCGCCCCGCGGCCCACTCGTGTGCCGATTCCCAAAAATCCTCAAGCGTTCCGCGATCGGTCATTAGGAACGGCTGGGCGCTCAAGCGGGCCAGCGCCTCTGGCGACGGCTCAAGCGCTTCGCGCGGCGACAATCCTATTTGTTGAAGCCGGCGTGTCATGACGTCGGCAACGCTTTCGTCTTCCGCGCGCCAAGCCACGCATAGTCCCTGGCTCATGGCCGCCCGCGCGAGCCCGATAGCGACAGCTGACTTTCCGTGCTTCGGGTCGCCCTTGACCAGCACGCGGCCGCCCATCGGTACGCCGGGCTTGCCTCGAAACAAGTTGTCCAGGGCCGCCCAGCCAGTCACCAGGCGCGCAGAGGACAAGGCCGCGAAAACAGCGGCCGCATCGGCGGTGTCACTCTCAAGGTACGCGCTCGGTAGGTACAAAGGCGGACAAGGCACGCGATACGCGTCGTAGCCTTGCGCCTGGTAGCGCGCGCCATCGTCCCACGCCACGCCGCCGGACAATTTCTTGGCCCACTCTACACCGGTGGTCGGCTCATCCCACCATGTCACGAACGTGAGGTGTTCCCCCGGCACCGCGAAAACGATCGCTTCGGTGTCACCGATCGCGCGATCGCGCCACTGCACGGCCCATGCTTGCAAGCGGGCGCCTTTGAGTCCTGGCGGGACAATCGTCTCTCGGTCGTGCGTGAGAGCCCAATTACGACTGAGGTACGCCGGGCGATCTTGATAGTCGGCGGGCAGCTCGGTGGGCCACTGGCCGCCGCGCGCTTCGTGCCATCGGCGTACCCGCCCCCAGTGGTTTAGGGTCTGCCGGCTCATCACCAAGCCCGGCCGGAGCATGCCGGCGAGATCTTTTAGGTTCGTGGGCGACGCGCCTGGGTAGGGTTCGCCTTGCGCGTCGAACACGTGGGCGTCGGTGAGCTCTTCCACGTCAGGGTGGGCGTCCCAGTACGCGTCAGACAACGTGTCCAGGTCTAGTGCGCCTGACTGTTCGCGTGCCTCTCTGGCGGCACGCTCAGCGGCCCCTCGAGCCTGATTTTCCGCGGCCCGTTTTGCGTGCTCCGCCTGCCGATCGGAGTCGTCCGCGGCTCGCTTCGCCGCCACGGCGCGTGCGGCCTTCTCGCGCGGTTCCCGCTCGATCTGTGGCAACGCTTTTAGGCGGGCTAGGTATTCGTGCAGCGGGCTGAAGAGGCTACCAACGCGGGCCTCCTCGGCCTCGGCCACGGCCCGCTGTGCGTCGTAGGCTTCGGCGTACTCGGTGAGCGCCCGGAGCCTTTCAACCGGCAGGCGTTCGCCCGACGGCACGTCGTACAGCGTGCGCAAATAGACAGCGAGGCCCAAGCGCTTCACGCCGGTGTGAGCTTCGGTTTGGAGAGCAACTGCCGCTTGGCGGCGTTGAAAAGAGAGTGTCACAATACGGGGTACTTTCTGGCTACGAGCGAGGCCCCGTTGCTGCGGGGCTTTCGCGTTTCTACGGTTAGCGTTTTGGGGGGCGATTGCAGGGAAGCCGCGCGATTTCGATCGCGATCTCTCGCCGCGTCCGATCGGCCTCGACGGCGCGGTCTATCGCCTCGAGCAGCCGCACACGCTGTGCGATCGGCGTTCGCTTCAACGCGCCGGTGAAGATCCAATTGTCGCGGGCGCGGCGGCGCATCGCGGGAGAGACTTTGTTGCGGGCACGGGTGGATTCGGTGTCGCTCATGATGCTCATTTGTTCGTCTCCGTTGGAGTCTCGTCGGCTCGTTCTGCGAGCGCAGCGTCGGCTATTTCGTATGCGTAGCTCGCGATGATAGCCGGCTCGAATTCGCCCGCGTCTCGGTGCTCGAGGCGCATGGCGCCGATCGCGGCCAAGGCGAATTGGTCGCGGAGCTTTCGATCCGCGGCGTTCACGCTGCCCCCTTCCGAGCGTCCGCGTTTGCCGGTGCATCGGTATCGATCTCGAAGCCGGCGGACTCGAGCAAGGCCCGCAAATCGTCATCTCCGCCCGCCTCCTCGCGGATGAGCTTCAACACGCGCGGAGCGAGCGCCCGCGCCAGGGCGTCGAGGGCTTGATCTTCGGCCGTGCTCACGGGCGCCCCTCAGGCAGTTCGATACCAAGAGCACGCGCGGCAGCGCAGATCGCGCGCGCTGTGAGCTCGTGGGCTTTGCTCTGCCCGGCTAGGTATCGCCCAACCGTGCGTTCATCAACGCCGGCGTGGGCTGCAATTCGTACTCTGGTTTTTCGGTCTGGGATCTGTGGCTGCGGGTTGCCGGAAAAGGACACAATTCACCTGTCTAGGTGCCTTGTGCGTCGTCTTTCCGCCGCTGCGTTCCTGGCTGTACTAGAGCCTGCTTACGCCCTATTGGGCTGCGCTGCGTGCGACTGTCTAAATCTCCCCCCGAGGATTTCGGGGTACCGACTCCCAAGCCTGGCAGGCTCGGGCCGCGGGTTAGCTGTTCAATGGGAGCGCCCACCCGCAAGTGGTGGGGTCGCGCCTTAGTGTAGCAACGTGCCCGCAGTACGCCACACCAGCCGCGCGCCCCTCAGTGCCGCGTCGGCGGCTCGTTCGCGTCGAGCTCTGCGAGCGCGCGCGCAAGCTCGGCCACGCGCGACCAATCCCCCGCCGTGGTCGCGCGCGCGAGCCCCCCGCGAAGCTCTGCGGTGCTGAAAGCCGTATGGGACAGGCCCGGGACAAGTGTTTTCTCGGCCGCTGGGTACACGGTTTCGCCCGAGGTTTCTGCCTCTTCACCACCTACATTTTCGCCCGCTCGTTCTCCGGAGCCGTAGGTCAGTGGTTCGAATCCACTGGGGCGCACTGCAGCGAAGACGCTGAAAACGCAATCCGGGCCGCTGAAGCGGATCACAATCGGATCACATTCGAGGAGGCGAAGGCGCTCCTCGAAGCCGCTCGCGCTGGCGAGAAGATTTCGGCAGAGCGGGCGAGAGACTTTGCCCGGGCCGTGCTGGAGCTGGACGAGCTGGGGCGGCTGGCGCTCGCGGTGCTCGATGGCGGGCTGTTCGTGGGGTCGCGCGTGGTCGAGCTGGCTGACGCCTACTTGGCGGACGCTAGCGAAGCCGACGACGCCACAGAGGGCGATGCTGGGCCCGGGGAGGCCGTGTCGTGACGGCGCTGGCCAAGCTGTCCAACCCAATCGGGAACGTGACGCAGCTTGAGGAGCGGCGGAGTCGCGAATTGTACTGGCGCGCCCTGAACGCGCTGGCGCGGCGTGGCCGGGTGCCACCATCCCGCTGAACCACCTGGCGTTTAGGGTGCTGCTGTTTCTCCTCGGCCAGCGACCGGGATATTTCGCCCACCAACAGGTGATCGCGGACGCGGTCGAGTCCAATCTGACCTCCGTGCGGAGGGCGCTAGCCGAGCTGCGCGACGCGGGCCTTGCCTCTTGGGAGTTGATCCCACCGCATCACCCGCTTCCCACGGGCAGGTACACCCGTACGAACGTCAATCAGTACTTCGTGGAGGCGGACGCCCTGCTGTCGGCGCTCGGCGGTGACGAGGCTGCCGGCCCGCCAAGAACGGTAGCGTCGACGCATCCGAATTCGGGTGCGCCTACTGGTACGGATCCTGAATTTGAACAAGATCCCCCCTTACCCCCCGACCGTCACTCGAAGCCTCAGCGCGCCGGAGGTGCGGCCAGGGGGGAGATTCAATTTTTTGAATCCCGGAGAACCGGGCCCGAGACACGCAGGCCGAGCGCCACAGCGGGCGAGCCTCACGAACCCCAGCGGTCTTCACCGGCCGTGACTCCTGAGCTGGAGAAAGTCCTGACGGCGTGGCGAGCTTTGGACCTCGGAGCACTCGACGATCGCTCGGTCCGGGCGCTCGTGAATCGCCAAGCTGAAGGCGCGACCATCGAGCAACTTGTGGCGGCTGTCGAAGGCGCCAAACAGGACGACTGGCTGCGGCAAGGTCGCGCGAAGTCCCCGTTTGCAGTGGTTTTCGTATCGCTTGCCAGCGTTGCTCGCTTCGCAGCCGCTGGCCAAGAGCACGTACGGCAAACTGAAGCCGCGGCCCGGCAGCGAGCAGCCGAGCGGCGCGCAGCGTGTGACGTTGGCCCGCCTCGCCCGGCAGATTGCGCGCAACTCGCAGCGCTCGCCCTGCACAAAGTGCTCGTCGAATTGGCGGCCAATTCCGCCGAAACGACCCCAAAACACGCCGCGAGCACTCCGCTTTGACAAAACTCACACGGTAGCCGGTTGATGCCCCGCCGCCGTCGAACGTACCATCTACGATCCGGTGGACAAGAAAGCCCTTTCAGAGCGGGACATCTGCACGAAGTTCATCACCCCGGCGATTGAGAAGGGGGGCTGGGACGTGCTGGTGCAGGTGCGCGAGAACGTTCACCTGACGAAGGGGCGGGTGATTGTGCGTGGTAAGCTGGTTTCGCGGGGCACGGCGAAGTTTGCCGACTACGTCCTGTACGCCAAGCCGAACGCCAACATTCCGCTGGCCATCGTCGAGGCCAAGGACAACAACCACGGCGTCGGTGATGGCATGCAGCAGGGGCTCGGCTACGCCGATATGCTCGACGTGCCGTTCGTGTTCTCGTCGAACGGCGACGGCTTCCTGTTGCACGACCGGACCGGGCACGGCGCCAAGGTCGAGCAGCAGCTGTCGCTCGACCAGTTTCCGTCGCCTGACGAGCTGTGGCGGCGCTACTGCGCCTGGAAGACGCTGACGCCCGAGACGGAATCGATCGTCACGCAGGACTACCATACGGACGCTGGCGGCAAGGCGCCGCGCTACTACCAGGTCAACGCCATCAACCGCGTCATCGAAGCGGCGGCCAAGGGGCAGAACCGCATCTTGCTCGTGATGGCGACCGGTACCGGCAAGACGTACACCGCCTTTCAGATCATCTGGCGCTTGTGGAAGGCCGGCGTAAAAAAGCGCATTTTGTTTCTGGCCGATCGCAACATTCTCGTCGACCAGACCAAGACGAACGATTTCAAGCCCTTCGCCGGGGCCATGACCAAGATCACGAACCGCAAGGTCGACAAGTCGTTCGAGATCTACCTGGCGCTCTATCAGGCGATCTCGAGCAGCGACGAAGAGAGCGATCTGTTTCGGCAGTTCTCGCCCGATTTTTTTGACCTGATCATCATCGACGAGTGCCATCGCGGCAGCGCCAGCGAGAACTCGGCGTGGCGCTCAGTGCTCGACTACTTCTCGGCGGCCACGCAGGTCGGGCTCACCGCAACACCCAAAGAGACGGCCGACGTTTCGACGACGCACTACTTTGGCGAGCCGGTCTACACCTACTCGCTCAAGCAGGGCATCGAGGACGGCTTCCTGGCTCCCTACAAGGTCGTGCGCATCGACCTGGACAAGGACTTAGCCGGCTGGCGCCCCGAGAAGGGCAAGCTCGACAAGCACGGCGAGGAGATCGAAGACCGCATCTACAACCAGCGCGACTTCGACCGCACCATGGTGCTCGAAAAGCGCACCGAGGTCGTCGCCAAGAAAGTCACGCAGTTTCTGGCCGAAACGAACCGCTACGACAAGACGATCGTGTTCTGCGAGGACATCGATCACGCCGAGCGCATGCGCGTGGCGCTCGTCAACGCCAATCCGGAGCTGGCCGCCACCAACCGCAAATACGTGATGCGCATCACCGGCGACAACCCCGAGGGCAAGGCCGAGCTCGACAACTTCATCCACCCTGAAGAGCGGTATCCGGTCATCGTCACCACCTCGAAATTGATGACGACGGGCGTCGACTGCAAGACCTGCAAAGTTATCGTGCTCGATCAGACGATTCGCTCGATGACCGAGTTCAAGCAGATCATCGGTCGCGGCACGCGCATCGAGGAAGACTTCGGCAAGCTCTACTTCACCATCCTGGACTTCCGGAAAGCGACGGAGCTCTTCGCTGATCCGGATTTCGACGGCGATCCGGTCCAAATCTACAACCCGAAGGACGACGGCCCGATCGCGCCCCCCGATGACGACGCAGTCATCGACGGCGATGGCAGCGGCGTGATCGACGGCCAAGACGCAGCGCAGCCGGTCGTTGGTCCCGATGGACTGGTCGTTCCCGGCGGTGACGGAGCACCGGGCGGCGATTGGGGAGGGTCCGGCGATGACAGCGCCGGAGGTGCCGACGGCGCCAACCCAGGCGGCAAGCGCGTCAAGTACGTCGTCGACGACGTGCCGGTCTACATCGTGAACGAGCGCGTCCAATACTACGGCAAAGACGGCAAGCTCATTACAGAGTCGCTGCGGGACTATTCCAGAAACGCCATTCGCGAAAAGTACGCCAACCTCGATTCCTTTTTGAAGACCTGGAAGACGAGCGATCGCAAGCAAGCCATCCTCAAAGAGCTGGAAGAGCAGGGCGTCTTCTTCGAGGAGCTGGCTAAGGACGTCGGCAAGGAGATGTCGGCGTTCGACTTGGTGTGCCACGTCGCCTTCGACCAGCCGCCGCTCACGCGCAAAGAGCGCGCCAACAACGTGCGCAAGCGTAACTATTTCACCAAATACGGCGACGCTGCCAGGGCCGTACTCGAGGCCTTGCTCGACAAATTCGCGAATGAAGATGTCGACGACATCGAAAATATTGGTGTGCTCAAGGTCCAGCCGCTCACAACGCTTGGCACCCCGCTCGAAATCATCCAAAGGTTTGGTACCAAGGACGACTACCTCGAAGCCGTTCTCGATCTCGAAGACGAACTGTTCACCGCCTCCTAGTCGCAGCAGAAATCAGCCATGGCCATCGGCACCACCATCAAGACCATCCAAGACATCATGCGCAAAGACGCGGGTGTGGATGGCGACGCCCAGCGCATCAGCCAGCTCGTGTGGATGATTTTCCTAAAGGTGTTCGACGACCACGAGTCGCAAAAGGAGGCGCTCGAGGACAACTACCGCTCGCCCGTGCCGGCGCGCTTGCGTTGGCGCTCGTGGGCCAAGGACTCGGAGGGCATCACGGGCGAGCAGCTGCTCGACTTCGTCAACAACGACCTGTTCAAGACCTTGAAAGAGCTGCCCACGACTGGCAAAAACGCCGCCATCTCGGGCGTGGTGCGCGGCGTCTTCGAAGACGCCTTCAACTACATGAAGTCCGGCACGTTGGTGCGCCAAGTCATCAACAAGTTGAACGAGGTCGACTTCAACAAGAAGGCCGATCGCCACGAGTTCGGCGACATCTACGAAAAGCTGCTTTCCGACCTACAAAACGCCGGCAACGCGGGCGAGTTCTACACGCCGCGCGCCGTGACGCAGTTCATCGTCGATCAGGTCGACCCTAAGCTGGGCGAAACGATTCTCGACCCGGCCTGCGGCACCGGCGGCTTTCTGACGTGCGCCATCGAGCACGTACGCAAAAAGTACGTGAAGGACGCCGATGACGAAGAGCAGCTGCAAGCCAGCATCCGGGGTGTCGAAAAGAAGCCGCTGCCGCATTTGCTCTGCGTCACCAACATGATGTTCCACGGCATCGAAGTGCCGTCGAACATCCGCCACGACAACACGCTCGCTCGCCCCTTGCGTGACTACGGGCCGAAGGACCGCGTCGACGTCATCGTCACCAACCCGCCCTTCGGCGGCATGGAAGAAGACGGCATCGAGAACAACTTCCCCGCCAGCTTCCGCACGCGCGAAACGGCCGACCTGTTCCTGGTGCTGTTGATGAGCCTGCTCAAGCCCGACGGCCGCGCCGCACTCGTGCTGCCCGACGGCACGCTCTTCGGCGAAGGCATCAAAACGCGCATCAAAGAAAAGCTGCTCGATGAGTGCAACCTGCACACCATCGTGCGCCTGCCCAAAGGCGTGTTCGCGCCCTACACCAGCATCAAAACCAACCTGCTCTTCTTCACCAAAGGCGAGGCCACCAAACACGTCTGGTTCTACGAGCACCCCTACCCCGCAGGCGCCAAGAGCTACTCCAAAACCAAGCCCATGCGCATCGAGGAGTTCGCGCCCGAAAAGAAGTGGTGGACCAAGCGCAAAGAAAACGACCAAGCCTGGAAGGTCTCGCTCGATGACATCAAGACGCGCGGCTACAACCTCGACATCAAGAATCCGCGCGCGGGCGAAGACGGGCCGGGCGACGCGGATGAGTTACTGAGGCAGTACCAGGAAGCGGCGGCGGAGGCGGCGCGGATTCGGGATCAGCTACGGGATGAGTTGAGGGCGGCGCTGGCGGGAGCGCGGGCGTGACGGCGCAGCTCTCAGCTCCCGAAACCGTGTTCGCAGAGGCGCTTCGGGCTGCCGCCATGGCCCCCGGTGCGGAACGTGCTGCGGAGCGACTGCTCGTTGAGGATTTTGCCGTGTTGGCGGAGGCTGCGAGCAGCCCCCAAAGACTCCGTCTTCTCATCCTAACGCTCGCGGTCACCGGTCGACTGAGCCAGCCATTGCCGACGGATGGAGACGTTCCCGCGATGCTCGCGAAGCTCCGCGGCGAAAACGTGCCAAACGCGGCTAAGGTGCGGGCGGCGGTGCAGGAAGACGTGACGGGGCCGGCCACGATTCCAGAAGCTTGGCGCTGGGCGGAATTTCCGCTCGTCGCGTCGATCGACTCCCACTTGGTGGATCCAGCTGAATTCATGGACTCTCCGCATGTTGCTCCCGACAACATCGAGAAGGGAACGGGGCGCCTCCTCGAATACCGCACGATTCGCGAAGACGGTGTGACGAGCACCAAGCACCGTTTCTTCGCGGGGCAGATTGTCTATTCAAAAATCCGCCCGAATCTGTCCAAAGCCGTCCTCGTCGATTTCGAAGGCCTGTGTAGCGCGGACATGTATCCGCTCACCGCAAGAATCGATCGTCGCTTCTTCCACTGCTTTCTGCTTTCGCCAGTTTTCCTCGTACAGGTAGTGAAAGGCGACAACAGGTTGGCTATGCCGAAGGTGAACCAGGAGCAGCTCGGCGCTACCGTGGTGCCCGTCCCACCCCTCGCCGAGCAGAAGCGCATCGTCGCCCGAGTCGACCAGCTCATGGCGCTCATTGACGACCTCGAAGCCAGGCAGACCAAGAAGCGCGACCTCAGCACCCGATTCACCCAAGCCTCTCTCGAAGCCCTAACCACCGCCGACTCCCGCGAAGCCTTCGACACCGCCTGGCAACGCGTGCTTGAGAACTTTGCAACGCTGAGCGATGGCTCACACAAGGTTATTGAGCTACGGAAGGCTATCTTCGGCGTTGCATGCCGCGGTGCCCTAACCGCGCGCGGTGCCGGATCGGGACGGACAGTCATTGAGCGAACTAGTCAACGGCGGCGCGAATGTGTTTCGCAGGAAACGGAGGTTGCTAGCCGCGAGGCTGCGCGACATCAGCGGAAATTGACTGGTCAAGCCGACTCCATCGGCGAAATTCGGCTTCCGGAAAACTGGACCTGGGCGTCCTTGCTCGCGTGCTGCTCGCAGTTGGTCGATTGTCACAACAAGACCGCGCCATACACAAGCGAAGGTGTCGCGCTCGTACGAACCTCCAACATTCGCGACGGCAAGGTCAAGCTCGATGGCGCCATGCGTGTATCCGAAGCGACCTACCAACATTGGTCGCGTCGATGTCCGCCGGAACCCGGCGATCTTGTATTTACCCGTGAAGCACCGATGGGTGAAGTCGGCCTCGTCGAGCCTGGCATGAGAATCTGCATGGGCCAGCGCATGATGTTGTTGCGAACATTTCCTGATCTCATTGAGCCACAGTTTCTGGTGTTGGCACTCCGAGACCCCGCCTTTCAGCGTCGAATGATTCGGGCGGCGGTGGGGTCGACAGTCAAGCACCTGCGGGTTGGCGACGTGGAAGCGCTGATGGTTCCGATCCCTCCTTTCGAGGAACAGAAGCGCATCGTCGCCAAAGTGGAGCACCTCATGAAGATTTGCGACGACCTCGAAGCCAAGCTCCGCCGCGCTGAAGATCGGGCCTCGAAGCTGGTCGAGGCTGTCGTGCAGGAGATGGTGGCGTAGTGAGCACCGACGAGCACGACGGCGCACCAGATGCGCTGATGGTCGTGCCGGCGGGCTACGCCGAGTGGCTGGCTGACGTGAAGGCGCGCGTCCATGCCGCGCAGCAGCGGGCGGCGCTGGCCGTCAATGCCGAGGTCATGCAGCTCTATTGGCAGCTCGGGCGCGACATCCTCGACCAACAGAGCCGGGAGGGTTGGGGCGCGAAGGTCACCGACCGGCTTGCCCACGACCTGAAGGCGGCGTTTCCCGAGGTCAAAGGCTTCTCGCCCCGAAATCTCAAGTACATGCGCAGGTTTGCGGAGGCGTGGCCGGACCCGGAATTTGTGCAGCAGCTGCTGCACAAATTGCCCTGGTTCCACCTGTGCACGCTGCTCGACAAGCTCAAGGACCCGGCCCAGCGCGACTGGTACCTGCGGGCGTCCATCCAACACGGCTGGTCCCGCAGCGTCCTCGTCATGCAAATCGAGACCAACGCCCACAAGCGCCTCGGCCAGGCGCTCACGAACTTTGAGCTGCAGCTCCCGAAGCCGCAATCCGACTTGGCGCGCGAGAGCCTGAAGGACCCGTATCGCTTCGACTTCCTCTCACTCGGCGCCGAGGCGCACGAACGCGAGATCGAAACGGCGCTCGTCCAGCACATCACCCAGTTCCTGCTCGAGCTTGGCGCCGGCTTCGCCTTCGTCGGTCGCCAAGTCCACCTCGAAGTCGGCGGCGAAGACTTCTACATCGACCTGCTCTTCTACCACTTGAAGCTGCGCGCCTACGTGGTCATCGAGCTCAAGGCCACCAACTTCAAGCCCGAGCACACCGGCCAGCTCGGCTTCTACCTGAGCGCCGTCGACGCCCAGGTGAAAGCGCCCGACGACGCACCCACCATCGGTCTCCTGCTCTGCAAAAGCAAAAACCGCATCGTCGCCGAATACGCCCTCCGCGACACCAACAAGCCGATGGGCATCGCCGAATACCAGCTAGCCGAAGCCCTACCGAAGGACTTGGAAGCCAATTTGCCGAGCATCGAGCAGATTGAGCGTGAGCTGGGTGAACCGGAAGAATGAGCAACGCGCCGCGTGAGCCGCTGCGCGACACCGAGTTCATCCTTCGTCAGAACTCGCCGCTGTCGTCGCTCGGGAATGCCCGCAAGTCTTGCTAGTTGCCCAGCTCGTCAGGGTCCACGGCCTGAACACCCCAGAGCGTGGCCAGGTCCATCGCCAGCTGGCCCGCGTATGCCGGCGGCCAAGCATCGGCGACGGAGGTCGGATCCGCATCCAGCATCATGAACATGAGCAACGACTCCGGCTGGAAGAGGAACGCGGGCGCGCGCTCAGGATCGGCGCTGTACAGGCGCGTCAGCTTCTCGCGCTTCTGATCCACGAATTCGCCGACAGAGGAATCGAAGCCCTGCCCCAACGTGACGACGGCTTTCGGCAAAAGCGCTTCAATCACTCGGAGAGACACGTCGGTCCGCCCAGGTCTTGGCGCGAGCGGTAAGTAGTACTTCAACAAGCTGCGTAGCACCGCGCGCTCGTTCGCCATGTGTAATTCTCCTAACCCCTTCCGTAACCTAGTCGCTTCGAGATCAAACAGTTCCGTGAGCGCGCGCAAGCGGTGGGCGTCGCGCTTGTGCTCGTACGGAGCGGCGTCATCCTTGTAGACGAGATCGTGCACGAGGCTCGCCCACAAGCTCTCGCCGGGCGTGTGCAGCTGGATCTCGCAGGGCAGCTCCTTGCCATCCTGATCGATCACTGCGTCGAAGTGCCAGCCGGAATAGTCAAACTGCCGGTGATCCGACGGCCTGGTACGATCGTCCTCGACACAATTGGGAAAGGCCTGACGAATCGTGGTGCAAGCTTGCTCCCGATCGTCCGGGTACATGAGCACGACCCGCGCTCCGGCCTTGTCGCCGATCTCGTCGTACGTTTTCTTCCTCGCGATGCTCTTCACCAAGAGGCTGTGCACCTCCTTCGCCCGAGCCTCCACGCGGCACACCACTCCACCACGGGTGAGCCTGTCTCGCAGTTGAGTTTCTACTCGCGTCGCGAGCGCAACGAACAACGGCCGCTCGGCGATGTAGCGGGTCCGAACGCTGTTCAGATCAATCGTCACTTTTGCCCCACGCGCACGACCTCGTCTCGTACGGTGACCGCCTTCTTCGTGTGCTCGACGTGTTCATCGAAACTCTTGGTCGGTCCTACAAGCTGCAAGCCGCTTTTGAACTCGAGCCGTCGTTTACGGATCTGCGCTTCGATGCGCGCCACGTCCTTGTCGAAGCCCGCCTTGTCGATGTTGCGCTCCTCGAGCACCTTGAAGAAGGCCGTTCGGTCCTCTTGATCAATGTACTTACGAGCAAAAGCGACCGGGGCGACGCTTGTTGCGTTCGAGAGCAGATCCGTGTGCATGGCCGCGTCGTATCGATACCGCTTTTCTGGATCGGTCTGAGAGTTGGCAAAGTCGAGCGCGGCCTCGTAGTAACGCCCCGTGGTGACCTCGGGCAGCTCCTCGAGCTCGGCGCCGAGGAACTGGTCGACAAAGAAGCGGGCAACGCCTCGAATCGACGTGCGCGGCACTTGATGATCGGAAACAATGCCCCGCACGGTGCGACCCGATCGGTAGAACATGGCTGCCTTGAACACCCGTGTATTGTCGCTGAGCATGAGGTCCTTGACGTTCAACATCGTAAGGCTGCGTTTACCCTGCTTGCGGCCTCGCCTTAGCTGAATCCCTTCCTCGATCTCGAGCTTGACGATCGTGATCGCCGGACTCTTGGCCAGAGTCCCAATCGACGCGCAGAGCAACCCCGGCGAGATGGCACCGGACACCTGACAGTCGGCGAGGTGTCTGGCGCAAGCCTGCGAATTCTCGAGCAAGAGCGCCTGGTCGTCGAATAGTCCGCGCACCAGCTCGGGAACGGGCGACGTCGTCTCCTGCCGAAACTGAATGGCGCGGCCAACTTCCGTAAGGCTGTTCATGACCTTGAAACGATAAAACTCCCGAACTTCTGCGCCCGGATCGTCAACCACCTCGCTCAAGACAGCCGACGAGCCCTCCTCACCCTCGTTGCCCGAGGTGACCTCGTGCACGATCACCTGGTCGACGGTGAGCGCCGAAATGTCTGGCTTCATAAGCCTAGAACGTAGACCGTTGCGACTCGACAGGGAACTATCTAGCGCGCGCCAGCCGCTTGCGCACGCGAAGCAAGGCCAAAGAATGTCACCACTATAGGTAGTGGTTGGAATTACTACTATGCAGTAGCGCCCGGCTGCGTCGGATCAGGCCGTACCACGGCCAACAGGGCCCGGATGCGCGGAGCTGCCGATCAAGTCATCATTTTCGCAGACTCGCGGTCGCGCACCGCTGCCGGCGGGTCCGTTGCCGAGCACGCTCGCGTGCCCCACGCGCCACCCCTGGTCGTTTCGAGTCAGCGCCGTTTCCGTCGAAGATGCCTGCCACTTGGCGGTGCGCGAAGCCCAGCCGTTTCAGCTCGGCCCCTAGTCGAGAGACGGTCGCGATCCATTCGCGACGTGTTCTCGGAAATTCCGTCAGTTCATTGATCGCGAACGCCCGCCGTGCAGCCGCCAGCATGTCGGGCAGCAACGCGCGTATTTCGGCCATGACGATCTCGCGGTCGCGAACCTCCGGCGGGCAGACCCACTCTGGGTTGGGGGACACGTCACGAAGCTTGTCTATCGTGGCCTGTTGGGCAGCGAACGACGTGCCGTCGAGGCGCTCGAGATCAGCAAGGAACTTCTGCTCCACGAAATCATCGCTGGTGGGCCGGACCTTCCGAAGCCTGCGCTCGATGGCATTTCGCGTGGCCGGATCGTTGGGATCACCGCCAGCTCGCGCGACCTCCCGCAGCTCGGCCGCAAGAGGGTCAAGGCTCAGGCAGTAACGCCGGGTAGCGATGAGCACGCGCGCAGCCAGCCAGAGCCCTTCGGCTTGCGACCCCGGCGGGACCAATCCGCGCGCCGACGCCAGCATGCGCACGTAGTGGACCGGGTCGTCCGGAGTTAGCCGGGCCCTGAGACTGAGCTCCTCAGTCGGTGGATCTTTGGCAACGCGGACGGCAGCAAGCCGGAGGTAACGCTCGACATACCCCTCCAGCAGCGGGGCAATGCCCCGGATCGCATCCTCAACGACATCGAGATCGGGCGGGGCGCTGTGCGTCGCCATCGGTGGCCACCATCATCACGCACCGAGCAACCACAAGCCACCGGCAACCATGATCCGCCATGTACCTGACGGCTGGACATTCCTGAGCCCCAAAGAGCAGCACGACATCACAAGCTGCGAGGACATTCCGGAACCGGACCGTCTGCGCATTTTGTTCGCCATGTACACGGGCCTGCGTCAGAGCGAGCACTGGTGCTTACTGTTGGCCGACGTGAAGCTTGACGACGCCACCGGGCCCCACGTCATCGTGCGCTACGGCGCGCCAGGGCGCGCCACGAAGAGCAACAAAGTCCGGAGGGTGCCGCTCATCCCGGAAGCCGTCACGGTGATGCGTGACTGGATGGCGCTGCTCCCAGGCTACGCGCCGGACAGCCCATTCAAGCTCGCCTTCCCGACGCCGCGTGGTTGCCGCCGCGACCGCGGCAAGATTTACGGCTTCCACAAGCTTCTTGAAAAAGCTGGCATCACGCGTCCGGTCCGGTGGCACGACCTCCGCCACACCTGTGCGTCGTCCCTGGCGGCTGGCTGGTGGGGGCGCGCGTGGCGGCTCGAAGAGGTGCGCGATCTGCTCGGCCACTCGAGTGTCGAGGTGACCGAGCGCTATGCCCACCTGGCCAGCTCGGTGATCCAAACAGCGGCCAACGCCACGCGCGGGCTGGCGCCCGCCCAATTGCGATCCAAACGTGATCCCAGAGGGTCTAAGCCCGCGGAAACGCGACGTAAGGCGAAGCCCTCCGGAGCCGTAGGTCAGTGGTTCGAATCCACTGGGGCACCGCAGCAATCAAGCTGAATCTGCAATCATCGGGGGCTCCGAAGTGAAAGGTGCCGGGAGAGGCGCCGGTTCACGGCGGAGTACCGGCTTGATTCTCGGGTGGCACTCCAAACACGTAGT
>Ga0164241_10001926_pt1 | contig 23821 bp, 17 predicted proteins | sample OricomyardsoilBY_FD_108780 | JGI IMG/M metagenome (GOLD analysis project Ga0164241, IMG submission 108780) | Backyard soil microbial communities from Emeryville, California, USA - Original compost - Back yard soil (BY) | ecosystem: Environmental > Terrestrial > Soil > Unclassified | place: USA... | reverse complement strand
GCGTCGTCCACCTTGCCGCCGTAAAAGCCGGCGACGGCTCCGTAGCTGACGCCGACCACGACCGACACGGCCGTGCTGGCCAAGCCGACCAACAGCGAGGCGCGGCCACCGACCAGCACGCGCGCCAACAGATCACGCCCGAGCGTATCGGTGCCGAACAGAAAACGGCCCGACGGGGGCAGGTTACGCAGCGCAGGTTGTGTACGATCCGGATCGAGGTGTAGCAGCGAGGGCACGACCACACAGGCCAGGCTAATGGTTGCGAGCGTGAGCGCTCCCGCCACGGCCACGCGGTTCTTCAGCAAGCGGCGAAAAGCCAGCTGAAACGGGCTCAAGTGGGCGGCTTGGCTCAAGCGCGCTCCTCGCGCACGCGCGGATCGAGCCAGGCGTACGCCAAGTCGACCAGCAAGTTGAACAGAATGACGAGGCCGAAGTAGACGATAGCCGTGCCCAGCACGAGCGAGTAGTCGCGGTTGATGGCACCTTTCACGAACCATTGCCCCATGCCGGGGATCGCGAACATCACCTCGACCACGAACGAGCCGGTCATGATCGCCGCCGCTGCCGGTCCGAGGTAGGAAACGACCGGCACGATAGAACCGCGCAGGGCGTGCCGTCCGACCACCCAACTTTCGGGCAGACCCTTGGCGCGCGCGGTGCGCACGAAGTCTTGCTGCATGTCCTCGATGATGCCGCTGCGCGAAAGGCGCGCGATGACGGCGGCGCTGGGCAACGACAGCGCCACCGCCGGCATGATCAGGTGCCGGTAGCCGCCCCAGCCCGCCACGGGCAGCCAGCCGAGCCACAGCGAGAATACGATCATCAACGTCGCCCCGATGACGAAGCTGGGCAGCGAGATACCCACCAGCGCGAGCGCCATACTCGAATAGTCGGCCGCCGAGTTGCGCTTCAAGCCCGCCAAAACCCCCAGCGATAGCCCAAAAATGACGGACAGAGTCAGGGCCAATAGCCCGAGCGACAGGCTCACCGGGAAGGCGGGAGCGATCAGCGCTTCGACGGTGCGGCCTTGCACCTTGATCGACGGCCCGAGCGTGCCTTCGACGAGCAGGCGCCGCATGTAGATGCCGAAGAACTGGTTGGCGTTCTTGGGCACGCCGTAGTTGGCGCGCAGCGCGGCTTCGACCTGGGGGCTGGTGGCGCGCTCGTTGGCGAACGGATTGCCCGGCGCGCGGTACATCAACAACGTGGTGGCGAAGATCAACAGCACCAACGCCGGCACCAGAAACACGACGCGCCGCAGCACCAACGCGGGAAAGAACCGGTACGACGTCGCCGCCGCCACCACGCCTGCGAGCACGCCGCCGATGGCCCCGGCCGAAAACCGCACCACGACCCCCACCGCGAAGCCGAACAGCAGGCAACCGAGCACCCGCGTCACGCGTGGCGGGCACCAGGCGGTGGCGCCGAGCAGGATCAAGCCGACCAGCAGCGTCAAGACCTCGCTCACGGCGCGCTGCCCTTCATGTACAAATCACGCAGCGGGTGAATATCGCGGAAGTTGGGGCGTGGTTTGCCGTCGGACCCGGTGAGCACGGCGTGAAAGCCGCCCACGTTCGGCTTGACCATGCCGTCGACGACGTAAAAATAGAGCGGAATTACCGGGAATTCATCGCGCACCATGATGCCTTCGGCCTCGGCCAACAGGGCGAGTCGTAGCTCGGCCATGCCGGCCAGGCGTTGCGGCGCATCGGCGCTGTCTTTGATTTGGCGCGCCAGGCGCCGGAGCTCACCGGGCTCGTGCGCATGCTCGAGCAAGAAGTCAGGAGCCGTCAGAAAGCGCTCGACGTCGCTGGCGGCCTCGATCAGCCGATCGAAGACGGTATTGCCCCAACCCGTCTTGTTGTTGCCGCCGTTGGTGAGCCAAATGTCCAAAAATGTGTTGGGGTCTTCGTAGTCGCCAATCCACCCGTAGCGCGACAAGTCGTAGTCCATGGAGCGCGTGCTCTCTTGATACGACTGCCATTCTTGGTTGTAGGCGACGGCGTTCACGTTGAGATTGCGGCGCAGCTGGTCGGCCACCACCTCCGCCAGCTTCTTGTGCGCCTCCATCGTGTTGTACAAAATGCCGAACTTGGGGAAGCCCTTGCCGTCGGGAAAGCCGGCTTCGGCCAGCAGCCGCTTGGCCTGCGCGATGTCGTAGCTGATACCGCTCTCGGGTTGCCGATAGCCGCGCATGCCGGGCGGGACGATGTGGGTGGCCGGGGTCTGCCCCATCATCAGCACGTTCTCGGTGATCATCTCGCGATCGATGGCCAAATTCAGCGCTTTTCGCACGCGCACGTCATCGAACGGCTTTCGGGTGCAGTTGATGCGGTAGTAGTAAACAATCAACCCCGGGCCGACGTAGAAGTCTTTGCGGCGGCGCAAATCGGGCCCCAGCTCTTGCGGGTAATAGCCGTGCGGTAGCCAGTCGAGCTCGCCCGTGAGGTACAGGTTGAGCGCGGTCGTCATGTTCTCGATCGCCAGCGCCTCGATGCTGGCCAGCTTGACCTCGTTCTTGCCCCAATAGGTGGGGCTGCGCTCCAGGCGAATGCGATCACCCACGCGCCAATCGGCCAACACGAACGGGCCGTTGCCGACGATTTTGCCGGGCAAGAACCAGTCGCGGCTCGACTTTTCCACCGCCCACCGCGGGACGGGGTAGAACGGATAGAACGCCGTCAGCTCCAAAAAGTAAGGAGTCGGGGCCACGAGCTCGACGACCAGCGTGTGGTCGTCTCTCGCGAACACACCGCCGTCCACGCCGAAGTGACGCTCGGCGTCCTGGTACAGCGTTCGCCGTCGCTCGCCCTCGGCCATCAGGTCGGCGCGCAGCGCGCGCAGCTCGGCCGCGGTCGCGTCTTGGTCGGCGCGGATCAAAAATGCGCGTAGCTTGGGGTTGGGGGTGCCTTTGAGGGTCGAGTGGAGATCCAACGCCTTGTCGAAAGCGCTGATTTCCTGCTTGGGCACGCGGTCAGGGAAACGCCGGACCAGCTCGTCGAGGGCCTTGAGCACGGGGCCTTGCAGCGCGTCGGCCTGGGCGCGATAGGTGCTGCGCGCTTCGGCGTAGCGCACCATGTGCATGATGTACGCGTATTCAGCGCCCAGCGCCGGATCTTGCAAGCGACGCCACGAGTAAGTGAAGTCCTGCGCGGTGACCGGACGGCCATCGCTCCAGCGCGCGTTTTTTCGCAGGTGAAACGTGTACGTCTTGCCGTCGGGCGTGATGTCCCACGCTTCGGCCACGCCCGGCGCGGGCTCGAGCGACTGCGAATCGAGCCGGGCCAAGCCTTCGAATACGGCTTCGGTGATGCGATGCTCGGGCTCGCCCGTCGCCAAGTGCGGATCGAGCGTCTTGGGTTCGGTGCCGTTGTCGAAGATGAGATCGGGTCGCCCGCGCGTGGAGCGCGACAGCGTGAGCCCAACGACCAGCAGCGCCGCCACCAGCACGAGCAGCGCGCTAATCAGGTTTCGGCGCATCGTCGTACAAATGGCACCAAACGGTGTGCGGGCTGGCTTCGTGCTTGGCGTTCACGAGGCGCGCTTCGGGCACCACGCTGCTGCACGGCTCGAACACCTCGGGGCAACGCGTGTGGAAACGGCAACCGCTGGGCGGATGCAAGGGCGACGGTATCTCACCCTTCAGTAGTATTGGCGCCAACGGCACGTCCGGGTCCGGCAGGGGGTTGGCGGACAACAGCGCGCGCGAATACGGATGCTTGGGCGCGCTGAACAGTGTTTCGGCGTCGGCCAGCTCCACCAGGCTGCCCAGGTACATGACCGCGATGCGATCGGCGATGTGGCGGACGACGTTGAGGTTGTGGCTGATGAACAGGTACGTGAGCCCGAGCTCGTCCTGCAGATCACTCAACAAGTTCAGGATTTGCGCCTGAATCGAGATGTCGAGGGCCGACACCGCCTCGTCGCAGACGATGAACTCGGGGTTCAACGCCAGCGCGCGCGCGATGCACACGCGTTGGCGCTGCCCACCCGAGAACTCGTGCGGGTAACGGCTGCGGTAGCTGCCCGGTAGGCCCACGCGCTCCAGCAACTCGGTCACGCGCTTGTCGAGGTCGGGGCCGCGCGCCAAACCGTGCACGAACATGGGCTCGCCGATGGCGTCGCCAACCGTGCGGCGCGGGTTGAGCGACGAATACGGATCTTGAAAGATGATCTGCATGCGTGGCCGCAGTTGGCGCAGCTCGCGGCGACGCAACGTTTGCAGCTCTTGCCCCGCAAAGCGCACGCTGCCCTGCGTGGGCTCGAGCAGGCGCAGCAGCATGCGCCCGACCGTCGTCTTGCCGCAGCCGGATTCGCCGACCAGGCCCAACGTCTCGCCTTTTTTGATCGAGAACGACACGTCTTCGACCGCGCGCACTTCGCCGATGACGCCGCCGAACAAGCCGCCCCGAACCGGGAAGTATTTGCGCAGCCCCGCCACCTCGACCAGCGGCGCTTCGGTCTCTGGCACGGCCCTGGCTGATACGGCAGCGGAAGGCATGTGAGCTCGCGAACCCTACCACGACCGGGTGAGTACGGTGGCAACGCCGCGAACGCGGGCGCCTCAGCGGGGCGCGTGCTTCAGCGCGGGATCGTGCAGCCAGCAGGCGGCGACGTGGGGCCCTGCGATCTCGAAGGCGGGCGGCTGCTCGGGCTCACAGGGCTCGAAGGCATGCTTGCAGCGGGCACAAAAGGCGCAACCGGGCGGCAACAGGGCCGGCGAGGGCACGCGGCCCGGAATCGCTTCGAGCCGATGCCCGACGGTGGTGGCATCGGGCAAGCCGCCCAATAGCGCGCGGGTATACGGATGCGCCGGCCGTTTGAAAATGTCGCGCACGCTGCCATGCTCGACGATCTTTCCGGCGTACATGACGTCCACGCGCTCGGCGAAATGCGCGACCACACCCAAGTCGTGGGTGATGAGCAGCACGGCCATGCCTAGCTCGTCTTTCAGCGACTTGAGCAGGTCCATGATTTGCGCCTGAATCGTCACGTCGAGGGCGGTGGTCGGTTCATCGGCGATCAAGAGCTTGGGTCTACAAGCGATGGCAATCGCGATCATCACGCGCTGTTTCATGCCGCCCGAAAGCTCGTGCGGGTATTGCTCGGCGCGCTCTGCGGGCGAGGGGATTCCGACGCGCCGCAGCAGGTCCAAGGCTTGGGCCTGAGCCGCCGCTGGCGTCAGCCGTTGGTGAAGCACCAACACTTCCTCGATTTGCTGCCCAATCTTGAAGACCGGATTGAGCGAGGTCATCGGCTCTTGAAAGATCATGCCGATCTGCGCGCCGCGCACGTGCCGCATCTCGGTCTCGGGCAAGCGCGCCAAGTCTTTGCCCTCGAAATGAATGCTGCCGCCCGCGACTCGCCCCGTCATCAGGCGCATGACGGCCAAGGCCGTCACGGACTTGCCGCAGCCAGATTCGCCCACCAACGCCACCGTTTCCCCGGCGCCAATCCGTAGATCGACCCCGCGCACGGCCGGTACGCTGCCCGAGTCGGTCTCGAACTCGACGTGTAGATCACGAATCGAGAGCAGCGGGGCCGTCGCCGTCGGTGAGTCGTGGTCGCTGGCAGCCACTAGCCGGCTCGCTTTCGCAGCTTGGGGTTCATGGCGTCGCGCAAGCCTTCACCCACTAGGTTGAAGGCCAACACCACGATTAAGATGGCGGTGCCCGGGATCGCGAACAGCCAGGGGGCGTCGAAGATGTAGCTGCGACCATCGGCCAAGATGTTGCCCCAGGTGGCGAACGGCGGTCGCACGCCAAAGCCCAGGAACGACAGCGCCGACTCGGTCAGGATGGCGTAGGCCACGTCGATGCTGGCCGACACCAACACGGGCGCCATCGCGTTCGGCACCATGTGCCGAAAAATGATGCGCCACTCGGGCAAGCCGAGGGCGTGCGCGGCGGTAACGAAGTCGCGCTCGCGCAACGACAGGAATTCGGCGCGTACGAAGCGCGCCGTGCTCATCCAGCTCGTCATGCCGATGACGATCATGATGTTGTAGATGCTGGGCGGCAGCAGCGCGACCACGGTGAGGATCAGAAAAAACGTGGGAAAACATAGCACCACGTCCGTAAAGCGCATGATCAGGCCGTCCACGCTGAACGGCCCCCATTTGCGTTGCCCGTAGAAGCCGGCGATTCCACCCAAGCTCACGCCGATGATCAACGAGATGCTCACGGCCACGATACCGACCGACAGCGAGATGAACGAGCCTTGGAGCATGCGGGCGAACACGTTGCGGCCCAGCTCGTCGGTGCCGAACGGGTAGATGCCCCACGTAGGTCGCTGCGCGCTCAATAGCTCGGCAGAAGGCGCGCTGAACGGCGGTCGCAGCTTGTCGGGAAGGCGCACCGTCGTCGGATCGAAGACGACCCACCATTCGGTCAGCAATTTGCCGACCAGCGCCAGTACGACCAACGCCGCCAGGACGTACAACCCCGCGACCGCCAAGCGGTCTTTACGGAAGGCGCGCCACACTTGCTGAAACGGCGTTTCGGCGGGGGCGAGCCGTTCGGCGGCGGGAGCCGCGTTGCTCATTGAACCCGAATCCTCGGATCGACGACGGCGTACAAGATGTCCGAGATCAGAATGCCGAACAGGGTGAGGGCGGCGGCGATGAAGTTGAGCGTCAAAATCATCGGGAAATCGCGGGCCAAAATCGCTTCGTAGCCCAAAAGACCGAGCCCCGGCCAGGCAAAGATCTGCTCGAAAATCACCGACCCGCTGATCAAGCCCGGCAATAAGAAGCCGAACATGGTCACGAACGGCAAGAGCGCGTTGCGTAAGGCATGGCCGTAGATGACGGTGTCTTCGTCCAGGCCCTTGGCGCGCGCCGTGCGCACGTAGTCTTGGTCGATGACGTCGAGCATCTGTGAGCGCACGTAGCGTGACAGTACGGCGATGCCAGTCAGAGCGGCCATCAACGACGGGATGACCAGGTGCCAGACGCGGTCCATGGCGCGCACTGCCAACGGTGCCTTTTCGGCCCCGAACGTGCGCAACCCGATCACGGGCAGGTGAAACAGCTGCACCACGGCGAGCACCAGCAGGTACGACAAGAAAAAGCCCGGTATCGAGATCAGCGCGTAGGCGATGAACGTAGTCGCGCGGTCGTAATTGGAGCCGCGCTTCACCGCGGCGTGAATGCCGGTAGGAAACGAGAGCGTCCAGACGACGAGCGTCGTGCACACGAACAGCGGCAGCGAGTTCAAAAAGCGATCCCAGATTTGCGGCAAGACGGGCAGGCCGTTTTGGAAAGACTTCAAATTGCCGGTCAATAGATCGCGCAGCCAGTGAAAATACTGCAGATAAATTGGATCATCGAGGTGGAAGGCCTGGCGGATGCGCGCGATGTCGGCGGCCTTCATCATCGGATTCATCGGGTCCACGGCCGTCGGCTCGCCGGGAGCCAGGTGCACGACCGCGTGCGAGATGATCGAGATGAGCACCAGCAGCAGTAGCCGCTGCCAAACCGTGCGCGCGAGGTAGCGCCACATCAGCCTTGGCTCCTCGTGGGCGACGCGATCTCGATCGACCCGTTCATGGCGTCGCCTGCGGCACGTCCGCGAACTTGCGCCACCGCTTGAAGAACTGCAGCACGTTGCCGGACGGTGGGGTCTTGATACGCTCGACGCTTTCGTGCCCGGCGGAGTCGCGGTTCAAGATCGCGATTCGCTTGTCGAAGACTTGCGGCTTCAGAGGCTCGTACAGAAAAGTGTAGGGTTGGTCTTCGGCGATGACACGATGCAGCTCGTGAGCCACGCGCACCTGCTCTTCGGGGTCGTAGGTGGCGCGCAGCTTCATGATCAGGGCGTCGGCGCGCGCGCTCTGGTAGCCGACGTGGTTCTGCTCGTAATGGTGAGTTTGGCTGGAGTGCCAAATCGTGTGCAAATCGGGGTTCAAACCGCCGCCGCCCCAAGCGAGCACGACGGCGTCGAAATTGTCGGTCTCGACGAACTCTTCCAAAAACACGGTCCACTCGAAGGCTTGCACCTTGATGTCGATGCCCAGCTTTTGCCACGCCTCTTGGGCGATGGTCATGATGGCCTTGCGTTGCGGGTTACCGTTGTTGGTGACGAGCGTGAACGCGAACACCTGACCGTCTTTTTCGAGCAACCCGCGCGCGTTCTTGTGCCAACCGGCTTCCGCCAGCAAGGCTAGGGCGCCCTGGGGGTCATAGGGCAGCGGGGGTAGGTCGGGGTCGTAAAATGGCGTGTTCGAGTAGTACGGACCCGTCGAGCGTTTGCCTTCGCCCGACAGCACGTACTTGATGATGGCGTTCACGTCGACGGCCATGCCCAGCGCGCGCCTGACCCGAGCGTCTTGGAACAGCGGGCGACGCAGGTTGTAGCCGATGTACGAGTAATAACCTTCGTTGCTCGACAACACCTGGTAGCGGTCGTCGTGGCGGTACCGTTCGGCTTGGTGCGGCAGCGCGTCGTACATGTCGAGCGCGCCGGCGCTGAACTCCAGCTCCATCGTCAAGTAGTCGGGAATGGCGCGAAAATACAGGTTTCGGTACTCGGCCGGCCGCTCCCAATGTTGCTCGGTGCGGGTGAGGTGAATGTATTGGTTGGGGAACCAATCCACCAAGCGATACGGACCCGTACCGACCGGGTGACGACTGAAGTCGCTGGTACGGACCGACAGCTTCTTCCGTTCGTCGACGGAGAGGCGGCGGCGCTGGGCTTCGCGCTCGAGGGCGGCGTCGTCGAGGCAATGCTTGGGAACGATGCCGAGCGTCCAGTCGAGGATGGCGGGCGCGTACAGGCGCTTGTAGACGACTCTGGCCGTGAGCTCGTCGAGGACCTCGACGTGCTTGACCGACTCGAACGAGCCCGCGCGCGGCGAGCTGTTCCGCGGATCCATGATCGCCTGGTACGTGAATTTGACGTCCTCGGCCGTGAACGGCTTGCCGTCGTGCCAGCGCACGCCGCTGCGCAGATGAAAGGTGATGATCGGGTTGTGCTCACCGATCGGCAGCAGGTCCGCGAGCTTGGGCCGAACCGCGGCCAACAGCTCGGGCTTTTTCAGCTTGAACGAAGCCTCGGAATCGAGCTTTCTGAAGTAGTCGTCGCCGAGCACGGCCGCTAGCCGTTCGAACAGCTGCGGTTCGACCTTCGACAAGCGAATGCGCACGCGCTCCGGGACGGTGATGGTCAGCTCGACGTCCGCGGGCTCGTCCTTACCCTTGGCGTTCTTGACCAAGACGGTTTCCGTCGCGTCGCGCCGTTCACCGGGCGAAAGCTCGACGCCTTGGATGCTGTCGGTCACGTCGCCGAGTAGCTTCTGCTTCCAGGCGCCTTCGATTTGTCGCAACAAGACCGACGCGGTGGCATGGCTGCCGTCCTTCAAGCGACGTTCGGGCACGACCGCGACGTACGCTTCCTCGCTCAGCTCCCAGCGCTCGGCCAGCTTCGGTACCAGCTTCAGGTTTTCGTCCGACGTGACGAGGCCTTCGAAGATGTTGTCTTCCCAAACGTCGGACGATGCTTGATCGGAGGACAGGATGGAATTTAGTTGCTTGGCCTCGCCGATGCTGGCGCGCAAGAACGTGACCAGCCGCTCGGGGTTACCCTTGGCCTGACTGGCATAGGTCGGCACCCAAACCGACGACTGCAACAAGAACGCGAGAATGGCTAGCGGCAGCGCGATTAGCAGCCATTTCGTGCGCATGAGACGGGCCGGACTATGCTCCGCGCGCGCGCTGCCGGTCAAGTTGCGCCTGGCCAGGGGCAGTGACACGATGCCACGTTTTGCCCAGCTGCGTCGACGCTACACGTGAGCTGCGCACGGCGAAAGCGAGGGGGGAGGCGCTACGTCAGATTCAGCTCGTGACCGCCGATACCCGGAACGGCGTCGATGCGCGGACGCCTACTGAGCCTCGTCGACGTGGAGCGCTCGGCGCCGCCGTGACCGGCCTTTTCCGGGTTCCGGGAGACCTGAGCCGCGTTTCTTGACCGATGCGAAGGCCGGGAGCGGTAACGGCCGCAACGGTGCGCGATGTAGTCCCTTTATGTACAACTTGACACCTTTTGATTGAACAACGAGTTGCTGTCGATCGTCGAAGACTTGGTCTAAGTTGGTCGGCTGAGGAGATATCGAGGGATGCAAAAACTATCTGCGGTCGGGATTCGTGTAGGCGCGATTGGAGTGGCTGCGGCTTTGTGCACGGGCTGCCCGAACCCCCAAATTTACGGCACGCCGCGCACCACGCCGGTCGGCAAGGTCCAACACACGTTGGCCGTGGAAGGCTTCAACTTCGGTATCAAGTATCCGGCCGTCAAGGCCGCCGACGGTTCGACGGCAGTGCCGGAGCACACGGACAGCGCCACCCTTCCCAACCTACCCACGTATCAACTCCGTGTCGGCGTGGCCGATACGGTCGACGTAGGGGTGCGGGTCGCGAACATGACGTCTCTGGGCGCCGACGTGAAGTGGAACTTCATCAAAGGTGACACCTTCGACATGGCCGCCGTGCCGGGCTTTCAAGTCTTCCACATCGGCAGCAGCAGCAGCAGCAGCGGCAGCGGCGCCACCGCCGGCTACACGCAGTTCTACGCCAACTTGCCGTTGGTATTCGGCATCAACGTCTCCGAAGCGGTCACCATCGTGCCCACGGCCGGCGTTACCTACGGTGTCAACTCCGCGAGCGTGGTCAGTAACGACGGCTCATCGGCGGCAAGCAGCGTCGACGGCCTCATGCTGCGCGGCGGCTTGGGCTTCAACTTTCGTATCAGCCCCAAGTTCGCGATGCAGCCCGAGATCACGATGCTCAAATTCCTCAACAAAACCGAGGACGCCAGCGTGACCTTGTTTCTTTTCGGCTTGGGCTTCAACTTCGGCACGCTGCCGGAGTACGGCGCCAAAGAAGCTCCGGCCCAGAACTAAGGGCCCGCGAATGGCTAAGTCGGTCGAAGATCGTGGTCGAGGCGCCGAAGGCGCATACCGCAGTATGTAACTGAGGAGCAACGAAGCCAGGTGGGAGGCATCGGCCGCGAGATCGATCGACTTAGCCACTCGACGGTCACAGATTGACGCGTAGCCCGAGACCCGCGCCGTGGGGAGTTGCCCACGGCGCGAGCTGCGCGGTCCCGACCGGTTCTTTCTTGCCGCCGATCACGATCAGCGGGATGCCGACGCCGGCCAACACGGCCGCACCGAGCAGGCCACCGTAGATGGTGGCGTCAAAGCGGTCACAGTTGACGCCGCGGCCACTACTGCTTCCGTCGAGCGAAAAATAGTAGCCGTTCTCGCACGAGGTTTGCTCTGAATTGGCGACCAGCGCGGCTAGCAGCGCGATCGGTACGAACGAAACCATCACGATGCCGCCCGCCATCATGCCCGTCGAGTGGCGCTGCATCTTCGGTCTCGTGTCCTCGACGGTGCCGAGGGGTACGGAGTAGGTCGGCGGTGGGGGAGCCGCCGCGGGCGCAGGCGCAGGCGCAGGCGCCACTGCCGGCTCGGCACCGCTGGGCGCGGCCGGCGCGGGCGGCAACGCCGGTGTCACGCAGGCACCAGCTTCACAGACCCGATCACCCTTGCAGTCGGTATCCATCGTGCATTGAGCGTGGGCGCTCGACGCGAAGGCTAGTGCACCGACTACACCACCCAGAAACCCCAAGACCGTCCTAAAAGACATTCCTACGACGTTAGTCCGGGGCGGGTGTGGCAACAAGACTTCGCGTCGCCGCCGCGTTCTAGCGGCTCGAGCACGGCAAGAAGTGCTTTTGGGCGCGCACCGGCTACGTCGGCTCGGCGCTCGAGCGGAGGCCTCAGCCCAAGGCGGCGGAGCCGGCAACGTTGAAATGCCGGGTAAATGGCGGCAGCCAGTTGCGCGGCTGGTTGAACCAGCTGCAATTTCGACCGCTCGTGCCATCGAATTTGCGCGCGAGGGACTACCGGGCTGCGACCGCGGGTCCGATACATCGAGCACGCCTGCAGGCGTTTCCGAGCTCTTTCGAGGCCGACACCAGGTCGTGACCTGTACCGGATATCCACTAAGGGCCCGCACGAAAGAAGAATTCGAGACGGCAAATCAAAGAAGCCGTCGCGCCCTCTGCACAGGGCGAGCTTGCAACCGGGAGGCTATCCCATGAAGTTGGCTGTAATTTCGGATCTGCATTTGGGCGCCGGTGACTTGGCTGATGGCTTTGGTCACGACGACGCTGACTTTTTACGATTCCTGACGTTCCTCGAGCGTAATTTCGAGCGCGTCGTCCTGCTGGGAGACATCTGGGAGACACTGCAGTCGCGCCGCTGGGCGAGCGCACGTGAAGAGCTGGCGCTGGCCAAGGCTGCTCATCCCGAGATTGCGCGGCGCTTTCAGGGGCCGCAATACCGCTACGTCCACGGCAACCACGATATCGTCGCGGGGCTGTTGGGCGTACCTGATGAGCTAGCGTTCGAAGCCGATGGCGTACGGCTGCTGTTCACGCACGGCCACCAGAACGACGACCTGATTCAGCGACGCCAATGGCTCAGCGAGCTGGGCGTGTGGCTGGGCGGTTGGATACGCCGCGTCGGAATGGGGGCTTTCTACCGCCTGTTCGCGCATATCGACGGAATGCGAGGCGGCCTCTCGCTCGACGGTACGCGCTGCGCCTTCCAACAATGGGCGGTGAGCGAAGCCACGCGCCGCGAGTTCGACGTCGTGGTCACGGGTCACACGCACCGCGCCGCCCGCACCGAGCACGGCTCGCGTTTATTCTTGAACAGCGGGTCGTGCAGTGAGGGCCAGCTCAGTTTCTTGAGCATCGACACCCGCCGCGGCGACTACGCCGTGAACTTCGGCTACTGACGGCACTGGGCTACGGCAGGGCCACCGGTCGAGGCGCCCGGATGGCGAGGCGCGACGAAGGCGCATACTGCAGTAGGTAACTGAGGAGCAACGAAGCCAGGCGGGATGCATCGGCCGCGAGAGCGATCGACTTAGCCATTCGCGGGCCCTAAGCCCAAGGATAGCGGCTTTAGGTGGGATTCTTCCACGGGAGAATAGACGGTTGCGGGCAACGGCGGCTAGCGGCTCGATGCTTTTGACTATGCCGCCGCTCGCCGCCGGTAATTTCGAGCGACGGTAGCTCGTCCGAGTGGCCTCGGCACTGTACGAAGTCCCGGACACTCGTGGGGAGCCGCGAAGACCTACGCGATTCTGTGAGCAAGGCTTTGCTAGGAAGAAAATGGTCGATATGCTCGGCGGAATGTCCGAGTCGGCCCTTTCGGAGGGTAGCCTCATTGCCGGACGGTACCGGCTAGAGCACCCCCTAGGTGAGGGCGGCATGGGCACCGTATGGGCCGCGACGCACACTGTCACCCGCCGCTCCGTGGCCATGAAGTTCCTCAAGGATTCCATGCGTCACCGCAAGGATCTGCGAGAGCGTTTCTTGCGCGAGGCGGCTGCGGCCAGCGCCCTCAAGCATCCGAACGTGGTCGAGATCATCGACGTCTTCGATTTCGCCGAAGGCTGTCCGGTAATGGTGATGGAGCTTTTACGGGGTGAGACGCTGGGCGCCAAGTTGCTCCGCGACGAACGCCTGAGCATGGATGAGACGGCCGCCTTGATGCTGCCCGTCGTTTCCGCGGTCGGTGCGGCCCACGCGCTGGGCATCGTCCATCGCGATCTCAAGCCCGACAATTTGTTCCTGCTCGAGGGCGGGGGTGAACCGAGCATCAAAGTTCTCGACTTTGGCATCGCCAAGCTTTCGGCGGAGCGCTACCTGCAAGAAGGGCCGTCGCCGCTGCTCACCGAATCGGGCTCGATGCTCGGCACGCCTTGCTACATGGCGCCCGAACAGGCCAGTGGCGAGAGCCCCGTCGATCATCGCGCTGACATCTGGTCGCTCGGAGTCATCTTTTACGAATGCCTATCGGGCGTGAGGCCCATCGAAGGCGAGAACCTGCCGCAGGTGGTGGCGCGCTTGATGAGCGCCGGCATCATGCCGCTCGAGCGCATCGCCCCCGAGCTGCCGGCCGAGATTACGGGCCTCGTCAAACAGATGCTCTCGCGCGAGTTGGCCCGGCGCCCGGCAAGTCTGCTCGAAGTGAGCCGCAGCTTGAGCCGCTTCACCAACGTTCGCGCGCCCGAGTTTGCGACACCGTCGGGTCACTCGGGACCGATCCCGACTCCGAAAACCATGGAATCGGCGCGCCCCAAAGCCCGCATCGTGAGCAGCCGCGATGCCGAACCGCTCGGCCCGACCATGCTCTCGTCGCCACCGGTAAATAGCTCGCTGCATCTTCCGCAACAGCCGCCCACGCAGAGCCGCGCTGGCTACATCGTCGGCGCCGTGGCGGTCGCGCTCATCGCGTCCGCTTGGTTCGTTTCCGCCCGTCCGCCCCCCACCGCCACCGCCACCGCCCCGACCGGCGATCTCCCAACCCTGCCGCCACCGCCGGAACGACCTCAACCGACTCCCGCTGAGGCGGCTGTGAGCCCTGCTCCCGTGAGCTCCGGGGTGACCCCGGTTGGCCAAGCGCCTATTCCAACCAAAACCAAGGTGCGGCAGAAGGCGTTTCAGGGATCCAACCGCGCGAAGCCGGCCGCCACCGCTAACGACGAAACCTTATTTCCCGGACGAAAGTAAAGTAGTTGGCGATGATGGTCAGAAGCACCGGGGCGCGGCGTGCCCTGTCGACTGCGCTGTTGGCATCGATCATGGTTTTCGCGGGCGTGGCCGCCGGACAAGAGCGAGATCCGGCTGCAGCGCAGGCGCTATTCGATCAAGCGCGTGAGTTGATGCAAAAGGGGAAATTCGCCGAAGCGTGTCCGAAGCTCCAAGAGAGCAATCGACTCGATCCCGGCATAGGTACGCAGTTTCATTTAGCCGACTGTTACGAACGGAGTGGCCGCATCGCCAGCGCTTGGGCCGCGTTCTTGGAGGTCGCATCGCAAGCGCGCGCTAGCAACCAGCCCGAGCGCGACAAGGCGGCCACGAAGCGCGCCGAGAGGCTGGGGCCACGATTGCCACGCTTGCTCGTCAACGTGCCCGAGGCGAGTAAAACTCCAGGCTTGGAAATCCGCCGCAACGGCATGGTCGTGGGCGCCGCTCAATGGGACGCGCTCGTCGCCGTCGATCCGGGCGAAGTCGAGCTCACCGCGACCGCCCCCGGCAAACAAGCCCTCCGTCAGACTCTTCGCCTCGAAGAAGGCAAGACCGCAAGCTACAGCTTGCCGGTGTTAGCACCGGGGGAGACCGTAGCATCGCCGCCCGTCGCTGGAACGGGTGCCCCTGTCGCGCGTAAAGTCGCCTCGGAACCAGCTGGGCCGGCGGGCAATCTCGAGTCGCCACCTCCTAGCAACCAACCGTCCGTCAAGAACGGAAACGCTCCATGGATAATCACGCTGGCGGGCATCGGAGTCGTCGGTATCGGTCTCGGTACTGCCTATGCGGTCATGGCGACGAGCAAAGACGACGAGTCTAAAGGCCAGTGTCTGCCTTCTGATCCCAACGCCTGCAGCAATGCCGGCTTGGAGCTACGCAACGATGCCCGCACGAAGGGCGATATTGCGACGGTCAGCTTCATTGTTGGCGGCGCCGCGCTCGCAGGCGCGGGGATTGTTTGGCTCGTCGGTGGAACGTCCAGCGAAAAGGGCGCGGCCTTGCCGCGTCGATTGCGCGCTGCGCCAGCAATTGGTCCCAACTTGGCGGCACTCTTCGTACGAGGGAATTTCTGATGCTGAAACTAACGCTGACGTTGACAGCGCTGGGACTCCTGACCGCTTTGGCATTGACTGGGTGCAACGCCGTCCTCGGTATCGACGAAGCACATCGGGCCGCCGAATCGACGCTCAAGCAGTTCGATGCCGATAAGAATCCTGCCACTTCCGCGGTCCCGCAATTTGCGGAAAAGTGTGAAAAGCCGACCGACGACTGCGCCGAATGCCAAGCGGCAAATGACTGCGCGGATTCGTCGAAGATGGAGTGCTTAGCAGACTCTAAGTGCCGCTTTGCGCTGGACGCTTACCGTACGTGCCTGGGCAACCCTTGCTCCGATGGCAACGGTGAATGCCTGACTGCGCTCGCAAAACTGGAAGGCTCCTCGTTGGCGGGGCTGCACTATGTCGGTTGCGTGAACCGCACCTGCCCGGAGGTATGCGAAGGGTCGCCGCTGATCTCGCCTTGCGAAGAATACTGCGGATGCATGGTCGTCAATTGCACGGATGAGGTCAAAGCCTTCGGGACTGATTTCAATGAGTGCGTCACCTCGTGCAACGCCGTAGCGCCGGCTGCCATCCTGTGCCGTTGGACTCACTGTGAGATGGCGCCCCATCAAATCAACGCTGGTCACTGTCGCCACGCGCTAGGCGATGGACGCTGTGCTGCCCAAACTGCCACTCAGCCAGCATGCACGGAGCGGAGCCAGAACGACTTCATCTGCGAAAAGTCGACTGACTGCTGCAGCAATTTTTGCAACCACGGATTTTGCGAAGCCGCTCAGTGATTGCACCAATCCATGCCCGAGGGGATGGCTTCGATGCTCGTCGACTCATCGATCGAGAGTAAGTAAGCAATCAGGAACGCGACTTTGTCGGAGCGCCCGAGTGGGTCTTGAAGCGGATCCAAAAAGTCTGGAGCTAGGGCCTGGTGGTGACCGCTAAATGCCGGATTGAAGAGCTCCTCGAGCGTTCGTGCGTTGCCCGCATGAAAATAGGGGGCACCAACTGCCACACCGAGCAGAGACGGGACGTTCATTCCGTTCTTGCCCTGGGCCGGGCCTCCACTGCCCGCGCGGATCTCGACGACCTGCGGCGCGCCGGGGACGGTTTTGCCTTGCTGACCGTCGGCGGGGTACGTGCCCACGGCGCGCAGTGCACACTGAATTTGATCGTCGCCTGACGAGCTATAGAGAAACTGGATGACGTCGGGCGCCGCTAGGTCAGCGGCGGGCCCGGGGCGGAAGGGTGCTGGGCCGGCCGCCGCTGGCGGGTTGAGCGCGGCCAGCCCGGAGGGGACCGAGTAGGTGTCATCTCGAAGCCAGCCGAGAGTGGTGGGCAATGTGGTGGGCATCGCATGAGGCAGCGAACCATTGGCGGCTGCTCCCGGTTCATAGAACTGCTTGGAGACCGTCCAGCCAGCTCCGCCGTGGCAACTCGCGCATTTGCCATCGACGAAGAGCTGATGACCCGCCTCGATAGCTTGAGCGCTGAGCGTGACCGGGCCAGTGGGTGCGCGCAGCGAACGAATGAAGGCGTCTATGTCGTCCCAATCGCTGGATGCGGACGTCGCGCAGGCGACCGCGTCCCGACTGCAAGCCGTCCCCTGGGTCGTCTCCGCGAGGGAACCATTCAGAACGTTGCGGAGATCCGGCGTGTACTTCACCTTGAACGACTCCGTGCCCGCGGAGCATGGCCCTTTGCCGACCGGCGCGGGATTGGTGTTGTCATAGATGAGGCGGCAGTCGTTGTCGGCTTGGCCGAAATTGGCGTACTGCGACAGGATCCCGCCGACGCCACCACTCACCCCGCGTGCAATGCCCTCGACATCATGGACCTCGTCGCTATTCGCGCCCCAAAGCAAGAGGCGTCGTTGGCGGTCATCGGGCGCGTGGGTTTTCTCGTAGGTGCTCGCGGTCGACAGCGTGCGACGTGGTCCGCGCGAGAAAGACCACGTAACGCCATCGCTGAGACCGCCGGGATGACAGCTTTCGCATGAGCTTCGCGCCTGCCCCTTGAACGACCACACGTCGAGGCCGGTGGCGAAATGGTGACGCCCCGCTAACTCTGCAGACCCGAGCAGCCCGTGCGCACGTGAGGATTTCCCCGTACAGTCGACCGCGCTCAGTGCCTCGGTGGCCAAATCGATGACGGCGAGCTGTTGGTCGCCGTCGTTCAACGTCAGGGCGAACGCCGCGCTGGAACGCTGTGACACGACAACGCCGATCGGCAGCGCGCTTGCCGACTTGAGCGAGATGTAGCGTCGGCGCGGCACGCCGATCGACGCGAGGCTGCCGAGCTTGTCATAGTCGAGACGGAACACGGCGTCGGCGCCGAGTGAGGACACATACGCGCTGCTAATGCCCTCTGGCCCAGGCTGGCTCTTAAAAGCAATATCATTTGGGATGAGCGGCATGCGCGCCACTTCGTCGCCGTCGGAGGCGTATAGATCCTCCAGGGTTCGTGTCAGCAAACGACCCTGGTCAGGTAGCTCCAAGTCGTGGGCGACGTCGATCACGAACACAGCTGGATGGACGAGGGTCTTGAAGTTGTCCGTGCTCGTGACATCGCCCGCGGCATCGGTAGTCAGCCCGAGTGGGCCACGCGGCGACGCGCACATACTCGTGACGTAGAGTCGGCCGCGATCTACGGCGGCGGCGTACAGCTGATTTGGAAAGCAACCCGTTTGATCGCCCTTGCCGTCCATGAACCCGGTGTCGGGTACCGCACCAATCGGGATCCATTCGCCCGGATTACCGGTCGCGAGACTGATGGTGTAGACGATGCCCTGCCGATTGGTATCGATGGCGTCCGCGGCTTGATCCGCGTCCGGTACAGGTTGCGAGAAAAACTCCGTCGCGTAGAGCTTTTCGTCCGAATCGTTTTCATCCCCACTGTCGGTGATGGCCAACGCATAGGGGTGTGCCAGACCTGGTCGCGAGGCGATATCACCCAGTAGCTGACTGGCGGCTAAGACGCGGTTGAGATCCGCATTGCCCTTGTTCAGTTCGAACGAGGACGTGGAAATGTAGTTGATCGTCCCTTCGCCCCAGTTGGCGACGAAGAGCGTTCGGCCACTCGGGGCGATGGCGATGCTGGTCGGTTCCGCACCGACCGAAACCGCTTCGTCGTCAGCCATCGAGGGCTCGCCATGCAGCGAGCGAATGCGCACCACCTTGTGCTCCTTGCGCAATACTACGTAGGCGGTGTCGTCGTCGGCGCCGATGACCGCCGACCAGGGCTCCGAGCCCGGTCCCGTGTCGAACTCTTGCTTTAGGGCAACCGTAGGTGGTCCATCTTTACCAGGGGTAAGCGTGAAGACCGAGATTACGCCGGCGGTGCGATTAGCGGCTACCGCGACCCGCTCGTCGTAGCTGAGCGCGACCGCACTACCGCCCGTACGCGCGGGGTGGTGGTGACTCCCGACGGGAGCCTGATTGTCATGGTCGCTTTCACCGCACCCCGTGCCTACCGATAGCAGGACGAAACAAATCGAGAGTCGGTAGAGACCGCGCATGGGTGCGAGGCATCATACAGAAGTGATGAGTACCAGCAATGGTGTGAGCGCCCCCGAACAGCGATGAGCAGCAGAGTGTCCGGAGGTTCGGACAGGGGGAGAGTGGTTGTTCGGCGCGGCGGTCGGTTTGGGAGCGTGCCGCTCCGAAAAGTGGCGATCCGAGGCTGGCACGCCGTGTGCTCTAGGGGTGGGCACGCTGAGCGAATCGCTCGCGACATTACCGAGGGTTTTAGATGTTTTCTCATACTCGCTTGTTTCAGCTCACGACCGTTCTCGTTGCCTTGGCGGCCAATGCTTGCGCGGGGCACGCAAGCCGACCCGCGGTGAGCGCGACGGCGAAGCTGAGTTGCGTGGGTGGGGTCGTGGAGACGGCGGTTGATGCGACGCTGTACGGTGCTTGCGAGCGCATCAACGGCGATTTACGCATCTCGAGCGGGGAGCTGAGCGACTTGTCGGCGCTGTCGGGGCTGCGCTCGGTATCGGGAAAGCTCGAGATTTCTGGCAATTCGCAGCTCGACGGCCTCACGGGCTTGGAGCGGCTGGAGCAGGTCGGCGCGCTTTCGATTCACGACAACGCCGAGCTGGACGATCTGTCGGGCTTGCGGAGCCTGCAGCGAGCTTCCACGGTCACGATCAGCCACAACGCGGAGCTCGCATCGCTGCGCGGCCTCGAGGGGCTGACCCGGGTCGACGCGCTGGTCATCGAGCACAATGGCCTGTACCAGAGCACCGGCCTCTCGAACCTGATCGAGGTTGGCACACTGGTCGTCGACGGCAATGCCAAGCTGAACAGCTTGCAGGGGCTGCGCTCGCTCTCTCGCGCCGGCTCGGTCGAGATTCGCAATAATCCGCGGCTGTGCGCGCGCGGCTTGCTGCCTGCGTTGGCTCGCGTGGAGCAAAACCTAACCGTTACGGAGAACCGCGGGCTTTCGCGGCCGGACGTGCACCAGCTGCTGGGCCGTATCGAGCACGATACGCAGGCCAACGCCGACCGCGCCGCGCGCTTGGAAGCGTCGCTGCGCTGAGCAAGAGGTGTGCAGTATCTCGCACACCTGTCCGAGAGCTCGCACACTCTGTTTTGCAAAACCGACATGAGTAAAAGCTCGGAAATGCGAAAAGCGAGAGACTTTGTGGTGTGAAGCAACTGGCACGGTGGTTGCTGAACGGCGCCCGCCGCGCCTCAACGGTACGAGCGGTCATAGGGAGAATCGAAGATGTCCGGATTGCTAATGAAGCGCACGTGGCTGGGTGGCGTGGCACTGGTCGCGGTGTTCGGGTTCGCTGCGTGCAGCGACGACGAAGACGGAGTGGAGACGCCTACGGCCGGCTCCGGTGGCAAGAACGGCGGCGGCAGCTCGAACCCCGGCGGCGACGGCGGCACCCCGGCCGCGTCCGGCAACGCAAACGGCGGCAAGAGCGGCAACGGCGGCAACGGCGGTAAGGCCGGTATGGCGACGGGCGGCACGGACGTCGGCGGCAGCGCCGTCGGTGGAACAGATATGGGTCCAGGCGGCGAAAGCGGCATGGGCGGTTTGGGGGGGGCAGGGGGCGCGGGCGGTGAGGGAGGCGCGGTCGATGCTGACGATGCCCTTCGCAACTTGTTCGCGGGCACGTCGCCGCTTCCGGCCGTGCCGGCCGACTTGACCAACGCCTTTGCGGACAGCGCGGGGGCGGCCGCGCTCGGCCAGCGTTTCTTCTTCGACCCGAAGTTCTCCGGCACCATGGCCATGACGAACGACCTCGGTACCAAGGACGTCGATACCCAGAAGGTCTCGTGCAAGAGCTGCCACTCGGGAGCCGCGCTCGATGACGAGCGCTCGAGCCCGGACAATATTTCGCAGGGTACCAACCTTCACAGCCGCAACTCGCCGGCGCTCGTAAATAGCTCGTTTTACCCCTGGATCAACTGGGGTGGCCGCTTTGCTGCTCAATGGGAGCTACCCCCGGTAGTCGTCGAAAGTCCGGTGATCATGAACGGCACGCGCTTGGGGGTCGCGCATCGCGTCTTCGACGTCTACAAGACCGACTACGAAGCCGTGTTTGGGGCCATCACGGCCCCCCTCGCCGACACCGCGCGTTTTCCTCTGACCGGCAAGCCCACGCAAGCGGCCTTCGACGGCATGACCGCCGAGGACAAGATGGCCGTGAATCGCATTCTCGCCAACTACGGCAAAGCGTTGGCCGCCTACACACGCAAGCTGGTCAGCCGCGAAGCGCCGTTCGACACCTGGATGGCCGGCGACGACAGCGCGCTCACGGCATCGCAGAAAAACGGCGCTAAGCTGTTCGTCGATACGGGCTGCATCGGTTGCCACAGCGGCGCGCACTTCTCGGATCACGGCTTCCACGACTTGGGCGTTCCGCAGACGGGTCCAGGCGTCCCCGCAAGCGACGACGGTCGCTTCAAAGACGTGCCGGGATTGGTCAACAGCCCCATGAACGTGAACAGCGTGTTCAGCGACAAGACCGATACCGGATGGCTCGACGGTCTGACTGCGACGCCCCCGGACACGGCGAAGGGCTCGTTCCGCACACCCAGCCTGCGTGGTGTCGCGCAAAGCGCGCCGTACATGCACTCTGGCCAGCTCGCGACGCTGTCGGCGGTGATCGACTTCTACGCGGTCGGCGGTTCGTTGGAGACTGGCGACCCCATGGTCGCCCCATTCGCCATCACCCCTCAGGAAAAAGCGGACCTGATCGCCTTCCTGGGTACCCTCACCGGTAAGCCCGTCGACACGGCACTCCTGGCCAACACGGCCGCAAACTAACGGCAATTCGGCTGAATCGGACCGGCCTCGTGGCCGCCACGGGGCGCCGCGGGGCTCCTTTTACGAGAGCCTAACGAGAAAGGAGTATGCCGTTGTACCTTGGAGGCTCCTACGAACCGCCAAGGCACATGCCGCAAGACGCCAAAGCAGGCACCGTCCTGTTGGTCGAGCCCGACTCCACCGTCGCGACCGCTCTCACTCGGATTCTGGCAAAGCACGGACTCTCGGTTTCGAGGGCCGCGACCGGCGCTCAGGCCATCGAGCTCCTCGAGAAAGAGCCGGCGCGGGTCGTGCTGAGCGAGCTTCAGTTGCCCGATACCATGGGTACCGATTTGCTGAAGGCGCTCGAGCGACTTTGGCCGGGGCTGCCGGTGGTCATGATGAGCGCTAACGCTTCGGTCTCGGACGCCATGGTCGCGCTGCGCACCGGCGCGTCGGACTTCATGCAGAAGCCGATCGACCCGGAAGAAATGATGTTCGTCTTGAACAAGGCGCTCACGGTCGTCGAGCGCCGCGCGGAGCAGCCGCCACCACCTTCGTCTCACGAGCGCGCGGGTATCATCGGCGACTCGCCGACGATGCGTCAGGTCTACGCTACGCTCGAACGCGCCGCGCAGGGCACGGCCACGGTGCTCGTACGCGGTGAAAGCGGGACGGGTAAGGAGCTGGCGGCGCGCGCCATTCACGACGCCTCACCGCGTGTCGGCGGGCCGTTCGTCAAGATTGACTGCACCTCGCTGCCCGAGCACCTACTCGAGAGCGAGCTGTTCGGTTACGAGAAAGGCGCTTTCACGGGCGCCGTCGCGCGCAAGCCGGGGCGCGCCGAGCTTGCCGACAAAGGTACGCTTTTTCTCGATGAAATTGGCGAGCTTAGCCCGTCGCTGCAGGCCAAGCTGCTGCGTTTGCTGCAAGACCGCCAAATCGAGCGGCTGGGCGGCACCAAGACGATCGCGGTCGACGTGCGCGTCGTGGCGGCGACTCATCGCGACCTGGAAAGTATGGTCGAGCGGCAGCAGTTCCGGCTCGATTTGTTCTATCGCTTGAACGTGGTGCCGCTGTGGTTGCCGCCGTTACGCGCGCGGCGTGAAGACATCGACGTGCTGGTCGAGCATTTTTGCAAGATGCTCGGGCGCGCCAACGGCAAGCCGAGCATCGGCATCGATCGCGACGCGATCAAGGCGTTGCGCGGGCAACGCTGGCCCGGCAACGTGCGCCAACTACAAAATTTCGTCGAGCGGTTGGTCGTGCTCAGCAATGGGCCAAACATCACCGAAGCGGACGTGCGCACCGAGCTGTCGCGCCAAGTTCGTTTCGCGACCCAGCCCGGCACGGCGCTGCGCGTTGCGCCCACGGCCCTGGCGCCGGTGACGCCGCCGCCGCTCGAAGCCGAGTCCGAGCCGGCTCCGCCCAGCGACCCGACCTCGGTCGATGAAAGGCCGCCCGGTCTGCCCACGGAAGCGGCGCAGCCGGTCTTGCCGCTGGATCAAGAGGTGCGGGCGGCCGAGAAAAAGGCTCTAGAACGTGCGCTGACGGTCGCCAAGCACAACCGCAGCTTGGCCGCGCGCTTGCTGGGCGTCAGCCGTTCGACCCTGTACGCCAAGCTCGAAGAGCATGGCCTGCTCTGAGTGACGAGCCGCTAGTGCAGACTGCTGCTATGGCCGTCGACGCGCAGCTGGAAGACGAAGTAGGGCGGTAAGCAGGCTCCGCCGTGGGCGGCTCGGGCGCACACGTAGTCGTCGCGACAGGGGTTTTGGTCGTCGCAGGCGCGTAGCCCTGCCGGCTGCACGTTGCCGCGGATGCAGGACAAGAAGCTCTCGCCCCGCGCCAGGCACGCGTTGAAAGAATCCAGGATGGCGATCGAGCCGCAGGCCGCGCCAG
>Ga0164241_10001925_pt1 | contig 23839 bp, 27 predicted proteins | sample OricomyardsoilBY_FD_108780 | JGI IMG/M metagenome (GOLD analysis project Ga0164241, IMG submission 108780) | Backyard soil microbial communities from Emeryville, California, USA - Original compost - Back yard soil (BY) | ecosystem: Environmental > Terrestrial > Soil > Unclassified | place: USA... | reverse complement strand
TCCAGTTCGCACACCACGCTGGCGTGCCCCTGCTTGATGAGGAACTTGCGCGAGCCGGGCTCAAGCCTTTCCTTGATCAGCTTGAACTCACGCTCCGTGAGTCCGAACCCTTCGATGTAGTCGGCGGCGGTGGCATCCGGGTTCGGATAGAAGATCTTGGTGGGCGTCTGCTCGATGATCGTGCGGCTGATTTCGCTCTGTAGCGCATCGCTGGGGCTCTGGGTGGCTGCGCAGAACACCCCATTCAACTTGCGCCAGACCTTCAGTCCATCCTTGGCGAACTGTTCAAAAGCGGCATCCGCCAGCAACCGCGAGAACTCATCGGCCCAGCACACAAACCGTCGCCCATCCAGCAGCGCTCGCACCAGATGGAACAGGTACAGGCTCAGCGGCGTACGGATGGCCGGTTGATCGAGGAACTGCGTGACATCGAAACCAACTAGGGGTGCGCCTGCGAGCTGGCGCGCAAGCACATCCTCGCGATTGTCGAACACCCAGGCATAGTCACCGTCCGCGCTCTGACACCAGGGCGCCAGCCGCGCATGGATGCCATCGGCTTTCGTGGCATCGAGGAACTCGATCAGACGTGACAGTCGTCGTGATTCGACATCCAGTGCCAGCGTGCCGTGGAGCGCATGGTCCAGGTCCGCCTCTTCCCTGGCGGTCAGACCCTCCGGCGAGTTCACCAGCGTACGCAGCCAGGTCTTCAGGAACTCCAGCGTGGCGGCAGACTCCGGCAGCTGCAGCGGATTGCAGCCCGTCGATACACCCGCGGCCAGCGGCAGATATGTGCCTCCCAGCGCCCGCACGAGGATCTCAAGTCCTCGATCCTTGTCGAAGACGACCTGCGTGACCTCGCGTTTGGACAGCAGCGCGATCAGAAATCCGACCAGCACGGTCTTACCGGAGCCCGTGGGACCGCAGATGAACGTGTGCCCCGTGTCCTTGCGGCTGCCACCCTCCGGATCCTTGGGATCACTGGCGTGCAGCGAGAAGTAGTACGGCGATCGTGCGGCCGTCATCAGCACCGCCAGCGCATCGCCCCAATGGTTACCCTGTGCCCGACCAGTCCGGTAGTTGTGAAAGCCCGCGAACGCCGAGAAGTTGCGGGAAGTAATCGGGGCCTTTCGGGGGCGGAACGCAAACACCGCCGGCAGCTGCGCCCAGAAGGCCGCCTCCAGCGCCAGATCCTCGCGCGCTACGGTCAGCCCCGCATCCGCCAGCAGCGAGCGCGCCAGCGCCACATGATCATTCAGTGCTTTGAGGCGTTCCGTTCCGTCCCGTCCCGGCTCGGCCAACACCTGGAGCGAGAGATGGTGATCCCCCATGACGAACTCATTGGCGGTGAGACCATCCAGCGCATCCTTCAAGTCCTCCGCCTGGGTAACCGCGAAGTCACCGGCATTGGCCATCTGGTTGTACTGACGCTGCAGCAGTCCCTGTGCGGTTCCTTTGCCCAGGAATGCAAAGGACTGGGTCAGAACAAATTCGAACGGCGCCGACAGCAGCGCATCGAAGTGACCCACAACAGTCGGCGTCGGGTACTCCTTGATGCCCAGCACGGCACCGACCCGAGTACGCGTGGGCATGCGGTACTCAATGACCTCCGTACCGAACACGGGGCGGGTCGTGGCCAGCACCTCCGAGAGCGGTGCCCGGGGCAAGGGCACCGCCCTCTCCTCGCCATTAATAAGGAGAGCCAGAAATTCCAGCAGCTGAGAGCGGTGCCGGTCGTGTTTGACATAAAGCCCGAGTAGCTCTGGCTCATAGCGCGCCAGTGACGCCGCCGCCGTCTGCGCCAGCTTTTCGCAAGTCTCGCGCGCATCCGCGACCTCCGATCGCACATGCTGCTTCCTCGACAACAGGTTGGAGATCGCACCCGCCGCTCGACCGGGCATCGGGCGATACACGATGGTCAGGTACAGCTCATTGACCATCAGCGTCTGACCGGACAGTCGCCTGCCATACTTGCGCGTCAGCGCTTCCGCAAAATCCACCGCGGCACTTGGCGTATCAGCCGTCGGCGTCTGAATCCGCTCGCGCCGTCGAATGACATGCGACCAGAGAGCAACCTGGGGACTGGCGAGATTGCGCCAGGTGACGTTGAGGCGTTCATGCCAGTTGTTGAGCACCTCATCATCGGCACTCTCAAAACTGGAGCCAGCGAGCTTGAAGGTCTGCAGGTAATCGCCCGCGTAGGTCCGAATCAGATGTTCCGAGACCAGGGCCGCCATGGGCAGATACCGCGCCGCCTGCAGCTCGCGTCGGACCGCACCCAGACGCGCCGTTAACATGCACCACCCGCTGGCAGGTGCCGAACGATGCACACGGACCTAGAGCGACGCCTGCCCCGTCGCGTGGGCAGATCCAGCACCAACGGACTTAAGCTGCTGGCCTTCCACCACAGGGCGTTGGCGCAGAGCGCAAGGCCCTTGGTCCGCAGCCACAACTGCCCCAGATCAAAGATCCGGGCATCCCTCGCACACAGCAAGGCACTCAACCCGTGCAGCGGCAAGGCCAGCAGCAGTACCAGCAGATTGCGGGTCAAGAGGAAGCACTCCATGGTGAGCACGAGGTTCAACAGGAGCGCCACGTAGGTGACACCAAAGCGCATGGGCGGCCGGGTCAATCCCGCAAACAGCGGGTCTGCCACCACTCCTGCATTGCGCGATCCCACTGCTGAGGAATTCATCGCGGCCACCTAGACCGCGAACATGGTACGGATCCAGGCGACGATCTGCGGCGCCCCGAATATCGCTGCAGTTCCCACCACCGCACCAATCACCAGGCCCCAGCGAACGCGCCCGACTGCCGCCGCGATCGCAAGTCCAATGATCACCAGCACGGCTATGGGAGTCGCAATGGTCAGTGCAAAGTTGACCATCGAGTTGGCGCCGGTATCAAAGGGCGATCCCTGCGCCCAGACCATACCGGGCAGCAACAGCCCCAAGAGCGGCATCCACCGCATGACACGGTACTGAATCTTCCCTGCTTTGCTCACTTTCGCCTCCGCGAGGTTTCAACGTGTGAGCATCACAGCAGCATCAGTCGCTCTCGGGAATGTGCAGAATCACCGCCTTTTCACGCAATACTTCTCAAGACGTCTCATTGCTTACCAGGCGAGCTCTTGCGAACGGCCACGACGTACTCGGCTGCCGGAACATCGCAAGACAGCTGCAGACTATGCATCTTGGCCAGATGCAGCATGTGATCATCCTGATCACTCGCCGCCGACAACAGTGTCGTCCAGAAAGACTCGCTGCGACGCCACCGCAGTTGCAGCTGCTTCGTACCATTGACCGCCACTCGACTCACGTCGGCGGGAGTCAGCTCCGCTACGAGCACCGCGGTGCTGTACGACATGCCCGTTATCAACGCCGCCACTCGCGCATCATTGCGGGCGGACAGCCACGCGACCATCAACGCCTCTCGAGCCAACTCCTGTATGGAGTCCACCGGGACGCCATGCGAACCGTCGATCCTGCGAGTCGCAGTTTCAGCAGTGACGGCATCGCGCCACCACTGCTCGTCCCGAAACTTCATGTCGAACAGCAGAACCGGAATCTGGGCCAAGCGTGTGACGCCGCGATGATCGAGTCTCTCCCACAGTTCCCGCCGCACTTGCGGCAAGAGCTCCTGTCCCGCTGCGCCCCGCGGGTTCAGTGCGATTTCACGCAGCAGCTGAATGCCGCGCGCATTGACGCTCGTGATGCAAGTCTGCATCGATGACCTCCACTGTAGACCGTGGAGTGATTCTGCTGAAGGTCAGAGCGCGAGCCACGCGGAGAATGCCCCGCGTTCGTCACGAAATGGGCTCAACTAGCTGTGCAGCTGGAACTGCCCAGCACCCGTCTCGCACACCAGGCAACGCCGCAATCCCGGCGCCAGGGTATCTACCACGGTAAGGCCCGTGCATTCGACGCACGCGCTTGTACTGAGCTCCTCGCCATCGGCCAGGGCAATGACCAGGAATACCGCATGCTCAAAGCTAATGCGTGTTGTGGGTATCAGACGTTGATAGGTCTCATAGGCTTCACACAGCGCCTCACCGCGCTGAATGCTGGGAAGAACTCTGGAGGCATCGGCTAGGCGCGACGACGGCAGCAGGCCGAAGAGCTGGCAGGCACTGGCGAAGATCGCCGCCTCCTGCCGTATTTGCGGCGAGCGCAGAAAGAAGTCGATCTGGCGAGGTGAGCGGCCCCGGTGGCGGACGACTGGCTCCCGGACCGAACCTACCGCATAGGTACGGTAAAGCTTGCGGATACGGTCGCCGGACAGACCTGTCCAAATGCAGGTCGTACCAGTGCGTGCCTCGTGCCGGATAAAGCGCAGCGCCAGGTCGTGACGCTGGCGGTCTCGGTTGTAGCGGTCTTCGGTTAGGCGCATTACGTGGCTCTCCCGCCGTCGTGCCAAATATACCGAAATATGAGATTGGTAAAAACATCCCAAATTTGATAATTGCATAACTTGACCAGAAACCACTGGTCGCCGACGCAGGAACCACCTCATGGACGGGAATGCCAATGCTGGAACGATGTACCAGGCGCGTGGGGGAAGCTGGCTGGTGGACGGCACGCTGGATACGGTGTTGGAGATCAATCACCAGTGTCTGGATTACCTGGTGACCATGGGTTCGACGGAGTCCACCTCCCCATTAGCCCCCGGACGACCTGATGAGATTCGGGATGCGCTGTCCCCGGAGGCGCGGGCACAACTGGCCGCAAGCCCATACCTTTTGGTCGGCTTGCACTTCGAGGAAGAGGAGCACAGGCGACCCCCGACCGCTCCTTCGGATCTCCAACGGACGGATGCGCCCGCCCGGCCGCTTTTCACCGGTCCCGGTGCCAGCGATCTCATTCGTCGGGTGCTGGTATTTGCCTGGCACATGGCACGTGCCCACCCGCGCCATGCGCGCGTTGTGCTGGGGATGAGCCCCGAGTGTGTGGCCTATATGGGTCGCCTGCAGCTGAGTGAGCTGGATTGGTTGGCGCAGAACCGTCCTGACTGTGTACGGGTGCGGTGGGAACGGCAGCCACGCCTCTGGCAGCATCTGCTGCGTAGGAGCCTGTTGCCCGGCTGCGAGTCACTGACACATCCCGGCCTGCGCGGCCTGCAGCTGATGGCCGGTCACGCGCTCGCGATGCAGCGCCAATAGTCGTGGAGCAAAGCTTCGATCCTTGGGAAGGCGTGCGGGACTCGGCGGTTCAAGCTGCCGACTCCGAAGTTCGGCGCGTACTGCTGGCACGACGGATGCTGCTTCACCGGGCGCGCACCCAAACCGTTAGCCGCCTTACGGGACTCAAGCCGTATCGGCTGACGACGTTGCGATATCGGTGGGGTATCCCGGCAGAGGAGCGTCATCGGGGTCCCTCTCCGAACTCAGTTGCCCCGTTTTTCCGCAATCCCGTGTCGAGAAGCGAGTGCTCGGCGGTCATCGCACTGTGGCGATTGTATGGAGGCGGTTCGGCTTCGCCCCATGCCCCACGTTCCCTTATATCTCTGGATTTCTCGCACGGCGAGCGATTGTGCAAGGTCTTTGAAACCTTTCGCCATATCGTGGGGGAAGAGGACATCGATTTCGAGTTGATCGTCTTGCTCATCGAAAGCTTTACCCATACCGCAACACTGAAGCTCGCTCAGTGTTCGAGCTGCCGCTGCGCGATTGTGGTCGACAACCTCAGGGCGTCACAGACGGTCTGCAGCGTGTGCCATCACCATGTGCAACCGACCACGCTGCGCCGACTCTTCTTTCGGCCGCTAGTCCGACAACAAGCCCAGCAGCACCTGATACAGCACGAGCAAGACCACTAACGCTGCTGCAATCGCCAGCATCCCCCAGAACGGTAGATGCGGCGCAACACCTGAGTAGCGGAACAGCAGAGCCATAGCAGTGATCAGCGCCGCGAGGCCAAGCAGCACGACGCGGATGATCGGCTCAGCCGCAGTCAATACCGTCCTGATCGATGCTTTGACGAAGCCGAACAAGGTTGCTCCCAGCTGGAGGAAGGGGCTGACCCAGCCGGCAGAAGCGTCATTAAGTCCAAAGGTGCGCATGACTGTTCCTGGCCAAGATCAGTAACCACAAGGCTAGGCAAGCGCTGCCAGCGCGGTCATCCGACGTTTCTACCTGTTCTGACCAAAAAGTCAGAACGTGTAGCCGTTAAGGGTCTAATCAGGCCGCTTCCCGGTGCTCGTAGTACGGCCTTTGCCGTTCATCCAGCAATGCCTGCAGCTCTGCATCGCTACGCCCCTCGGGAGACAACCACTTCAGCGCTGCCTCCCAGGTCAGGTTGATGGGCGTCCTGTCGTGACCCGCAGCGGCAACTTCCGGTGCCGGATCGTCAGTGATCGCGGCGACGCCTGGGACGATGTGCTGCGGATCGCTCGGGTTGACCCATTCGGCATACAGACAGGCAATGAACATGGTGCTGCCATCGCGTGGACTGAATTCCAGCTCCCGGCTCTGCCCTTGGGCATCCTTCACGCTCTCAAAGAACCGGATCGCAGGGATGACCGCGTGGGAGGCCCCGTATAGCGGGCGCCAAAAGCTGCCAGTCAGATTATCTCGTCGTGCGTTGAACAGATCGAGGCGATCCATTGACTGCGGTTTGCCCGGAGGTAGTAGTTGATAGCGCGCAGGCACCAGCAGCGGCGACCCATCACGCCGGATGATGGCGATCGTGTAGCCACGCGGATAGGAGCGGTAATCCTTGGACAGCGGCGCAGGAGATTTCAACGCGACAATGTCGTTGATCGCTTTCTGCAGCTTGTTGGCGCCTACGCGTTTGTCGTTCTCGGCCACCTTGGTGACTTTTATCGCTAACTTTCTGTCTGCATCGGCAATGCGCTTCTTGTGCTTGAAGACATCCGTCTCCAGCTCGGCAATGCGAGTACTTCTGAAACTCGCATCTGTCTCGCGAATGCCCCGCTCTTCCGGGCTGTCGCCCTGGAATTCGCGAATGTAGCCGCGCGGAATGCGATACGCCGACTCGCCGTCCTCGTCGCGCCGCGAGTACAGCCGCGCGAAATCGTGAATAGAGAGCTTGATGGCCGAAACGCGGCAAAATGAACGCCAACTCTCTACGACCATGGCTGAATAGCACATGAGCGCATTTTAGCGCTTCAGGCGCTTGGGGATCCTCGCGGGCGGCGGGATCTCCTGTTTCGTGCTCTTGAAACAGATCGAGGCGTTACGCGCGCCACAGAAGGTACAGCGCAGGCTTCGAAGGAACTTCGGCCAGTGGTAATTCGCACAAGTTTCCGGCGGCATGAAGCGGCTCAGGCCGCAGCTCTCGCAGCGAACAAACAAGGCGCGAGCGGGGAACGAAGGGTGCGACATCGCCTCCGACGGATTCTCGGAAAAAGGGGTAATTCAGGGCCTTGACGGGTACCTGTATGGATATACAGTAGCCCTCCCCCGCCCGAATATCAACCTGGAGGAAGACCCCAATGTCAGCCGTCCCTGCAGCCTTCGCTATCACGCCTCCGGAACAGCTGAACGATTTCGAAGCCGAGTTTGTTCGCACGGTCCTGGAGCATCGCGGCCTGTTCCACGTACCCACTTCGGATGAGTTTCGAGGTGCCCTCGATGTCCTGCGACACTACGAGCAGCTGTGCGCCGCGAGTCCATCAAGAGTGGATTCATTCGCATCGCGCCTGCCACCAATCGAGCTGGCTGCACTACGAGCCAAAGCCTATGTAATGTTCGGCACCATCTGGCCCAGCGCTGCGCAATGGCACAAGGCCCACACGGCGCTGTTCGGTCCCCTGCTCTGCGAGACCTGCATCTAATGGCACTTCAGGCGCTGTGGAAAGAGGTCAATCTTCAGCTTGCCCAACTCGAGGTGCGCAAGAGGGAGCTCCTGAAGCTCGGCGATGATCCGGCTGCAATCGCCGAGCTGAAACAACTGGAAATGTTGATCGACGATTCCTACGAGACGCTCGATATCTCCGGGTACTACAACCCGCCTGCATCTGCGGACCGTGCCACGGAAATAGCCAGCGTCGAACCCGCGCCCATCCAGCATGACGCGTTCCGACCGTAGGAATGGGCCGACGCCTGGCGGCAAGCGAGTGCCATGGTCATCTCGGTGGACACCAAAAGCACCTTGCGCCGCTATGCAGGCCGCACACTGACAGTGATCTGCCGCTACTGCGAGTTCCGCGGCACGATGCCCGTCGCCGAACTGGCCGCGCGGATTGGATGGGACACCGAGATCGAGCGCCACAGACGGCTGCGGCTCAAATGCTCCAAGTGCGGCGAGAAGGAACCTGCTCTCAGCGTGAGCGACCTGCGTCCTACATGACGGGTATGGCCCGAAACTCCCTCAATACTCGGCCTACCGCTCGCGCTCGCCCTCTTGCACCATCTCACTTGTGACAGCTCGCTCCGAATGCAAGGGAACCACACGTGAAAACACAGACATGGCGACACCAGATAGCCGTACAGCAAACTGCGCGATCGGAAATGTGACCGCTGACGACCTCGGGGGCGCAGCAAGGGTGAACTCCAAGGCTGCATCGCGCGCGCATCCGAGCCTCTTGGTCACCCCCGCCTTCTTGCGGATGCCAGAAGTCATGAGACTCACTTCGCTGAGTCGGCCCACGCTATATCGCCGAATAGCCGCGCGAAGATTCCCACCCCCGGTCCATTTAGGTGGGCGTGCCAGCGCCTGGTCATTCGCTGCCTTGCAGGAGTGGATCAGAGATCCCGAGAGCTATACCTGTCCGGAGGACCCAGCATCTTGAGCCACTGCCTATTTGGCGCCGAACAACCGTGTGCGGTTTCCGCGCTGGTGGCTGTTTCGGATCCTTGCGAAATATTCGACGGTATATTTTCGGCCGCTTTGCTGTAGGACTATGCTGACACGGCAATTAGTCATTCTTAAGTGTCGCAGAATGGCAAATTTATCCTACGTTAAGGCCCTGTTCTCGGTCAGGTCTCCAATGTCCGCCATTAGCAAAGTCATCATTCAGTGCAGAAATTGCACCCTGCACTTCGAATCCCCTATCTCCATTCCAGACATGGCGACCTTTGAGCGGTACGCAGCGAAAGTCACTCCTATGGATTGTCCGCTATGCACTCGGCGGGTAAGTGTCAGCGCAAGAAACATGACCTACGTGTTGTCGGAAGTGGCGGCTCTTGGGGATGAACTTCTAGTACCTTAAGCGCATCCGTACCGGCTCACTCGGGGCCAGAAAGGCCGGACTTGGAAAGCTTTGCCATTGTCACAACCCCCTACAGCAAGACATCCATCCATACGCAGAAATGGTCTGATGCGTCGTCTGCAGACTTCTTCACTGTGTCAAATGGGGCCCACAGAGATGGGTGATAGGAGCCTCGACGCTCGATTCCCACAGTCTGGACCTTGGGGGAAAAGCTGCGGCGAGCTGACGATGTAATCGATCTTGCCGGTGGGCAGCCCAGTTCCAAATGTGCCAGGGCGGTCTGTTGGATAGTCCGGATGCGACTGGATATCCGCAAGCGAGAGGCCTTCGTAGCTCACGGGCCCCACTTCACATCAACATGCATTTCTCCATTGCTCCGCGCAAAGGGCGTACCGAACGCGAGCAGATTCCAGTCCGGATCGTAGGAGCTGCGCTCGGGATGTCCGTAGTTGTTCTTTGGGCTGTACGAGTAGCTCAAGCTCCGAAAGCGCGCCATCTGTGTCAGGAACAGCGTCGTCTTCGCAGTCCAGTGAGTCTTCGCTCCATGGTGATACGCCACCAGATGCCGGATCGGCACGGGCTGAACATTCGGAATCAGATGAAATGGACAATCCCCGGGAAGAACCATCTGTCGCAGCCGCCCGCGGCGATCGTCCAAAACGGTGATCGCAAGACCCGTCAGATTTCTGTCTTCCTTCGGACGTTTTGGATCAAAGGCCTCGCACTTGCGGATTTCCACCGTTTGACTGCCAAGCTGAATCGAATGCACTCCCTGACCCTTTGATTCCGGCCAGCAGCGCGCACCTTTGACTTTTGCCGCCAGCCTCGCTGCAAACGGAGACACCCACTGTCGCGGTACCAGCCAGTCACATTTCTGCGCATCGGTGTTGTATGCATGAGCCGAGTAAATGTGGTCCTGGTCCCAATGGGTGACGATGATGGGCACTCGTCTCGCACCGGCATGAACCGGCATGCGTACTTTATTTTGAGCGGGATGCTTCTTGTCGGGGTGATCCAGATAGCCCCCAAAGTCGACGTAAGCACACACTTCGTCCTGCTGATCCAGAATTCCTATGCAGTCCCCCTGACCCACGTCCACGATCCGGACGCCGTTGATCGCTTTCGTGACATTGGAATCAAAGATGCGAGACAGACCGGACGAACTGGTCTTGTTCGCCAGCTTCCGGAGCACATCGATCTTGTCTCTCATGATGCACCACGCTCGTAAGTATCCTGATGCAGCTCCTGGTATTTGGGGAGTTGCATACGCACACCAGAGCCTGGCTCAGGCGTTATCGTCGGCGTCGGCGGTCCCCGCTCTTCCTCCCCACCCAGTTCCTCATCGCGCAGAAAATCGAGGTTGAACACCTTGCGGAGTTCCTTGCGCTCACCCTCCGTGCAAGGGCCGAGATAATCCAAGCGATTCTGCAACCCATCGTTCTCCAGATCGAAATCCTGCGCCTCCCAGATCGGGATCCGACCGTCGCGTTCAACGCGGATTCGATGCCAGTCATGCTCTCCAATTGAACCAAAGGCGTCGGCCTCCCTTGACTCATCTTCACTCAATAGAAGGGGTACGACCTTTAGCTGGCTCTCTTTCAGATCAAGCAGTCTGGATCTTCGCTGATTGGACTGTTTTTCATCTTCTGGATCGCAAGGCTCATCACGCCACTCCAGGCTCTCGAAGTACTCAGCTCGGATGCAGCTCAACCACACAATCCTGCTCGGCGCGGATAGACCCAGCTCCTTTCGTGCAGCCAGCACCGCCTTCAACCACTCGTCGTCGCCAGGCGCGTCGCCTGACCCCGCGAAGAAGTCTTCAGATTCCGCGAACGCATACCAATGATCGCTGGGCGAACTCATGAGCCTGCCACAGCATGCGTCTTGAAGTACTCCACCAACATCTTCGGTCGATACTTCGGATCGGTATCCCATCGGGCCTTGGCGGAGGGATGGAGGGTTTCCTCGGCATTCGGATTTTTCCCGATGGGTCTGTTGTACGACCCGAATATCCGGTACTTGAGCGACATCGACTCAAACAGCACCGAGTCGAAATGTGGCTCGAAGAACCTCAGGTAGGCCTCATCGAACTGCAACCCCAATGCCTTGGCCTTGTCCACCATCCAGCGCAATGCTCCATTGGCCAATCCATCCGGCTTGTAGCCCCCACCCACACCGCAATGCACGCCCGGGAACCAGGACTGCTCCAAGACACCTGCCCAGTTGGCGGGTTTCTCCCACAGCGTCGGCGCAAAGGGCCTGCGCCGCTCGTCAATGGCCAGCGCATGGCAGGCATTCTGGATGCAGTCGTTGAGACCCACCTCGTGGTATGTGTACTTGTTGCCATTGAGCCCACTGGCGATCTTGCCGATGAGTCCAGGGGCGCCCAGTGACCCGACCGTATCCCAGACCCCAATCATCCTGACGGGCGGACAGGGTCGGCAGTTCTTCACATTGTGGAAGGCCTGGGTCCACTCGCCAGAACCCGGCCTGTAACCATGTTCATAGCACCCATAGATGTCAGGCACGTAGTAGTCGTCATCCTTCTGGACGAGCCCCACCAGGTTCATGAACCCCGCCAGCGTCCGGACCGTGAACGCGCCACGGCTGAACCCGAACAGGTACAACTCATCCCCAGGCTCAAAGTTGTAGACGATGCTTCGATACAGGTCGCGGATGTTGCCCTCGATGCCATGCCCGAACGCACCGCCGGTCAGCTTGTCCCAGGGACCACGGGTACCCACACCATCGTGGTAGAACACCACCTGATCCACTCCATCCAGCGCTCGCGGCAGAATGGCCCGCGCGATCTTCGTGACATTTGTGGGACGGCGCTTGCCGCTGCCCTCGTCCACCTGATCCCTCAGGTTCCAGGTCCCATCGGCACAGATGACTATGCGTTTCATGTATGAGGGCTCCCTGCCTCAGTCTGCGGCCCGGTTGTAGGCGGCGGCTATCTGACCCTGTGAAGAGATCGTGATGCGCACAGCATCGCAGCCACCTGGCTTGCCGTCGTTATCCGGTCCGATCTTGGCCGCAGACGTTCTGCACAGCGCGTCATTGGTATAGGTCTCGAAGAGCTGCCCTCGCCCTTTAAGCGACGTGACGATCTCGGGCGACGGCAGCGTCGTGCCGCTGTAGGCAAACGGACCCGAGGAAATCACATACACCGATGCACCCACGGCACTGACCAGTGCATTGCGGGATGAGGTGGAACTGCCGTGGTGACCCGCAATCAGGATGTCGGCGAACAGCTCCTGCTGGCAGCAGATCAAGAGCTTCGCCTCGATGGAGTTGGCAGCAGGTGCCGTCGTCGGCGGTGCCCGCTCCCCACCCGGCGCATCGCCCATAAATAGGGCATGCCGACTCCCCAGCGTGAACCGCACGACAAGGCTGTTCTTGTTCGGGTTCTGGGTAGAGGTGTAGCTCGTCCCATCGGCATACAGGATCTGCATCGAGGCACCCATCCCCAACGCAATCTCCCCCGTATCGATTCTCTTGCCGTGATTCAGGGTCACGGACCGCACGGCGGCCGGGGCGCACTGCGCGGCCGTTAGCGCCACGGTCTCCGCCCCGCTGTCCCGCGTGACCGTGTGGTACTGCACCGATGTCGTATCGGCCACCGCCCGCAGAAAATCCCAGTACTCGCAGGTCATGTTGCCGCGCGAGCCACTGTCCCAAATTTGCTTCGGCGGAAACTCCCGGATCACATCCGGCATCAGCGAGTCATGATCCTTGTGAGGATGACTCAGGATCACATGCGTCAGGGAGGTAATGGCAGGTGCCTGCGCCTTGAGGTAGGCAACGACACGATTGTCAGCCCCCGTAGCGACATCATCATTGCTGCCCGCGTCGTACAGCACCGTGAAGTCCGCACCCCGGACCAGCAAAGACAACCCCGTGCCCACATCGAACGCATCGATGGTGAACTCCGGCGCCCCGGCCGGCTGGGCCGGCGCGCCCGGCGTCGTGTCACTGCAATCTCCGATAGTTACCCAGCGCTTGCTGGCGAAGGCCGTCTGGGAACCGAGGCGGGTTTCATACCAGTAGGGAAGCACTGCTACCAACGGCAGGACTCGTCCAGGGAGCAAAGTGCCCAGCTTGTCACTGGTTCCGGAGGGCCCCGCCCTTAGCGTGACACCATTGACCACATCTGTATTAGGCCGGACACAGTCATCAGCCAACACCCCGCCCGAACCGAAGACACCAATCAGCGCGGTCAGCACCGCGTATGACGAATGACGCCTGGATCGCACTCCCATGTCACTACCTCCCAGGTAGTCGTTCCGTGTTCTGGTTGTCGACGCCGCTTCTTTTTAAAGCGCTCGATACCGAACTCCGAGCCTCGCATGTCCATGGGCAATGTCCAGACCAAACGGTGGGTTTGCTGTGTCAACGACCGAATCGGGCAAGAATCGCAATTTTGTCAGGCCCACTAAGCCCAGCGCAGGACTGTAACGGCCTGACCAGAGCGATCCAGCGCTAGGACCAACCACCGCCAATGTCAATGCGAGCGATAGGGTCGGCCTTCTCGCCGCGATTCCAGGTGATGCTCGATCGTCATGGCCGCTTCAGCAAGCTGATTATTGTCCCGCGGACAACGCCATCTGCATTTCCTCGATCTCCGCGCGCTGGGAATCGAGGATGCGCTTGCACAGGTCCTGCACCTTCGGATCTCGCAACGCATTGCGCTCGCACATCAGCACTGCCGCAGCGTGATGTGGAATCATGGACCGCAGGAACTGCCTGTCTGATACGCCCCACTGCTGCCGAATACCAAACCAGCAGATGACCCAGGCCACCACCGCGATCGCGATGATGACTACATTCAGGTGCCGATTGCGGTACATCTGCGCCATTAGCGCCAGCTCGATCAGGGCCATGGGCATGGCCATGACTCCGGCCATGTAGACCTGATTGATGTTGCCGAGCACGTTGGCCCACCGGTCGACCATGGCGTACATCAGGGCATACATCACCAGGAACGAAGCCACCGTCATCAGCAGCAGGCGGATGTAGTGCTGCTTCACGTGCTGCGCATGGGCATCATGGGCCATGGGACACTCCTTCTGTTAGATAGAAAGATCAGGAGGTAACCAAGCTAGAACCAGATCCGCAACCCCGCCAGCAACTGGAGTTCGGTGCTCCGTTCTCCGACTGCACGGACCAGCTCGGCGCTCTCGCCGAAACGGCGATTCCAGGAAACTCCCAGGTACGGAGCAAACTCGCGTCGGATCTCGTAACGAAGGCGCAGCCCGACGTCCGCACTGGAGAATCCCTTGCCGATCGCCTTGGCCGGATCGGACTTGCCATACAGATTCAGTTCCAGCTCGGGTTGAAGAATGATCCGCTGCGTCAGCAACAGCTCGTATTCGGCCTTGAACCGAGCTGCAGTGCGACCCGAATTTCCTAGATAGGCCGTGGCCTCCACCTCAAACCAGTAGGGAGCCAGCCCCTGTACGCCGAATGCCGCCCACTTGCGTGTTGGTCCCGTTCCGGAATCAAGGCGCGCGCCAGTCTGTGCGCTCCACCGGCGACTGACCACGTGATTCCACAACAGCTCAAATCGCATTACATCTATTTGCGAACTGCGGCGTTCCCCCTCGGACTTCATCCACACCCTATCAATATCCCCGCCGTACCAGCCCGTGGCGTCCCACGTCGCAATATCCGCCGCGCGTTGGTTGCGCCATTCAAGTTGATCCAAAAGAACCCGACCAAAGGCTTTGGAATCGTCCATGCCCATCATCGAGGTCATCTGCCGACCTGACTTCGCTTCCACCTGATGTTGGGGTGGCAATGGTGGTACATGCTCCCGCTCGCTGGTGGTCGGGTCCTCCAGGCCTGCAGTTGCGGCGCTTGCCACAGAGTCAGCGGTTGCCTCCGCACGATCGTGCTGGTGGGTCTGCTCGGGACTCGGATCCGCGACGGGCTGTTGCGCCTGCACGGCGCTAAATATGGCGGCGCCGCTCCAAAGCAGCCACGCGAGACCGACGTGTCTCACGATGCATGTCCCGGTTGCGTGCCAGCATCAGGCCCCACCACCACTTCCCGGAACATGCCAGCTTCCATGTGATACAGCAGGTGACAGTGATATGCCCAGCGACCCAATGCATCGGCGGTGACCGCATAGGACACGCGCTGTCCTGGCTGCACCATGACAGTGTGCTTGCGTACCAGGAATTCGCCAGCTGGTGTCTCGACCTCACTCCACATGCCATGCAAATGGATGGGATGAGTCATCATGCTGTCGTTGACCAGCACAATGCGCAGGCGCTCACCGTACTTAAACCGCAGTGGCTCGGCCTCAGAAAACCTCTGTCCGCTGAACGACCAAACGAAGCGCTGCATGTGACCTGTCAGGTGAAGTTCCACATCGCGACCCGGCTGCCGATGATCGATGGGACCACCAAGCGTGTGCAGGTCGGAATATGTCAGCACGCGCCGACCGTTGTCACGCAGACCGACTCCTGGGTCGTCGAGGCGACTCTGGGGCTGCATCGCCAGCGAATCGACATTCGGACCAAGTTCGGCCGGCGCGTGCGTGATGGCGTTCCCGGTGCCGCCCATGTTCATTTGGCTGTGGTCCATGCCAGGCATCTTGGCCATGTCCTCCGGACTCTTGTTCGACATGTCCATGCCCGCCATGCTCATGCCCATGCCCATGTCGGTCATGGTGAGCAACGGCCGCGCGCCCATGGCGGGCACTTCGGCCTCCATGCCTGGCCGGGGTGCCAGCGTGCCACGCGCGTAGCCGGATCGATCGAGGGCCTGTGCGAAAATCGTATAGGCGCGAACATCGCTGGGTTCCACGATGGCGTCGTAAGTCTCGGCCGCTCCGATTCGAAATTCGTCCACCGTGACCGGCTCGATGTCTTGTCCGTCCGCCGCCACGACGGTCAGTTTCAGGCCCGGTATGCGCACATCGAAGATGCTCATGGACGAGCCATTGATGAACCGGAGCCGTACCCTCTCGCCACGCCTGAAGCCACCGCTCCAGTTACCCGCGGGCGTGGTTCCGTTCATCAAGTAGGTATAGGTGTAGCCGGAGACATCCTGCAGATCCGTCGGGCTCATGCGCATCCGGCCCCACATGCGGCGATCCGCTAGCGCCTGCTTCAGCCCCTGCGCCCGAGCATCGCGCAGGAAGTCCTGAGCCGTGCGCTGACCGAAGTTGAAATAATCGCTCTGAAGCTTGAGGGTGCGATAGATATGTTCTGGATCGCTGTCGGTCCAGTCAGAGAGCAGCACGACGTGCTCACGGTCCGCCTGATGACGCTGACCACCGCGCCGCTCTATGACGATGGGTCCGTACAGCCCAGTCTGTTCTTGGAAACGCGAATGCGCGTGATACCAATAGGTTCCCGACTGGTTGACCTTGAAGCGATACGAATAACTCGCGCCAGGCGCAATACCTTCAAAGCTGAGTCCCGGTACACCATCCATGTCCGCCGGCAAGATCAGGCCGTGCCAGTGAATGGAGCTGCTGACCGCCAGGTGGTTGCTCACACGCAGTGTTACGGTGTCGCCCTGGCGCCATCGCAGCAGTGGCGCCGGTAGCTGGCCATTCACACAGGTGGCGAGGCGATGCGAGCCGGTAAAATTGACCGGCACTGCACCGATCTCGAGCGCGAACTGTGTCCCCGACAGTTCCGCGGACGCTGGCGCGGTGGCGCCCCAGGACCATCGATTGACCGCCCCAAGCAGCACGCCACCTGCAGCGCCGAGCACGAACCGCCGCCGTGACAGGTCAACCGAAGGAAAAGGAAACCCAGCCGACTTGATCATACGGGTGGATACGCTTGTCTCGCGCTCACCCCTCGCTTTGCGGCTCTTCCAATGCCTCGCTCAGTCTTCTTCGCGCGCGCCGCAGGCGCATTTCTATGGCCTTGGTCGTGGTATGCAACTGTGCCGCCGCCGCTTCCTGGGTCAGCCCGGCAACGGTGGTAAGCAGCAGGGGTTCCTTGTATGACGCGGGAAGCGCCGCGATGGCCTGATTCAGCCGCGCCAAGCGATCCGCTTCGCGCATCCCTAGGGATGCCTCGTCGTCCGTCTCGGGTGTCGGTAGCGCGGTGGACGGATCCGCCGCATAACTTCGCATCAGCCAACGCCGAAAGGTTTGCCGCCGCCCGAAATCGCGGCATTTGTTCAACGCGATGGTTCGCAGCCATGGCAACCACGGCCTGCCCGAGTCGTAACGATGCAGGGCTTCCCAGGCCGCGATGAAGGTGTCCTGCAGAAGGTCGCTGGCATCAGCACTGTGACCGACATACCGGCGCACCAGGCGATACAGGCCATCTTGATGACGCCGCACTAGGCACTCGAAGGCAGCGCGATCGCCCTGTTGGGCTTTGGCGGCGAGCGACTCGTCGCTCAACGCCCCAACGTCCGGTGTCACGGCGCGCCGTCGGTAAGCGCTTCGCTGATCGTGCGATCGAACTGCTGCGTTTGTACGGGCGTCAGCACGGCTCGCATCGCCAGCACGTGCTCAATGGACGCCTCCTGCAGATCCATCATCGCCCCATGCAGGCGACCAATCGCCTCCTTGGCGGCCTGGTCGTAGTGGTGGCGCACGGCGATGGCCGCCGCGAGGTCGCGATTGGCGGCGCGCATCTGGCCTTCCAGCGCGCTGCGGCGCGCCGCAAACGCTGTTTCCAGCTCAGCGATCTGATGCTGCTGCACCGCTGACAGTCCCAGCTTTCGGTGCAGCAGTTGGTCCAACTGCTGTTCTGCTGTCACATCGCGCATGCCATAGCGCACGCCGATCCAGCCGCCGACTGCCGCGGCAATCAGCGTACACAGGATGATTACGAGCGTGGCGCGCGAAGGCGATTTCACCGGTGCGCGCCAAACAGCAGTTGCGAAGGCGCCAGTTCTGCACCTGCGACAGCCATACCGCCGGCATGGGCGACCCGACTTGAGCTAGCCCAGAGGAACCCCACTCCGCCACTCATCATGGCCGCCACGGCCATCACAGCGACCTGGCGTTTGGCCACGCCACGAGCTTCCTGCCGCAGGGCCACTCCAGCCCAGATCGCGGCTGGCAGGTGCTCGAAGGCGGGTACAGCCTCCCGCTCATTCAGCTTGTGGAGATCCTCATCGATCATGTCTTACTCCCGTCAAATACTGCTGTAGATACGGATGGAAGTCGAATTCCCCTCTCCCGGGAGGGTAGCACCGGGTTGGCGCGTACATAGGTTGTCCGCAACACAACAGGAGATCGAACCCATGATGCCCACGAAGAAATTCCGGTCCGCGGGCGCCGTTATCGGCAGCGCCGCGGCGCTACTGCTGGCGGCAACCGGCGTCAGCGCACATGCCAAACTTCTCAGCGTCGTGCCCAAGGCCGATTCGACCGTGGAGTCACCCAAGCTGATTCAGGTCCACTTCAATGAGGCGGTAGAGGTCAAGCTGTCGAGCCTCAAACTGACGATGAGCGATGGCATGGCCATTTCGGTGATGAGCATGAACGAGGCCAAAGACCCGTCGACACTTTCCATCATGCCTAACTCGCCGCTCAAAGCCGGCGCCTACACGGCCACATGGAGTGTCGTAACGGACGATGGGCATAAGGAAACCGGCTCATTCAAGTTCACGGTGAAGTAGCCGGCGATGTGGGACGCGATGCTGGTCGGGGCCCGGCTCCTGCAATTCGCCGGAGCCTTGGTGGTACTGGGGACATCGCTGTTCTGCATCTACGGCTCCCAGACCGATCCTGGAACCTCGCCGGCTTTACAGAGCCGGCGGTGGCTTAAGCAGGTGCTCATCCTGTCGGCAGCCACGGCTGCGATAGGGACCGTACTGTGGATCATGGCCGAGACGGTGCTGTTCAGCGGCGACCCGACGGATGGCACACGCCCTGCTGCCGTGTGGGTCGTGTTTGCCGAGACCCGCTTTGGCCGGGTCTGCCTGCTGCGCCTCGGCTTGCTCGGCGTTTCGCTAACGCTGTCATTGTTGGCGCGCCGCGGCCGGGTCTTCTGGTTCGCACAATCGCTGCTGGCTAGCGTCGTCGTTGCGACGTTTGCCTGGACTGGTCATGGCACGATGGATTCCGGATGGCCGGGACTGCTCCACTCCGGCGGCGACGTGCTGCATCTATGGTTTGCGGGCGTGTGGTTTGGTGCACTGGTGCCACTGCTGGTACTGATTTTCCTCGCCATTCAATCCCGTCAGCCCGCCGACGCGCAGGCGGCTCACTACGGCTTGGAGCGCTTCTCTGCAATCGGCGTGACAGTGGTGGTCGCGCTGACGATTACAGGTCTGATCAATAGCGGATTTCTAATCGGCATAGCTCACTGGCGCGCAATGACCACCACGAGTTATGGCAACGTGCTGCTCGTCAAGCTCGGGCTGTTCGCCATGATGTTGGTGCTTGCCGCGGTGAACAGGTTTTGGTGGAGCCGACGGCTACATTCCGCCCTTGGTGCCAGCGACGAGGAACTGTGGCTGTCGTCACTGCGCTCATTGCGCCGCAGTGTCCTGACTGAGTCGGGTATGGCCGTCCTGCTCGTCTTGGCAGTAGCCATGCTGGGTACCTTGGCACCGCCCAGCTCAGCCGACTAGCGCTCGACGTGCAGGAGTCGAGGCCCCGCCGTGCGTGAACTACGCAGGTTTGCAGCATCCCCGGCCGCCAGGCCATGGGTTCGCCATAGGATCCACTGGCCGAATCGGTCGCACGATCTGCTTGAGTCAACTCTCTGTCAGGAGCACCGGGGCAAACCCACCGCCTGGCGTGCGCATATTGGTGGTTTGTCCGCGGTAGAGTCTGGCCGCCATGAGCTGAATCCGCCCATCATATGTGTAGGCGCGCAGATCGAACTTGAGCCGCTCCGCGGCACCGTCCACATCAACCAGCCTATCCCTTGGCGGCACGAACTCCTGCGCAACGAACCCACCAGCGCGGATCTCTTCCCATACTCGCTTGGTCACCTTGTCACCGCGATAGGCGGCTCGCGCGCCGTAGCCTGCGGTTGGTTTGAAGAACAGTCGTCGCCGCTCGGCCCACAGTTGCTCGGCATTTACTGATGTCACCAGACGTGTGAGCGGCACCGCCGCAGCCAGCTGCCTCTGGTCCTCCACCGGTACGCCCCAGTCAACGAGTTGCGACTCGTTCCGAAGCAATGCCAGGTTCGTCTTGGCTGCGTACAGCGCATGAGCACGCGGATGGGGCGTCAGCACTATCGCGCCAGCCTGATACGCCGCGCGGAGCGACTCGTGCCCGTTGTCCGTCAGATAGAAATCCGTCAATCGGTTGTAGATCAGATCCACGCCGGTTCCCATGTGCTCCAAGCGCCCATTGCGGAAGTGAAGCTCCCGCGGATCCGCGATCACCGCTTCCATGCCATGACGCAGGAACAATCGCCGGAACAGTTCGAATTCCGGTGCGAGATGCTGTGCGGAAGGCTCATCGTCCACTATCGCGATGCGTGCCGCCGGTACGGACCCACGCTGCAGCCGCCACTCGTTCTGAAACATGGCAAGGATATCTGAGTCTTCCAAGCCATAGCCTGGCAAACCGTTCCATGATCCTTGCGTCGAGACACAGCACCCCCGCTGCGCCCTGGCCAGGGCGGCATTCAGCAAAGCACCGCCCGCATTGGTATTGACTTCGATCAGTCGGGGACCAGACGCTGAGAGGTGGAAGTCGTAGGACGTGAACACCCCTTTCGGCCCGAAGTCCATGCGGGCAATCTCCGGCGCGCCGGACAGCACCTGAGCTTGATACTGCGGCAGTGCAAACACGCGTTCGATTGCCGCAATTGCTGCCCGCATGGCCTCGGCAACTGCCCTCGACACGAAGACGCCTGTTGACGAAAAAAGATGCGGGTGTGTCCGGCGTAGCTGCGACAGCAACCCGGTCAGACCGCTTTCCAGTTCCAGCTGCTCACGCAACAGGGATGGTTCCAGCGTCACGCATCTACAAGCCGCGTTTCTGGACTCCGCCAATCCCTGTGCATCGCCGCTCATCGCAGCGGCGACGGCTTTGTTGGCGTCACCTTTGGTCATGATGTACCGCTTCGGACCGAAATGAGCGGACTGCATCCTCGGTCATGCGCCGCGTGCACCATCTGGCATACAACCCGCCAAACATCCGACCCAGCCACCAGGACATGCCGCGCTCCGGGAGGTTGTAGTCGATGAAAACCGTCAACCGCGACACGCCATTTCTGGGCGCAATGTTGAAGCCCATACGGTAGTCACCAACCACCAGGAGCCGGGGCTCACCGCACGTCTCCCACGCCTTGGACAACGGGGGACGATACTCCGTGACGACTTCCTCTACCGACAGTCGTGCGCCAAGTACGGTGCCAGACATGCGAATCACCGACCCCATGGCCCTGCCACGCAGAGAGTCGGTTTCGATATGAAACACGCTCCCCATTGTCATCAGTGTGGGCTTTTCCATGTGGCGAGCCAGGCGCGCATGGTCGTCAAGTAGTGCGAAGAGCTCTTCCGGCTGCGCGGCTACATCTGCCTCGCTGTGATGGCGCAGGGAAAATAGACCGGACGTCATTTCGAGCGTTCCGGCCGTAAAGTCGCGCCACGCAATCTCAGCGCATTTCCGATCACCGACGCGGAGCTGAAGCTCATGGCCAGCGCCGCGATCAGTGGCGAAAGCAACCATCCTGTCAGGGGGTACAACACACCCGCCGCGATCGGGATTCCAAGTGCGTTGTACAGAAAGGCGAACAGCAGGTTTTGCTTCATGTTTCCCACTGTCGCTACTGAGAGCATTCGCGCCGTGACGATGCCACGCAAATCGCCCTTGACCAATGTCACTTGTGCACTGTTCATGGCGACATCCGTTCCGGTACCCATTGCAACGCCTACGTCCGCCCTGGCAAGTGCAGGGGCATCATTGATGCCGTCTCCCGCCATAGCGACGACGCGCCCCTCGCGCTGCAGCGCTTCCACGAGCTTCAGCTTGTCGGCAGGTTTTACCTCGCCGTGAATCTCTTCAATACCCAGGCGGGTCCCCACCGACTTTGCGGTGGTCAAGCCGTCGCCTGTTGCCATCACAATGCGCAAGCCTGCTGCCTTCAGTGTCTGCAACGCTTCCGGCGTGTTCTTCTTGATGGGATCGGACACGGCCAGCAGTCCCGCGAGTGAACCATCCGCGGACAGGTACATGACACTTGCGCCCTCAGAGCGCAGAGCCTCCGCCTGCGGGACCAGCGACTCCACGCTGACACCGAGCTGCTGCATCAGCGCCGTATTTCCCAGCGCAACTTCGCGTCCAGCAATTCTTCCACTGACACCGATGCCGGACAGGGACTGAAAGCCTTCTGGCTTTTCAAAAGCCAGGCCCCTCTCGCGGGCGGCGCGCACGATAGCCTCCGCCAGCGGGTGCTCGCTGCCCTGGTCCAGACTGGCTGCCAGCCGAAGCACCTCGTCCGACTCCGTACCCGATGCCGGAATCACGCGATCAAAGGCCGGATGGCCTTCCGTCAGCGTGCCCGTCTTGTCAATGATCAACGTATCGACCTTGCGCAGATTCTCGATTGCCGCGGCATCCCGAAACAGCACGCCCTGCGTGGCGCCGCGTCCGGTGGCCACCATGATGGACATCGGTGTCGCAAGACCCAGTGCACAGGGACAGGCGATGATCAGGACCGCAACGGCATTGATCAGGCCATACACCCAGCTTGGCTCCGGACCGAAAAGCCCCCACGCCAGCAACGTCAGCACTGCCACACCCACGACGGCCATGACGAAGTAGCCGGCTACGACATCTGCCATTCTCTGCATGGGTGCCTTGGATCGCTGGGCCTGCGCCACCATCTGCACGATCTGCGACAGCACGGTGGCCGACCCTACGCGCTCAGCGCGTATCACTAACGCACCGGTCGTATTGAGTGTTGCGCCGATGACCTTGTCACCAATGCGCTTGGTCACCGGCAAAGGCTCCCCCGTGATCATTGCTTCGTCGACGGCGCTGCCGCCTTCCGTCACCGTTCCATCCACAGGAACTTTCTCGCCAGGACGCACACGCAGACTGTCCCCCACATGGATCTGAACCAGCGGCACATCCTCTTCAACGCCGTCCTGGCGTATACGCCGCGCGGTCTTCGGTGCAAGACCAAGGAGGGATTTGATGGCCGCAGAAGTCTGCGAACGCGCCTTGAGTTCCAGTACCTGCCCCAACAGGGTCAGGGAGATGATGACGGCGGCAGCCTCGAAATAGACCGCCACCCGACCCATGGAGACGAAGGATCGAGGGAACACCTCTGGTGCCACGGTCGCCACCACGCTGTAGACAAACGCCGCGCCCGTTCCCAGTCCGATCAGCGTCCACATATTGGGGCTGCGATTGACGACCGACTGCCAGCCACGCTCGAAGAACGGATATCCGGCCCAGAGTACGATGGGCAGGGCGATCGCCAGCTCCACCCAACTCCGAAATGCCATATCCATCCACTGGAAGCGGTGACCGAACATGGCCAGCACGAATACGATCATCGTCAGCGGCAGCGTCCACCAGAAACGTCGTTCGAAGGCTTTGAGTTCCGGATTCTCTTCGTCCTCCAGGCTGGGCATTTCCGGCTCAAGTGTCATTCCGCATTTCGGACAGTTCCCCGGATGGTCCTGCCGGATCTCCGGGTGCATGGGACAGGTGTAGATAGTCCCCGCCGGAGCTGGCGTCACGGACTCGACGCTCTCTGCCGGCGAC
>Ga0164241_10001924_pt1 | contig 23840 bp, 23 predicted proteins | sample OricomyardsoilBY_FD_108780 | JGI IMG/M metagenome (GOLD analysis project Ga0164241, IMG submission 108780) | Backyard soil microbial communities from Emeryville, California, USA - Original compost - Back yard soil (BY) | ecosystem: Environmental > Terrestrial > Soil > Unclassified | place: USA... | reverse complement strand
TCGAGCAGCGTCCCGAGCGCGTCCAGCAGCACGGCGCGGATCATGCGACCCAGTGCCAGGTCGCGAACTCGGCCACGGCGAGCCCCTGCAGCGCGAGGAAGGCGCCGGCGACGACGGGGAGCCGGCGGCGCGCGCGGGTCGTCCACCAGCCGAGCCACAGGAAGAGCGGGAAGAGCACGAGCTCGAAGCGTGGCAGGGACATCAGCGGCTGCGGCGTGACGGGGTAGGAGAGCGGCAGCGCGAGCGCGGCGACGGTGTAGGCGGCGTAGGCGAGCGGCAGCCGCCGGAGCGTCCCGATCAGCGCCGGGATCGCGGCGATCAGCGCCGCGAACAGCTGCAGGTTGTGGCTCGCGTTGACGTACGGGTCGCCGCCGGCGACCGCGAAGTAGACGGGATCGCGCGAGCCGGACAGCAGCTGGCGCGCGCCGTCCCAGGCGGCGACAGCGCCGTCCCAGGCGCCCACGAACGGCCCGGCGAAGTGGCGGAACCAGATGTCCTGCGCGTGGAACGGCGCGAGCCCGTCGAGGCCGTCGAGCGCGAGCGCGGCGCAGAACGCGGCGAGGCCGACGGGCACGAGCGCGAGCCATGCGAGGTCGCGGCGGCGGCGCTCGGAGTGCGTCCACCACAGCAGCGCGAGCGGGACGAGCAGGAGCACGCCGGCGCTACGCGTCGCCGACGCGAGCGCGCCAAGCAGCGCGGCGACCGCCCAGCGGTCCGTGCGCGCCGCGAGCACCGCGCCGACCGACAGCGCCAGGAACAGCGACTCCGAGTAGACGGCGCTGAGGAAGAACGCCATCGGGAAGCACGCGACGAGCCAGACCGCCGCGCGCGCCGGCGCGTCCCCGAGCTCGATCGTCCCGAGTCGGTGCAGCGCCGCGAGCCCGAGCAGCGCGCACACGAGCGAGAGGACCAGGCCGCCGACGATCCCCTGCGCGAGCAGCGGGTAGAGCGGGAAGAACGCGGCGCGCGACGTGTCCCCGGCGTAGCCGTCGTGGGCGATCGACAGGAACCACGTGGTGTCCCAGCGCGCGGCCGGCGCGAGCACCAGGTTGAGGAAGTCGCCGTAGGGATGCGTGAGGCCGCCGGGATCGAAGTCGCTCGCGCGGCTCGAGAGCCCGGCCCAGTGCACCGCGCCCATGCCGCAGAGCCACACGACCGCACGCGTGACGAGCAGCGCCTGCGCGGCGACGACGACCGACGGGCGCCACGCGGCCCAGGTCGCCCGCGCGCGGCCGGCGAGATCCGCGCGCCGCGGCGCGCCGCGGCGCGGCGCGGCGCGGCGCGGGGCCGCTTCTCCCCGCGCCGGCGCTCCGGCCACGCCCCGCGGAGGCGCCGCTTCCCCGCCCGCGGTCGCTCCGTCGTCGGCCACCGCCGCCGTCCGCGTCGCTCGGTTAGCGTCCGCCGCCATGGGTCACATCCTGGCCGAGTCGTTCCTCGGGCGTCACGAGCACCTCGTCACCGCCGTGCTCAGCGTCGTCCTCGCGCTGATCGCGGCCGCCTTCGTCGACCGCGCGGTGCGGCGCGCGCAGAAGGCGCGGCTCGTGACCGACCGGATCGACGCGCGGGTCGACACCCGCCTGCGGTTCCTGGCGCGGATGGTCGAGGCCGCGATCGTGGTGATCGGCCTCGCGGTCGCGCTGTCGCAGTTCACCGCGCTCGACCGCCTCGCCGCCAGCGTGCTCGCCTCGAGCGCGATCGCCGCCGCCGTCATCGGCTTCGCCGCGCGCCAGACGCTGGCCAACGCGATCGCCGGGATCCTGCTCGCGGTGACGCAGCCGATCCGGCTCGGGGACGTCGTGACGTTCGAGGGCGAGACGGGGACGGTCGAGGACGTGCGCCTCACGTACACGTTCCTGCGCAGCGCCGGCGGCGTGCGGATCATCATCCCGAACGAGCGGCTGGCCGCCGGGGTCCTGCGCAACGACACCGTGCTCGGGCGCGTGACGCCCGAGGCCTCGGTGTGGGTCGCGCCCGGCGCCGACCTCGAGGCCGCGATCGCGGCGATCGGTGCCGAGCAGCCCGACGCGACCGTCACCGTCGCCGAGTCGAGCTTCGAGGGCACGCGCCTGGTCGTCGCCGCCGACCCCGTCCTCCCGGGCGAGCGCGCCCCGCGCGAAGCCGAGCTGCGCCGCGGAGCGCTCCGCGCGATCCACGCGGCGACAAGCTGAAGCTCACCGCGAGCGGCACCTCGCCGGACCGCGGACCGAGCATGCCGCAACGTCCGGGAAACCTATTCTGCACAAACCTTGTCGAGATTGTGTACATTAGGTCTCGTGATCGACCGCCCCGCAGGACGCGACCTCTCCCAGCGTGAGCTCAGCCGCCTCGCCGCCGAGCTCGGCGCGCGCCCCTGGCTGTGGCGCAAGCTGGTCAACCACGACCCCGAGCAGCGCACGTACGCGAGCCTCATCGACGACGAGTTCGTCTCCGCGTGGCTGGTCTGCTGGATGCCCGGGCACGACACCGGCTTCCACGACCACGACCGCTCGGCCGCGGCGATCACCGTCGTCCGCGGGGTGCTGCGCGAGGAGCGCCTCGTGCTCGACGGCCCGCCCGCCCACGCCTCGTACCTCGCGGGCTCGACGGTCGAGGTCGCGCCGCACGACATCCACCGCGTCGTCCACGGCGGCGGTGGCCCGGCGATCTCGATCCACGCCTACTCGCCGGCGCTCGAGCGCTCCGGCGCGTACGTGGTCGGCCCGTCCGGCGCGCTGCACCGCCACTCGCTGGGCGCGGGCGAGGAGCTGCGCCCGCTCGCCGTCGCCTGAGCCGCGCCTTCCGGGAAGGATCGCCCGCGCCGCGGGCGAAGAAGATCGCTGGTCTACCCTCTTCCTATGTCGCGTCGCGAGCGTCAGCGTCGGCGCCGCTCACGCCACACCGGCGCGCGGCCAGTGTTCCTCGCCCTCGGGGTCGTCCTCGTGGGTGCGGTCATCGCGGTCGCGAGCGCGGTCGGCTACGTCGTCAGCATCGCCTCCTCGGCTCCGTCGCTGGACTCGCTCAAGGCGCTCAACCAGGGCCAGAGCTCGATCGTCTACGCCGCCGACGGCAAGCGCCTCGGCTTCATCCAGTCGCCGATCCTGCGCACCCCCGTCGGGTCGAAGTCGATCCCGCAGGTGATGCAGGACGCGACGGTCGCGATCGAGGACCGCCGCTTCTACGACCACAAGGGCGTCGACTTCGAGGGCATCGTCCGGGCCGCCGTCAAGAACCTGCAGTCCAAGGGCGAGAAGGTCCAGGGCGGCTCGACGCTGACCATGCAGCTGATCAAGAACCTGTACCCCCGCGAAGAGGGCAAACGCGACTACAAGGTCAAGATCCGCGAGGCCAAGCTCGCCGAGGAGCTCGAGAACAAGCACACCGGGGCGCTCGGCAAGAAGTGGATCCTCGTCAAGTACCTCAACAGCGTCCCGTACGGCACCGCCGGCGGGCAGGAGGCCGTCGGAGTCCAGGCCGCGGCGCGGATCTTCTTCGACAAGCCCGCGGCGAAGCTGACGCTCGCGGAGGCCGCGACGCTCGCCGGCCTCCCCCAGGCGCCGACGGACTACAACCCGTTCTACGAGCCCGCCTCCGCGCTGAAGCGCCGCAACGAGGTGCTGACCAAGATGGCCGAGCAGGGCTACATCACGCAGCCCGCGGCCGACGCCGCCAAGAGCTCGCCGCTCGGGATCAAGAAGTCGGGCTACTACACCGAGCGCCGCGAGGGCTACTTCTTCGACTACGTCATCTCCGAGCTGACGCGCCGCTACGGCGTCGAGACGGTGCGCCGCGGCGGGCTGCACATCTACACGACGCTCGACCTGAAGATGCAGGAGGCCGCGCGCAGCGCGATCGCCAAGGGCATCGCCGGGACGAACCGCGACTCCGCGATCGTCACGATCGACCCGAACAACGGCTACATCCGGGCGATGGCGTCGTCGCGCAAGTACGGCGACCTGAAGTTCAACCTCGCCTCCCAGGGCCACCGCCAGCCGGGCTCGACGTTCAAGACGATGGTGCTGATGACCGCGCTCAAGCGCGGCGTCGACCCGAACAGCACGACCTACACGTCGATGCCGCTCGACTTCGACGATCCCGTCTGGGGTCCGATCAAGGTCAAGACGTACTCGAACACGTACCTCGGCCGCGCGAACCTCGTCAAGGCGACGCTGAACTCCGACAACTCGATCTTCGAGCAGCTCGACCTCGACCTCGGCCCGCAGGAGGTCCGCCAGACCGCCTACGACATGGGCATCACGACGAAGCTCAACGGCTACCCGGCCGAGGGCCTCGGCGGCCTCAAGCTCGGCGTCTCGCCGCTGGAGATGTCGCGCGCCTACGCCACGCTGGCCAACGGCGGCTCGCGCATCCGGCCGACCTCGGTGACCCGCGTCCGCTTCCCGGACGGCCACTGGGAGACCCCGTTCAACCCGCAGAAGACGCGCGTCTTCACCGACGGCGTCGCCTACGAGGCGACCAAGATCCTGCAGCAGAACGTCATGGGCGGCACCGGCACGGCCGCGCAGATCGGCTGCCCCGCCGCGGGCAAGACCGGCACCACCGACGAGTTCACCGACGCCTGGTTCGTCGGCTACACGCCGCACCTCTCGACCTCGGTCTGGGTCGGCCACGCGAACTCGCGCGAGTCGATGCCCGGCGCCGCCGGCGGCACGACCGCCGCGCCGATCTGGGGTGCCTACATGAAGGCCGTCAAGGGCAAGTTCTGCGGCGACTTCCCCAAGCCGACCACGCCGTTCAAGGCCGTCCCGTTCTTCGGCAAGTACTCCAAGACCGGGATCAAGGACAACCGCGCGCAGCCGGCGCCCACCGACACCACCGGCGGCAAGGACCTCGAGACCGGCAAGAAGGACGGCAAGGACACGGGCAACGGCGGCAAGACGTACGACCCCGACGTCTACGAGACGCCGCCGCAGACCACGCCGCAGACGACCACGCCCGCCGCCCCGACGCCCACGCCGACGACGCCGGTCACCCCGGCGCCGACTCCCACGCCGACGCCGACGCCGACGCCCACCCCGACGCCGACCCCCGACCCGAGCGGCGGGGCGGGTCCGGGCACCGGCGCGGCGGCTCCGACCCCGTAGGCCGGGCGGCCATCGGCGAGCTCGCGCTCATCGAGGCGATCGCCGCCCTCGTGGGCGAGGCGCCCGCACGCGTGCTGCGCGGCGTGGGCGACGACGCGGCCGTGGTCCGCGCGCGGCCGTTCTCGGTGACCTCGGTCGACGCGATGGTCGAGGGGGTGCACTTCCGGCTGGCCGGCGAAGCGACCGCGACCGGCTCCGCCACGGCGACCGGCTCCGCCACGGCGCCCGGCTCCGCCACCGCGCCCGGCTCCGCCACCGCGGATCGCTTCGCCACCGCGGCCCGCTCCGCCGCCAACCCACTCGGGCTGACGCTCGAGGAGGCCGGGCACCGCGCGCTCGCCGCGGCGCTCTCCGACCTCGCCGCGATGGGCGCCGACGCCGGCGAGGCCTACCTCGCGCTGGGGATCCCGGCCGGCCTGGCCGAGCCCGAGCGCGTCGTCGCCGGGATGCGCGGCCTCCTGCGCCGCACCGGCACGGCGCTGGCCGGCGGCGACGTCACGGCGGCGCCCGCGCTGACGATCGCCGTCACCGTCGTCGGCTGGGCCGACCGCGAGGACCAGCTGGTCGGCCGCGACGGCGCCCAGCCGGGCGACGTCGTCGTCGTGACCGGCCCGCTCGGCGGCGCGGCCGCGGGCCTCGCCGCGCTCGAGGCGGGCACCGAGCCCCCACCGGCGCTGCGCGCCGCGTTCGCGACCCCCGAGCCGCGGCTCGAGCTCGGCCGCGCGCTGGCCGCGGCGGGCGCGCACGCGATGATCGACCTGTCCGACGGCATCGCCACCGACGCGGCCCACCTGGCCCGCGCGAGCGGCGTCCGCATCGAGATCGAGCTCGGCGCGCTGCCGCTCGCCCCGGGCGCCACGGCCGAGCAGGCCGCGGCGGGCGGCGAGGACTTCGAGCTGTGCGCGTGCCTGCCGCCCGGGATCGCGGTGCCGGGGACGACCCCGGTCGGCCGTGTGGCCGCGGGTCCTCCCGGTCTCGCCGTCCTGGACGCCGGCGGCCGCGAGCTCGCGCTCGCGGGCTGGGAGCACCGGCTCTAGCCGACGAGCCGGGCTCCGCGCGCGCTACTCGCGCTCGGTGTCCTGGGCGAGGTCGAGCCGTGCCGCACGCTGCTCGGCGGCGCGGGCCAGCATCGCCTCGGCCACCGCGCGCGGGTTCACCACGTACTTGGCGTGCTCGACGCTCGTCTTGATCTCTTCGATCTGCATGTCGCTCTTCTCGGTCATGGTCCAGCCCTCCCTGGGCTCACGCATGTCATCGGGCACGATCACGCAACCCCTGAGGGGCGCTGGACGAGTGTGCGATCGAGCGCAGGTCCGCGCTGCTCGGTCGCGACGAGCTTCGCGAACACGATCAGGCGCTTGTCGGCGCTGTAGAGCGGGGTGCAGGCGGACAGCACGAGCTGATCGTGGCCGACGCGGCGGATGACCCAGAGGGCGTCCGGCGTGACCACGCGCTTGTGGTCGACCGCGTAGGTGAAGCGGGCGTACGGCATCTCCACGGTGATCCGGTCGCCGGCCTTCAGCCGGTCGATGTGGCGGAACGGCGCCAGGTAGGTCGTGCGGTGCCCGGCGATCGCGGTCGTCCCCGGCACGCCGGGCAGCGGCGTCTGCTCGTACAGGCCCGGGCCCTTGCGCAGGTCAGCGGGATCGGTCCCGTTGACGACCACGAAGCTCGCGCCGAGCTTCGGGATCCGGATCCGCCCGATCGCGTCGCCGTCCTTGGCCCGCCGCTTGAGCGACCGCGCGAGGAACGCGACCCGCTGCTTCGGATCCGGGAGCGTGGCCAGCGCGCGCAGCTCGACGACCGTCGGCTCGGTGTGCTCGAGCTGCACCAGGCGCGCCGTGAGCCGGTGCTGCTGGCGGTTGGCGAGGTAGGCCGAGATCGGCTCCTGCCAGGCGAGCGTGAGGCCGGCGTCGACGAGCAGGAGCACCCCCGAGAGGATCAGGACGCTCGACGCCCCGCGCAGCGCGCGCCGCATCACCGCACCCGGAGGCCGGACTGCGTGCCGCCGATCGTCCCCTGCCCGACGTGCCCGATCGGGCCGCGCAGCAGCGTCCCGGGCGGCAGGACGACGTCCTCCTCGCGCTCGCGGCCCGCGAGCCGCAGCGCCGCGACGCCGCAGGCCCCGAACACGCAGATCCCGAGGAGCGAGAGCGCGCCGACGCCACCGCCCGCGACGAGCAGCACCAGCGACCACGGCAGGTCGCCGATCGCCAGGCCGAGCGCACCCGAGTAGACCGCGAGCACACCGGCGATCGGCAGCAGCCCGAGCAGCGCGATCAGGACCGCGGGCACGCGGCGCAGGCGCGACTCCGGCGCGAGCAGCCACAGGTGGGCCGGCACGACGACGAGCAGCGCGGCGTACGGGTTGACGATCCAGGTGACGAGCGCGAGCAGCGCCATCGTCACGCCGACGGCGGCGACCGGCCCCGAGCCGTCGGGCGCCCCGCGGACGCCCATGATCCAGCGCAGCGGCCGCACCAGCCCCGCGCCGACCACGAACGCCGCGCCGACGCCGGCGAGCGCGCCGACGTTCACGCCCAGCGCCGTCCCCGCGAGCGCCGCGCCGGGCGCATCGACGGCCCCGCCGGCGCCGAGCATCCGCGCGACGAACGCCGCCAGCGCGAACGGAGCGACGAGCGCGGCGAGCCAGCGCACCCACACCCCGACCGGCTCGTGCCGGCGGCGCACGCGGGCGAGCCCGTCGATCGCGGCGAGCAGGACCGGCAGCAGCAGCGCGCCCACGAACAGCCGCACCGACCAGCCGGGCAGGACCTTGCGCTGCGTGGTCACCTCCGGGCCGGGGCCGGCGCGCAGGCTCGGCCCGTTGTCGAGCGCGGTGATCGTCCGCAGCGTCGCCCGCCCGAACACGCGCAGGTGGTCGGCGGAGACCGGGGCGCCGGCCGACGGGCCGCGCTCGCCGCTCGCCGAGATCGTCACCGCCGGGAGCCCCGCCGCGTTGAACCGGCCCTCCTCGCCAAGCGCGAACGGGAACGCGAGGCGCGCGAGCTGGCGGGTGGCGCGCTGGCCGCCGGGGTCCTGCCCGGTCTCCGCGCGCAGCGCCGCCTCGACGGTCCGCCGCAGGCGCATCGGCGCGAGCCGCGGCCCGTCCGACCACGGCTGGACCCACGGCTTGCGGATCGTCGCGGAGGCGAGATCGCCGAGGACGATCACCGCGTCGACGCGCGAGCCGCGCAGGCGCCGCGCCACAGCCTCGGCGCCCGCGGCGCCGCCACTGCCTCCGCTCGTCGACACGAGCGTCAGCGAGCGCTTGACCGACCGGCCCGCGAAGACGCGCACCAGCTCCTCGAGCGCCGCGGTCCCCGACAGCTCCGCCTCGGCCCCGCTCCCGGCGGCGTCGCGATGCGCGACGACCACGATCCCCGGGCCCGGCCGGCCGGTGCGCGTGCCCGAGACGGTGGTCAGCGTCCGCTTGCCGTCGATCGTCGATCCCGACGCCCGGTCGACGCTCACGGTCAGCCCGGCGCCGCGCATCGTGCCCGCGAGATCCGCGGCGAGCGCCTCGTCGCCGGCGCTCCCCGGACGCCGCTCCGGGTACTCGCGCGCCAGCTCGCCGAGGCGCTGGAACGCGCGCTCGCCGGAGAAGGCGTCGGGCGCCAGGGTCGTCTGCAGGGGCCGCGGCCGGTCGATCAGGGAGAACGCCATGAGGACCAGGGCGAGCACCGCCGGAGCGAACGCGGCCCGGTACACGCGCGTGTCGAGCATGCCGTTGAGGCACACTACCGGCGATGGTCGACCGCGCCCCGCGCATTCTCCTGGTGGACGACGAGCAAGCGATACAGACGCTGCTCTCCTATCCGCTCCGCAAGGACGGCTACGAGGTCGTGCAGGCCAGCGACGGCCGCGAGGCGCTCGCGCGCTTCGGCGAGCAGCCGTTCGACCTCGTCGTCCTCGACCTGATGATGCCCAAGCTCGACGGCCTCGAGGTCTGCCGCCGGCTGCGCTCCAAGAGCACGGTCCCGATCATCATGCTGACCGCGAAGGGCGAGGAGATCGACAAGGTCCTCGGCCTCGAGCTCGGCGCCGACGACTACATCACCAAGCCGTTCTCGCTGCGGGAGTTCCGCAGCCGCGTGCGGGCCGCGCTGCGCCGCGCCGGGATGAGCCGCGACCGCGAGGAGCTCCCCGACGACGAGCCGCTCGAGGTGCGCGAGATGCGCATCGACTCCTCCAAGCGCACGGTCACGGTCCGGGCCGAGGACGTGCGGCTGACGTTCGTCGAGTTCGAGATCCTCAGCGCGCTCGCCCACAACCCCGGCCGCGTGTTCACCCGCGAGATGCTGCTGACGCGGATCTGGGGCGACTCGGCGTTCCGCGACCCGCGGACGATCGACGTCCACATCCGCCACCTGCGCGAGAAGATCGAGCTCGACGCGAAGGATCCCGAGTACCTGTTCACGGTCCGCGGCGTCGGCTACCGCTTCCGCGACAGCGACTGACGCGCCGCCCCGTGCGCTCGCTCACGCTCCGGCTGGCGCTCCTGCTGCTCGCCCTCGTCGCGGGCGCCCTCGGCCTCGTCTACCTCTACGTCGTGCCGCCGCTGGCCGAGAAGCTGCGCGCGGAGGAGCTCTCGACGCTCGCCGACACGACCCGCCGCGCCGCGCCGCAGATCTCCTCGATCGTCGCCAGCAACGTCGACGCCAAGGACGTCGACCGGGCGATCCGCGCGGTCGCCGACCGCGCCGGCGTGCGCGTGACGCTGCTCGGGATCAACCGCACGAACGCCGGGCTGCAGGCCGACCCGCGCTCGGACTCGACCGGCGCCGACGCGATCACCGACCTCCAGTTCGAGCCCGCGCTGACGGCGGCGCGCACCGGGCGCGTCGCCACGGGCTCGGAGGCGTCGGACACCGGCCGCGTCGGCGAGGCCGCGATGCCGCTCTACTTCCGCGACGCGCAGGGCCGGCGGCTCGTCGGCTTCGCGCTCGTGCTCTCGACCCCGCTCGACGACGTCGAGGGCAACGTCGACCTGGTCCGCAAGCGGTTCCTCGGCGCGGGCGCCGTCGCGCTCCTCCTGGCGCTGCTCGGTGGGTTCGTCGTCGCGCGCTGGATGGGCGGCCGCGTCGAGCGCCTGCGCGTCGCCGCGCGTCGCGTCGCCGCCGGCGACTTCGACGCGCGCTTCCCGGTCGACAGCCGCGACCAGCTCGGCCAGCTCGCCCGCGAGCTCGACCACATGCGCGGCCAGCTCGCGCAGCTCGAGGAGGCCCGCAGCCGCTTCATCGCGACCGCGTCGCACGAGCTGCGCACGCCGATCTTCTCGCTCGGCGGGTTCCTCGAGCTCCTCGCCGACGAGGACGTCGACGAGGAGACGCGCACGCAGTTCCTCGCGCAGCTGCGCGACCAGGTCGCGCGGCTGCAGAAGCTCGCGACCGGGCTGCTCGACCTCTCGAAGCTCGAGGCCGGCTCGCTCGTGCTGCGGCCCGAGCCCTCCGACGTCGGCGTGCTGGCGCGCGCCGTGGCCGCCGAGTTCGCGCCCGCGCTGGCCACCCACGACTCGCACCTGCGGCTGCGGCTCACGCACGAGCCGGTCGAAGCCGTGTGCGATCCTGAGCGCGTGGCCCAGATACTCAGGATCCTCATCGACAATGCGCTGACGCACACCCCGCGGGGGACGGACATCGAGGTGTCCGCCGTGCGCGAGGATCGCGAGACCGGCGCCACGCTCCGTTTGGAGGTGCGCGACTTCGGGGGAGGGATCCACCGTACGGTGCTGCCCCACGTGTTCGACCCGTTCTACACCTCCGACGACGCCCAGGGCTCCGGCCTCGGCCTCGCGATCGCCAACGAGCTCGCCGAGCGGATGGACGGCGCGCTCGACGTCGCCACCGGCGGCGGCACCACGACCTTCACGCTCGCGGTGCCGGCATGAGGCGCGCGGCCGCAGCGGCCCTCGCGGGCGCCGTCGCGCTCGCCGCCGCGGGCTGCGGCGACAAGGGCTCGAGCACCAAGACGCAGGCGAGCGCCGGCGTCACGACCGTCGAGAAGACGCGGGTCGAGACGGTCACCACCGTCTCCCCGACGCCCGACGGCAAGACCGTCGCGTTCGACCCCGCCAAGATCTACGAGCGCGACGCGCCCGGGGTGGTCACGATCCTCAGCATCACCGACAGCGGCGGTGGCGGGCTGTTCGGCAACAGCGGCCCGAGCGGCGCCGAGGGCTCCGGGTTCGTGCTCAACCAGGACGGCGAGATCGTCACCAACGCCCACGTCGTCACCGAGGGCACGGGCAGCGCGATCCGCCAGGTCGACCGCGTCTACGTGCGCTTCCAGGACGACAACCAGGTGAGCGCCAAGGTCCTCGGCTTCGACCCGAACGCCGACGTCGCGCTGATCAAGGTCGACCCGAAGGGCCTGACGCTGCGGCCGCTGCAGCTCGGCGCCGACGCCGACGCCCGCGTCGGCATGCCGGTCGCCGCGATCGGCAGCCCGTTCGGGGAGGAGCAGTCGCTCTCCGTCGGCGTCATCTCCGCCACCGACCGGACGATCGAGTCGCTGACCCAGTTCTCGATCAGCGGCGCGATCCAGACCGACGCCGCGATCAACCACGGCAACTCCGGCGGCCCGCTGGTCGACGCCGAGGGCAACGTGCTCGGCATCAACTCGCAGATCCGCTCCGACAGCGGCGACGGCACCGGCGTCGGCTTCGCGGTCTCGATCGACCTGATCAAGCGCTCGGTCGAGCAGCTGCGCGCCTCCGGGAAGGTCGAGTACCCCTACCTCGGCGTCAGCACGACGCTGCTCTACCCGCAGCTCGCGGAGCGGCTGAAGCTGCCGGTCCAGCACGGCGTGCTGGTCGCGACCGTCGCCTCGGGCGGGCCGGCCGACAAGGCCGGGCTCGAGGCGGGGACCGAGGAGTTCCGCTTCCAGGCCGTCCAGGTGCCGCGCGACGCCGACGTGATCACCAAGGTCGGCGACACCGAGATCCGCGACTCCAATGCCCTCAGCATCGCGCTGAACAAGTACAAGCCGGGCGACTCGGTCGATCTCTCCATCGTCCACGACGGCAAGCCGAAGACGGTCAGCGTGAAGCTCGGGTCGCGCCCGCTCCGATCCCAGCCGTAGCACCGACTACATTCGCGGCCGATGCTCCAGCCCGTCGCCGTCGGCACGAAGACGCTCGCCGACTACACGCACATCGTCGGCCGCGACCTGATCGAGGAGATCCGCACGCTCGCGGAGCCGCTGAAGGGCAAGCGGGTCGTGCAGCTCTCGGCGACCGCGTTCGGCGGCGGCGTGAGCGAGATCCTCTACACGCTGATCCCGCTGATGAAGGACGTCGGGCTCGACTGCGAGTGGCAGGTCATCTACGGGCGCGAGGAGTTCTTCCACGCGACCAAGCTGATGCACAACGCGCTGCAGGGCGCGCCCGACGACCTCTCCCCGGAGCAGTGGGCGACGTGGGAGTCCTACAACGAGATGAACGCCCGCGAGCTGTCCGACGGGTGGGACGTCTGCCTCGTCCACGACCCGCAGCCCGCGGCGCTGCGCACGCTCGTGCCGGAGAAGGCGCAGGGCTGGGTGTGGCGCTGCCACATCGACCTGTCGACGCCGAACCCGGCGACGATCGAGCGGCTGCTGCCGTACATCCAGGACTACCCGCAGTCGCTGTTCCACACCGAGGCCTACGTCCCGGCGGGGATGACCGGCAAGGTCAACATCGTGCCGCCGGCGATCGACCCGCTGGCGCCGAAGAACATGGCGCTGTCACCCGAGGACGCGTCGTACGTGTGCGACCAGTTCGGGATCGACGTCGACCGCCCGCTGATCTGCCAGGTCTCGCGCTTCGACCCGTGGAAGGACCCGCTCGGCGTGATCGACGCCTACCGGCTCGTGCGCGAGGAGATGCCCGGCGTGCAGCTCGCGCTGATCGGCTCGATGGCCTCCGACGACCCCGAGGGCTGGGACTTCTTCAACTCCACGATCGAGCACGCCGACGGCGATCCCGACATCCACATCCTCAACAACTTCAACAACGTCGGGGCGATCGAGGTCAACGCGTTCCAGTCGCACTCAGACGTGCTGATCCAGAAGTCGACGCGCGAGGGCTTCGGGCTGACGGTCTCCGAGGCGCTGTGGAAGGCGCGCCCGTTCATCGGCGGCGACGTCGGCGGGATCCCGCTGCAACTCGAGGACGGCGTGTCCGGCTACCTCGTCGACAGCGTCGAGGCGTGCGCCGCGCGGACGCTCGAGATCCTGCGCGACCCGGCGCTCGGCAAGCGGCTCGGGCGGACCGGCAAGGAGCACGTCCGCAAGCACTTCCTGACGCCGCGCTACCTGCGCGACTACCTGCGCATCTTCACCGAGCTCCTCGGGGAATAGGCTCGAGGTCATGTCCGACGGCTCGCGCCCATTGGTCCTCGTCTCGAACCGCGGGCCGGTCACGTTCGCCGACGACGGGACCATGTCGCGCGGCACCGGCGGGCTCGTCACGGCGCTGACCGGGCTGGCCTCCTACCGCGAGGCCACGTGGATCGCCTCGGCGATGACGCAGGGCGACGCGCAGCGCGCCGAGGAGGAGGGCGGGAAGCCGTTCGCGGTCCGGACGCCGGACGGCGGCGAGTACCAGGTCTGCTTCGTCGTCAGCGACGAGGAGGCCTACGACCGCTTCTACAACATCTTCGCGAACCCGATGCTCTGGTTCATCCAGCACTACCTCTGGGATCTGAGCAACGCGCCGGACATCCGGCGGCACGAGGTCGAGGCCTTCGAGTTCGGCTACAACGTCGTCAACGAGGACCTCGCGCGCGCCGTCGTCGAGCAGATCGCCGACGAGCCCGAGCCGGTGGTCATGGTCCACGACTACCACCTCTACACGCTGCCGGCGCTCGTCCGCCAGGCGCGGCCGGACGCGTTCCTGCACCACTTCATCCACATCCCGTGGACGCAGTCGGACTCGTGGCGCGTGCTCCCGCGGCGGATCCGCGAGGAGATCTTCAGCGGCCTGCTGGCCAACGACATCGTCGGCTTCCACACGCAGGCCTACCGGCGCAACTTCCTGCAGTGCTGCCACGACATCATGGACCTCGAGGTCGACCACGAGCGCTCCGTCGTGCACTTCGACGGGCGCGAGGTGTGGGTCCGCGCCTACCCGCTGCCGATCGACGCCGCCGCGATCCGCAAGACCGCGCAGGGCGAGCGCGTGAAGCAGTTCGAGGCCGAGCTGCTGCGCCGCCGCCGCGACCACCTGATCCTGCGCGTCGACCGCGCCGACCTGTCGAAGAACATCCTCCGCGGCTTCAGCGCGTTCGACCTGTTCCTCGAGCAGCACCCCGAGTTCTCCGAGCGCGTCACGTTCATGGCGCAGCTGATGCCGTCGCGGACCGACGTGCCGGAGTACGCCGAGTACCTCGAGCGGATCGAGGCGCTCGTCGCCGTCGTCAACCACCGCCACGGCACGCCGGACTGGATGCCGATCCAGCTCAAGCTCAGAGACGACCTCGACGAGGCGGTCGCCGCCTACAAGCACTACGACGTGCTGATGGTCAACGCGATGTTCGACGGCATGAACCTCGTCGCCAAGGAGGGGCCGCTGGTCAACGAGACCGACGGCGTCTCGATCCTCTCCGAGAACACCGGCGCGCACGAGGAGCTCGGCGAGCACGCGCTCTCCGTGAACCCCTTCGACATCCAGGAGACCGCGGACTCGATCCACGCGGCCCTGACGATGTCCGCCGCCGAGCGCGCCCGCCGCCACGTCGGCCTCACCGAGATCGTCACCGCCCGCGACCCGGGCGACTGGATCGACGAGCAGCTCGCTGACATCCTGAAGAAGGGCGACGCCGAGCGCTAGGGAACGCCGAACTCGGGCGTCGGCGGCGATTCACGCCCGAGCGATTCACGCTTCCGTGTCGATCTCTTCCCGCTATGCGGGACAAAGTCGACACGGAGCGGCGCGTGGCGGCTTCCGCGACGCTTCGAGGACGACCGCCGGCGCTTCGAGGACGACCGCGAGCGCTTCGGAGGGGCGGCCGGTGCTCCTTCCCTGACCGATGGCGCCGGCGTTCGCGGCAAGGCCGGCGACGTCGGGATCGTCGACGGCGGTGGCACCGGGACGTCCGAGCCGCCCATCGCCACCCACGCCCCCGCGGCCGTCGCCGCCACCAGCACCGCCACGTTCCGCCACCGCACTCGCGCCATTCGTGCAGTAGCGCGCCCGGAAGCTCGTTCGCCCCTTTGCTATCTTGCGCCGTCGCCTCCGGGCACCAATTCCTATGGCCGCCATCAAGCCTCTCTACGACCTCGTCCTCCTCCTCGACACCGCCGCCGAGGACTCCCGCCGTGCGGAGATCCTCAAGGCGACCGAGGAGACCATCGCCAAGGCCGGCGAGATCGTCAACCAGCAGGACTGGGGCCCGCGTGCGCTGGCCTTCGAGATCCGGCACAAGAAGGACGCCGACTACCACCTGATCCAGTTCCACGGCACGCCCGACCTGCTGAGCCAGCTCGAGCGCACCCTGCGGATCACGGACGAGGTCGTCCGCTTCCGGATCGTCAAGCTCGCTCCGGGCACGCCGGCTCCGCCGGAGGTTCGCCCCGAGCCCCGCCCGGCCGGCATCGTGTCCGAGGGCGACGCTCCCGACGGCGAGGCGCCGGAGTCGGTCGACGCGCCCGAGGCCGCTCCCGCCGCCGAAGCTCCGGTCGAGGCCGAGGTCGCTGCGGAAGCTCCCGCCGAGGCCCCTGAGGCCGAGGCCGCCGAAGAGGTCGCCGCGGCTCCCGCCGGCGACCCCGCCTGATCCAGCCGCTCCGCTTCGGCTAGCCGCCGGCCCCGCGACGCGAGGGCGGCAGCGGGACGAAGCCCGAGGTCCGCTCCACGTACTCGGCGTAGCCGGGGCGCTTGGACATCGACCGCTCCAGGTGGTCCTTGCCGGAGACCTTCGTCAGCAGGACCGTCATCACCAGCGGCCCGGCGAGGCCCCACCAGGCGCCCGCGCTCACCGCGATCAGGCCGAAGCCCCACCAGACGAGGAAGTCGCCGAAGTAGTTCGGGTGGCGCGTCCAGGCCCAGAGGCCGCGGTCCATCACCGTGCCCTTGTTCGCCGGGTCGGCCTTGAAGCGCGCGAGCTGCGCGTCGCCGATCGCCTCGAACGCCACGCCGACCGCCCAGACCCCGGCGCCGAGCCAGTCGAGCACGCCCAGTCCGCCATCCTGTGCCGACGAGCCCTGCTGGACCTGCGAGACGACCCACACGAGCAGGCCCTGGAAGAGGAAGATCGTGGCCAGGCTGACCCACGTGAACCGGGCGTCGCCGTGCTTCTCGCGCATCGCCGTGTAGCGCTTGTCCTCGCCCGCGTGCCCGGCCTTGCGCGCGCCGATGTAGAGCGCCAGCCGCATCCCCCACACCACCGTGAGGACGAGCAGCAGGATCCGGCGGCTCACGTCGCCGTCGCCGGTCAGCGCCGCGACGATCGCCACGGCGACGAACCCGAGCCCCCACGCGACGTCGACGATCGAGACGTCCCGGATCCGCACGCTGAGCGCCCAGGTCCCCACCATCAGCACGAGCAGCGCGAGCGCGCTGATCTCCATCGTCTGGCCCATGTCCGGTATTCGGACGCGGCGCCCCGGACGGATCAAGGTGCCCCACGCGCCAACCCCGTGGCGACTCCGCGCAAACTGCACGGTCTTTGCCGAACCGGCGGTTTGCCCTCCGACCCCCGGTCTAGACTCGCGACCAAGCTTTCCGTTCGTTCCCGAAAGGAGCCCTCGTGGCCGCCTCCAACATCAACCGCGTGATCATCACCGGCAACCTGACCTCCGACCCAGACCTCCGCTCGCTGCCCAGCGGGTCCTCGGTCTGCAAGCTGCGCGTGGCGGTCAACACCCGCCGCAAGGACGGTCAGTCCGGCGAGTGGCGCGACCACCCGAACTACTTCGACGTGACGGTCTGGGGGACGCACGGCGAGAACTGCGCGCGCTACCTGTCCAAGGGCCGCCCCGTCGCCGTCGACGGCCGCCTCGAGTGGCGCGAGTGGACGACCCAGGAGGGTCAGAAGCGGCAGACGGTCGACATCATCGCCGACAACGTGCAGTTCCTCAGCTCGCCCAACGGCGAGCAGGGTGGCGGTGGCGGTGGCGGCTTCGCCGCGCGCTCCGACGTCCCGATCGACACCAGCGACTACGCCCCGGTGGCGGCCGGTGGCGGTGGCGGCGCGCCCCCCGCCGCCGACGACGACATCCCGTTCTAGGTCGCGGGACGGCACGCGTTCGCAGGGCCCGGGCCGCTTCGCGAGGAGCGGCCCTCTCTGTGCCCGCGTGCGGTCCATCCGGCCCACGCGCTATCGGCTCGGGGCCGAAGCGCCTACACTTGTGGACCAACGCGCGCCCTGGCGGCGCGCTTCTTCACGTAGCGAGAGACTTCAAGGACTTTTCGTGGCCAAGCGCAGCAACAGCGACAAGAAGCCGTCCCGGCGGCGGGACAAGAAGGGCGGCCCCACGACCGGGCGCCGCAAGCCTTGCCCGTACTGCAAGGAGAAGATCGAGCAGGTCGACTACAAGGACACCGGGTCCCTGCGCCGGTTCATCTCCGAGCGCGGCAAGATCCGCTCCCGTCGCCTGACGGGCGCCTGCCGTCGTCACCAGAGCCAGATCGCGACCGCCGTCAAGCGGGCCCGCGAGATCGCGCTGCTGCCGTACGTCAACGAGGCCGCCCGCGAGGGCACCACGCGCCCGCGCCGCGGCGACGAGGACCGATAGCCGTGCCTGAGGCGATCCTGCTCCAGGACGTGGAGGCGCTCGGCGAGAAGGGTGCCGTCGTCGACGTCTCGAAGGGCTACCTCCGGAACTTCCTCGTGCCCCGCAAGCTGGCCCAGCCGGCGACCAAGGGCGCGATCAACGAGGCCCAGCGCCGCATGGCGGCCGACGAGAAGGCCGCCCGCGACGCGATCGACCGTGCTACCGAGCACGCCGCGACGCTCAACAAGACCGTCCTGACGATCAACCAGCAGGCCGGCGAAGACGGCCGCCTGTTCGGCTCGGTCACCACGCAGGACATCGCGGACGCCATCAAGGAAGCCCGCGGCGTCACGATCGACAAGCGGAAGATCCACCTGGATCAGCCGATCAAGTCGGTCGGCACGTACATGGTCGTCGTCGAGGTCACCGAAGGCGTGACCGCGACGGTCAAGACCATGGTCACCGAGCAGTAGCTCGACCCGACTTCCCGCAGTGAGAGATGCGCCCCGCGGGGCGCATCTTCTCGTTCGGAGGTCGTTTGCGCCACGACGCGCGGATCGCGGCGGAACCGCGCGGCGCGGCCTCGAAGAATCGTCCGGTCGTAGCGGCGAGATCGTGCAGCGCACCATGCATCGCGTCACCGGTCCTCGCTAGCTTCGAGGGGCCGTGTCCGCCTTCCCCACCGAAGCCTCTCCGCCGCCCTCCGTCGGGCAGGCGCCGCCCCACTCGCTCGAGGCCGAGCAGTCGGTCCTCGGCGCGATCCTGCTGTCGGACCGGACGCTCTACGCGCTCGTCATCGACGAGGGGCTGAAGGGCGAGGACTTCTACCGCGAGCGGCATCGCGTCATCTACGAGACGATGCTCGAGCTCTACGCGGAGAACGAGCCGATCGACGTGCTGACGGTCACCGAGCACCTGCGCTCCAAGGGCGTGCTCGAGGACGTCGGCGGGCCGTCCGCGGTCGACCAGCTCGCGGGCGCCGTCCCGGCCGCCGGCAACGCCCGCCGCTACGCGCAGATCGTCCGCGACCACGCGCTCATGCGGCGCCTGCTCACGACGACGTACGAGATCCAGGCGCAGGTCCTCAACAACGCGGCGCTGCCGCGCGAGATCGTCGAGCAGGCCGAGCGCCAGATGTTCGAGGTCGCCCACGACGACCGCACCAAGGACTTCCAGAACGTCGGCACGGTCCTCTTCGCCGAGATCGACAAGTGGCAGCGGCTCGCCGCCGGCAACCAGTCGCTGACCGGCACCGCGACCGGGTTCGCCGACCTCGACGAGATCACCGGCGGGTTCCAGCCCGGCAACCTGATCATCATCGCCGCGCGGCCCTCGATGGGGAAGTCGGCCCTGGTCACGAACATGGCCGAGAACGTCGCGCTGCACAAGTCGAACCCCAAGCCGGTCGCCCTGTTCAGCCTCGAGATGTCCGAGGCCGAGCTCGCCCAGCGCTTCATCGCCAGCCAGGCGTCGATCAAGGGCGACGACCTGCGCAAGGGCCGGCTCAAGGAGGAGCGCAAGTGGAAGCGCGTCCTCGACGTCGCCGAGCACTTCCAGAAGGCGCCGCTGTTCATCGACGACTCCTCGGACATCAGCATCCTCGAGATCCGCGCGAAGGCGCGGCGGCTCCACGCGCAGACCCAGGCGCAGGGCGGCCTCGGGATGATCATCGTCGACTACCTCCAGCTGATGCGGCCGGACGGGCGGATCGACTCGCGCGTCGAGCAGGTCGGCCAGATGAGCCGTGGCCTGAAGATCCTCGCCCGCGAGCTCAGCGTCCCGGTCGTCGCGCTGTCGCAGCTCTCCCGCGGCGTCGAGTCGCGCACCGACAAGCGTCCGCTGCTCTCCGACCTCCGCGAGTCCGGCCAGATCGAGCAGGACGCGGACCTCGTGATATTCATCTACCGCGACGAGTACTACAACCAGGACAACACCGAGCGGCCGGGCGAGGCGGACCTCATCATCGCCAAGCACCGCAACGGCGGCCTCGGCGACGTCCCGCTCGTGTTCCAGGGCGAGTACCCGCGCTTCATGACCAAGCAGCCCGAAGCGTGAGCGCCGGCTACGTCGCACCCTGCGTGCTCGGCATCTGCGACGGCAGCGGCTTCGTCGTCGACGACGAGGCGCGCACCGCGACGCCGTGCAAGTGCCGCGCGCAGATCGTCAGCCGCCGCCGCGCGAGCTCGCTCAGCGCCGTCGTGCCGAAGAAGTACCAGGGTGTCAGCTTCGACCGCCACCCGGTCGCCGACATGCCCGACCCCGTCCTGCGCGCGATCCGCGGCTACCTGCGCAACCTCGGCGAGAACCTCGACCTCGGCAAGGGCATCTGGTTCTCGGGCGACGTCGGGACCGGCAAGACGACGCTCGCGATGCTGATCGCCAAGACGGCGCTCGAGGAGGGCCGCAGCGTCGCGATCTACTCGCTCCCGCGGCTGCTCAACGAGATCCGGCGGACCTACGAGGACGGCAGCGAGAGCAACTACGTGCAGCTCCTCGACCGCCTCGCGGTGGTCGATCTGCTGCACGTCGACGACGTCGGCGCGGAGAAGACGAGCCCCTGGGTGCTCGAGCAGCTCTACGCGATCGTCAACGCCCGCTACGAGGCCGAGCGGGCGATGGTGATCACCACGAACCTCGGTCGCGAGGCGCTCGTGGAGCAGATCAGCGAGCGCACCGTGTCGCGTCTCGAGGAGATGTGCCAGGTCATCCCGGTGTACGGCGAGGATCACCGGCAGGTCGTCGGGCGCCAGGCCTCCTAGAATCCTTCGCTTATGCCCGGCATCGTCATCGTCGGCGCCCAGTGGGGCGACGAGGGCAAAGGAAAGATCACCGACCTGCTCGCCGAGCAGGCCGAGGCTGTCGTGCGCTTCCAGGGAGGCAACAACGCCGGCCACACGATCGTCCGCGACGGGGAGACCTTCAAGTTCCACCTGATCCCGTCGGGGATCCTGTACCCCGGCAAGCCGTGCATGATCGGCAACGGCGTCGTGGTCGACCCGAAGGTGCTCACCGAGGAGCTCGACGGCCTGCGCCTCGCCGGCCTGGAGACGTCGGGCCTGAAGCTCTCGGCCAACGCGCACCTGATCATGCCCTACCACCGGCTGCTCGACGAGGCGACGGAGCGGCGCCTGGGCAAGCTCGAGATCGGCACCACGCGGCGCGGCATCGGCCCGTGCTACTCGGACAAGGCCGCGCGCCTCGGCATCCGCGTGCAGGACCTGCTCGACGAGAAGATCCTGAAGAAGAAGATCACGTCGGCGCTCGAGCCCAAGAAGCTCACGCTGCGCCCCTACGACCGCGATCCGCGGCTCGACCTGCAGTCGATGACCGAGGAGTACCTGACCTACGGCCACCGGCTCGAGCAGCACATCGCCGACACCACGTCGATGACGCACAAGCTGCTCGACGACGACCGCATCGTGCTCTTCGAGGGCGCCCAGGGCACGCTCCTGGACATCGACCACGGCACGTATCCGTTCGTCACCTCCTCGAACCCGGTCGCGGGCGCGGCGTGCATCGGCGCCGGCGTCGGACCCAAGGACATCGACGAGGTCTGGGGCATCACGAAGGCGTACGCGACCCGCGTCGGCGCCGGCCCGTTCCCGACGGAGCTGCACGACGAGAGCGGCGAGGACCTGCGCCGCCGCGGCCACGAGTTCGGCACCACCACCGGGCGCCCGCGACGCACCGGCTGGCTCGACCTCGTCGGCCTCAAGTACGCGGCCCGCATCAACGGCCTCACGCACCTCGCGATCACGAAGCTCGATGTGCTCAGCGGCGAGAAGACGCTGAAGGTCGCGACGCGCTACCGCGGCGACGACGAGGCGATCTTCGAGACCTACCCGTACCACCAGTCGGTGCTGCACCACGCGGTCGGCGACTACGTGGAGCTCCCCGGCTGGTCCGAGGACATCACCGAGTGCCGGACGGAGAGCGACCTCCCGCAGGCCGCCCGCGAGTACCTCGACTACATCGCCGAGTTCACCGGCGTGCCGATCGCGCTGATCGGCGTCGGCCCGGGCCGCGAGCAGGTCGTGTGGACCGGGGTCGACAGCGAGGCCGTCCCCGCCGTCAAGGCCTGAAGGCGGCCTCCGGCTCCTCCGGCAGGACCTCGCGCTCGCCGCGGCGCAGGACGCGCACCGCGAGCACCAGCGCCGAGAACAGCGCCACCGACGCGAGCGAGATCTGGACGCTGAGGATCCCGTCCTCGGTCCAGTAGACGTCGTCGAGGCGCAGCAGCAGCGCGGACTCGTCAAGCGTCATCGCCGCGCCGATCCCGAACGGGACGGCCAGGAGCGGGTCGAGCGCCGGGTTGCGCGAGACGATCGAGACGCCGCCGGCGACGAACGCGAGCGTGATCCCCGGCACGAAGTGGTGCACGTGCGTGCGGCCCACCACGGCGTTGCGGAACGGCCCGAACGTGCCGCGCCGCCGGATCACCGTGGTCGTCAGCCGCGTCGACGCCCAGCCGACGTTGAACGACAGCAGCAGGTTCAGGAGCGCGTTCTCGCGCATCGTGCCGGTGCGGTAGCCCTCGACCGCGACCTCGACGGCCTGCAGCGCGTCGCCGCCGCGGCGGCGCACGCGCCGGGCCTCCACCGCGACGACCGCGCCCGTGCTGGCCAGCGCCGCCGCGGCCAGGAGCCGCGTGAGCGGGTCGTTGGCCGCGCGCCGGACCGGACCGCGCCGCCGGCGGCGGATCACCGCCAGCGCTCCACCAGCTCCTCGTCGGGCACCTGGCGGATCACCCGGCCCGGCACGCCCATCACGAGCGTGCGCGCGGGGACGTCGTTGGTCACGACCGCGCCGGCGGCGACGAACGCCTCCTCGCCGATCTCGACCCCGGGGACGAGCACGACGCCGCCGCCGATCCGGCAGGCGCGCCGCAGCGTCGCGCCGCGCAGGTCGTAGGAGCCGTCGTGACGGCCCATCGTGTCGTCGTTGGTCGTCATCGCGCACGGGCCGACGAAGACGTCGTCCTCGATCACGCTGAACGCGGTCACGTACGCCATCGACTGGATCCGCACCCGGTCGCCGATCACCGTGTCGTTCTCGACGGTCGCGCCGCGGCCGACGAGCGAGCCCGCGCCGAGCGTCACGCGCTCGCGGACGTAGGCCTGGTCGCCGACGATCGCGTCGGCGCCGATGCGGGCGCCGGCGAACACGATCGCGCCCGTGCCGATGCGGGCGCCGGCCTCGACGACGAGCGGCTGCACCTCGCGGCCCTCGGCGGCCGAGCCGCGCCGCAGCGACGGCGTCTTGCCGAGCACCGCGTGGTCGGCGACCTGGACGTTGTCGCCGATCGTCACGCCGTCGTGGACGACGACGTGCGCGCCGAACGTCACCCCCTCCCCGACCGTGGCGGAGGGAGACAGGACGAGGCCGGGGGCGTCGTGAGCCATGGGCTGAACCCTAGAAGAGCGCGGCGAGAGCGGCCACGACGCGGGCCCCCGCCCGGCCGTCGCCGTAGAGCGCGGGCCGGTCGGCGGGGACCGGGCGCGTCAGCGCCGTCAGGGCGGCCGTCGTGTCGAGGTCGACGAGCACGTTCCAACCGGTCGCGATCGTCTCCACCCATTCGGTGGTGTCGCGCAGCGTCACGCACGGCACCCCAGCGAGGTAGGCCTCCTTCTGGACGCCGCCGCTGTCGGTGAGCATCGCGCGGGCGTGCAGCAGCAGCGCGGTGAACTCCAGGTAGCCGAGCGGTGGCTGCAGGTGCACGTGGGGCGCGCTCTCCAGCCGCGTGAGGAGCCCTGTGGCCTCCAGGCGCGCGCGGGTGCGGGGATGGAGCGGGAGGACCGCGGGGAGCGGCAGGGCCTCCAGGAGCGCGACGAGGCGCTCCAGGCGCGCGGGATCGTCGACGTTGCCCGCGCGGTGGGCGGTGACCAGCACGTACTCGCCGCTCTCGACGCGCGCGGCGGCCAGCGGCGCCTCGTCGGCCGCCGCGCGCGGCTGCACGAGCATCGCGACGTCGACCATCACGTCGCCGACGAGCTCGACCGCCCCCGCGACGCTCTCGCGCGCGAGGTTGTCGACCGCCGTCGGCGACGAGCACAGCAGCAGCGAGGA
>Ga0164241_10001923_pt1 | contig 23842 bp, 34 predicted proteins | sample OricomyardsoilBY_FD_108780 | JGI IMG/M metagenome (GOLD analysis project Ga0164241, IMG submission 108780) | Backyard soil microbial communities from Emeryville, California, USA - Original compost - Back yard soil (BY) | ecosystem: Environmental > Terrestrial > Soil > Unclassified | place: USA... | reverse complement strand
GGAGGTCAACCCGGCTAGCTCAGCGGTCGACTCCTTCACCAAGGCGAAGCGGCAGACCACGGTCGACGTGGGTGCGAAGGTCGACCAGGCCAACTCGACGATCAACGCGCTGACCAGCGCTCAGCGGTCGACTGTGATTCAGGTGATGGCGAACATCTCCCCGGCGATCAGCTCGATCTCGGCGTTCCTGTCCGCCCAGTACAAGACCATCGTCACGGTCGACGCGAACACCCAACCCGCTCGCAACGCCATCAACGCGGTAACCAGCGGCAGCTACACCGCGACGATCACCGTCACCGCGAACACATCGGCCGCCCAGGCGGCCATCGCCGCGATCCCGCGCTCGGTCTCGGTCAGCGCGGCCTCGGCTCCGTCGGCGGGGGTGCAGTCGTTCTCCGCCGCCCCCTCGATGATGGCCTCAGCCTTCGCTGCCCCGGCGGCAGGCGGTGCGCCGCCACAGCTCTCGCGGAACATCACCGTCCCGGCGAGCATCATCATCAACGTCGATGGCGCGCTGGACCCGGATGCGGTCGGTCGTCAGATCGAGAACGTGATGAAGCGGTACGACCGGCGCCGGAACGGGATCGACGCCAATGCCACCCTCGTGCAGCGGAGCTGGCGAGTGGGCTCATGATTTGGCGGCAGGGCTGACAATGACAGCACCCTCAGAAGTCCCACCAACAATGTGGCTGCCCACCGTCGCGGTCTACTCCGACGGGGTGTGGCTGGCGGACGGACGGGACCTGGAGTCCACCGACCCACAGGTGCTCACCGACCTGGCGGTCCGTTGGGGTCGCAGCACGGTCGTCGACCAGCCGCAGCCGTCCACCTGCAACCTGACTCTGTCCGACCGGGAGGGTGGGCAGCGATTCCTCGACCTGCTGCACGTCGGCGGGCGGCTGGACGTGACCGCGGACGCGCTGCTCGGTGGCGAGGAGACCGGCGACGAGACCACCGTGGTGATCGACGAGGACTTCGCCGCGGGCATTGGCGATGCGTTCAAGCTGAGTGGGAACGCCACCGTCAGCCACGGTCCCGGCTATCTGCACGTCGAGTGCCTGGGCGTCGCCACGGTCACCGTCGTCATCCCGCCCGCCCCGCGGCAGCCGGTGAACGGCGACCCGACCGCCTGGGACGACGTGCCGCGTGCCCTCACTGGCCAGACCTGGCACGCGGCGATGGACGTGCGCTGGCCGCCGCCGTTCGCCGGGTACGACGGCTGGAACGCAGTCGTTCGGCCGTGCAGCTTCAACTCCCCGTGGGCTGATCCGGTGCTGCTCGATCCACTGCCACCTGGGTTCGACACGGGTGCGGACTGGACCCACTTCGAGGGCGACTTCCAGCCCACCGCGAATGCCTGGCTCGGGGTCGCGGTGGAACTGCACCCCACCGGCCCGACGTGGGACGAGCTGCCGCCGGCACCGATCACCCCGGTGGCCCGGACCAACCAGGCGCCGAACCCCCGGGCGACCGCCTCAGGGACCGACGGCTGGCTCGGCACCCGCGGGTTCGGCAGCGGTGGTGGCGCCGGGACCTACAGCTACGCAACAGGGATGACCCCCGCGCCGGCCGCTGGGGTCGACACGGCCCGGCGCAAGACCTGGACAACATCGCCGACCGACAACGTCAACTCGGGGTTCCAGGTCGACGCATCCTCGGCCGGCCGGTTCCCGGTGACCGCCGGCGACACCATCACCGTGTCCGCCTACCTGCGGCACGGCTCGGCCACCACCAAGCTGGCCTCGATGCGGCTGCAGTTCCGGGACGCGGCCAGCGCGGTGGTCGGCGCGACCCTGGCCGGCGACACCGTGACCCTGCCGGTCGGCACTGGCTGGAGCCGGATTGCCCACACCGTGACCGTGCCCGCGACCGCGGTCACCATGAGCGTGTTCCCGGACATCCTGACCGGCGGCGGCGGCTTGTGGGCGGTCGGCAACACCTTAGATGCGACCGCCCTGCTGATCGAGGTGGGCAACAACCTGGTCAGCCCGTATTTCGACGGGGACACCGCCGACCTGGCCGACACCGCGCAGTACGACTGGACCGGCACCGCGAACGCCTCCACGTCCACCGTCAAGGGTTTCGGGGTCACCTGGGACGCGATGAACGCCGGGCAGCCCTACGAGAACGCGACCACCTGGGACGCCCTCGGCCTGTTCGCGGTGGACAACGTGCTGCTGACCGCCCCGGACACCGGCACCGTCCGGCTCGGCATGGTGTTCTCTGGCCGGATCACCGACCTGGAGGCGTGGTTCGACGAGGACGTGGGCGCGACTCGGGTCGACGTCACCGCTGCGGACCAGCGCGCGGAGCTGGGCAACCGGGACGTGGGCGACGAGCCGTGGAACGAGGAACCCATAGGCACCCGCTTCCAGCGAATCGTCGCGGCGTCCGGACAGCCGATCGAGTCGCGGGTCTCACCGACCGCCGCGGCCTACATGGTGAGCTGGCGGGACGTAGACCGGCAGCCGGCGATGCGCCTGCTGGACGAGCTGGCGACCAGTGCCGACGGCGTGCTCTGGGCGGCGACCCACCCGACCACCGGGCCGTATTTGCAGCTTGAGTCGATGAGCGACCGAGTGGCGCTGTTCGTGCTGGAGAAGTCCAGCGGGGACGGCCTGATCCGCATCGTGGCCAAGACGGTGGAGCAGACCGGCGCGGTCGAGATCGACTCGTGCAGCATTCTGCTGGAGCCGGTGCGCTGGCGGCACGACATCGAGGACGTGGCCACCCGGGTCGCCGTCACCTGGCGGGAGCAGACCACCGACGATGAGGGCAAGATCAAGCCCACCGATCGGGTCGAGTCCCTGAGCAATCCGACGCTGGAGGGTGCGATCGGGGTCCGCCGGATCGCCATCGCCACCCAGCTTTCGCGTGGCGGTGACGCGGCCAGCATCGCGGATGCGGTGCTCGGCCGGACCGGGACGAGCCAGTGGCGGATCAGCGGTCTGGAGTGGCACGTCGACAAGAACGATGACCCAGTGCCCGAGAACGATCTCGGTGTGCTGATGCGGTTGTTGGACGGCACGTCCCGGAACGGGCTGCCGATCATCCTGACCAACCTGCCGAGCTGGTCGCCGGTCGGTTCGGACCGCCTCGCGCTGTTCCTGGAGGGCGGCGTCTACCAGTCGCACAACGGGGCCTGGCAGCTCAAGCTGATCGTCTCGTCGGCGACCACTGTGGGCGATAGCGTCACCTGGAACGAACTCCCGCCCAACCCCGGCTGGGCGTGGGACGACTTCGCACCGGAGGTCCGGTGGATCGACCTGGGCGGTGTCGCTGCCCCGTGACGAAGGAGAGCTGATGCCGGGAGCCACCACCAACGGACTGCCGTACCCGCTCGGCACTGAGCCGGTGCGGGACGGCGACAACGCGATCAAGAATCTGGCCGACGCGTTGGACCGCCGCGGCTACGGGTACCGCACCGAGGCCCGCACCGTCGTGGTCACGCCGAATGCAGCCGGTGGTTTCGCGTTCAACTTCGCGCGGCCGTTCGCCAGTGGACAGCCCATCTGCGCCTGGACGATCACCTGGGCCGGGTCGAACATGGTGCCCGTCGCCGGCATCCAGAACGTGACCCTGACCGGCGCGTCCGGGGTGGCCTGCAACGCCATGGGCGGGCAGGCCATCACCACCGGATTCAACGTCTTCTACATCGCCGTCGGCTACGACCCCAACGTCTAGGAGGAGCCTGAAATGACCGAACAGCCGGTGGAGCAGACCGAGGAGCCGGAGGAGGAGGAGTTGCCTCCCCCCTGGCTGCGCGACCCGCTGCCAGGCGAACCGGGGTCGCCCGAGAACCCGTTCCCGCCACCGCCATTGCCGGTCGGCTATGTGACCCCGGGCCAGGAGGGCTGAGTTATGGCATACATCGACCGTGCCACGCTGAAGGTCGACTCGAAGTTCCGTGGCCGGCTCGACGCCTGCATTCTCAACGAGGCGTTCGGCAAGCCCTCGGACCCGTTTGTGGACCGCATCTTGTCCGAGCCGAACTACGGGCTGGAGGCATTCCTGCCGCTGATCACCTCACTGCCCGGATTCGACCGGCCGGAGGAGGAGATCACCGACGGCGACATTCTGGCCGGCGTACAGGCGACCTGGCCCCGGGTGGAGGCGTTGCCGTGACCGATGGGCGGGGTGTCGCACTGCGGATGATCGAGGCAGCAATCGCGGTCGGTTGGCGGGTGGAGGTCAATGCAACCGAGTGGAAGGTGGAGCTGACCGCGCTGCCGCCGCTGGCCCGCTCCCGCCCGGAGCGCAACCGCTGGCCGAATGAGCCCGAGGAGGGCGAGGAGCCGCCGCAGGAGGAGCGCGAACGGGAGTGGGCACCGGACTGGGACGTCAACGATGGAGCGCCGACCGACATGGTCGGTGAGGAGGTCGATGGCTGATGGCGCACTCGTCGTGGGGCAGCGGCTGGCCGAACTGCCAGGGCAGCAAGATCAATACCGGCTTCGTGGTGAGCGGCACCCGATTCCCGGGCGGGATGCGTCACGAGCTGGTCGATCTGACCACGATGCTGGTGCAGGAGTGCAAGAACCGTGGCTACCGGTTCGGCACCTCCTCGGACCCCAGCTACGGCTGCTGGGGCTACTCCTGTCGGTGCATCTCGGGCAGCAACAGCCCGTCGAACCATTCCTGGGGCTTGGCCGTCGACATCAACGCGCCGTCGAATCCATACACGAGTCCGCTCGTAACGGACATGCCGGACTGGATGCCGGACCTGTGGAACGAGTACGGCTTCCGATGGGGCGGCGACTACAGCGGCTCCAAGGACGCGATGCACTACGAGTTCATGGAGTCGGTCCAGTCCGCGGCTGATCACACCGCTCAGGCGCGGGCTGTCGGTCTCGGTGGCGGGACCTCCGGTCCACAGCCGCCCGAGCCGCCCAAGCCCAAGATTCCCACCCTCACGGAGGTCGGCATGTTCATCACGTTCGGACCGGGCGGTGCGCGGTTGTGCGGTCCTGGCTACACCAAGAATCTGGACGGCGAGGAGTATGACGCTCTGGTCAAGGTGCCGGGAATGCAGGTGCTCTCGGTTGATCAACGGCAGTGGGACGTGATCGGTGCCGCTTGCCTGTATGGCATCAACTCGGTCTGGGGGCAGCAGATCGAGAGCAAGGTCAATCCCGGCAACACCATCCAGGCGCAGGAGATGCTGGCCCGTGTCGACCAGCACACCCAGCCCTGACGTGATCTGGTGGCCGGGGGACTGGGGGATCGCTCGACCATCGAGTTGATGGTGTTGGCGCTGACCGTCACCATCTGCGGCCTGCTGTTCCTGATCGGCGGCACCGTCGCCGTCATCGAGATCGTCGATCCGGCGGTCGACACCAGCGCCGCGGTCAGCGCGCTCACCGACCTGCTCTCGATGATTCTGGGTGCCCTGCTCGGCCTGCTCGCGGGACGGAGTGAGCGGGCCACCGAGCTGCACCGGCAGCCGACCACCGGCCGGGACGACGGGCTTTGACCCCGGCGCGGGCGATCTACGCGATGGTCTGGTGCGGCCTGGCGGTCGCGCTGATGCTGGCCTCGGTGTTCGGCTGGCAGGCGGCGACCGGTCAGGAAAACGTGCCGCAGGCCCCATCCACCCAAGACGCCGTAACTCCCGGCTCCGTCCAAGTCACCGTCCCCACCGTCCCGCCGCTGCCCTCGGTGATGCCGGAGGACCTGGACCGGCCGACCGTCGTGGTGGTCACCACCACCGCGGTGACCGGACCACGAGGGCCGGCCGGCGAACAGGGCGTTCCCGGCCCCCAGGGCGACGCCGGGCCTGCTGCTACGGCCGGACCATCGGGACCACCCGGACCGAGCGGTCCACCCGGTCCTGCGGGCGCTCAGGGCGTCGCTGGGCCATCCGGGGCACAAGGCAGTGTCGGAGAGACAGGAGCGATAGGGTCGGCGGGCCAGCCAGGCAGCCCCGGGCCCCCGGGCCCAGGTGGTGCGGCAGGGCTTTCTGGTGCAGCCGGTCCGCCGGGTGAGCGAGGCCCTGCCGGACCCTCGGGAGCGGCCGGCCCGCCTGGCCCGCCCTGCCCCGACGGTTGGCATCTCGAAGAGGTCAGCGTCCACCAGCGGGTGCCGGTGAACGACGACCGGCAGGTGCTGGTCTGCGTGCCGGACTGACTCAGCCCAACGCACTCTCCTCGACCGACCGGTGTACGAAGCCCTGGTTGTGGCCGTCCCGCATGAGCCGGTTCAGCCGGATGTGGAACAGCCGGTGCCGGGCCGGTGCCTGCTCCGCCTGCGGGATCAGCGCGCCGCACTCGCGGCAGGCGGCCAGCCGGGGCAGGGCGTCGTCGATGGGGTCGAACAGTTCCTCTGCGTCGGACATCGGCTTCCCTCTCTGTTGTGGCAGCGGCGGTTCAGCCGTCGGTGTACCCAGCGCGAGCGCGTAGGCGATCAGCGCGGACTGGTTGGAAGGTCGCCGACGGCGATCGAGCCTACCCATGGCGGACAGCTTACGTGTGACGAGCGTCATACGTCCAGTGACCGTCCACGCTGCGAAGACCTGAGATACGTAGTACACTTGTGGTACGGATCTCGTCGACCACAAGGGAGAAACGATGGCCAAGCAGACCAGCGACCTCGACTCGGGCGGTGTCGCGTGATGCACCTCGACCAGGGCCGCATTGAGCGACTTGCCGGCCTGACCGGCGCGCAGTGGGACGATCCCGAACTGGTGGAGGCGGCCTATCAGAGGCTGCTGCGCGACGTGCGTGATCGTTCGCTGGCCATCGCGGCGCTGCGGGCGGTCCTCCAATCCTTCGAGGAGGCGGACGAGTAGTGGCCGGCGGCGGTCGGATTTATGACGAGAAGGTTCGAGCGCGGAACGCGGTGTACCGGGCGGTGAAACGTGGTCAGTTGGTTCGAGCTGACAGATGTGAGCGTTGTGGTAAGGAGTGCAAGACAGAAGGTTCTCATGACGATTACAGCAAGCCGCTGGACGTGGAGTGGCTGTGTCGCCTGTGCCATCGACACAAGGATCGACCGACGCCGACTCATTGCAAACGCGGCCATGAGTTCACAGAGGAGAACACCATTCATGGCACTAACGGAATCACCTGTCGGATTTGCATGCAGATGCTTCAGCGCAAGTGGACCAAAGCTAATCGGCCATCGAGAAGGGTGAGGCCCCGTGGATGACTTCGACCCGGCAACCGTGTCGTGGGTGCTGACCGATCAGGACCTGGGTCGGTTCAAGGCGGCCATCGGCATGTGCGAGGAGGTGGTGCTGGACCTGGAGACCTCCGGCCTGGCCGAGCATGCCTGGTCCGGCGGCCCGCAGAACGGCGGGTACCCGGCCCGGATCGTGCTGGCCAGTGCGACGCTGCCGAGCCTGGGCGACCCACACCTGCGGCCGACGACGTGGGTGCTGCCGCTGAGTCATCCCGACTCGCCCTGGCTGGGCCGATGGCGCAAGACGCTGCGCGACGTGCTGACCGAGCTGGTCCGGACCGGGCGGCCGGTGATCAATCAGCACGTCAAGTTCGACGCGAAGTGGGTGCGGGCGCAGTGCGGGGTGGACATCTCGCACCTGATCGTCTGGGACACGATGGTGTCGAGTCACCTGCTGGACGAGAACGCTTCCACCAGGCTCAAGGAACGGGCGCCGGCGACCTTCGACGTACCCCGCTGGGACGACTTCGACTTGTCCACACCGGGCGCTGCCGAGCGGGTGCCGATGTTCGACCTCGGGATGTACGCGGCCCGGGACACCTACTGGACCTGGCGGCTGGCCGAGCTGCACCGGCAGCAGATGTTCCTGGGCGAATACGCGGCCAACGAGCCGGACTCCGCGGACGAGGTGGAGACCGCGCGGCTGGGCAAACTCGCGGTGTGGTGCGCGATGCCGATGATTTCCACGCTGACCGCGATCGAGCAGCGCGGGATGCAGCTCGACCGGGACTGGACCGAGCGGGAGCTGGCCGAGCACCACGCGGCGGCGGCTGAGCTGACCGAGGAACTGTCGAACAGATATCCACATTTGGATGTGGATGGCGAGGCCGCGGTGTCCTTCGCGCCGACCTCGCACTACTTCCGGGACTGGTCCGCGGAGGCGGTGGCGCGCGGTGACCTGGTGGTGGCCGAGCTGACGCCGAACGGGAAGCCGCGGTGGTCCAAGGGCGTGTTGGTCCGGCAGGCCCGCACCGGCTCCGAGGTGGCGGCCAAGCTGCTGGACCTCAAGGGCCACGTCAAGAAGGCCGAGTTCCTGACCTCGTGGCTGCATCACGCGACCCGGGACGACATGATCCACACCACCTACCACGCGGGGCGGGTGGTGACCGGCCGGCTGTCCTCCGAGGGTCCGAACATGCAGCAGGTCACCGCGACCCTCAAGCCCGCATTCGTCCCGCCGCCCGGGCACGTCTTCATCGACCTGGACTACAGCCAGATCGAGCTGCGGGTGGCGGCCTACATTTCGCGGTGCGAACCAATGCTGGAGGCGTTCCGGCAGGGTGCCGACCTGCACCGGATGCTGGCCGCGAACATCACCGGCAAGTCGCTGGCCGACGTGCTCCCACCGGAGCGGCAGGCGGGCAAGTCGGCCAACTTCGGGCTGCTCTACGGGATGGGCATCTACGGCTTCCGGGAGTACGCGGAGACGGTCTATGGCGTCGTGTTCACCATCGAGGAGGCGGCGCACATCCACCGGGCCTTCTTCGCCACCTGGGACGGCATCGCGCAGTGGCACGCGCGGACCGTGCGGCGCGCGCACCAGACCGGGCAGGTGACTAGCCCCATCGGCCGGGTACGGCGGGTACCGGGCATCTGGGACGGCAATGACGCGGTCGCGTTGGCGGCCGAGCGGGTGGCCATCAACGCCCCGGTGCAGGGCTTCGCCAGCGACCTGATGCAGATGGCGGCGGCCTCGATCGAGGGTCGGCTGCCGGGTCACGAACCGGTGCCCGACGCGCGGATCGTGGCCACGGTGCACGACGACATCGTGGTGATCGCCCCGGACACCCGGTGGAAGGAGGTCACGGTGGGCTGCCAGGAGCGGATGACCGGGATCGGCAGCGCGCTGCGCAAGCTGGACTGCGTGCTCGACGTGCCGCTGGCCGCCGAGGCGAAGGTGGGCACCCGTTGGGGCTGGTCGGACGTGGGCGTGGTCGCTTGAATCCTGAACTCGTGCTACAGGTTCACCTACACTTGTATGACATAGGGAACGGGCTCCACCGTGCCCGTGTCGAAGGAGGTCAGTGATGGTCAACCGCCGTCGGACCCGTCGTCCCAACGGGTCTGTGGAGGTACCGGTGCGGTCGGTGCGGGTTGCCGATGATCTGTGGGAGAAGGCTCGGCGTCGGGCCACCTACGAAGGTGTGACGATGAGCCAGGTGCTCTACGACTTCGTGGACGGCTACGCCCGCGGACTGGTGGACCGCCCTCGGGTGGAGGTGGTGTTCACTCCGACCCGCCAGGCTTCGTCCGCGGCCGCGGAACCGGTCGGATAGTTCGTTGAGACACGAAAAGCCCGGCGGGCACCGGGCTTTTCGTCGAGAAGGAGCGCACGTTGGGAGAAACGAAGGGCTCTGGGCTGCACGGTAACACGCAGTCGGCCCTGGAGGCATTCACACACGGCTTCACCCCGATCCCGATCCGGGACGGCGGCAAGAGTCCCTACGGGTCCGCGTGGACCCAGCTCAGCTGGGACAGCAAGGAGCAGGTCGAGGCCAGCTTCGAGCGGTGGGCCACGTCCGGCGCGACCGGGGTCGGGCTGCTGCTCGGCAAGCGCGGCGGGAACCTGGTTGACGTCGATCTGGACCACCCGGCGGCGTGGCGGCTGCGGGAGCATTTCATGCCGTACTCAGCCATGCAGACCGGGCGGCCGGGCAATACCCGCAGTCACCGCTGGTATGTGGTCACCAAGAATCTGCCGGCCACCAAGCAGTACCGGATGCCGGACGGCGCGATGGGTGTCGAGCTCCGGTCAACCGGGGCGCAGACCCTCATCCCGCCGTCGGTGCATCCGTCCGGTGAGCAGTACCGGTGGGAGGGCACGAAGTGGGGCGGCCGGACCGGGCCGGCGAAGGTCGACGGCCGGGTGCTCTCGGTCCAGGTGGCCCTGCTGGGCATGGGTGCGGTGCTGCTCGACGCCTGGCCGGAACGCGGCGGCCGGCACGAGGCGTATCTCGCGCTGGCCGGCGGCCTGCTCCGGTTCGGCAACGACGGCGTGCACCCGTACTGGGAGAAGAACCTGCCCATCGTCATCGAGGCGCTGGCCGACGCCACGCACGACGAGGACGGTCCGGAGACCCGGGTCGCCGAGGTCATGCGCACGACGATGAACCAGCTCCGCACCCCGGAGGGCAGGGCGATCGGCTTCCCCAAGCTGGGGGAACTGATCGGCGTGGACCACGCGGAGCTGGTTCGTCGCCGGGCGCGTGAGGTGCAGAGCCTGGCCGGCTGGCAGGAACCCGAGGTCACCCGGCTGTCCGAGGACTACGGCCTCGGTGAGGCGGTCACCTCGACTCTGCCGCCGGAGGTGCGGAACCCGATCGAGGAACGGGTCACCTCCTGGGCCGCGGTCGACCTGGAGCCCTACCTCGCGGGCGAAGTGAAGATGCCCGCGCCGTCCCTGTTGATCCGGACCGACGGGCACGGCCTGATGTACCAGGGTCGGGTCAACAGCCTGTTCGGGCAGAGCGAGTCGGCCAAGTCGTGGCTGGCCGGATTCGCCTGCGTGCAGGAGATCGGTGCCGGCGGCAAGTCGCTCTACGTCGACTGCGAGGACACCCCGGAGGGAACCATCGACCGGTTCCGTCGACTTGGATTGGGCGACGACGATCTGCGGCACAAGTTCCGCTACGTCAACCCCGAGGGTCCGATCTCCTCGATGGAGCGCAGCAAGTTCGGCACTCGGGAGTCCAAGGAGGGCAAGGCTGCCCTCGGCGAGTTCGAGGCGATGCTGGTCTCCTTCAACCCGACGCTGATCGTGGTCGACGGGATGACGACCCTGTACGCCCTGCACGGGCTGGACACCAACGATGCGATGAGCACCGAGATTGTCACCGGATGGCTCAAGTCCTTGTGCCGTGGTGGCACACGCACGGTCATCGTGATCGACCACACCGGCAAGAGCTCGGGGCCGGGTGCCTCACCGATCGGTGCGCACCACAAGGTGGCGATGGTGCAGGGCACGGCGCTGCGGGTGGACGTGATCGACCGGCCGCTGCCGGGCAAGGTCGGCCAGGTCATGCTCACCGTCTTCAAGGACCGGCCGGGTGCGGTACGGCTGGTCTCGCTGCCGCCGAATGGCGACGACGAACAGGTGGCGGGGGTGGTCACCGTCGACTCCACGGTGGAGGGCATCACCAAGATCAGCGTCGACCCCGGCGACCCGGAGGACGTCAACCTGACCGAGCGGCATTCGTCCAAGATCGCGGCCGAGATGGCGAAGGTGGAGACGCTCAGGACGCTGGGTGAGGCGATCGTGACGGTGCTGGAGGGCCAGCCGCGGATCGAGTACCGCCTGGCACAGATCGAGGTACTACTCGACCATCCATCCGACGGCATGGTGGGCGACGCCTGCAAGCTGTTGGAAGGGCAGGGCCGGATGATGCGGAACAGCCCGCGCGGTCAGTTCTGGCGCCTGCTCGACCCGTCCGACACCAGTCCGACAAAATAAATCTCGGCCCATACCTTTAGGTATGGGCCGAGATATTTGTTTTGGCGGGACTTGCGATGTCGGACGGTGAGCAGCCTGATTACGCACCGTGAATATGTGGTACACTTGTGGAACGGATGAGAGCGCACACGCAGGGAGCAGCATGACGGCATATCAGGTCGGTGGGCCACCTCGGTTCCGCCATCAACGCATGGGGCTCGACCTGCTCATCCGCACCCGCGGCGTCGGCGCCCTGCTGTTCGACCCCGGGCTGGGCAAGACGGCGACTGTCCTGGACTACACGGGCCTCCTCGCGCTCAAGGCGTGGTCGGGGGAGGCCCGTGTCCTGGTCGTCTGCCCGCTGGCCGCCGTGGACACCTGGGTGTTGCAGGCCAGGACCTTCATGTCCCCGATGGTGGACTGGTGGGCGGAGGCGCTGGGCGGCTCGCTGCTCCAGCGGGCCGAGGCGCTGGCGGCTCGCGGCGGCAATCCGTACACCCAACCGCTGCAGCCGCCGCCCGCCAGGGTCCGGCCGCACCACCCGCGCGCGCTGCACCACCAACTGAACTGGGCGTGGGATGCCAGTGATCGTGGCGACGGCCGACCGGCGTTGACTCCGTCGGAGGGACCGGACGGGTTGACCGACCACCCGCGGGTGGTGATCGAGGTGATCAACATCGACACCCTGCAGTACCGGACCCGGGTCACCGTGCCCGGCGCCCGCGGCCCGCGCGAGGTGCTGATGGCCGACCTGATGGTGGATGCGATCAAGCGCTTCGATCCGCAGCTCGTGGTGGTCGACGAGAGCCACAAGATCAAGGCCGCCGGCGGGCACGCCAGTCGGCTGCTGGCCAGGGTGACCAAGTTCGTGCCGCGTCGGGTGATCCTGACCGGCACGGTGATGCCGCACAGTCCGCTGGACGTGTTCGGCCAGTGGCGATTCCTGGAGCCCTACGCCTTCGGTGACGCGCTGCCGGACGGGGTCCGGCGTCAGGCGACCATCGGCGGGTTCAAGCAGCGCTACGCGACGCTGGGCGGCTGGATGGGCCGGGAGGTCATCGGCTTCCGCAATCTCGACGAGATGCAGCAGATCATGGCCCGCAACGCGGTGGTCGCCCGCAAGGCGGAGTCGCTGGACCTGCCGCCGACGACGGACGTGACGATCCCGGTGACCCTGTCGGCGACCGAGAAGAAGGCTTACGCGCAGATGCGCGACCAGCTCGCGGCCGACCTGGCCTCGGGCGCGCTGGCCGTGGTGCCCAACCGGCTGGCCCAGATGATGCGGCTGCGGCAGATCACCTCGGGGCATCTGCCGGACTCGACCGGTACCACCCACGTCCTGGGCAAGAGCAAGGTCAACACGATCCGCTCGTTGATCCAGGACTCGCTGGCCGGCGAACCACGGGTGGTGGTGTTCGCCCTGTTCACCGTCGAGATCACGCTGCTCACCACGGCACTGGCCGAGCCCGGCACCGAGGTGATGGTGATTCAGGGCGGCACGCCGACCGAGGAACGCAAGCTGATGCGCAAGCGGTTCGGTGACGTGGCCACCAACTCGGGCCGGATCGTGCTGATCGCGCAGATCAAGACCATGAGCCTGGCGGTCAACGAACTCGTGTCGGCGAACCACGCGGTGTTCGCCTCGCTGAGTCAGCAGCGCGACGATCTGGAGCAGGCGAAGGCCCGGCTCGACCGGCAGGGCCAGACCCGGCCGGTGACTTTCTGGTACGCCGTCGCGCCGGGCACGGTGGACGAGGTCATCCTCAAGACGCACCGGGAGCGGGGTGATCTGGAAACGGCCATGCTCCGGCACATACAGGGCGGAGGGTGATGTGTCGTCGTGGGTGCTGGTCGTCCTGCTGGCCGGGATGACGGTGGCATTCCTGGTCGGCCTGGCCTGGGTCGACCGGCTGATGGAGAAGGATCTGCAGTTCCGCGTGGAGCTCGAACGGCTCCGCACGGTGGACAGGGAGAGGCATGAGCACAGCGATGACGGCCGCGCCGACGGCGACGCAGACCACCGATGAGGCGCTGTGGCTGAGTTATAGCCAACTGACGACTCATCGACGCTGTCCAGCTGCGTGGCGGTACAAGTACATCGAGCACCTGGAGAAGGTGGACCCGACCGACATCCCGGTCGAGCGCGACTTCGGCACCTGGTGGCACGCGCTGCGGGCGGCCGACTCGCTGGAGCGGGGCCGCCGGCACGGCTCGCTGCAGGCCAGCCCGCGGACGATCAAGACCGTGGACGGCGGGCCGGTGATCCCGGTGGACCAGGCCGATGTGGCGGCGGTGGTCTACGCGGCCGAGCACTGGTGGCAGTCGCTGAGCCCGCCGATCCAGGAGGTGTGGACCGACCGGCTCGGGGCGGAGCTGACGCCGCGGCTGCTCTACGCCTACGACCGGTGGCGGGAGGAGTACGAGGAGGAGATCGCCACCGAGCATCCGCTGGCGGTCGAGCTCGGCTGGGGCCGGGACATGCCGGGGCCTACTCGAGTACGCCTGGTCGGCTACGTCGACGAGGTCTACCTGGACACCAAGCGGAACATGGTCGTGGTCCGGGACCACAAGACGTCCAAGGCGCTGGCCACCCAGACCGTGGCCGATGACATGATGGACAGCCAGCTCCAGCTCTACGCCTGGGGTGCGACACCGGCCGTCCGGGACTGGGCGGTCGGGCCGATAAGGGCCACCGCCTATGACCGGATGCGCAGCACTGCCCCGCGTCCGCCCCAACTGACCCTCGGCGGCCGGCTGGCGATGCGCGGCGGGGAACCCTCGATCGGCAGCAGCGATCTGCACACCTACGTGACGTGGGCGCGGGGTGAGGACGGCCTCGGTGTGCCGTACCCGGGCACCAAGAAGGACGGCTCCGGGGCCGGGATGTACCAGCTCGAACAGAGCGTGGTCGAGCGGCTGTCCGCCCCGTCGGCCCGGTCGGCCTGGTTCCAGCGGACGCTGACCCCGCTGAACGCGAACCTGATCCGCGCCCACCTGCGGGCGGCCATCGACAGCGCCACCGACCTGGCGGCCACCCGGCATCGGTCGCTGGCCACCGGCGAGGCGGCTCGGAACCTGACCTCGAACTGCCGCTACTGCGACTTCGTGAAGCTGTGCCGAGTACAGATGGTCGGCGGTGCCGATGGGGACTTCGAGCTGGCCGACTACAGCCTGCGTCGTCGCTGAAAAGCCAAGCGCCTGTTGACATTTCGAAGACAGGCTGACAGATATGTGGTACAATTGTGTGACCGGAGCGGGCAGCTCAGTCCCCCGGTGGAGGGAGATTCATGACCGACGTCCTCAATCTGCCGACCGAGTTCAGCGTGGACTCAGCCGTCACCGCCAGCGCGATCAAGGACCTGCTGGCGGGCACATCGTTCGGTGACCGCATCCAGTGCTCCCGACGGGGCGACATGTTCGGCACCTCGATGGTGCACACCTTCCGGGTGGACCCGGGCGGCATCCCGGTCTACGTCTGGTCCTCGGGCGAGATCGCGCTGTGGCGGCTCCTGCTTTCCATCGGCGGGCGGGACGAGGTGGACCTGAGCCAGGTGGTCGCCTACTGCTCGGGCGACCTGGTGCTGGCCCGGAACATCGCCATCGTGTTCGAGCGGGCGATGGGCCTGTGAGTCAACCTGCCGATCTCGGGATGACCGACTCAGAATCGGACCCGGACGACTACGGTCGCTGGCTGATCCACGGCGTGCAGGGCAGTGGTAAGACCACCCTCGCGTCGACCGTCGCCCAGCTCGGGCCGACCCTGTTCCTCGACCTCACCGGCGAGAAGGGCACCCGATCGTTCAAGGGTGCGCCGTGGGAGCCGAACATCGAGATCGCCCGGCCGACCAGCATCACGGCGCTGGACGACACCTACTGGTGGCTGGCCGCGGGCAATCACCGGTTCAAGGCGGTGGTGCTGGACTCGCTCACCGCCACGCAGAAGATGACCATGCGGTTCCTGATGGGACACGACGAGACCGCGGTGCGGGAGATCAGGCAGGGCGTGGCCCCGGCCGATGTCCGCACCTGGGGTCAGTCTCTGGATGTGATGACCGATACCGCGACCTTCTGGTACGGCCTGGCCGACGGCAATCGGGAGCATCCGATGCACGTCGTGATGACCGCACAGACCAAGGTCAGCGAGGACGAGAACAGTGGCCTGACGTGGCGTGTGCCGGACGTTCAGCGCGGAGCACTGTCGATCACCCTCGCGGCCCCCGACTACATCGTCTACACGGATTTGGAGGAGAACCAGGAGGCGGTCGGCGATGATACCCAGCCGCCGGTTCGCCACATCGTCCGGTTCGGGAACAACCTTTCCTACCGGACCAAGGCGCGGGTCCCGTTCCACCTTCGCGGGAAGATCCCGCCCATCCTCGGGCGTAAGCACCCCACCTCGTTGCTGAGCCTGAGCAGGCTGCTGCTGGTCGGCGGCACCCCACCCAAGCAATCCACCCCGGCACTGGTCGCTGTAGGCGCAGCGGCCGAATCAACGAGCAAGGAGAGCACTCAGTGAGCGACGAGGTAATCGTTGATCTCAGTAATTACAAGGACCGCGTGGGGCAGCGGGTCGCACCCGGCCGGTACCGCGTGCTGGTCGAGGACGCGGAGCAGGACAAGAGTCAGGCCGGCAACCTGATGATCAACACCTGGCTCCGGGTGACCGGCGGCGAGTTCGACGGCAGCGTGATCGTCGACCGGATGACACTGACCGACAAGGCCCTGTTCCGCATCGTCGGCTTCATGCAGGCGATCGGGCTGCCGACGCCGAAGAAGCGGCTCAAGGTGAACCTGGGTCAGTTCCGGGGCAAGTACCTGGAGATCGACGTGGAGGACGGCGACCCCTACAACGGCCGGGTCAAGAGCGAGGTCCGCGGCTACCTCCGCATCCGCAACGAGAACGGCGGCAGCACCGCGACCAGGACGGCGGCGGCCACTGAGTTGACCGAGGACGAGATCGAGGCGGGCGTGGCCGAGCACTCGACCCCGGACAACCCCGGCAAGGGCGGCATGGACGAGTTCGCGCCGGTCGGCAACGCCACCGTGCAGGCTCCGGAGGAGGTCGATCTGGAGAATCTCGACCTTGGGTGAAATGTCCGGTTTCCCGTACTGACGCATCACCATCGCCACCGAACGGAGAGGGAGAAACGACATGAGGCTGAGCGAACGGCTCGTCCTGCAGCACTACGACACGACCGGGTACGTCCTGGCCAACGACCAGACCGGTGACGAGGCCGATCTGATCACGCGGGAGGTGGCCTTCCTGTGGGTGGGCCTGACCTACTTCGTGCAGCATGACAACCTTCTGCGGAACGAGGTGGTCGAGGCGCTGCGCATGCTGACCAGCCAGGCCCGCGAGGACGCCCGTGAGGTGTTGATCGGAGCCCTGGGCAGCCTGGGTATCCAGGACACCGAGGAGCAGATGGTGAACGACGAGATGCTCTAGGTCTCCTCCCGAAAAATCTTTCTTCCCCCAAACCTTAGGTTTGGGGGAAGAAAGATTTTCCTGGAGACGGAGGAGAGGGAGAGAGGTGGAGCGGTGATGGTGAGGTCAGAATCCTTGCGGGACAGGGTGAATGCCTACGCCGAAGCGGTCTGGCAGCAGGCCGACGAGGCGGCTGCGAGGCGTTCGTGGATCGAGTCCAAGACACTGCGGTCGGCGGCCAACGGCCTGTTCGAGGTGCTCGGATTGCCTCAGCGGTCCACCGTGCTGGTGAGGGTCGACGCAGTCGATCCTATCGGCGCAGTCGGCGCAGTCAATGGTGAGGTGGAACCGCGAGTCGACTTCGTCGACTCTACTGCCGGTGTCAACTCCGGGCAGGGTTGACGGCATGGCTTCCTCGGAACGGGTGCTCGTCGGCACCATCGCGCGGGCCATCAAGCGGGCGTACCCCGCCTCGCTGGTCCTCAAGATCGTCGGCAACCCGTACCAGGAGAGCGGCATCCCGGACCTGCTGGTCTGCGTGCACGGCAGGTTCATCGGCCTCGAAGTGAAGAACCAGGAGCCCGGTGAGAGCGCCGAGCACGCGGCGTACCGGGCCACCCCGGTGCAGCGGGTGATGGTGACCCGCATCAACAAGGCCGGCGGAGCAGCCGGCGTCGTCACGAGCAAGGAACAGGCGCTCGCTCTGATCGAGCGGGCGCTGGAGAAGGAGCAGGTGGGATGAGTACGAAGACGCAGGCTCGATGGAGAGCACGGACGATTCGTAAGAAGTTGAACGACGCCTGGGAGCTGTTGGGCCAGGCGTATCGGGAGGGCGACCACGTCGTGTTGGGCTACTCGACGTGGGCTGAGTACGTCGTGGGTGAGTACCCGATCAGGCCGCAGCTTGCCGAGGCTGATCGCGGCGAGGTGTTCGGCAAGCTCAGGGCAGATGGCATGTCGAATCGAGAGATCGCCGCCACCACCGGGGCGGCCCGGAACACAGTGAATGGGACCGAGTTCGTCGAGCCAGTTCCAAGATCAACATCCTCCTCAAATGCGAAGGATGTTGATCATGGACAAGATCAACAAGTGGCGCAAATTGAGCCACTTGTTGATCATGCGGCAGCGGACGCACTGGCCGAACGGCAGGCGGCGAAGGACGAAGAGGTGATCCGGGAAGCTACCGCGCCCACAGCTCACCAGGTCCGGCTGAGCCTGCACGAGGAGATGCTGCGTCTTCGCGACCTGGTGCGGAAGGTGCAGCGCACCTCGTTCAAGGGCCAGCGGGAGGAGGTGCATCAGGAACTCGCAGGAGTGCGGGAGGTGCTCGACATGCTGGAGGTTCTGGTCAATGCCGAGCCGGTCAGTGACGAGTCGATCTACGAGTGGATGGGAGAGAAGTAATGAACGGAATGCCGAAGTCTGAGAGGGCCAAGGAGATCGTGGAGTGGTGTCGAGAGCTGCCTAAAGGTCAGCCTTTCACCATGTTGGAATTGGCTAAGGATCTTGGCCGGCGCCTTGGGCGGACGCTGAGTGATGACTTCAGCTTGGCGCGGCATCTGGCTCATGCCGAGGATTCTCAGATCACCTACTCCCACGTTGATGAAAGAGGTTTGCACGTCTATCACTTCGAGACACCGGATCGGGAGGAGGCGAATGGGCTACGTGGTCTGATCAGTCGTCAGCGGGCCAACGTCACGATCAATCGGAACCTCGCCGCCGCGGCTGCTTGGGAGGCGGCGCATCCGCTCAATGAACGACACCGGTCGGTGTCCAAGTCGATGATGAAGATGAGCAATGGGCAGGCTGATACAGCGGAGGCGATGGCAGAAATTCTGGAAGAGCTGTCCAAGTAATTCCTTCGAGAGGGAGAAACGATGAGTCACCAGATCACTGAGCGTGACGGGCTTTTCACGGTCAGGCAGGCGGCATGGCACGGACTCGGTGAGGTGCTGACCGACTACCCGACCAGGGCGGAGGCGCAGCGCATCGCGCACCCGTGGGAGCCCACCACCGAGCCGGTCTACCGGAAGGTCACCCACTTCGGCCCGGACCGGGTGCCCGGCACCCCGCCGTGGACCTACGAGGAGATCGAGGACCAGCGCCTCGTGGTGCGATCGGACACCCGGTCCCCGCTCGGCGTCGTGTCCGGCACCTACACGCTGGCCTCCAACGGCGAGCTGTACGACATCGCGGAGGCCATCGAGGGTGAGGACAAGGGTCAGGTCCAGTACGAGACCGGAGGCAGCCTCAAGGGCGGTGCGAAGGTGTGGCTGCTGCTTCGGCTGCGGGACCCCATCGTGGTGGGCGGCGACCCCAACGGTGCGGTGATCCCGTACTACGCCCTGCAGAACGCGCACGACGGCAGCGGCTCGTTCCGCGGTCAGGCGACCATGACCCGGATCGTCTGCGACAACACGAGCCAGGTCGCGGACATGGACAGCCAGGCCCGGGGCACCGAGTTCGTCTTTCGGCACACGGCCTCGATCGGGCAGCGGATCGAGGAAGCCAAGTCGGCGCTGGCCGGCTGGCGCATCGCCCTCGCCACCTGGCAGGAGCAATCGGACTTCCTGATGACGGTGCGGCTGACCAATGAGGCGGTGGGCGTCTTCGTCGATCGGTTCATCCCGATGCCGCCGCCGCACTCGATCACGCCCCGGGTGGAGGCGAATGTGACCAAGGGCCGGTTCGCGCTGTGGGACATCATCAACGGGCCGACCTGCGAGGGCATCAACCGCACCGCGTACGGGATGACCCAGGCCGCGGTGGAGTACCTGAACCACTCGCGCCGGGCGTTCAACGCCGAGAGCCGATTCCGCCGGGCCTACCTCGAACGCGATGCCATCGTCACCGATGCCCGTGAGCTGGCCTTGTCCATCGCTTCTGTCTGACTTCACACTGGGCGCGCTTGCTTTGAGCAGCCTGGTGTGCTTCCATCACGCGTTCTGTGGTACAATGGTAGGACGTAAGGAAGTACGAGAGAGGGAACAGAAATGATCATCACCGTCCAGAACGAGGCGCAGGCCGAGCTGCTCAACAAGATTCACGCGAGGGCTGAGGAGCTGTTCGACGCGATGGACGAGATGGCGGTGCGCCACTACGAGTCCACCGACCTGCTCAAGCAGGGGATGCGGGCGCAGCTCAACTGGCTGCCCGCGGTGAGCGCCCGGATCGTGCAGGCCGAGGCCGCGCTCGACAGCCTGCTCCCGCTGGCCGCGGTGCTCGGGATCAAGGACGGGCACGTCCTGGATGCCTACGACGCCCAGAAGGTGTGGTTCACCAGCAAGCAGGACGCCACGGTCTGATGGAGCGGGTCGGGCACTTGGCGTTCTCGCCCCCGGTGATCCTGCGGGCGAGGCAGGGCATCGAGGACGGGCTCGTCGAGCGGGACGCGGAGTACCCGGCGATCTGGTGGGTGCGGTCGCGCAACAGCGACAGCACCTACCGGGTGCAGAGCGACTTCGACCCGGCGAAGGGGACTCTCACCTGGATCACCTGCACCTGCGCCCACGGGCTGAACGTGGGCGCCGGGCAGACCCACTGTTGGCACGCCGCGGCGGTGCTCCTGCGCATCCGCGACGAGATCGAGAGGACCCCGTGAACAGCGACGCCGTGCCCGTCAACAAGGACGCCCTCATCGCCCTCCGCTCGGTGGGGTGCGAGGCGTGCATGGCTGCCCCCGGGCAGCCGTGCACCGCCCCGACGGTGAGCGGCCGGATGCCGGTGAAGTGGGTGCACAACGTGCGCCGCGATCTGGTCCAGGGCTGGACGTGACCAGGTGGCACGACCAGTCGTACTGGCGACCGGCGTGGTGGGGCACTCACGTCCGCTGCGTGTGGCTCTGCCCGACCGGGCATCCGTGCCACCTGCGCTACGCCCACGAGAGGAGTTGCTACTGCGCCTTCTGTGACCAGCAGTTCACCGGCCGCCGATAGCGGCCGGTTCAACAGAGAGGGAGAAACGATGGAGACAACAGACGAGACCGAGGCGGCCCGCCGGGCCATGCTCCCGGAGATGCCGTTCCTGCTGAAGATGGCGATCGAGAACGGCCAGCAGGTCTGGGACACCCAGGCGATGCAGGTCGAGTTCGAGGTGATCGGCTTCCAGGCCCCGTTCGTGGCGGTGCGTCGGCGTAGCGACGGAGTCGTGGGCTCGTTGGAGTTCGCCCACACCCCGCGCTTCTACTGGGGATTCCAGGAGGACTCCGATGTCTGACGTGGATGTGGACACGATCCAGCGGCTGGAGCTGCTGGACGAGCTGCGCAAGCTGTCCGGTCCACCCTTGGCTGCGGCCGTTCTCGAACTGATCGAGGACAACCGGGAGCGGTGGCAGCAGGGCTCATGGCGGTGGAACGGCGAGCTTCCTGAGGAGAAGTACGAGACGCATCGGGAGGATCCGCTCAACCCCGTGTGCAAGACCAGCTTCTGTGCGGCCGGCTGGGTAGGTGCCATCGACGGCGTCCGGTGGAGCGAGACCATCGAGCTCATCGGGCATCCGTCGAAGTGCAACTGCACCACGCCGCGCTGCGCGGTCTCGTCCCACATGGTGCACATCAGCGACTACGCGGCGGCCCGCCTCGGCCTGAACTATGACGCGGCCAGTCGGCTGTTCAACGGCGACAACACCCTGGAGGACCTGCAGGACATGGTCGCGGCGATGGCCCGGGGCGACAGCGTCTTCGATGTGACGCCGAGCTGGGATCAGGACGACGACGACGATGAGGACTCCGATGACAAGTGGCCTATGTCAGATGTCCCAACAGCGTCAACGACTGATCCCGTCGACCCCGCGCACGCTTACGCGGAGGCCCTGAACATCTGGTGGATGAACCATGCCAACCTGGCCACCCTGGCCGAGTGGATGTTCCAAAGAGGCGACAGCCCAGCGGATGTCGTCTACATGCTGGAGAAGCCGTGGAAGTTCGAGACCGAGTTCCACAAGTCGCAGACCGCCACCGAGGAGGAAATGGCGTGATCGACATGACCGAGGTGCAGGTCCATATCGAGTCCGCCCGCCTCACCTTCGAGCAGATGATCGCCGACGACGCCGTGTTCCGGCCGATGATCATGGTCTACCGGGATGATCTGATGATCGCCCGGGTAATGCCGAACAGTCCGGGCAGCGACGGCGGCGCGGTGATCCACTTCGCCGCGCAGATCAGCGTGGCACTGTTCCGGGCCACCGACCTGGTGATCGTGATGGACAGCTACCACTCGAACCTGCTGATCAACCCGATGACCGGCAAGGAGTGGGAGCACGGCGAGATGAACGACCTGGCGGACAATCACGACGGTCGGGCCCATGGCTGGGTGACCGACTCGATCACCATGATCCTGGAGGACCGGGCCGGGGCGAACGCCCTGGTCGAGATGCCCTACTCGGTGGACGGGAAGACCGTGCGTTGGAAGGGCGAGCCGATACTGTTCGGTCTCCCGGGTGGTGACTCCTCCGGCCATGCCGGCGGCGGCCGGCTGTCCGGCCTGTTCGAGCCACCACCGGACATGCCCGTCGTGCCGGACTCGTTGACCGACCTGGATGCGGCCCGGCTCGTCACCGCGTCGCACTGCATGGTCGCCCTCGCGGTTTACGGGAGAGAAGGATGACCGAGTATCCGACCCCGGAGGTGCCGACCGACTACCCGCTGCCCCCGCTCTCCGCGGCTCCGCCCGACCAGCCACGCGGGTGGGCTCAGAAACTGCCCACCGACGCCAAGCACGGCTGGCCCAGCAACCCGCTGTACGCGCAGAACTTCAATCCGGCCCACCTCAACACCGACAAGCCGCTGCCCGCCCACGGCATCTCGCCGATTCTGGAGTTCTTCGGCTACGACCACCTGCCCGAGCACCTGCAAGGGGTGAGCCGGGCGTTCCACGACCTGGCCCACGAGGTGGAGGAACGGCTGCCCTCGGGTCCGGAGAAGTCGGTCGCCCTGCGCCACCTGCTCTATGCCAAGGACGCAGCGGTCCGGGTGGCTCTGCACGGGACGAGGTCGCGGTGAGTGACCTTCCCAAGCCGCGCGCCGAACTGGCCAAGCGCACCCGGGAGATCGTCACCGAGGTCACCAAGCTGGTTGCCGACCTGGACGATGCGAGGGTGGCACTCCCGGTGTACGACGCCTTCCGACTCGGCCACACGATGGGCGTGCTGATGAGGCTGGCCTCCGAGCTGGAGAGGCCGCTGGACCCGGCGCTGGCGGAGGAGGGCGAGTGACCAGGGTCGTGCCGGACCTGGCCATCAACATCGGGTGGTACAAGGTGCTGACCGGTGGCGGGTTGCGGGTGATCGATCGCTGGCAGCACGGCCCGATGGGCATGGGCCTGGCGGTGACCGGAAAGCAGAAGCGCGGGTCGATCATCGTCAGCCAGGCGGCCTACGACGGCGTGGAGTGGCTGCACGCCAGCATCGCCTGGGGCGACCGGATGCCCGGCTACGAGGACCTGCAGCTTCTGCACCGCTCGTTCTTCGGCCGCCGGCGGTACTCCTACCAGGTGTTCGCCCCGGAGAGTGAGCACGTCAGCGGACTCAACGACCCGGACGGCCTGCCCGGCCACGAGTACGCCCTGCACCTGTGGGGCCGGGTGGACGGGAAGCCGTCGATGCCGGAGTTCGGCAGCTACTTCGGGAGGGTGTGATGACCCGCTTCGAGCTGAACCAGCTCCCCAACGGATCGAGGGAGGCGGGCTTCTGGTACGAGGTCCTGCTCGACGGGAAGGACATCGCCAAGGACCTGTCCCGGGTAGACATCACGGCCGAGGTGGGCGAGCCGGTGGCGGTCACGCTGACCTTCAACACCGACTCGATCGGGGTG
>Ga0164241_10001922_pt1 | contig 23861 bp, 10 predicted proteins | sample OricomyardsoilBY_FD_108780 | JGI IMG/M metagenome (GOLD analysis project Ga0164241, IMG submission 108780) | Backyard soil microbial communities from Emeryville, California, USA - Original compost - Back yard soil (BY) | ecosystem: Environmental > Terrestrial > Soil > Unclassified | place: USA... | reverse complement strand
AAAGGAGCAGCCCGACCCAGACCCCGCAGCCTGACCAGTCACCCGACCCGAGAGCAGCCCGCCCGCGACTCCGTCGCGCGCGGGCTGTTCAGATTCCGACGGAAACTCAAGCTCGGCAACACGCAAGGGCACGGCCGGCGCGTCTGTAGCCGCGAGACTAGGTCTTACCCTCGTCCAGGAGAGCGACGACGAGCTGTTCTTCGAAAAGCGCTTCCGCCCGAGGGAGCGGTCTACCTGAGTTTGTAAGGGTCGACCGTCCCTTGGCTGGCTGAGAGGTGCTGCTCGCCCTCCGTCAAGATGAAAAGAGGTCGTGGTTTCCGGCCGCGAAAAGTGAGGGACCACGAGCGGTGTGGGGCTTCTGCGCGACCCGTACAGACCTTCGCGAGAAGCCCCCCGGAACGGGTCCGTTTCAGCGTTGGCCCGTGGTAGACGGGAGGGCTGTTCCGCCCCATGACTGGCTCGACTCCGCTTGCCTGGACCCTCCATGAGATTGCTCGGCTCGAGCGGGGTGGATTGCGGCCGCCTCGTCTAACGGAACCGGACTTCGAACGATGGCATCGTGTACGGCGGAAGCTCGGGTGGGTGGCGTTCATCGAGCTTCTCCACGAAGATTTGGCTGAGGCGTTTCCGACAAGCTTTGCGCTCGACCGCTGGAGTGTGAGCCCGTTGAGCGGGCTCGATGAAGTCGCCGCAAAGGCGCTGATCGACGAGGCGGCGGGGCCGGACGAAGCGGACGCCTTAGGTTTTCTTCGCCAGGTCTGTAAGGGCTTGGGCCTGATGGACGGAGGCAACATCGCCGCGCTTCCGAAGGTGCAGTCGCATCAGCGAGCGCTGGAACTGCCTGGGTGCGGCGGGCGCATTGCTGCGTATCAGGCGACGACGCACGCCGGATTATCGTTCCACGAGCACTTCACCTTCATCGCCGATACGGACGCCGAACGTGTTGCCATCGGCATTGCAGCGGCCGAGCTCCGCGCCAACGCGCCGAAGGTGCTGACGCCAGCTGAGTTGCGGGTATCAGCGCTACGGTTCGATCACGTGTTTGGGGTTAAAGGATACCCGCTGGCAGAGCAATTGGGCGGCGAGCTGGGGCTGGAGGTCCGATGGGCATGACGTTGGAAGCTCCGGACTTCCTCATCTCCTGGACCCGAACGCTCAATGAGGAAGACGCGCTCTCGCTGCTGGACGCGGCCCTGCCCGGCACGCCAATCGACGAATGGGAAGAGCTGGGGCATCGCTTGTTGCCTCAGGCAAGCCAAGCTCGTCGGCGCGAGCTCATCCGCATCGTGAGGGAAGAGCTGCTCGACAACCGAAGTGGCGTGATCGTCGCGTCGTCCTGGTTGCGACTGCTGCAAGAGGGCAGTCCGCACCGTCGGCTGGGTCTCCTGTACGGACGCCTTTGGCGCAATCGCCCGCTAGTTTCGCGCGCTCTCGATGAGCTGATCCATCCTTTGCTCGCACGGTCGGACCGTCCCCTGGCGCCACACGATTCCGATGCCCTCAACGCCGACGATTGGGATGCTTTCCTCCGCTCATGCTTGCGCCCCGACGTGCCCAGCGAGGCGTTCGCCAAGACCCGCAGCACTTTGCAGGGCGCGCTCCGCGTCGTAGGCGTGCTCGAGATCACAGGGAATCGAGGACGGGAATTTCGCGTCAAACGGGGCCGGCCCGATCCTTTGGCATTTGCGTGGACAGTGGCCCGCGAATTGTCCGACCGAGGTGATGCGTCTGAATCCTGGGGACTTCGGGACTCGTTTGCCGCTCGGCTGTTTGCGCCGAGATTGGACTACGCTTCAGCGTGTGTTGACGCTGGGGTTACCGCGGGGCTGCTCCGCCGAACGCACTTGCTGGGCCAAGCGCAACTCCACGTTGGTCCGGAGATGATCTGATGCCGGCCCGCCACGTGCCAAAGGGGGAACCCGTTCACGAGGCCGAGGCGCGAGGCATCGAAGCGCTGGTGCGCGCGCTACCCGACAACTATTGGGTGTTTTCGAACATCGAGCTGGCTAGCGATAGGCGAGGCCAAACTTTCGAGCACGATGCCGTCGTTTTGGCTCCGCACGCAGTCTTCACGGTGGAGCTGAAGAGCTGGGGTGGACGCATCGTAGGCAATCGCGATCGCTGGACGCTGGCGGATGGCATGGTGGTTCCGTCTCCTATCCCGCTGATCCTCGCCAAAGCGCGGGTCTTAAAAGGGCGTCTGCAGTCTCGACGGCGTGAGCTCGGCGGTGTTTGGGTTCAGGGACTCGTGTTTCTTTCGGCGGCTGACGCGACCGCTCAGATCAGCCAAGACTTTGAAGACTACGTAGTCACGCGTGAGGGTGTTCGAAAGGCATTGACCGATCCCGGATGGCTCGGGCACCCAACGGCGATCAGTCCGACGCAGCGTCGAGCGATCGAGGATTACCTGCAAGACGGCAGTCCGACGCGCGTTCAGAATCAACTCGAAGACTTTCGCCTTCTGCAGCGTTTAGCTGCCGAAGATCGGCCCTTCGAGGCTTGGCTCGCTGAACGCGCGACGCTGACGCGCGAGCGCCGCGTGCTGCACGCTTACACCATCGCGGGTGAGACGGAAGCGGAGCGCGATCGGCTGCGCGCGCATGCGCTTCGCGAAGCTACCCTGCACGCCAAGCTGCGTGGTGGTCCCGATATTCTCCGCTACGACACCTACTTCGTCACCCACAGCGATCCTCAGCGGATTGTGCTTCAGTTCGAAGACACAACGCCGCTCCAGCCGCTCGATGCTTGGACGAAGGAGCGCTCCCCAGGACTGCAGGCTCGCCTGAGCGTGGCGGCGCGGACAGCGCGTTCGCTGGCCTGGGTTCACGAGCAGAACCTGGTTCACCGTCGTCTTTCGCCCGAAGCCGTGCTCGTTTCGGCCCAGGATTCACCGCTCGAAGTGCGGCTCTGCGCGTTCGAACTAGCTCGCGATTTGACGGGTGCCGCGCCTACCGTGACTGGAAGCTCGCTCGGTGATCCAACGTTTCGGTGCTCGGCTCCGGAAGTGCTAAAAACCGGTGAGGCGACGCCGAGGTCCGATTTGTTCTCGCTCGGTGCGACGCTAGTTGAGCTTTTCACTGGCCGGTCGCTGTTCGCGAATGTCGACGAGGTGTTGCGCCCGTTCACGGTGCCACCTCTCCACATTGGGGATCGCCCGTGTCCACGCGCTGTTGCCGATCTTGTTGCTGAACTGCTCGCGGTCGACCCGTCGGCACGACCGCAAGATGCCGTCGTGGTCGCAGATCGGCTGGAACAGGCGCACCGTGACCTTACCAAGCAGCCGGTAAGAACCGAGCTGGCGGCTGGTACCGAAATTCGTCAAACGTATGAGCTGATCGAGCGGCTTGGCAGGGGCGCCACGGCCACAACCTGGAAAGCACGCCAGCTTCAAACCGATCATGTGGTGGTCCTCAAGATCGCTGGGCCCGAGCACGCACACTATCTTCAGGAAGAGGGTCGCGTGCTTTCGGAGGTCCATCATCCGAACCTCGTCCGATTCCACAACGTCGAGCCCTTCAACGGCGGCAACCTGCTCGTGCTCGAATACGTCGCGGGCTTTACCGCCACTTTATGGGCAGGTGCAGGGGATCCTCTCGAGCCGGCACGATTTTTTACCGTGGCGAAGGGGCTGCTTGGGGCTATCGGCGCATTGCACGACGCCGAGTGGGTGCATCGTGACGTGAAGCCTGACAACGTCATGCTCGGCGACATCCACGCGGTGCCCAAGCTGCTCGATGTCGGCCTTGCTGCGCGGCTGCCGCTCGAAGGCGACCTCGCGGTAGGTAGCATCCGGTACAAAGACCCTCTCGTCTACGTCGACAACCGTTGGGCGCCGACGAACGATCTCTTCTCTGCATTCCTGGTGCTGTACGAGCTGCTTACGGGAACGCACCCATTCGGTGGTGGTCCCCCCGAGCCGAATCAGCGTCCGACCATCCAGCGCGAAGAATTTCCAGAGAGCTACGAGCCGGCAACGGTAGATCGTCTTGCCGCTCTCTTTGACCGCGCGCTTTCTCCCTCAGCTGATGACCGGCCCGATGGAGCTGCCGCTGCCATCCGAGAAGTCGAGCTGGCTCTGGGCATTTCTGCCGCCAATCCGAACCAGGCCGCGCAGCCCTTAGCAGGGCGCCCTGGTTCGGTCCCGCCTCCGCCGTTGCCCGCAACGCTCGAGCTGGGAACCTCGCTCGCCAGTTTGGACCTCTCGACACGCGCGCAGGGAGCACTGGCGCGTCTGGGGCTCACTGTTGTGGCCGATCTCGTGGGATTCGATACCAAGTCCGTTCGCCTGCTGTCGAACGTGGGCTCGAAGACCATTCGTGAGCTGACGGCGTTGGGCGCCGAGATCGATGCGCGTTGGCCCGGCCAACCCAAGGCCGAGCGCGCTCCTGTTGAGCGCTTCTACCCGGCTCTCTCCGAGGATGTCCGTCCCCTTGACGCCCTCGGCGGGGAGATCACCAACGCGGTTAGGGACTCGCTCATAGCCCGTGGGGTTTTCAGCATCGGAGACCTTGCTGCGATGCCTCCTTCAAGCCTCGAGGGTTTGCCCTCCGTTGGCCCCGGGAAGCTCGAGCGTTTGCGGGCGGCGTTGCGCAGGCTGGCGGGGCGCGAACGTCTGCCGGAAACGCTGGACGAATTGGACGGTTTGCTGCGCAAGGAGATCGGGCAACGTGGTTGGGAAGTGTTGGCGCAGGTCGTCGGTCTCTCGGATGGGATACCTCGCTCGCAATCCGACGCGGCGACCACGCTCGGCATGAGCCGTCAAAGCGTGTCTCAGCTGACCGATCTTAGTCCGCTGCGAGCTGAAGCTAGTTGGGCGCACCACCTTGTCACCGTTTTGGGCGAGGCAATGCCTCCAGCTGGCTTCGCAACGTTGGAGGTTGCAACAGCCGCGCTGACCGCGCGCCTTCCAGCGGCGGAGGGAGGGGCCTCGCCTCTAGGCTATGCCCGACTAGCGGCACTACTCATGCAGCCCGAAGCACGGGCCACAGACGCATTGGAAATTGGCTGGTTGGTGCGCTCACCATGGACCGGTGAGCGCATCATCGAACTCCAAGGCCAGCTCGCAGGGATCGCAAACTGGCCGCCAGTGGCCCGCGCTGACGCTCAGGGGCGGCTCTGGGATGCTACGCCGGTTGAGCTACAACGCGCGCTCGTGCGTTGGGGCGCTGACGCTGCTCAGCTCCTCGATGCACTGCTCAAGCTCAACGACAACGTGGTGCTCGACCGCGTCGGGGGTCTCTACACGCCGCCAGTGGAGCTATCCGCTGCCCTCTCGGTGCTCAGACCTGGCCTCGTTCCAGTGGTCGATACAGCCACGCTACTCGCAGCGGTCCAAGCGGCCTACCAGGGTGTTTCCATCCCGGCGGATCTCAAGGAAGTCGACGCGGCCATCGAGGACGCTTCCTACCAGCGTGACGGTGATCGCTGGCTGGACCCGGCGCGTGTACAGCTGCCGGACAATCGCCTTGCCCCGACCGTCGACGCGACAATTCCTACGCAGCGTGTGGCTCGCGACCACCGCCCGCCCGTTGTCGAAACCCTTGCCTCGCAGATTGCACGAGGTGGTTTCCGAGTTGTCGCGCTTGCGCCTGGTGCGCATCACACCCTTGCTCGCGACCTTGCGCGCTGGCTAGGCGAAAATGTCGGCGTCGATAACGTGCATTTCGTCGCCGTGGACAGGCTCGTCATCGACGCGCTCAAAGCGAGCGATCTTTGGAAGTTCGTGCCCTACCTAGAGGGACGTTCTGATGTGGATTGGCGGATGTTCCACGCAGAGCTTGCCGCCGCGCTCGACGGAGCTGTGCGTGAAGCGCAGCCTGGCCAAGTGACCGTCTTGGGGCAGCCATCGCTGCTCGGTCCGCTCGGTCTGATGGACTGGCTGTCGGGTTTCTACGAGCGCGCCCGTGGTGGCAAGCACGGCCTGGTGGTGCTCGCGGTGCCGGGTGGCATCCATGAAGACCGAGTGCGACTGAACGAGAAGTACAACCTCCCCTACACGCCCGACATGGCGGCCGTGTACCTGGAGACGGAAGCGCGATGAAAGCCGAGACGTACTCCGCCCTGCTGAAGGACCTTCAGAAGCTTCAGAAGTCAGTCGTGGCTTCGCAGATCGCAATGGCTCGGCGAGATGCCGTGCTCGCGGCGAAGCTCGAACGGCTGCACGCGGAGGCCGAGGTTGGCGGCCGCCTCGACGACTTCGTGGGCACCGTGGCGCGCAAGAGCACCGTCTTGCTGCTTCTGCGCACAGTCTTCGTCCGAGTGCTGGAAGACCTCGGCATTCTCGGCGTGAAGCGCATCCGCGACGAATGGGGCTTTGCGGCGTTTCGCGAGGTCGCGCCGGCACTGGGCGTTCGAGCCTATTTGGCGTTCATCTTCAAGGATCTGGCGGTCGATTTTCCGGCGTTGTTCGCGCCCGGGGAGGACGAGCTGCCGCTGCCCGACGAGGACAACTGCCGCGCCCTCTGGGATCTGTGGCACCACCCCAACCGCGAGGGCGACCACTACGTTTGGAACGGCGACGGCTTCGATAGCCGGTTTCTTGGGGATCTCTACCAAGATCTCGATGCCGACATTCGCAAGCGGTACGCGCTACTCCAGACGCCGCGCTTTGTAGAAGAGTACATTCTGGATCACACGCTCTCGCCTGCACTGGCCGAGTTTGACCCCGAAAAGCTGCGACTTGCGGGGGAGCGATTCCGACTACTAGATCCGACGTGTGGCAGCGGACACTTTTTGATCGGCGCGTTCCAGCGCCTCGCCACGTATTGGCGCGACCATGGACTCACCGAATGGGCCGCGTGCGAACGAGCGATTGAGAGTGTCTGGGGTTGCGACATCAATCCGCACGCCGTAGAGATTGCGGACTTTCGGTTGCTCCTAGAGGTTGTTGCGCGGACGGGCGAGAAAGACTTGGATCGGCTCGCGACGCTCAAATTGAACCTTCACGCCATGGACTCGTTGATTCCGTGGGAGCGCGCCGCGAAGCAGGGTGACTTATTTCCCGCTAAGGATCGGCTCGACGCCTATGCAACGGCCAAGCAGCGGCGTGAGAGCGCCGCATTTCTAGCGCGCGCGTTCCACGTCGTGGTCGGGAATCCTCCCTACATTCGCCCAAGCGACAAGCGGAAGCTAGAGGACTACAAGGTATTCTGGCCCGAGTCCGCGGTTCGCCAGTATGCACTCTCAGCGCCATTCGCTCAGAGAATCCTAACAATTGGCGTGAGTGGAAGTTTCTCAGGTCAAATTACCGCAAACAGTTTTGCCAAGCGGGCGTTCGGAAAATCCTTGATTGAGCGCGTCCTACCTAAAACGGATCTAACGAGACTGGTTGATTCATCTGGCGCGTACATTCCTGGTCATGGAACTCCGACGTTAATTCTGTTCGGTCGCAACCGACCGCCCGTCCAACCAACGATTTATGCCATCCTCGGGAAACGTGGCGAACCTAAGCGCCCCGCTGACCCACAACGCGGCCTGGTATGGTCGCGCATTGTAGGGGCGCCGAATGCACCCGACGACAGTAATCCATTTGTCAGTGTAGCGTTTGTTCAACGGGAGGCGTTTGCGTCCCACCCTTGGTCACTTGGCGGAGGCGAGGCACCAGAAGTCCGGAAGATACTGGAAGGCAACGCAGAGACTTTTGTGGCGGCGTATGAGCCGTCGATTGGCAATCGGACTCAGCTGCAAGGCGATGAAGCGTATTTCGAATCGCCGCCTGACGTTCGTCGTGATGCGCACTGCCCCACCATCGAGCTGATGGAGGGCGAGTACGTGCGTGATTGGGGATTCTTGCCCGCGCGTTTGATGCCGTACCCCTACGAGTATGGCACAAAAAAGCCACTCGACTTACCGGTTCGTAGCGCCACGTATCGCAACTTTTGGCGCCACCGCAGCTGGTTGTTTGCGCGGGCAGCGGTGGGTTTCCGAACAATCCTTGAACGCGGACAGAAGTTCTATGAGTACCCGTTCCATGCCCCGCAAACTGTCGAAGGTCTAGGCATTGCGTTCGCTTTTGTCGGTACGCACAATCAGTTCGTGCTGGGCCGCGGCGGCCGCCTTTTCAAACAGAGTGCGTCCGTCATTCTACTGCGCCCGGGATCGACGCTTGATGATCATCTAGACCTCCTTGGCCTGCTGAATAGCAGTGCGCTTGGCTTCTGGATGCGACAGGTGTTCTACCCCAAAGGCGGCGATAAGAAGGGCGATGGCGGTCGCTCCTCGGCGGAGGAATGGTCCGATCGTCTGGAGTTCGATTCCACGAAGCTTCAGCAGGCGCCAGTCACCGCGCGCGATCGTGACTATCGTATCGCGCTCGCAACGGCGCTCGACGACGTCGCTCGTGAACGAGGTGCTTGCCTACCGGGCGCGCTGCTCAAGTCGGGAAATTGGTCACCAGCGTCAATCGGAGCGGAGATTGACGCGGCACACGTCAACTTTCTTGCGCACACGCGCCGCATGGTCTCTCTCCAAGAAGAGATCGATTGGCTTACCTACCGCTCGTTCGGGCTGGTTGAGTCGATAGCCCTCGTCGGCCCCGAAGAGGTCGAGCCGCTCGCGGCTGGGCATCGTCCTTTCGAAATCGTCCTGGCTCGCAAGGACGATGACGCGGAGGACGACGAGAAGAGCGCGTGGTGGTCTCGTCACGGCCATGAGCGTGTGACTGAGGTTCCTGAATCATATTCCGAGGATCATCGAGCGCGCTTGCAGGAACGCGTTGACCTTATTGAAAGCGATGCACGCCTCGCTCTACTCGAAACGCCGCCCTACAAGCGTCGCTGGCAGCTTCCTGACTGGGCCTCGGAAACGAGACAAGCGGCTGAATCGTGGCTACTTGATCGCTTGGAAGACCTGTTCGCTCCGCCGACGGGCGTGGCGCATCGAGGTTCTCTAGTCGAGCCAAGGCCGTATCGATTGGAGGAGATCTCGGCGGCTTGGTCTCATGATCCGCGGGTGACCGCAGTTGCAGGAATTTGGACTGGCACGGGCCTTTCTGTAGACCTCACGTTGATATTGGAGAAATTGCTCCGCGCGAACGCGATCCCCGACAATCCTCATCGTATCTACTCGGAGGAGGGGTTGCGGAAGCTCGAAGAGTGGAAACGCGTCTGGGCGCTTCAAGACCAAGAAGATGCCTGGGAGAATGCGGCTGGCGTGGCGAAAGGGCGTGGCGAAATTTTGGCTAGGAAGCCCCTCGTCGATCCCTTCGATTCGACCAAGCAGGTCGACGCCATCCCGCTGCCACCCAAGTTCGACAAACACGACTTCACCAGACCTGAATTTTTTTCGGTTCGCGGCAAGCTCAACGTACCCCGCGAGCGCTTCATCCTATTCGCGGACCTTTCCCCAAACCGTTTCGGCTGGAACGGCTGGCGTGATCGCGAACGCGCCCTAGCACAGGTCGAAGCCTTCTCGCTGGCCGAGAACGACCCGCAGCAACCGTTGCCGGTGCCCACGTCGGACGAGCCGCGCCGCTGCGGCGTTACCTACGGACTGTGGGAGAGTCTCCCCGATGTTAAGCGTTGGGGCTCGGAAGAAGAGTACGCGGAGCTTAACGCCTTGGCGCGCGAAGCCTGTCGCCAGCCACGGTGCCCTTGCCCGATCGTGAAGGCGTGGAAGAGCACCGTCTTGGACGTCAAAGCGGTGCGAGCCGCGACCGCCAAAGCGAAGGCAACCAGGAAGCGCGCCGTCGAGGTTGAGGAAGGGCAGGCAGAGAAGGCTGAGCCACCCGTATCGCTCGCAGCTCGGGCCTGGGTCGCGTCCTTGTTTGAGCCCAGCAAAGAGCTGGACGCTGCCGGCGCCTGGGCGAATCACTGCGCTCGTCTGGCAGAGCCTCCACAGCGGACGCTACCTGGAGTTAAGGTTGCCTCTGTGCAGATCTCGTCCCCTGTGCTGCTGGGCGCTCCGCCCAGCGAGCTGGCCGATCTGGACCAAACCCAACTTGCGCTCGTCCTTGACGACCTCGTGGCCAGCGGCGATCTGCAGGCTAGCGGTCGCGGCAACAAGAAGCGCTTTCAACTTGTCCGAAGAGGAATCTCGCCATGATCGAACATGTCCATTTCGAGAACTTCAAAAGTCTGAAGGACGTCTCGCTCGACCTGGGGCGGCTCACGGTTCTGGTTGGAGCGAACGGTTGCGGCAAGAGCAGCGTGCTTCAGGGGATCTCCTTGCTGTCGCAGGTTGGCATTCCTAGGCCTGCTGAGCAGTTGAACGTATTCGGTCGGTTCGCTTCGATATTTCGAGGGGCGCGAGATCCAGGGCGCTTGGCGAGCCCCGGTCGGCCAACGACGATGGTCTTTTCGATGCGAACAGCGGGCGGAGAGACCCTGACGCTCCGAGTCCACGTTCCTACGCCTATTGGGGAGAACCCCGAAAACGAGAAGCGCGAGTTCACGGTTTCCGTTGAAGGCCCGACTGGTCCGTTGGTGTCCCTCACCGCTCCCCTCAAAGACCCCCGTAACAACGGCGATTGGGACTTACTAGATCACGCGCGGGTAAAGCAGTTTGCTTCAACAGCATACCTGCACCTGAACGCGAATCGAATGATGAGGACATCGATCCCGGAGGGTGAGCGTTCACGAATGAAGGCTGATGGATCGTGGCTCGCCTCAGCGCTCGCCTGGATGAAAGGCGCAGCCGAGGAAGAGTTGGCGCAGGCTACGAACGACCTCAAGCGGATCGTACCGGGCGTGAAGCGCATTCGAACATTGCGCGAGCTCGTGCCCAATCGCCGAATGGACCAGATCAGCCTCGACGGCCAACCCGTGTGGCGCCCAGTCGATGAAGAGCTTCTTGGCGACCGTTTTGAGATCGAATTCGACGACGGATCGTCCATTCCAGCCGATCTTCTTAGCGAGGGGACAGTGCTGGCGCTTGGGCTCCTGACCAAGCTCTACGAGCCCGAGCGGCCACGTTTCCTTCTGCTCGACGATATAGATCGAGGCCTCCACATCGAGGCTCAAGCCAGGCTGGTGGAAGTGCTGCGCGACCTCATGAAACTCGACCCGGAGCTGCAAGTCGCCTGCACGACTCACTCTCCGGATTTGCTCGACATGTTCGATCCTAGCGAAGTGCGAGTGGTTGCGCTTGACGCCAATCGGCACACGCAGGTGATGCCTTTGACGGCTCATCCAGAATTCGGCAAATGGAAATTCGGCACGCAAACAGGCGAATTGTGGGCTGCCCTGGGTAGCGGCTGGGTAGTTGCCCCCGAGGCCCCAGCCAAATGAATGAGGTGGTGGTAGGGCTCGCATGCGAGGACGGTGGTCACTTTTCTACGGTGACGACTCTGGTCGACGCGGCGCTGGTGTCCACGCACAGTTGGCTCGATGGAGTGATAGCGACGTGTCGCTCGTGGCGAGGCGTTCACCCAGGCGAGCCATGGTACAAATACGATTCGGCGGACGCTTTCGATGTGCGTCCCATCACGATCGATGGTCAGCGCATCGCACCACGCGGCTACATCCGCGGTGAATCGCTCAAGCCTGAAGCCAGCATGTGGCGCAAGATTCTGCTGTTGTTCTGCCACGCGCAGCCCCGGCCAGACGTGGTGATCTTGGTTCGCGACCTGGATGGTTACGCGGATCGCCGTGCCGGGCTCCTTCAAGTGCGAGATCGCTTGCCCTGGCCCTTCAAGATTGTTTTTGCCGGGGCCGAGCCGGAAGTGGAAGCGTGGTTAGTGTCTGGCTTCGAACCTGGCGATGACCGTGAGCGATCTCTTGCCGCAGAGATAAAGCGCGACTTGTCGTTCGACCCGACCACGGAGTCGCACCGCCTCACCTCTCACCCTAATGATGCGCGAACTGACGCCAAACGGGTGCTTGAACAGCTGTGCGGTAGCGACCTAGACCGCCGGCAGGCGTGCCTTCAAGACAGTAGGCTCATTCACTCGCGAGGCTCAACGAACGGCGCGCGTGCCTTCCTCGATGAGATCGAGCAGCACATCGTGCCCGTGTTTGGACCCACATCATGAAGATCCGCGACTACCTGCAGTGGCAAGACGACACGAATCTCGATGCGTTCATCACGCGCCTTTCAGACAGCGAGGATCGGGTCCGCCAGAACGTTCGACAGTACGTCGTTGGCGAAAAGGTCCACGAACGGCTCGACCTGCTATTCACTGCCGTCGGGCAGCGCCTCGACGACAACCGCGACGTAGGACGGTACATCCACGGCGCGTTCGGCTCCGGCAAGTCCAATCTGCTCACAGTACTCGGCAAGATGCTCGAGCGCGACGAGATGGTCTACGATCTCGGTCACCCTGCGCTCCGGGACCTTCGTGCCAAGCACGGCTGGCTCGATCGGCACCGAACGCTTGTCGTCCGCATCAACATGATGGACAAGCCGTCGCTGACGCGCGCTTTGTTCGAGGGTTACAACGGGGCTCTGCCCCCGGGGACGCCGAAGCTCGAGTTCACGGATGAGGAGCGTGTGTTTGACCTTATCGATAAGGACGCACAGCGCCTCGGAGGGTTGCCCGCACTGCTCGAACAAGCCGCGAACGACGCTGCGTTCGACAACATCCCGGAAATGCCGCGGGGTATGCCGGCTGCGCTCTTCGTGGATTACTTTCAGCGACTACGGCGAGGCGATCGGGATAAACGCCTAGCTCTGGCGGCCGCGCTGCAAAACTGGCGCAATCACGGTGCTAACCCCATCCGCCCTGACGATCTTTGGGTCGACGCTCGGCAGGGGCTCGACCGCATAGCCCGACACGCGAAGGAGCACGGCTACACCGCCATCAGTTGGCTCATCGACGAGCTAGTAATTTGGATCCGCAGCCGGTCTCGTGCCGAATACATCACCGAGATCAACAATCTCTCCGCACTCGTCGACCACGACGCTGCGCGAGTGCTGCCGTTCTTCGTGGCCGTTGCCGTCCAGATGGACATCTCTCGAACGTGCCCGGAAGATCTGTCGCAGAAGGATTTCCAGGACCAGCTCGGCTTCATCCGCGACCGCTTTCAACCTCAGCTTGAGCTTGAGGACCAAGATCTGTACGAGGTCGCCGCGCAGCGCGTTCTCGCACGTCGCAGCGACCTGACGCCTCCCAAACGGAAGGAATTCGAGGACGCCATCGACGCCTCATTCCATAAGCACTCCGACGCTATTGCTGGGCTTGCTGGCGGGTTGCCGATGGAGTTTGTTCGCCGCCTCTATCCCTTCAATCCGGCGCTTCTGCGGATTCTCGTCGACGTCACCCAAGCGCTGTCTCGAAACCGAACGTCGATTGCGGCGCTTTACAGGCTGCTCAACAAGCATGCGGACCTGGAAGTCGGACAATTCATCTCCGTTGGCGCGCTTTGGGATTTCGTGTTCGAGCCGGAGAACGTGTCGTACGTAAAGCAGAATACGTCGAGCAAGCTGTGCCAGAGGCTAGCCGATACCCATGAAACGTGGGTGAGACTTGAACCCAAGCTCGAGATCGTGGCGAGAGACGCCGGTACGACGCTCCATCAGCTTCATCAAGTCGTTCGGACGGTACTGCTGTGCCAGCTCTCCGATCGTCCCTACTTCCCAGACGGTCGTTCGCTTGGCGAGCGGCTCACGGCGTCCATGCTGCTCCATCTGAACGAGACGGACATTCGGGCGATGGTCCCGCGCACTGGAATCAGCAAAGTGGCGTCGTGGTTTCGGGCACTCAATGGCGCGGCGCCGCATGTGCAGGTCACGAGCGACACAGACCCGACCATCAGCATCAAGATCGAGCAGCTCGACATCGAACGCGTGCTGAATACGGCGCGGGCTCAAGTCGGGCATGCCCATCGGTTCGCGTTCATGCGCAGGCTGCTGATCGAAGAACTCGGGCTCGAGCTTGGAACCTCGAACGAAGGTCCACTCGAGGTGCTTTGGAACGGGACCAAGCGACGGGGCAAGGTGCGGCTGGCCAATGTGCGGACGCTCTCGTACGCAGGACAAACCAACGAATTTGACCCCGCCAAGGACGAATTTCTGATCGTCATCGATTATCCATTCGATGAAGACGCTGGTCGGTCTCGGCAGGATGACATCGACAATTGCCAGCGAGCGCGCGGACGGGGCTCGCACTGGACGCTAGCTTGGTTGCCCGACCACCTCGATCCCAACGAACTTGACGCCCTTACCAACGCAGCGGCGGTGGACGTTGTTCGGCAAGATCCCCGTGCGGCCTATCAGGATCTAAGTCCCCGCGAGGCCGACGCAGCGGCGCGAATGCTTGAGGGCTATCAAGCTGACCGTCGACGACAGCTTGCCGAAGCAATCCGCCGATTGTTCTTCGAGGAGGGCTTGGTGTTCGGGATGAAGGCCGCGCTGGACGGAATTGATCCAAAGGGGCTTGAGCCGAGCAGTGCGCTGCAGCGTCTGGGCAAGGCCGTGCTGGACAAGCGCTACCCCAACCACCCGCCGTTCCCTCGTCGTATCGCTCAGGCCGAGCTTACGCTCGTAGTTGATTGGGTGATTCGCGCGGCAAAGACCGGAGCCACCGTGGATCTGCGTGGCTCCGAAATGCCCTATGTCGACGCCATTCTAGTTCCGCTCGAGATCGCCCACCGGGCGCCCTCCGGCATTACGCGCAGGATGGATGGCCGATACCTGGCAGCGATCGACGCTTGGGTTGGCGGAAAGCGACAGTTCGAAGCTCAAGAGCTACGAACTGCGCTCACCGGGGACGCTGAAGCCTCAGAAAAATGGGGCTTTGGTTTGACGAAGGAGCTTGCCAACTTCTTCCTTTACTACCTGCTGCAAGTCTCTGGCTTCGAGGCCCAAAACGGCGACCGCAGTGAGACGGTGCACGGGCTTGCAGACGTCAAAGAGCGCTTCCGCCTGGTCAAAGAGGAAGTGGTCGACGCCCCAACGTGGGACAAGGCGCTTCGGGTTGCGGACAAGTTGCTGAATCACCGGGGACAGGCTGACCTTCCTACACCGCCCGAGCAGACCAAGCTGTGTCGTGAAGTGGCCACTAAGGGCAGAGAGGTTCGCGATAGCGTGCGCGACTTCGACACGCGTTTGCGAGCGGTTTGCACTTGGGCTGGACAAGCGCCCGATGAATCGTCGCGTGTTCGGACGGCGACAGCTCTGTCCACCTGGTTGGACGAAGTGCTGTCGGACGCGGGCAATGCGTCGCGTACGCGTCGGCTCGCCGCGCTACACGGGGATCCGCGCTTCGAAGAATTCGTGCGCCTCCGGTCCAGCCTCCCTGGAGAAGCTGCTGCTGTTACGGAGCTATCGGGTCAACGCGAGGCGGTCGAGTACTTGGCCGCACATGGAAGTGAAGACGACCAGACCACCGTGGTCGTGCGACTGAAGAACTTGCTCAGCGATTCGGTGACTACGGCCCTGCTGGCGGAACGAGCCGGGCCATGGGTGATCGAGGCAAAGCGCCGTTACGCCTTGATAGCGGCTGACGCGGCGGTGCGTGCTCGTGAGCAGGGAGTGCGCACGGGTGCGGCTGAGCAAAAGGCGCGCGAGGAAGGCATGCGGGCCGAAGCCGAACGGCTTGCTCGAGAAGAGGCTGAGCTGCAACAACGCCAGGCCCAGGCCGCAGCAGCCGCGGCCGAGCAGGCGCGCGCGGAAGCCGAACGCAAGCTCGAAGAGCACCGACAGCGAGAGCAATCGGAGCGGACCCGGTCGCGTACTGTGACGGCGTCGTGCGGGACGGTCGGCGTGGAGGTGCAGCTAGCGCTCCAAGAGATGCTTGGCGCCTATGACATGTTCAGCGAGGTTAGCGTACGCATCGTCGTCAATCCGGCAAAGTCAGGGGATACTTGAGTACGTCGTTTGCTGGCCGGGTCTTGGATTGGATGCTGCGGCGGCTAGGCCAGGCGGTGCGGCTCGATCACGATTTGATCATTATCCACGATGGGCCAGCGCTCGCCGAGATCGGGCCGCAAGTTGAGGTGAGGGGGGCGCCATGGCGAGTGGCTCGCGTCACAGGCGAACTCACGCTTCGTGACGCCTTGCCGGAAGCAGACCGCCTGATCGCACTACTCCCGGCCACGTTTCCGCCGCTACCGATGGACGTCGCCGGGCGCGCCTATCTTGGTCGAATCTTGGACTTTCGCGCGGAAGACTTGGTCGCGGCCGCCTCGGACCGCTTCTGCGAGGCGCTTGTCGACGAGAGCCTTGCACAGGGGGTCTTCGACTCTCTCGACACGCTGCGAAGCACGGTCGGCAGCTGGAGTTTGGGCGACCTGGTCACCGCGCGAGAGGTGCGATCCGTATTGGTTGGAGCGGAACTTGGCGCGGCCCGACTCGATCGCGAGAAGGACTGGGAGTTGCTCGCACGTTGGATCCTGGATGGAGCACCCGTCTTCCGTGCGCCAACGTTGGTACAGGCCGCACTAGTGGAGGCTCAGCCGCGCACTGGGGCGTGGCTTGCGTGGGCGCTAATGGAGGGCAACCTTGCCCAATTGTGCACGGCCGGTGCACTGATGGCGTCCCCCGATGGCGAGTCAAAGGCGCCTGCAGTGCCCGGACTTGGCACACCCGAACGCCCACAATTGGTCGAGCTGGTCGATTCGGCCTTGAGAGAGGTTTGGCGCCGCAGCCCTCAAAGGGCGCGGGAGTTGCTTGTTGAAGCCGAGCGGGCTGCCAGGCAAGTGGAGCTTGATGCGGGGAGGCACCGACTCTTGCGCGTTCCGCTCGAAGGGGCCCTCGTTGCCTACGCCATGGCCTGCGCGGATGGACACCCGCCAGACGATGTCAAAATCGAAGCGCTTAAGCGCAATCTCCACGCACCAGAGCTAGCAACAGCCATTGAGGTGGTGGCTGAGCTTGCGCGACTCGCACGCTTTCGGCAACTTGCCACGCCCGCGGACAGTCGCGGGTCGGTCTGGTCCGAGTTCGCACTGCGGCACATCGCGTGGGCAGACCTAGCTTACCGCCGGGTACGCCGCAGCTTGGAGACGGTTCCTCCTTGGCTCGCTGAGCCTGCCCGACGCGTACTGGCGTCGTGGGTGACTGGTCGAGACGACCTCAATGCCAAGTTCGCCCAGTTTCTCTCGGCTGAATGGGCAACCCTCGCGCGGAACACGGATGTCCGTCAGCCGCTTGTGCTTCACCAAGTCGCCCGGTGCGTCGTCCGCCGTTTGGTCGACGACGGCAGCAACGTACTGTTACTCGTCCTTGACGGCTGCGATCTAGCTTCGTTCCTTGAGATTCTTGACGCAGTCCCTCCAGAGCGGCGAATCGGGCTGGCGTTGCCTCAAGTTCGGAACGCGGTTTTGCGCGATGACTTGGCGGACATGGGCGCTCTGTCAGTAGCGCTCTCGCCCGTCCCCACCGTCACCAGCCACTCGCGCCGCGCCCTGTTTGCCGGGGAGATTTCTGGCAACGCGGCTCTGGACGACACGGAGTCCGCCGCCGCGAATGCCGCCGCTGACCACATCGCTTGGAAGCGGAATACGGCGCTCGCAGAGACACCGCGACGGCTTTTCCTGAAGGGTGAGTTGGGAACGGCGGCTCAGCCGCTACTCGACGCTCTTCGCTCGAAGGACGCACGAGTTCTGGCGGCCGTACTCAACGGCGTCGACGATTCGCTGTCCAGCAAAGAGACCACGCCGCTGCCGTGTTGGTCACTGGGCGCGCTAGGCGCGAACGCCGAAACAATCGTTCAGGTTGCGATCGACGAAGGGTGGTGCGTACTCGTGACGGCAGATCATGGGCACACGCCATTTGTGTCCTCCGATCGCAAGGCCGCAGCCACCGGACTTGGGCAACGCTTCGGTGCAGACGCCGCCGTGGGCACGGTGGTCTTTCAGAGTGGACCCCTCCCGCGGCAGCCGTTGCACCTGCTCACTAGGTTTGGCGCTTGGTTCGGCCAGCAGCGGCGTGGTTTTCATGGCGGAGCGGCGCTCGAAGAGGTCGTCGTTCCCCTAGCTTTCCTTGGCCGCGTCCGTGGAGAGCAGGAGGGCCGCGCTGCAGCACCGGTCTGGTGGTGGTCGGCTGATGGCGTGGCGCTCGCGCCGTCCCGCATCGAGGTCCGTGCCTCGAAGGTGTTGCCGGCGGCAGTACCGGCACCGGCTGCGCGCCCACCGGCGAACTCGCCCGCTGCGACGCTCGACCCTCGACTTGAGTCGTTGACTGATGAGGAGAAGCTGGCGGTAGCGTTGGTGAAGCAGAACCAATCGGTTCGATTGGGTGTGCTGGCGCAACATCTCAAGAAGTCGCCGATGCGAGCTTCGGGTTTTATGCAACAGGTCGTGCGCAAGCTCTTCGAGGTAGGTTACCCCTGCCTCAGTGTCGAGGTACTTCCCGACGGGGAACGGCTCTACCACTACCAGGACGTGAATCGAGGCAACCGATGAACCGCCGAGACGCTGAGGACATTGTTCAGGCCTTGCGCAGTGGCTTGGTGCCGCGACGAGGACTGCATCATCTCGCGACGGGGATGGACGCCTTGATGGGGGCGGTGAGCAAGGAACTGGACTTCGTGGCCAGCGGTAAGGGGATGGCCAAGTGGATCCGCGGCGAATACGGCAGCGGCAAGACGTTTGCTACACGCTTGCTTTGTGCTCGTGCTCGGGAACGGGGCTTCGCCACGTCAGAGGTTCAAGTATCGATCAACGACACCCCTCTGCATCACCTGGAAACCGTCTATCGGCGGCTTATCGAGCGGTTGGAGACAGCGGCGGATGGATCCGGAGCGTTTCAAGGCATTGTTGACGCTTGGCTCTACCAAGTTGGTGACGAGGTTCAGCGGTTGGAAGGTATCGCGGAGGACGATCCGCGACTGGCCGACGCAACTGAGAAGCGCCTTGAGGACAAGCTCGCTGAGCTGGCTCGTCAGAACCAAATGTTTCCGGCAGCACTGCGCGCATACCACCGCGCTATGCACGAGGGTGACTTCGCCACCGCTCAGGGCCTCATTGCGTGGCTTGCGGGGCAACCGCACGTGAGCGCGAACGTGATCGCCAAAGCTGGCATTCGCGGAAAGCTCGACGGTCAAGCGGCGCTCACGTTTCTGGCTGGCCTTCTCTGCCTACTGCGTCAGACGGATAGGCCCGGATTAGTCGTGGTGCTGGATGAGGTGGAAACCGTCCAGCGCATGAACTCTCAAACCCGCGAGAAAGCGCTCAATGCGCTCCGCCAGCTCATGGACCAGCTGGCGAACGAACAGCTTCCCGGCTTGTACCTAGTTGTGACCGGTACTCGTGATTTCTTCGAAGGCTACAAGGGGCTGAAGAGTCTGACGCCCCTGTACCAACGAGTGAATACGAACTTCGGGGACGATCCGCGGTTTGACAACCTTCTCGCCACTCAAGTTCGGTTGAACGCCTTCGATGCGTCGCGGCTGCTGGACGTTGGGCGCCGAGTACGTGACCTCTACCCTGCCAAAGAGGTCGATCGCGTAGCCGAGCGCGTTTCTGACGCGTTCATCGAAGGCCTGGTCAACCAGGTAACAACCGGATTTGGTGGGAAAGTTACGGTAGCACCGCGCGTATTCCTGCGTGAGCTGATCGATGTGATTGATCGAGTCGAGCAGCACGACGCCTACGATCCCGCGGCACACTACAAGCTCGCGCTCAATGGCGACACGTTGACCGCAGAGGAGCTTGCGGCGAAGGAAGGGCGCGCAGAGATTGAGTCTGAAGAGGACGAACCACCGCGCGCCCGCCGGTTGGACGGATAGCAACGGTGTCTCCTCTCCGCCTGCATCCCCATCTGCAGCACGCCATCGTGAACGACCTTGGCTGGCGGGAGCTGCGCCCGGTGCAATCGATGACCATCGATGCTGTTCTCGATGGGGCGAACTCCGTTGTCCTAGCGCCGACGGCCGGCGGCAAAACCGAGGCCGCCATCTTTCCGGTTCTATCTCAGATTCTCACAGAGCAACGCAAGCCGGTCTCGATGCTCTACGTGTGCCCGATCAAGGCGCTGCTGAACAACCAGGAGGAACGGCTCCGCCAGTACGCTCGGCTGGTTGGACTTGACGTCTTCAAGTGGCATGGCGACGTGTCGGCCTCCGCCAAAGACAAATTCCGGCGCGAGCCAGCTCATATTCTGCTGACCACGCCCGAGTCGATTGAGGTCATGCTGATCAGCGCGAAGACCGACGCGCGGGCGTTGTTCGCAGATCTCGGGACCGTGATCATCGACGAGGTGCACGCGTTCGCTGCGGATGATCGCGGTGCTCATCTGATTTCGTTGCTAGAGCGCCTTAGCGCTTTCTGTGAGCGTGACATTCAGCGCATCGGTCTTTCGGCGACCGTCGGCAACCCTCAGGTGATTGGTCAATGGCTCCAGGGCTCGAGTCAGCGAGCTTTCAGGCTTGTGGACCCGCCGCGCCCGCCACCCACCCGAGATCTCCACGTCGATTCGGCTGATGACCTCGTCGACGCAGCCACGCGCATCGCAGCGATTGCACGCGGACGTAAGAGTCTCGTATTCGTCGAAAGCCGCTCTCGCGCCGAGAAGGTATCGCAGGCCCTGGTCGGGTCGGGGGTTGAGGTATTCATCCACCACAGCTCCGTGAGTCGGGCAGATCGGGCGCTGGCAGAGGAGCGATTCACCCACGGGTCGAACACGGCGATCGTCGCGACCTCAACGATGGAGCTAGGCATCGACGTCGGAGACCTGGACCAAGTCATCCAGGTGGACGCGCCCAGCTCCGTTGCCTCATTTCTACAGCGCATCGGTCGCACAGGGCGCCGAGGCGGAACCCGCTCGAACTGCACGTTCTTCTGCCTAACGCCCGAGTCTCTGCTACAGGCGGTCGCGCTCTTGCGGCTTGCCGATGCCGGCTGGGTTGAGGATGTTGCCCCGGCCGAAGGCGCCCTCCACGTTCTCGCGCATCAAATTCTTGCCCTTGCACTCCAAGAAGGCGGCATCTCACGCCATGCCGTGCTCCCAATGCTCGGTGACGCATGGCCATTCGCGTCACTGCGTGAATCAGCGGTGCAGGAGCTGGTCGACACAATGGTCGAGCGGCAGATCCTCTATGAGGCGGATGGCCTGCTTTCATTGGGCCAACGGGGGGAGCGCCTCTACGGCCGCAAGAACTTTTTCGAGCTGTACGCCGTATTCTCCTCGCCTCCCATGTTGCGCGTGCAGAACGGGCGAGAAGAGGTGGGATACGTCAGCGCGTGGTTCGTCCAGGGACATGACGAGCGTGACGGCCCGCTCTGCTTCCGTCTTGGCGGGCGCGCCTGGCAGGTAGTCCATCTCGATTGGGGCAAAGCCAGTCTCGACGTCCGCCCCGCCAACCGTGGCCAAGTTCCAACGTGGCTGGGCAATGGGAGCGTCCTATCGCGCCCGCTTTGCAGCGCCATGATGGGCACGCTGATGGCGCCGGGCGTCGAGAGTGCGTGGCTTTCGACTAGCGCCTCCAAGACGCTCAACGAGCTGCGCGTCGGCTACGACGGTCTCCTTGCTGAGGGTGAAGCGTCACTCGAAGACCACGGAGACACCGTGCAGTGGCACACGTTCGCCGGCGGTGGAATCAACCGCCTACTCGGCGCCGGCCTTGAGCTATTGACCGGTGACAAATGGGTCGTAGGCAACCTGACGCTCAAGTCCAAAGCCTCAGGAATCGTGAAAGTTCGCGAAGCGGTCCGCCAGCTGCGCGATCTGGACTGGGAATCCCTCGCCACCGCCCGCGCCCACGAGCTTGCCCGCGGACGCCTGAGCAAGTTTCAGCCGTGTCTCCCGCAGCATGCGGAGGATCGTTTGTTGGGCGAACGCCTTTTAGACGTGCCCGGCACGTTGCAGTTCCTCGGCAACGTGCGGGTTGGTGGTGAGCGCGTCGGCGGCGCCGGCAATCGACGCCTCGACATCGGGCTCGGCGAAGTGCGCGACGTCGCGCTGCCGGCACCCGCGTCGGCGACGCTTCCCTTGTACCGACTGCGCCGGCCGGCGCGGTTCATCGATGGCATCGCCGACTTCGAAGCAGTCTGCCGGGAGTTGGCCGCGGCGCTCGTCGTGGCCCTGGACGTTGAAACGACGCTGGACACCCACTCCCTCTGCCTAATTCAGCTGGCCATCGACTCGCGAGTCATCATCATCGATCCGCTAGCATTGCCGAGCATCGAGCCACTCCGCGTCGTCTTGGAAAACGACTCCATCACGAAGGTCGCACACAACGCCGCATTTGAGCGCGGCGTATTCGCTCGCCTAGGCCTCGGCCTGGCCAACGTCTTCGACACGCTTGCGGCTTCGCGAGAGCGCCGGGGCCGCGACATGCCGGGCGGTCACAGCCTCCGGGCCGTCTGCGAGCGGGAGCTCGGCATGACGCTCGACAAGAGCGAACAGGCCTCGACCTGGGCCCGGCGACCGCTGTCGGAGAAGCAGCTGATCTACGCGGCAGTTGACGTTGAAGTACTGCTGGCACTGCACGAGACCTTCTCGCGAGCGGAGGCGCCGGGCTGAGAGGTGCTACTCCGGGTTGCCTACGGGTTCTGTGGGCGCTGTCAATTTTGGTTCTACGGCCCGTCCCTGCCAGTCGTCCGCAACGCGCTCCCAATCCACCTTCCGCTCTAGGGGTTGGCCGTCATCATCCTTGCCTACCCATACGTTCCAGAAGTCTGGGTCATCGGAGTGCGGTCGTTGTTCCTTGGGGAGGTCGTCCATGCGCACGAGCAGCGGCAGTTCGGATGCCCAGCCAAGGAGGATCGCGTTTTGTGACGGCAAAGATGGCAGCTCTCGCAGGAGGCCCCGGAGATTGTCCGGGACAAGGCGATTCACGAGCTCCTGATCGCGGTCGTTGCTGATGCGGTGCAACAAGAACGTATTGCACTGCGAGAGCACGGTCTGCGACAGCTCGGATGGTCGCTGCGATGACAATACCAGGCCGAGGCCGAATTTCCGACCTTCGCGAGCAATTCGCTCGAAGACCTGACAACAGATTGTCGCCGCGTCGTGGTTTTCAACGTCATCTTTGTATCGGCGGATGAAGCTATGCGCTTCCTCCATGACCAGCACGGTGGGGAGTGCGACGTCATTCAATTTTCGGTAGCGCTGAAGGGCCTCGAAGATCATCCGAGCGGCAACGGCCGTGACGATGTGGACAATCTCCGAAGGAACGAGCGATAGGTCAATGATGGTGAGCGGACCAGCTTCGTTCGTGTCGCTGCCTACGTAGTCGGAGAGCCATTCGGCCAGCGATACCTTGCTGCCATCGCCGATCACCGTCTTCATTCGCGCGTCTGCCAGGAGGGCACGAATGCGGATCAGCAACGTTTCGGTGTACTCGCCGACGTTGAGCATCTCGGCTGTCGCTTCAAGGCTGCGAAGCAGCGCTTCGCCCGAGAATTCGTGCGGTGCATCGACATCCACCGGCAGCGTGTCGGCGTCGTGCCCACCGAAAGCCGAGTGAGCCCCGCTAACCGCTGTTAGGAGATCTTCGATCTCCGCCTTCGCATACTCGAATTGGGCATACTTCACCTTGCGCGCGTCGCCGAGCCTTTGAAGAAGCTGCAGTAGCGCTTCGAGCTTTGCGAGTTGGTCACCTTTCAGGCTGGCGAGGTCATGTTCGAGGTCACCCTTCCAACGCTCCAGCTTTTCGTGAAATGCTTTTGGTTTCGGGAAAGGACCCCACGGAGCGCCATTGTTCCGCTCGATGCGGATCGTGGTGAAGACTGTCCTCAGAAAGCGGCGGAGCTCGTGGCTCTTATCCTCGGGAGCCGTAGCGAGCCCGTCGCGCACATGCCGCAGCGCTTGAAGTAGAGCCGGTTTTTGGGCTTTGCCGCTGGCCTGGGTGAACGACACCCATTCCGCGCTGTTCCAGAACCAAAGCGGGACGCGAAGCGCGGCCTGTTCCTTGCTAGGGTGTTGCCGAGCTTGAGTTTCCGTCGGAATCTGAACAGCCCGCGCGCGACGGAGTCGCGGGCGGGCTGCTCTCGGGTCGGGTGACTGGTCAGGCTGCGGGGTCTGGGTCGGGCTGCTCCTTT
>Ga0164241_10001921_pt1 | contig 23864 bp, 16 predicted proteins | sample OricomyardsoilBY_FD_108780 | JGI IMG/M metagenome (GOLD analysis project Ga0164241, IMG submission 108780) | Backyard soil microbial communities from Emeryville, California, USA - Original compost - Back yard soil (BY) | ecosystem: Environmental > Terrestrial > Soil > Unclassified | place: USA... | reverse complement strand
TAAAAAATCTATTTCAGGAATATCTTTTCGCCATTTTAAAAACAAGTCAATTTCTTTGTTTGCTGAACTGTGAAACATGTCGCCGACAATGAGCAATGTTTTTGGTTTAAAAAATTGAATTTGCGAAAACAACTTCTGCAGATCATCTTTAAAGATATTTTGCGGAATTCCTATGCCGGATTTTCTGAAATGCCCGGATTTACCAAAATGCAAATCTGAAAGAATCAATGCACACTCTTCTTCCCAAAAGATACACCGTGAGGGCGAAAGCCAAAGTGTTTGCTGGTGAAATTTGAATTGAAAAGGTGCTGACAATTTTTTGGGAGCAAGATAAAAAATGTTCGATAAATCGACTGCACTCATTCAGGTTATCTACCAGCAGGCAAACAAATTCTTCCAATTTTTATTTTAACAAGGCCGTTCGCGATCAAAATCAATAGCCCTGATATCTGCTATTATCAACGCTGCGTTTATGCATAGACTTTGATGAATATTTGGAACCGCTGCAACCAGATAACGTGAATAAAAATCCGACAAAAAAAATGATAAGTACAAAATTTTTCATAAGTTAAAAGTTAGGTGTTAACTAATAAATGAATTATTCATTTATTGCTTTCATTAACGAACATGTTGCGAGCGATATTGCAAAACGGAAAGTCAACTTTGGTTGAGTTTTGAAGGCTTGAAAACTATTGGTAAAATAAAAAACCACCTACAATTGTAAGTGGCTAATTTTTGTGGGCCCACCAGGACTTGAACCTGGGACCACCTGATTATGAGTCTCAAAAAATATGCTTTCAGTTGTTTTGAATTACTTTCAGTTATTGCCTGAAAGCCTTTACACTATTGGGTTGTATTAAATTATTCGTTTTCTTTGTTTCTGAATATTTGTTATCGTTTTTGAAAACCATGTATCAAATCATGTATCAAATGCAAAAATATTTTTATCATGAAACAAAGAAATATTACGGTGACTATCGTCCCTGACAAACGCAGAATTAAAGATGATGTTACCTACCCTTTAAAATTACGTATCACCTTTCAAGGGAATAGAAAATATTATGCAACAGGTTATAATGCCAGTTTAAATGATTATTTGCTTATGAACGAAAATAAGGCACGCGGTGAACTAAAGAGAACAAATCTGGCTTTAACGGAAATTAGAATTAATGCCCAAAAATGTTGCGATAGCCTGGAAAACTTTTCCTTTTTAAAATTTGAAGCATTATTCTTTCCAAAAAAAATATCGATCACAAATTTAAAATCAGCCTTTGATTCGTATATTAACGAACTAAGAGAAAATGGGCAAATAGGAACTGCTGGGTCTTATTCTTGCGCTTCCGTTTCATTACATAAGTACAAAGCAGGATTAAAATTTGAACATCTTACACCTGAATTTCTCAGAAATTACGAACGTTGGTTTGTAGGCCAGGGAAAGTCAATAACCACTGTTGGTATTTACTTAAGATCTCTACGCGCCGTTATAAATGTTGCTATACAACAAGGCATGATGAGCAACACAGATTATCCTTTTGGTAAGCGTAAATATATAATTCCTACCGGCCGAAATATAAAAAAGGCACTTACACTTGAAGAAATTTCAAAAATCTATAATTATATAACAGAACCCCGGAGCGTTAATGATATGTGTCGTGATTATTGGATATTCATTTATTTGTGCAATGGATTAAATGTTAAGGATCTTTGTTTACTAACTTATAAGAATATTGTGGGCGATTTTATTGTATTCAATCGTGCTAAAACTAACAGGGCAAGACGTGCCAATCCTGAACCCATACGAATCGCTCTCAAGGAAGATTCAAAGCGCATAATCGCGAAATGGGGGCAACATAAAATTTCACCCGACACCAATATTTTCCCTTATTTAAAGATTGGAATGACTCCACAAAAACAAAGTGATAATATCGGACTTCTTATACATTTGATAAATGAACACATGAAGCAAATAGCTGTAGAACTTGGGATCCATAAACCAATAACTACATATTATGCCCGGCATAGTTTCGCTACAATTTTAAAAAACAGCGGAGTATCTACAGAATTTATAAGCGAAGCTTTGGGTCATACATCTTTAGAAACTACAAAGAATTATTTAGCAGGATTTGAGCAGGAGGCTTTAAGAAAGACAACAGATGTGCTGACTTCATTTAAAAATAATTTAAAGATTGCATAAATAACTGGAGCTGAATCTTAATGAGACAGCCATGATCTTTGATGATGAAGCAGCCTCAATGGTCGGCCACGCTAAAACTATAGTTAGTGCATAATATTATTTAATGACGAAGGATGAAAGGAAAATCGAAAAGCTTTGAAAAGTTAATAATGATTTTGCCTAAAGTCCAGCTAAACTAAAAGAAGTGACTATATAAAAAAATGACTATTTTTATTGCCCTTTATTTCTAATGAAGCATTTTGCCTCCACTATCCGAAACTTATCGAAACTAAAAAGCAATCGAATTGATGACAATTCTCTATACAATCATAGCATTTTTATCAGGCTTCCTGCTTGCATGGCTAGTTAAACGACAGAATGTCTCAAAACTTCAAATTCCGGATGTTGAAACACTAAAGCGTAATGCCTCCTTGGAAACAGAAAAAAACTTAACAGTAAGTAATAATGCAATACTTCAAACTCAGACAGAAACCCTTCAGCAACAATTACGCATTATTAGTAGTGAAGCGTCTGCAAAAGATGCCAAAATAGAAGCAGGGATTAATAACGCTACTGTCTTTAAAGAACAATTACAAAAACTGGAACAACGTTTTAACGATGCTACCAGTACGATCAGTAGTCTTGATAAACAGAAAAGTTATCTGGATGCTGAATTAAAATATAAGAATGAACAACTTGCAAACCAAAAAACGGAAACGGAGAATATCGGGAAAAAGTTCGAGGCAGAATTTAAAGTGCTTGCACAAAATATACTGAATGAAAAAACGCTAGCATTTGATAAACACCAGGAAAAATCCATAACAGATATACTAAAACCTTTGAAGGACAATATCGATAGTTTTAAAACAGAAATTGGCAGCAGGTATGATGCGGAAACCAGAGAAAGGATCAGTTTAAAAGAACAGATAAGGTTAATATCAGAAACAAACCTGCTATTGGCTGATCAGGCTAACAATCTAACCAATGCTTTCCGTGGACAAGTGAAGCAACAAGGAAATTGGGGTGAGATGATACTGGAAAGCATACTCGATTATTCAGGCTTAACAAAAGATCTTCATTATTTTGTGCAGGAACGTATTTATAATGAAGACGGGCAGGCGTTCTTACCTGATATAATCGTAAAATATCCTGATGGAAGAAGTATCATAATTGACTCTAAAGTTTCTTTGATACATTATGAAGAATATTGCAATTGTAAAGAAGTTGATGAGCAGAGTAAAAGTCTTCAACAGTTAATAAATTCTTTTTACTCTCACATCAACAACTTAAGCGGTAAAGATTACCAACAAAAGATCGATGCTCTTGATTTTGTCATGCTCTTTGTACCGGTAGAAGGCGCTTACATAACCGGGATGCAAAATGATATGGACATGTGGCGTTATGCATACAATAAAAAGGTCCTGTTAATAAGTCCGACTAATTTAATACCTGCAATGAAGCTTGTGTATGATCTTTGGAAGAAAGATGATATTAATAAAGATGCTCAACTTATAGCAAGCAAAGCGGTAAAGATTTATGAAAAGCTTGCTGCCTTTGTTGAAGATTTTGAAAAAGTAGGCGTTCAACTACAAAAAGCAACCGCAACGTTTAACGATGCAGAAAAGAAATTATATACCGGGAGAGGAAATTTAATATCACAGGCAAGTCACATGAAAGGAATGCTGAAACATGATACACCGACCAGAGAACTACCTGCATTTATTACGGAACAGGGCAACATTGAGGATGAGATGCCAAATGAATTAAATAACCAGGAATAAGAAATTAAATCAATTGCTTTATAAATGTACTTAGAAGATGTAGATCTTGTTTTCACCCCTGTCATCAATTTTGCAATGCAGCAAAATTATGTGCCGGTTGTAAAAAAAATAACAGCAAAAAATGTAAGTGACACTGATCTTGAAAACGTAAACATATCAATTCACTCTGATCCTGATTTTGCGGTAGACTGTGAACATACGCTTGACTTGATCAGGAAAACTGAAACTTTTGAATTTAATTCTTTTGATCTAAAAGTATCAGCAAAATATCTTGCCGAATTGTCAGAGAGAATATCAGGTAACATAACATTATCGATAACAGCTAATGAGCAAATCTTATTTAAAAGAGTCTACACTATTGATTTATTAGCATATGATCAATGGAATGGAATCACAATATTACCAGAATTGCTATCTTGTTTCATCACACCTAATCATCCGCAGCTTCCAAGGATAATTAAGAGGGCATCGGAAATTTTGAATGGCTGGACAGGAAATCCTTCATTTGATGAGTATCAGAGTAGGAATCCTGATCGCGTAAAAAAACAAATGGCAGCTATTTATGAAGCAATTAGTGAAATGAATATTGTGTATTGCGCTGTACCTGCCAGTTTTGAAGAAACAGGGCAGCGCATACGCCTGTGTGATACTATTTTTTCAACAATGATGGGCAACTGCCTAGATCTTTCTTTATTATATGCAAGCTGTCTTGAAGCTGTGGGTATCCATCCACTGATACTCATTATCAACGGCCATGCATTTGCAGGAGGCTGGTTAATTGATGAATCATTTGCTGACGCAGTAAATGATGATCCATCCTTAATAACAAAAAGAACTGCCCAGGGTATGAATGAAATTGCGTTGATGGAAGCAACCTGTATGAATGCAGGTAACAGCAGCACATTTGATGAAGCAAGTGCGTCTGCCAATTTTAAGTTGATTAATGAAGAAGAATTTATTTTATTTATTGATGTAAAAAGATCACGGTTTAGTGGTATAAGGCCCTTGCCGCTTAGGATTAAAACTGAAGAAGGGTGGCAAATATTGGAAGATAAATTTAATGCGAGGAATAACAACCTGCCCGAAGAAATAATTCCAGCAACGAAACTTGTGGATGTCGAAAAAATTGAAGTTTCAAAACAAATAATTTGGGAAAGAAAACTTCTTGATCTTACGTTAAGAAATAGTTTGTTAAGTCTGCGTATCACAAAAAATACAATTCAATTCATCGGTCTTAATCTTTCAGCACTGGAAGATTCATTGGCAAAAGAACATGAGTTACAGATTATTTCGCGTCCTACAGATTGGGACAATCCTATAAGAAGTGCAGGTGTATACCAATCGATTAATCATAGCGATCCGGTACTTGATTTAATCAAATTTGAATTCACACAAAAAAGATTGAGAACATATTTGTCGGAGGCAGAGCTCTTTTCTTCTATAACGTCACTTTATCGATCGTCACGTCTATCTATTGAAGAAAATGGTGCAAACACCCTATATATAGCCTTAGGATTGCTCAAATGGTATGAAACAAACCTGAGTGAAAGACCCAGGTATGCTCCGCTGTTATTAATTCCTGTAGAAATAATAAAGAAGTCGGCGCAGAAAGGATTTGTAATAAGGAGCAGGGAAGAGGAAACGATGATAAACATAACGCTCCTGGAAATGTTGAGGCAGGATTTTGGAATTACTATTGGCGGTCTCGAAAACTTACCAAAAGATGATTACGGGATTGATGTGCAAACGGTTTTTAATATTGTTCGTCAGGCTGTAATGACAAACAAACGATGGGATGTGGAAGAACAATGCTTTCTTTCAACTTTCTCATTCAGCAAATTTATTTTATGGAACGATATCCATAATAATGCTGATAACCTTCTAAAAAATAAGGTAGTAAAAAGCATTGTATCGGGCAAATTAGAGTGGGAGCCAGGAAGTAATGATTTATATATAGATCTTGATAAAGAAATTCATCCGGAAAACCTTTCTTTGCCGATAAGTTCGGACTCTTCGCAATTAAAGGCAATAGTTACTTCAGCCAATAATGAGAGCTTTGTTTTACATGGGCCTCCGGGTACTGGGAAATCTCAAACTATTACAAATATTATTTCAAATGCATTATACCAGGGCAAAAAAGTCTTGTTTGTTTCAGCAAAAAAAGCGGCTCTTGATGTTGTGCACAAAAGATTAAACTCAATTGGTATAGGACCTTTCTGCCTTGAACTTCATTCAAATAAATCAAAAAAATCAGCAGTACTGGAGCAACTTAAAAAAGCGACAGAAGTTTCAAAAAATATTTCAGCTGTTGATTATAAGACTGAAGCTGAAAGACTATATAGCCTTCGTACCGAATTAAATAAATATGTCACAGCTTTACACACAAGGCAATCATTTGGGCTTTCTTTATTCGAATTGTTTAGCAGGTACACCGAATTGAAACCTGGAAGAACCAAAATATTTTTCCCCACAGATACTATTAATAATCTTACTGTTCGAAGGCTGACTACATGGAATGACATTACAGAAGAAATGCAGGTTGTTGGAAATATTTGTATCGATATTCCTCATCATCCGTTAAAAGCTATACAGGCCTTACATTACACGAATCAGTTAAAAAATGACGCTAGTCAATGTCTCAGTGAATATATAAATCAACTTTCGGAGTTTACAACGCTTTTTGCCAAAGTTACCTCTGTGCTTGCTTTCGAATTATCTTTTGCATCGAAACAGCAGGCTAGGATTATAAAAAATATAGTCACTTTACTTCTAAATTTGCCGGATGTCCCGTCACAGCTATTTGGAATAGAACATATAGAGCAAAATTTATCGAACATTATCAGTCTTGCTGAACATGGTAATAAACGAGACGAACTAAGGAAGGAATTATTACAACAGTTCAACAAGGAAATACTTTTAATTGATGCAGAAACCCTATTACAAAAATGGAAGATTGCTCAACAAAAATGGTTCCTATCAAAGCTTTTAAAGCAAAACGCCATTGCCAAATCATTAAATAAATTCTCACTTGAAGGAAAGATCGAAAAGATCGGAATACCATCTTATCTTGAAAAAATTATAGAGTATCAAACTGAAAAAGACATAATTGATAATGCAGCTAATTTACCTAAAACATTACAGTTTTTGTGGAAAAATGGCGAATGTGAATGGAATGAGTTGGTACCAACCTGTCATTTGATTATAAGTCTTAACAAGGAAGTCTATAAGTTGGGTCGTGACCCGCTCACAACTTCCAAATGGCGCAGCAAGCTGTCTGACTATTTCTATGAAGGAAGCAAAGTTTTCATCGATAGTCAAAAAGATACGTTAGAAAAATATAATCAGCTTTTTGAAGAGGTAAACGCATCAGAAAGTGGACTGAAGGAATTACTGCAAATTGATTTTACAAAGCTTGGTAATCTTGAAACAAATTGGATCAAAACGTCAGAGTCATTAGCTCAACAATGGCTTACTAATATTGAATACCTCAAGGAGTGGATAAGCTGGAATCAGATAAGACTTAAAGCAGTAAATGAAAGAATGATGCCTGTTGTGACGGCATATGAGAATGCTGACGTTTCAACTGTTGATTTAATCACTGAATTTAACCGGGGATTATATAAAAGCTGTGCTGATTATATAATAGATAGTAATATCAATCTTTCTTCATTTAACGGGAAACTCTTTGAGGAAAAGATCAGAAAGTTTAAAGAGAGCACCAGTTTGTTCGAAAAATTAACCAAAGACGAACTGTACGCGAAATTAGCGACACGTATACCTGACTTTACAAAAGAAGCAGCGCAAAGTTCCGAATTAGGTATTCTGCAAAAAGCAATAAAGATGAAAAGGGGCGGAATGTCCATCAGGAAACTTTTTGATAATATTCCAAACTTATTGCCGAACCTTTCACCCTGTATGTTGATGAGCCCTATTTCAGTGGCGCAATATTTTGACACGAAAAGTGAAAAGTTTGATTTGTTGGTATTTGATGAGGCCTCCCAATTACCCACCTGTGAAGCAATAGGCGCCATTGCAAGAGCAGGCAATATAATTGTAGTGGGAGATCCCAAGCAAATGCCGCCTACCAATTTTTTTAGTTCCAATAATATTGATGAAGAAAATATTGAAAAAGAAGATTTAGAAAGTATTTTGGATGATTGTCTCGCATTATCAATACCGTCGCAACACCTATTGTGGCATTACAGGAGCAAGCATGAAAGCCTGATTGCTTTTAGTAATGCAAAATTTTATGATAACAAGTTATGTACCTTCCCTTCAACGGATGACATCGTTTCAAAAGTAACCTACATTAATGTGGCGGGATATTATGATAAAGGGAAAACAAGACAAAACAGTTTTGAAGCAAAAGCTATTGTTGAAGAGGTTATACGCAGGTTAAGTGATCCGGAGTTAAGCAATCAAAGCATTGGTATTGTAACCTTTAGCGTAGTCCAGCAATTTCTGATCGAGGACTTATTAAATGAAGTATTCAAATCACGTCCTGACTTAGAGAAAATAGCGACGGAGACAGAAGAACCCATATTTATTAAAAACCTGGAGAACGTTCAGGGAGATGAAAGAGACATTATCATGTTTTCTATAGGTTACGGACCGGATAAGGAGGGAAAAGTAAGTTTGAACTTTGGCCCAGTAAACAGGGAAGGAGGCTGGCGCAGGTTGAATGTTGCCGTAACAAGAGCAAGATATGAAATGCAGGTATTTTCAACTTTAAAGGCAGATCAAATTGATTTGGCAAGAACTTCATCAGAAGGTGTTGCAAGTTTAAAAGCATTTCTTGCTTATGCAGAAAAGGGAAGGTCAGCTTTACCTAACAGGTTCAGTTTTAGTCGCATTAGCAATTCTTCTTTTTCCAACATGCTTTCAGAACAGATACTGAAGCATGGCTATGATGTACATACTGATATTGGATGTTCGACCTACAAAGTGGATATAGGTGTCATTAATCCTTCTAATAAAAGCGAATATCTGTTAGGTATTTTATGCGACGGAGATAACTATCTTAAAGCTAAGACGACACGCGACAGGGAAATAACCCAACCCCACGTGCTCAAAAGCCTTGGCTGGAATATTTATAAAGTTTGGTCTGCTGACTGGTGGGAAAATCCAGACAAAACCATTAACCAAATCATTGATGTTATTAAAAAGTTGCAAAGCGGAGAAAGTGAAAAGGAGCCTCCGCCTATTATTATGGACAAGGCTGTAGAACTTAAAGAGGTTGAAGTTCCTTTACAAAGAGCAACTGCTACTTATATTAACAATGCGATTGAACCAGGAAATAAATATGAGATTTGTAAGTTGGAAATAGTTTTATGCAATTCATCGGAGGAATTTCTTTCCCCCTCAAACAGGTGGAAAGTGACTGACCAGATAAGAAAAGTGCTGGAAATTGAAGCCCCGGTTAGCAAAAATGTATTATGTAAAAGGGTATTATCTGCCTGGGGCATCAGCAGGAATGGGGCAAGGTTGAATAACTATCTAGAAAGTTTATTTTCAGGAATGGACATGCGCAAAACTGGTTATAAGGATAATGTATTCTTTTGGAAGCTGGAACAGCATCCTTCTGCGTATACTCTTTACCGTTACACTGAAAATGATGGAGATAAAAGAAACGCAGATGATATCCCTCCGGAAGAAATTGCAAACGCAGTAAGACAGGTTTTAAAAGAACAGATCAGTTTGTCTAAAGAAGATTTAATTAGGGAAACGGCTAAATTGTTTGGGTTTTCGAAAGTCGGTAACAATGTAGAGATCGCAATGAGAGAAGGGGTAAAATTGGCTGCAGAAAAAGGTTATGGTAAAGAGGACAAAGGACGAATTATATTTAATTGAATATTGAAGGTTTAAAATCTCAAATACCTTTTTATATGAATGAGTTAATACTTGATGCATTCTTAGGTTTTAAGTTCGGGACTTCTATGGAACATGTTAAAGAAATTATGCTCGCTAAACCAGAGTGTGTGGTTGACTTCGAAAACACTGACAATGAGAACATTATTTTTAACGGATTAAAATTTGCCGGTCGTGAGACTGTATTTATTATATTTAAATTTTTTGATAATAAATTCCATACAGCTTATGTTTTCATTAAGCCCAAACTTGAGAGCTATGTCATAAATTTATATACGGAGATTAAAGATGAAATTAATCACAAGTATTACATCACAGAAGAAGATTACGAAACTTATAAATTTCCTTATGAAAAAAATGATAATTATACAGAAACAGCGATATCGCTAGGGAAAGCCTCTTTTTCTTCCTTTTGGAAGTTTAAAAATAGAGATACTTTTGAAAATATTTACAACTACATCACTTTGGATGTAACAGAGAACTTAGATATCCGTATTTGCTACCAGGATGGAATTTTAGCAGAACTTTGCATGGCTAAGCAAAAAGAAAAAAACCAGGCAGATTATTAATAAATCTAAAGGTAATATTGTAAAAAAATTTGCAGGTGTTGGCGTTTGAAGGCACAGATATGGGGCATTTACCACGTTTTGTTAACCAGTCATTTGAATCAAAAAATTAAAAGAAGTGAAAGCAAAAATGAAAATTATACATTTGAGTAATAGTATCCACGAGTTTTTAATTGGTAAAAAAGAATATCGCGGTCCCTGGCTTCGTTTCAAAATTTAATACTATTATTTTAATTATAAAATTTTAAGCTTATTAATATGGCTTTTTCAAATATTCGATTTAATTTATATGGCTGTAGCTGATCAAATAAAATCTTTAATTAAATCATTTGCGGAGGGCGATGAGACCCGCTTTTATGCGACTGCGATGCAAATAGCTGCCGCGGAAGCAAGAAATGGACATCTAACCCTCGCCGAAGAATTAAAAAAAATAATTGACAAAGCAAAATCTGAAAAGAATCTAAACTTTGGTGTTGTAAAACAATTGCCACAAAATAATGCCCAAAAAGAGCTGAGAGATTTATTGGAACTTCGTCACCCTAACGAGAAGTTGAAAGACATGGTTCTTAAATCATATTTGGAGAAATGTCTCAGGCGTGTTTTAGATGAACAGAGAGAATCGGAATTACTTCGCCAAAATAATTTGTTTCCTCGAAAGAAACTTTTATTTATCGGACCTCCAGGATGCGGGAAAACTATGTCCGCCAGTGTGCTTGCAAGTGAATTAGGTCTACCTCTATTTGTTATTCGGCTTGATGGACTAATAAGCCGATATATGGGAGAATCCATTTCTAAGTTGCGTTTGATATTTGACGCGATGTATCAGATGAAGGCGGTATATTTATTTGATGAATTTGATAGTATAGGTACAACCAGAAATAATAGTAATGATCTTGGAGAGATCAAAAGAGTATTAAATACTTTTTTAATGCAAATTGAAAAAGATGATTCGAATAGCTTAATTATCGCTGCAACGAATTTACCTCAACATTTAGATCAAGCTCTGTTGAGAAGATTTGATGATATTATTAAATTTCCCTTTCCCGACAAACAGGAAATTTCGAAACTATATAAGCGAGAGTTGCGTACTCTAAAAAAATCAAAAGGATTTAATTTAAATATAATAGCAGAAAAATCTGAGGGCTTAAGCTTTGCTGAGATACATCTCATCTGTGAAGATATTGCAAAAGACTTTCTTGTTTACGGGTCTGATGAGGTGTCGCAAGAAAAACTGCTTTCATATATAGAGAGTCGAAAACAACCTTTCTAACTTAAAATAAAAATGCCGTTTACTACCAGTCACATAATTCTAAACGAACATACTGAAACACTTCCCTACACAAGTAATAACCAAGGACGCTCAATTGAAATAAGAGACATTGTAAATCGTGGGGATCATGGTGAAGCGATTCGCGATTCTTTTCGTGTTGCAGTTGATGAGGCTGGCTTTGAAGATAGTGAATTTGTATACGTGACATTCACATCAGCTTATGGATTTCTCCTAGATCTTGATAAACTTGATAAAACAAATTTCCGACTTTCCTCAATAAGAAGAATCGACAATTTAGAAGATGAAAATGAGGTTAATTGGTGCTATGAAGCTACTGTTTGTTTAAATAGAAGTGCAGTTTTAGAATTTCTTTCGAAGATTGAAGACTATATCAATCGGGATACTCGTTGGGGTAATCCGTTTAATAATTCTCTAATAGCGAATATTGAAGAGATAAGAGCAGCCACGATAGAAAGCTTCTGGCAAGAGCCAGAACTTCCATTTCCTAATCCTCAAGATATTATTTGGTGGGAGGTTTGGTTACTTCGTGAATCTAATGATAATCCGGAAAATCCACTGGAACAATTTTCCCAAGCCTTAACTGAGGCAGGTATACAAATTTCAACTAGATATCTAAGTTTTCCTGAAAACTGGATTTTCTTGATGAGGGCTAATGTGGAACAACTTGGTGCAACAGTTTTATATACAAACAGACTTGCAGAATTGAGAAAGCCGAAGGAAACAGCAGAATTTTTTACTTACTTGGATATTCAGGAGCAGGAGCAATGGATAAACGATCTAAATCAAAGAGTAGAACATTTTACAGATAGCACAATTTCAGTTTGTCTCTTAGATACCGGCATTACTATTGGAAATCCACTATTATCAAATTTAATGACGCAGCATGATCTTGATGCTGTTGAACCCGCATGGACAAGAGCAGATACTATGAATCACGGAACACCTATGGCAGGGCTAATCTTTTTCGGTGATCTTACAGAGGCACTTGCTAATAATGAAAGGATACAAATTTTTCACCACCTTGAAAGTGTGAAATTAATCGAAAGAAGCCATCCCCATGATCCTGAAGTTTACGGCTCTGTAACTCAAGAAGCTATTGCAAGAGGAGAAACTATAAATCCCGATAACAAAAGAATCATTTGCATGGCCGTGACTTCCGATGCATTGATTCATAAGGGTAGGCCTTCTTCATGGTCATCTGCAATAGACCAATCTTTATTTGGGTCTATAGATGAAGCAAATGAGAAAAGCATATTTTTTGTTTCATCTGGTAATCTTTCCGTTGAGGATAGGTTATCCTATCCTTTAAGCAATGAAGATTGCTCAATTGAAGATCCTGCTCAATCTTTTAATGCAGTTACTGTGGGAGCATATACCTTAAAAGATCAGATCGATATTAGCCATCATCCTAATACTCAGATAATGGCTAGCAGAGGTGCCATGTCCCCTTGTAATACTACTTCGATTGGTTGGGATAATGAATGGTGCCGTAAACCTGATATTGTTATGGAAGGCGGCAATCATGGGATAAACAATGGAGATTTAATCAATTCAGATTCGATGCAATTATTATCAACATCCAGAGGTGGGATAGGAAGATCGTGGCTTTATTCCTTTGGTGATACAAGCGCTGCAACGGCATTGGCGTCAAAATTCGCTGCTGAACTCTATTATTCATATTCAAATTTATGGCCTGAAACGATAAGAGGATTAATTGTTCACTCAGCTGATTGGACACCTGCAATGCTTAATAACAGAACGATCGGACAATTAAGTGAGGTGGAACGCAAGAAATTGATACAACAAGTTGGATATGGTGTTCCAAATATGCAAAGAGCAAAATACAGCGCTAATAATTCATTATCATTAATTGTTGAGCGAATTATAAAACCTTACAGAGTAGATGGAGGAAATGTTAAGACAGATGAATTTCATCTATTTGATTTGCCTTGGCCAGTAAACGTGTTACAAGAAATGTTTGACACTGAGGTTCAGCTTACTTTAACTCTATCTTATTTTATTGAACCCAATCCGGGGAGTAGACGATATGAACTTGCTGCAAGTTATAGGTCTCATGGTTTGCGCTTTAAAATGATTGACAGGAACGAAGGACTGGATGCATTTAAAGCAAGAATAAGTAAACAAATGCGAGATGAAACATATATGGTTGAAGGTGGCGAACATTGGCTGATTAATTCAAAGATTAGGGATAAGGGAAGTATTCATAAAGATATTTGGACAGGCACTGCAGCAGACTTATCAACTCGCAATAAGATCGCAGTCTACCCAGTTGGTGGGTGGTGGCGGAATAGAAAAAAGCTTGGCCGTTACGAAAACTCGGTTAGATATAGTCTCATCGTTACTATTGATGCACCACTTATAGATATTGACCTATACACTCCTGTTTTAAATCAAATTCAAATAGATGCTTAATTTCTATTATTCTTTTTATTCCAAAATATATTGATAAATATCTTCTTTTTGGGGATTAATATGATTTCCTTAAACACTACCAACATGGAAGAGTTGATTCCATGAATGAACTGCGTCTATTTCCTCTAATAAAGCAATCGTTCTCATCCTTCTCTTTCAATAAAGCTAGGTAAAGTTTTTAAATTTCTTCAACTTGTTCGATATATTTTTTCAATGAATTAAAAGTACAATGATAGTTATTGAAGCCATTAATAGTGCTACCATTAAATGGGTTGAAATAACATTATAGCACTTCTTCATCAAAATTCTTAATTTCCTCTACTGGCGACTTCAATACTTTGGCCACCTGCTCTATCAGATCTTCATCAGCATAGTATATTGAATGTAAAGGGAAGCCAATGCCTGCTGATTGTAACGAATAACAACTGGAAAAACGTTTATGACTTTCAGGAGGATATAAATTCACCCTTAATTAGCATAAGGCTGTTTTGAGAAAGCGATCGTACGTGGAAAATCAGACCTACATTTTTGTTTCATGTTACTATGCATCAAACCTTTTTAATGGGGCGAGAAAGTTTTTCCTCATCAAAAAGAATATCTTTAATTAAGTCGCAATAATTTGGATTCGAATATAGTTCCTCTAAGATTGAATAATCCTTTTGACTAAGATTTGGATAATTTATCCCAATTTTAAAAAGCTTTTTCCCAACAGACATTAATGGCTCACTTAGCCACATAGAAATTTCCCATTTATGATTTTTCGCCATAAAGGCCTTTAATTCATGATGTGACTTCAGTCGACCGCAGTAATAACAAATTTTGGGAAATCTATCTTGAATAGTAAAGCCTGCCGCCATTTTATACCAAAAGTCAAAACATATATTTAAAAGGCCTCTTATATCGCAGTTTTGCTTAAAGATTTTTTCTCTTTCTAAGGCTTCTCCCCAATCAAATAATTCCAGGGATTCATTTCTTGAAGAATCTTCGGCAATATTAAAATAATAACTAAGTTCAGTATTTTGTTCGGGATATAGTTCATCTTTAATAATGTCGCTAAGGTCATCTAATGGAATGGTACAAGTATCTTCTATATCCATTAAAAACTTCATTAAGAATATACCAGCTTGGATTTCATAAAACTTATCATAATTGATAAATGAAATATTCTTAAGCGATGAATATTCTAATATATATGTATTTCTGAAATCGTCGGGGAACTTACAAACATGTTCATCAATATATTGGTCCATTATATATATAGCATCGCTTTCTTCTAGCATGTCCAATAAATTTAATAACAATAGTTTTCCATCTCTCTTTTCATTTGCAAAAGTTCGCTTAAAGCATGCTATACTGCTTTTTAAAAATATTGAAAGACTTTCCCAAGATGAAAAAGTTGAATTTAAATTTTTAAAAAAGGGATAAGCTTCAGGAATTGTATTTCCTATAAAATCCATTTTATAAATAAAGGAAGGCGAAGTAATAGGATGCTTATATACTCGATCGGCAGGAACTTCGATCTCACCAGAAAAATTGGAATATCTCCAGCTACAAATAGTTCGATTTTCTGTACTTTCCTTTACAAAACATTCAGATAAGGGATTTATTTCACCACTTTTTATTAAGACTCTTTGTCCAGTTTGAAACATACATAGCTAATTAAGAATATCAATTTAATAATTAATCTACTGTCTGCCAATTTTTTGCTCTGCGTTGCTTATATTACTAAACCTTTAATGTTGCCATTCTTTGCAAACCTGTACTATTCTTTCTCTTCAGTGAGATGCTAATATATGATCCAGCAATTTCCCTCCTTCTTTACACTTAAGATCGCAATACCCTCTATACCCTATCTCATATTTCAACTGTGGTGATCATGACAAAGATCGTTCGACATCTCGATGAAGTTTTCATGACATACACCATAAATACTAAAAAACTATTTACAGAGATTTGTGGCTGATTGCTTAACGATTATCTAAAATCGCCGCCATACTCGTTGTACGAGAATTACTTATTTGAATTAACTCCATATGGAATTGTTGTTTGATCTGTCGTAGGAGAGGTATTTGTCAGATATTCAGGATATCTAAGTTTAAATCCTTTTAAAATGCTTTCCAAGATAATCGTATCATCAGTTATGAAAACCTCTTGATAAAGCTTGTCGACAAAAGCTTTAAAATTAAGTGATAAAACATTTACATTAAGTGATGTTATGTTATGACCTTCACAAACTAAATTTTCAATTAATAAGATATTGTCAGACTTATGAATTCCATAGATTTTAGTTGCTGTTTGTCGAGGATAAAAAGAGTGCATTATTCCATGTCTGTAGAATATGACCAAGTTTTCAATAACTTCGGTCGTGTATGTATCTGGAAAATAATTGTTATGCTTTAATGCTGTCGTGATATTACCTTGGGTATCATCCAGATTACCTGTAGGTCTTAATAAATATCCAATAAATTCTAAAGAACTTAAAATAAGCATCGCAGTTGGAATAGAACATCCGTTGCCATGCGTCTTGGGCTGTATGAAGTCTAATAATTTTAAATCACCAATAATATGAGGATAGATATGCTTATCAAAAAGTCTGATTACATCTATTCGATTAATCTCGGTAACCATGGTCACATTTTGCATAAAACATTTAGGTCTTTGTGTTGTGGAGGAATCAATGTCGCTTCAACTACGGAGTTGAAAGTATATCGTTTTATTTATTAGCATTTAAAAAGTAAATGTTCCTTAAAAGTAATTATATTTTGTTCCGCGAATCTGATTAATTTTAAAATATGGAAACCATACATCTTAAAACTTCCAAATCTTTTATTGAGCGTGAAGATTTCAACCAATCAAAAAAAGTAATTGATAAATTTATTGAAAGCTGTTTACAGTTAGATATTTCAATCTTTGAACCCTACATGCATGAAGATGATGTATTTGAAGATAAAGAGAAATATGGGTTACTGGCAGATTTAAAAAGATCATTTGATAATATAAGAAACCTTACTCAATGCAATTTTAAAATTACTATTGAAGATCGCAAATGTAATGGTTGCAGCCTGGGTAAAACGGTAAAACATTTCGAAGTATTTAATAATAAACCCAACAGCTACGTTGGCAGCTTTGGTTTTTTAATTGATGTGGAAAATGGAATGTTGAAAAATATTTATCGTTGCCTGGGATACAAGGAAACTAAAAAAGTATTTGTAAAGCCAGAAGGGTTACCCGGTATATTTATCCTAAGACATATTGAGCCGGACTTACTAAAATAATTTCTTCGTTCTATATGGCCTCCCATCTCACCCCTGTGTGTTAGAAACACCTTCCAGGTAAGAATGTTGCAATAAAAGGATATGTGCCCGGCGTAAGAGAAATGGCGGTCAATATACACATGCTGCCGTATGGATGACCATGGCGTTTGCAAAATTGGGTGATAACAACCGGTTATGGGAATTATTAAAGTTGATTAACCCGGTTAATCATGGTAAAACTGCCGAAGAAATGGTGACGTAAAAAGTAGAACCTTATGTGCTGGCTGCAGATGTATATTCAAAATGAAGTAAAGGAACTTAAAGTCAAACTTCATAGCACCTACGAACAGTTGGATCGTTCCAATGATAATATGCAGTCCTTTAATCAAGAATTCCATTATAAATAAAAATGAAATAGCCGGCCTATAATCAACCCGGCTTTACTGTAAGAACCAATCTTTTCAAGATAATTTATCGTTTAACCCTGTGAGTTATAATAACTTTTAGAAGAGCTTTACAGTCAGCTGCGTAATCCTATTTCACTGCATTTATTTCCCAGAGTTTATTTGAGTAAAAAAACACTATCCATTACAGCCTTTGCTTTATTACTTTGATGTTGATATAGCAACTCCCAGGCAGTTTTGTATTTCGTATTATCATCTTGAATTAATAAATCCTTCAAAAAGAAGAAAGCAAATAGCGTAACAACGAGAATGGCAAACGATTTTACTATGCCGTTAAATATAATTTTATAAAATTCCTGTTTATACGTTTCGGGGAAAAGCAGGATCCGTTTTTCATGGATCACCTGTTTAGGCTGTGCATCTATAATAGTTTTAAGCCTTTGTAAATTTGTAATTACGAGCTTTGTCTCTTCCCGTGTACCGGCTTGGTTGTTGGATAATTTATTTTCAAAATCTGATAACTTTTCAGAAAAATCTTCAATTGCTTTTGTCAGTAAACCATTATTGGTATTGAACATTTTCTGTTCTTCCAATATCTCGGTCAGAACTGCCTTTAAAATTTCTTCGTTCATAAATGTAATCGTTTTTTGTTTTGCGAAAGATTGATGTATGTTGTCTGTCTGGATGAATGAATAAGATTTTGTTTGAGCTGCCCGTTGATCTTTTCTAAGGAAAAACCTAATTCACTACCCTTTACTTTTACTGCCTGTTTATCAATAAAAGAAATACCGCGCCCTTTGATAATCTGATAACTATTTGCTTTTATTTTTCCGACAAACTCATCAAAATCTTTTGAACTTTTTAGTGATTGGGCAATAACCGTCCTCAGCCGTTCCTTACGGTTATCGTGTCTTGGTACATTCTGTTGATCCGCGGATAAAAATTTGGCTGGGCTTAATACCTGGGTCAGTTGAAAACGCTTTTCCATTTTGCGGCAGAAATCCGAAATTCTTTTATAACTGTTACTATCCGACAATGTTTTGCCTTCGAAATTGATTCGATTAACGACAATATGAAAATGTTGGTGTTCGGTATCATTATGCTCAACGGCAATAAATTGGTTTTTATCAAAACCTAAATCTTCTGCGCAATGGGTGGCTATTTGTGAAAGCTGTTGCTTGCTTAATTGCTCGCCGGGAGCAAGACTTAAAGTAATATGCATGACCGGTTTTGATTGCTTCTTATTTAATCTTCTTACCTCATTAAACTGTGGTATCAATTCAACTTTATCGCCAAAGCATAAATTGTATTGTAAAACTTCTGCACGGTTTTTCTTGATTATTTTATCTATGTCATTTGCCATCTTTTTATCTTCCAGGCAATACCGCAGGCAGCCGCCAAAAGATTTCCCGATAATCACTTTTCCAATCATTGTAAATACGATTTAATGTCATTAGCTAATTGTTTTACCTGTTGCGAAAGAACATTGAGTTCCGCTCTTTCTATAGCGTTAAGTTCATCATTGCAATTTCGCTTATGAGCTATCTGATTCATGTTTGCCGCCAGATGGTTTAGGGTGGCTGTAAACAATAAAACCTCTTTGGGAAGCGCTTTAATTTTTATGTCAATTTTTCCGGAAAGTCCGATCGTTCTTAAATATTCCGATTTACTCATGTTTACAGTATTGGCTTTTTCTTCTATCAGTTTTCTTTCTGTAAGGGTACACATTACCGCAAGCTGCTGGTTTTTTGTAACAGCTTGTTTCGGGCGTCCTCCCTTTTTATGGTATGTATGGTCAATTGATCTTTCCATGGTCTTTTATGCTTCGTGAATGCTTCAGCATGAGAGAAGTTTCTTTCATGAATCCCGACACTTTAGGTCGGGATGAATGAAAGCCAGCGTTTCGACGAAGGAGAAACATAGCTGGCTCCTAAAACTTAAAGCCTTCTTCCACTTCGGCGGACTTGATGCTGTTCGGATTTTTTTTCCTTCATTAGCCATTCATTAATGTCTTTCTCCTGTTGGTACCTGTTAGATAAATCATTGTATTTATGAGACAAACCAAGGGCATGCTTTGCGCAATTTTTTCCTGCATCATCGTTGTCCAGTAACAAGTAAACGCGCTCATGTTGCTCCATGACAGGCCTTGCTTTTTCAAAAAAAGAAAGTGAATTAAGGACCAGAAAATTTGTCAGTTCGGGAAGCATTTGTTTACCCGAAGCTATCAAAGAAAGGAAATCAGTGAACCCTTCAAAAACGGCAACAGCATCCCATTTTTGAGTATTCAAAAAAGTGAAATCTTTGGGCGAAACGGTACTTTTAAAATTGGGTGAACGAAGTTCGAAACCCCCGGAATTGTTTTTAAATCCGATCGCATAAAACTGTTTTTCACCATTCATATAGGTAACCTGCTGACAATAGTTTTTGGCAATCTCCGCAGGTATGCTTCTTGTTTCCAGATAGTGACAAAGGATTGGATCAGTGAGAGGATCGGCCGCTATTAATTTTATTTTCTTTTCTACAACCTCCTCCGGTTTTTGTAGTGGCGTTGGCTGCTGGTGAAAAGAAAAAAATTGCTCCCGGGTGTTTAGTTTTTCTAAAAATTCCTGCACGCTACAATGATGTAACAGAATTCCTAAATCAACCAATTTGCCGCCTTTCCCTAATCCGTGATCATACCACACATTTAGCTTTCGGTTTATTTTAAAAGAGGGTGTCCTTTCATCCCTTAATGGAGACAGATACCAATAGTCATTGCCATTCACTTTTTGAGGTTTTATAGAGAGGCTTTCCAAATAAGTAACGATGTCCATTCTTTTGGCTTCGTTACAGTTTATTTTTTCGGGTGTCATTTTGATATATTTTTTATAGTGAAGAAAATGCGTGCACTATTTGCACTTTGTGCATTATGGACCGGTTTCCCTTTCTCAAAGTGCAAATAATGCAGATAGTGCATGATTATATAAAGTGATTTACCATATTTTTTCATAGATGCCATGCTTAAGCTTAGTGAATAAGTATTCGTCTGAAAGAATATTAAATAATGTTCGCCTGCTCACTTTTTCTTTAGCAATTTCCCAGGCAGCGCTTGTGGTAAATGAATAGGGTAATTGATAGTAGATAATTTTGTGTTCCATCGGATAATCTTTCAATGGATCACGGAACTTTTCCATCAATTTAAAAACCTTGAGAGCGTTATGTTCAAAATATTCAATCACTTCTGCAGCCTTTCGAAAAGTTTCTGCAGAAACCTGGTAGGGATTTAATTCCGGCTCTTTGCATCCTGTGTGGATTACATGGATTATCAAGGCTATCCGCAAACTATAGGTGTCTAATTTGGCATAGATACCTGAGATGGCATCACTCTTTTCATTGTTAATAGTTTCATTGATTCTTCTGCGGAAAACCTTGTAGGCTTCATACCCGTCTTTTGAAAGAGTTATTTTGTGGGCAGGATAACCATCAGCTTGAAAAAAATCGGAAATCAAAATTCGATTGATACATGTTTGATATAGTTCTTCAATATATTCCGGCACATCATCATCGGATAGATCTTCGCGAATAACGTGATCAGGGAAGGCAAATAAAAAACGATGAGTAAGTCCATTATCAATCTTATTATTGCCGAGTAGATTAATTAATACCTGTGGTTGTATGCTGCCTATAATACTTACGAATGGCTTCTCAATAAAAATAGGTTCCGAACTCTTTCTGTTTACTGAAATACTTTTTCCGCTAAACAGGCTCAACATCACCTCTTCATCTCCGCCGCCGGATTTATATTTATTAAAAGACTTTAAAAACGCCGCCAATTCATCATAGATGCCGGCAAATCCATGAGGGTTATCGTAGAGAGCTTTTAGCATAGCTTCCTGCGTTGCATCTTTGATGACCAACTGTCTTCGTGCAGGCTCGTCTGTTATAGCGCTTAAATCACCATTTTCTTTCTTTGCGCTTCTACCCTTTTTAAATGTCGAATACTCATCTAAAAATCTTTTGAATAAATCCTTTTCTAATTTCTCCAACGGTTGTGTGAAGATGGAAATAGGCCCACTTTTGTTGATACCCGGCTTGCCTACTAAAGCAACAAATAATGTAGGTAGTTCGATCCATCCCCGTTTAACTGTAAGGCTGTAATGGCCACCGAGCGCGACTGAAAAAGCATACAACACGGTTACTGCAGCATAGTCTATATTCAGATTGAGGGTGGTGCAGTAGCATCTGATGATCTGTTGTAGCTGTTGCGGAAAAATATGAATAGGAAATTCGGGTGAAGTTATTTGGCCACTACCATCTTCCAATGAACGTAAGCTTTCCATCGAAATAAGTTTACATGATTAATTATATTACCATTGAAGTGATTACGATTAATCTTTCCGATAGCGATTACGGTTTTCCATCATTTTACCGGTGGCAGTTTTTTTACTTTCCGTTTCATTGCCAGTCTGATAGTTTTCAAACCATTTAATCAGTTCCTGGTATTTTATCAGATAACTTTTTCCAACCAGTTTGCCCGGGAGATTGCGGGAATGGATATATCCCCGCACAGTGCCGACTGGTTTACAGAGTATCTTAGCAGCTTCAGGTAAATCAATGATCCTGTCAGGGTCTGTTGGTTCAGAAAGATTTTGTCCTGGTGAATTAACTGATATAGTATCAACAGTCGTTTGTATTTGTTCGAGCTTGTTTAAGATAAGCTCGAAGGGATTGTTTGTTTGCATTTCAATTATTTTTAATTGTGAATAATTGAATGCAATTTGAAATGATTGCCCTCTTTATGTAGACGGATTAAGGCAAATTTCAGAGAAATCCTAAAAATCCTAACTATCTAAATTTATTTTGGCGATTTCAACGGCTTCTAAATATTCAAGGTATTTTTTAAAATGATAATCTTCAACAAAAAAAGAATAATCATAGTCCTTCCCCGATTTATTTTGGGTGTAAATCCCAAAGCTTTTATAGATTTCTTTAAATGTAAACTCCTTTTTAAAATATCCCTTCTCTTGAAAAACAATCACCATCGCGGCTATTTCAGAATTAAGCCCGGTCTGGTTAGCGCCCTTTTTTGTTTTCCTGATGGTGTGAAATATATTGTGCGGAAACCTGGCCTCGATGATTTTTGATTCTATATAGCTTACGGTATTTTCCTTGCTTCCATTAATAGGAATAAGCATTTCTAAAAATGAAATCTCAACCGGTGGATAGTTAGTAATTTCTGGCTTTATAGAAGACAGGCCCTTTTCAATTTCTTCCCCCTTCTTGATTTCTACCATTCGTTCTTCTAAAAGTCTTAGTACAGTTTTTCTGTTATTCACGTCAAGCGCAAACATTTGATCAAATGTTCTATCTTTTTTTAAAGAAAGAATTTTGCGGTAACAAAATGATATCTCAGAATCTTCACCGTTGTTGAGTTTTTCATCATACGATTTAGGATAGAGCCTTAATATTTCTATACAGGATTTAATATTATCCTCGTTGATAAGTAAAATACTTCGGGATAAATCAATAATAAAGTTGTTGTTAAAAGTCCAAAAAACATATTTGGCGTAACCCTCAAAATACAACATCCTGAAAAATGTTTTTGCTTCAATAGGCACAAAATCACTCAATAGCGTAATACAACTACCGGTACGGATAATTTTCATTGTATCTTTTGAATGGCTCCTCCAGAAAAACCAATGAAGCAACACAGTTCTTTTATTTTCGACGGGTACTTCCGTGAGATAAAATTTTCTTGATAAAATCTTGTAGAAGAAGCCGATTTTGGTTTTTGAGTCCGTCATTGTAAAAATTCATTCATAAATTATATAGTGATAACCCACTTGATTTTAAATGCAAACGGTAAAATTATTAAAAGAACCTTTTTAAATAATTGTTAATAATCAATAAATTGTTAGGAAAAAATATGTATCAAATGATGTATCAAATGAAAAAGCAGCTATGAAATTTAATTCGTAACTGCTTCATTTTCAGTGGGCCCACCAGGACTTGAACCTGGGACCACCTGATTATGAGTCAGGTGCTCTAACCAACTGAGCTATAGGCCCAAAATTATCTTAGAGATAATTTTAAAGGACTGCAAAAATAGAAAAAT
>Ga0164241_10001920_pt1 | contig 23866 bp, 22 predicted proteins | sample OricomyardsoilBY_FD_108780 | JGI IMG/M metagenome (GOLD analysis project Ga0164241, IMG submission 108780) | Backyard soil microbial communities from Emeryville, California, USA - Original compost - Back yard soil (BY) | ecosystem: Environmental > Terrestrial > Soil > Unclassified | place: USA... | reverse complement strand
TCGCGATGTCGCTCGGGCGCCACTTGATGGATTCGTCGACCACGTCCATGTGCTGTCGAATCTCGGCGATCACGCCTTCGGCTTCGAGCGTCTCGTTTTCCATGCGCAGCATGCGCGGCGGCAGCCCTCCCTCGCGAAACGGACGCAGGATCTTCGAATGGCGCGAGCTGTTGTGCGCGATGAGCGTATTGGCGGCCTCCAAGATCGGCGCTTTGGAGCGGTAATTATCCTCCAAACGCACGACCTTCGCGTCGGGCCAATCCTTCTGGAAATTCAGGATGTGCGACACGTCCGCCCCGCGCCAACCGTAAATCGATTGGTCGTCGTCACCCACGACGCATAGGTTGCGGTGGCGGTCTGCCAGTGACTTGACGATGCGGTACTGCGGGCCGTTCGTGTCCTGATATTCGTCGATCAGGAGGTGATCGAAACGTGTGGCTTCAGCGAAGCGCGCTTCTGGATGCTTGTCGAAGAGCTCTTCAGTGCTGAGCAGCAGGTCGTCGAAGTCCATCGAGCCGCAAGCGCGCAGTTGGGTCTGGTAGCGCGCGTACGCGGCCGCAGCGAGTTGCTCGCGATCCCCTTGGGCGATGGTTTCTGCTTCCGCCGGTCGGATCCCTTGACTCTTCCAGGTGCTGATCAAGTGCAGGAGATCGCCGGGGCGGAGCTTGTCCGCGCTGACGCGAATGTCGCGCAGCGCGCCGCGGGCCAATGTCTCTTGGTCACTGCGGTCGTAGATCGCGAATTCTTTCGGGTAGCCGAGACGCTCGGCGTGACGCCGCAAAACGCGCACGCACAGCGCGTGAAAAGTGGAGATCTCGGGCGGTTGCACCCCGCGCTGCCGCTTGCCGAGCAAGTGCTGGGCGCGCTCCTTCATCTCCTTGGCGGCCTTGTTGGTGAAGGTCACGGCCAAGATCCGCTCCTGCACGATGCCGCGCCGGATCAGCTCGGCGATCCGGTAGGTGATCACGCGGGTTTTGCCGGTGCCCGCGCCAGCGAGGACCAAGAGCGGTCCGGACAGGGTGTGCACCGCGCTATGCTGCGCCGGGTTTAAATCGGGGCGACTCACGATCTCTCCCTTATGAGTGAATTGGGCGCCGGATCAAGCTTGACTGCGGAGAAAATTCCGTGCTTGGGGAGGGGAGTGAAGCTTTACACGGAAACGTTTGGCAGCGAGGCCAGCCCGGGCATCATCTTCTGCCATGGCTTCGGCGGCAGCGCGCGTAACTTTCGCTTGCAGGCGCGAGTGCTCGAGCCGCGCTTTCGAGTCACGCTGTTCGATCTGCGCGGTCACGCGCGGAGTCCGGCGCCGGACGACGCCGAGTCGTATCGGATTGAGGCGTTGCTCTCCGATCTCGATGAGCTCGTGCAAGCGCAACGCACGCCGTTGATCTTGGCTGGTTTGAGCTTGGGGGCGAAGCTCTCGCTCGACTACGCGCTGCTTCATCCAGAGCGCGTGCGCGCGCTCGTGCTGGCGTCCTACCCGACCGCAGGCGACGTGGAGAAGCGGCGGCAGTGGGCGCTCGGTTTTGCGGCCGCGATCGAAGAACGCGGGCTCGACGAGGCGGGCGCAGAGTTCGTGTGGGGTGAGCGCTCGCGGTTCGACCCCAAGGGCGCGAAGTTGATTCGGCAGGGGCTGATGGAGCACGCGCCGCACGCGTTGGCGTTTTTGCAGCGCGAGCTGCTCGCGGCCTCCCCGTCGCCTGCGCGCATGGCGCCGCAGCTGCGCGAGCTCCGGATCCCCACTTGTTTGATCGCCGGCACGGATGATCCCGAGAGCCTGGGTCCGTGCCGTGAACTGTCGCAGCTGTTGCCTCGTGCTGAGCTGCACGAGTTGGAGAACGCGGGGCACGTGGTCAATCTGACCAAACCCACGCTGTTCAATCAGATTTTGACCGACTTCTTGGCTCGGCTCGAGCCGAGCCCCTGAGCTCTCGTTTTACTGCGCAGCGACGATCTGCGCGATGTAGATCGCGCCGAATACGATGCTCAGCACGATGCCGATGGCGAAGCCGACGATGGTGATGATCTTGCCCCATTTGAGCTTGTTTTCACCATCGGTGAGGTTGCCCTGGTCGGCGGCTTGCATGGCCATGTAACACAGCACGCCGCCGATCACGCCGAAGCAACTGCCACACATCACGAAGCTGACCGCGGAAACGATCAACCAGGTCTGAGCCTTCTTCTTGAGCTCGGCTGTCTGAGGGCCGCCTGGACCAAAGCCGCCGCCGGGCGGCGTGTATGGCGCGCCGTAAGGCGGGCCAGGCGGTCCATATCCGCCGGGCGGCGCGCCCGCGGGTGGATAGCCCGGTGGGCCATAGCCTCCGGGACCACCAGGCGGACCATAACCTCCGGGACCGCCAGGACCTCCCGCACCACCGGGCGGACCATAACCTCCGGAGCCACCACCGGGAGGCCCATAGCCGCCCGGACCACCGCCGCCGGGAGGCCCATAGCCACCTGGGCCGCCCGGACCACCTGGAGGGCCGTAACCACCGGGGCCGCCCGGAGGACCATAACCGCCACCTTGAGCCTGATGGAGGTTGTCTGCGCTCGTCATCGTCGTTGCTCCCATTTCCCGATCGCTTGCGTCGACCCGCGAGAGTAGGACAAAAGCCGCCGTGCCGCTTCAACGGATTCTGTCTTCTTGCTCGTTAATCGTTGCGCTGCTCGCTGGCCTATTTTCAGCCTGCAACAAGCGGCATGCGGCCGATAATCCGGTCGTCGCCGAGGCATACGCGCGTGGGGATCGCGTCGTCGTCGAGCAGGCCGCGGCGCAGTTTTTCGAGGCCCGTGTGCTTTCCGTCGACGGCGATCATCTGCGACTGCAGGCGCTGGGCGGCAATGATTCGCTCACTGCCGTTGCGGGCGATGTCTACCGTTTGCCCCCAGCACCACGTGAGTTGACCGTGAACATGCTCGCCATTTGTAGCCGCGGAGAAGCTTGGCTGCCGTGCCGAGTCACGCAGATCTCGGGCAGTGCGTTGCTAGCGCACACCGCTAGTGGCGAGCTGTTCGAGCTGACCCGCAATCGACTGCTCGTGCCCTCTGCGCTCACCGAGCTGAACTTGAAGCGCTACTTCGTGCGCAGCGAGTCAGAGCAAGCCTTTGTGCAGGCTGCGGAGCGCGCAGGCGAGCCGCGCTTCGAGACCGGGTGGCGGCCATCACTGCACGAGCGACTTCTGGTCAAGCTCGGAGAGCAGTGGTTCACCGGCTACGTCCACGCCATCGACGGCGATACCGCCGACGTCTCGCCTTTTTCTGCTTCGCAGCGCGCGGCATCGGTGCCGGTCTCCGCGTTGAGCCCTGAGCCGCCGTCGAGCTTCCTCAATGAGCTCCGGCGCGGCGATTTCGTGCTGATTCGTCCTGAGAGTCCCGCGCAACCTTGGCCGCGTATGCAAGTGCGTGCGATAAACGACTCGGAGCTCAAGCTCGCGGATGCGGCGGGCACCTTGAAATCAGCGACCGTTCGCGAAGTCATCCCTTTGCGGCCGTGAACTGAGCAACTGCTCGCTTCAGCGCGCGGGAGTCGTCATGTGAGTCGTGGTGAGCGCTTCGCCCTGACCGGCATCCACGCGGAGCTCGGCGCGCGCGTGAATCGTGCCACCCGAGCGCGCGTCGAAGGCACAGACGCGCGCGCTGGTCGCGCTCCCGCCACGAGCGAGCGCGAGCTCTTCACCGGTCTCCTCGTCCACGAGACGAACTTCTGCTCCTGCGCTGCCGAGTCCGAGCCCCACCGTGAAGTCCATACAGCGCCCGAATGGTACCAGCAGGTGCTCGACCTCGAGGTGGTCGGGAGTGAGAACGTGGCGCGTGATCTTCCCAGCCTGTGTGCCGCTGCGGATCAGCCCGTGTTCCAACATATGTCCGAGCAAGCGGCTGGCGGCCAAGGACGAACCCGACAGCACCGCCGCAGGCTCGGGTTCGACGCGGAGTTCGACGCTGTATTCGCCGGGGCGCGCGAGGCTCTCGGTGTCGAGTCGCACCGGCCCGCCGTTGGAGCACGCGAACAACACCGGCGCGGCTCGCGTGCCGCTCTCGGCGATCAGCGAATCATCGGCGCTCCACAAGCGGGCTGAGAGATCTCGCACGGGTGCCGCCGCGAGAATATCGAGTCGAGCGCAGCCCTTCGGCAATGTAAACGCGGCGCTGTCCAGGCGGCCTGGTTGCAGCGTGCCCGTCTTCAGCACCTTTGCCTTTGGGTAGCCGAGTCCTTCCAAGCGTTTTGCGTTCTTCTGCCTCGCCTCGTCCAGGCTGCCGGTGGGGTAGCGATCGATTCGCAGAGCGTCGTCGAAGTCTGCGCTGCTTCCGGCTTCGCTCTGCGAGAGGACGAGCACCGCAATTCCACGACCACCTTGGGGGCGTAGTTCGAAACTGAGCGGGCTCGACGACGCGGAACACACGACGAGCGAACGATCCCGACCCAAGCTCGTCGCGCGACCGAGGATATGCCCATTCTGATCGACCGCAGACAGTTCGATGTGCGAGAGCTCATCACTGCCGAGGACCAGGGCGTGAAGGCAGCGCTGTTCTTCGACGGTGGCGCTCAAACGAGTCGGCAGCCGCGCATCGAGCGGTACCGCAATTCTTCGCACGTCCGACCACTTGCCGCCGAGTCGATTTCGATGCTCGGCGATGCGCTCGGCAAGGCCGGGCCAATTGGCGAGCCGTGCGTCACCTTCACCGGCGCGCTGGTGCGCGTGGTAGGCGTTTGCGGCCCGTTCAGCGTCCACGGGGGGCATTCGCTCCGCGCCCAACGCCACCATGCCGTGCCCCGCGGCGATTCGCGCCGAAACGTAGACGCGCGCCGGGTGCGGCGGGCAGACGAGCACCGCAGGTGTCTTGTCCGCGCCTTCATCCATGCCCAATTCGGCGCCGTCTTCGCCATAGACCATCAGGTCCAAGTCTTCGATCGAGTCAGTGCCGCGCGCGATGAACACCGCACACGACTCGGTTGGTAGATCGACCAAGGCGGCCACGCGATCGCCCGCGACGCCCGCTTCGACCCCAACGATCTCGGTCGCGCGTTCGGTGCGGAGCCAAGCCTTGGTGTTGGGCTTGCCGGCGGCTTTGCCGAACGCGGACGCTGCTTGTGGCGGCTTCGGCTGGCTTGGCGCGTGCGCGCAGCTCGCCGCTCCGAAGCCCAGCAACCCGCTGAGCAGCCCAGCGAACCTACGCGGCTTCATCGCGTGGTGTCCCCCAGCGCGGTCCGCCCGGTCTGCCAAATCGCAAGCAGCCATGCCAGGTTTGCGCCTTGGCTGTCCACGTCGACCGTCGCCAGGCGCGCCCCTTGGGCGCAGAAGGCGACCGCCGTGCCGTCAGTGTCAGCCGCGCCGTGCGGCACCTCACCGCGTGCGTGGGCGCGCACCGACAAGGACATGTTGCGGACCTCGCCGCGCAAGGGGACGAGCAAAGCGCTGTAGCAAGCACCGGGTGTGACTTCGACCGGCAACTGAGTCGAGCCCTGCACGCCGAGCGAGCTGTAGATGGGCGCATCGAGCAACGCGAGGTGCGCGCTCCGCGCGAGCCGCGCGAAGCTGGCGCGTGCGTCGGCACCCCAGCCATTGGGAATGCCGGGCGGCAAGTCCCAGCGCGCATCGGTCAGACGCAGCAGGGCCCGCGGAGCCGCGCCGATGAAGCGCAACTCGACGCGGCTGGGCGCGCCCACACACACGCTGAGCGCGGCGTCTGCATCATCGGCGCGATCGACCGCGAGCCGTGTGCCGTCTTCGGCATCCAGCAATTCTGCGTCTAGATCGACGACCACTCCGGAAGCGGGGGCTTCCGAGAGCAACGATAGCTGGTGACACCCGCGATCGAGCGTCATCGATTCGGCGCCGGCGCCATCTTCTCCGGCTTCGCTCGGGATTTGTTCGAAGCGCGCCGCACCTTCACGCTGGGCGCGCTTGGCCAAACGCGCGAGGCGTTCGGTGATTGGAGGCAGGGCAGGTCGCGGTCCCGGATCGCCAAGTGAGAGTTCGCCGCCCGGATCGCGACTCGGGAGCACTTCGGTCAAGCGCTGCAGCGGCGAGAGCGAGCTCGCGACCAGGAGCTCGATCACTCCGCGCGGCGACCTCATTTCCAAGTACGCACTGGCGAGCAGCGGTTTGCCCGTGCCGCAGCGGGTGATCTCGCTCGCGCCCGCGACGCTCGCTTCGGGAAAGGCTGTGCTCGGTGTGTTCGGATCGGGTTCGGCGAAGCGCACGACGAAGTGAGCGCCCACGACGCCCAGCATCGACACGGTGACGCAGGTGCTGTCTTGGGGGCTCAGTAGTTCAGCAGGGACCGACAGAGGTAGACGATCCCCGCGCTCGAGCAACCGCGGCTTCAACCGCACGACGCGCGAAACCGGCGCGCGAGCCGCGGTCAAAGCGCGCACGTCACTGCCGAGATCGGCTCGCGCAATCGTGGGCCAAGCAGCGCAGCCCAGCGCGAGTCCGAGCAGAAAGCGCCGCCTCATGGTCGGCTTCGAGCTTACTCCAGCTTCGAAAATGGCGCTTCGACGAACGCTTTTTGCGCAATATCCCAAATGAACAGGCGATGGGCGCTGACGACCCCCTTGTCGACCGCGGTGACCAGGTAGGCGAGGGCGTAGCTTGGCCCCCCGGTGTTTCCCATGGTCATGCTGGCCGCATCTTCCGCGCTGAAATACGCGCCGCAGTCCAAGTGCGAGTGGAAGAAGACCTTCACTGGATTCCCACTCGCCTCGCCGTCGGCGATCGCGCGCTCGAACTTGAGCGAGTTGATCTTGAAGTATTCGCGGCCCGTGCGCGGATGCCCTTCGGGATCGACGCGATGATACTTGTTGGCCAGGTTTTCGAGTTCGACCGCGCGATCGATGAGTAAGGCGTCGCTGGCCGGCCCCGTCAAAAATCCGCAAGCTTCTTCATCGCGCGCATAGGCCGCGATGCCGGCACGTTCGACTTCGAGCAAAACGTTGGCGGGAATTTTCACGCCGCCTTCAATCCAAGGAGTGTTCGACATATCGATCCTTCGTCACTACCAGAGGTAGCGTTTTTCCCACTTCATGGGCGCAAAGTAGCGATCGCCGCGATCGCAGGCGACGGTCACGACGCAGCCTGTTTGTCCGGCCTCGTGAATTCGCTCGGCGAGCTTGACGGCCGCGAAGATGTTGGCGCCGGTCGAGTGCCCGATGTGCAAGCCCTCTTCACGAGCCACGCGGTCGGACATATCCCAGCCATCCTCCGTGGAGACGGGCATGGTTTCGTCCGGCACTCCCGGATCGAAAATCGGTGGCACGATGCTCGAGGCGATGTGCTTCAGCCCCTCCAAACCGTGCAAAGGCTGATCCGGTTCCACGGCCACGCAGTGAATCGGGCGAGGATGCGTGTGGAGTCGCCGGGTGGTGCCCATCATCGTCCCGGTCGTGCCGAGGCCCGCACAAAAATGCGTGATGCGGTCGCCCAAAGCGTCGAGGATTTCGACACCGGTGCCGTCGTAGTGGGCGAGCCAATTGGATGGATTCGAGTATTGATCCGGGTAGAAGTACTTGTCCGGGTCTTCTTCGACGATCTTGCGCACCAAGCGAATGGCGCCGTCCGAGCCCTCCATCGGGTCACTGTAGATGAGCTCGGTGCCGAAGGCTTGAGTGATGTCCTTGCGCGCCTTGGTCACGTTGCTCGGCATGACCAGTTGCACACGGTAGCCGAGCGCGGCACCCATCAACGAATAGGCGACGCCGGTGTTGCCGCTGGTCGAGTCGATCAAGATCTTGTCGTTCGTGAGCCGACCGTCCTTGATCGCATCGAGCATCATGCGCATCGCCGGGCGATCCTTGACGGAGCCGCCGGGATTCATGAACTCCAGCTTGACGTAGACCTCGACACCCGGCGCCGAGGCCGCCACCCGCTCCAGGCGTATGAGCGGCGTGTTGCCCACCGCGTCGAGTACGGAAGAGAGGCGGCGCGAACGTGTCAGACGAGTATTCATCGAAGATCCGAAGAAAGACCGAGGACGCTGCGAATTTGAGACAGTGCTCGCCACGCGCCAGCGCCCAAGCGGCGCGTACCAGAATGGCGAAACAGGCCGGCGTGCTCGAAAGGAACAGCGGGCAAGTTCGGCTGCGTGAACAGCCGCTCGATGCCCGCGCGATGGAGATAAACGAATTCCGCCAAGCTGCCGTCGCGGCCGCGCACGCACAGCGTTACGCTTGCCAGCCGAGCCTGCCCGGCGGCGCCCACTTCAGCGAGTCGGATCTGGCGGGTGAGCGGGTGCTCAGCCTCCATTTTCAGCCGCCCGCGATGGCCGGCACGATGCTGATCTCGTCGGTCGCTTTGAGGGCCGTGCCCAGACCGTCGAGAAAGCGAATGTCTTCGTCACCCACGTAGATGTTCACGAAGCGACGAACACCCTTGTCGTCCAAGAGGCGTTCACGGATGCCCGGGTGGTTCTTTTCCAGGTTTTCGATCACGTCCTTCACGGTGTCGCCAGCGGCTTGAACTTGATCTTCGCCGCCGGTGAGAGTGCGGAGCGGGGTGGGGATGCGCACGATTGCCATTTCAGTCTCCTTGTTCTTCGGGTGAGTCAGGCTGCGCAATTGGCAGCCGTGTAACGGTCGTAGGTAATGTTCGCGATGCTGCGCTCGCTGCTGCACAGCGCGCAACGCGGGCGCGGCTGGAGCGTGAGTTCGCGCGCGCGATCGGTCTTGCCGTCGAAGCTGATCAGATTGCCGAATACTCGGTCATCGCCCAGGAGCACCGACAGCGCGCGATCGGCCATCAGCGCGCCGATGAAGCCGACGATCGGACCCAGAACGCCCGCCTCGGCGCAGTTGGGGGCGGCGGCACCTGTCGGCAAGTCTTCGAACAGACAACGGTAACAAGGGGCACCCACGGGCGCGACGCACAACACCGTACCCCGGAGGCGAACCGCTGCACCGTGGACCACCGGTCGCTGCTCCAAGAAGCAAGCGTCAGCACACAAGAACTTGGTCGCGAAGTTGTCAGCGCCCTCGATCACCACATCGACCGAGCGCGCGAGCTCACGCGCGTTGTCCGGCAGAAAGCGCGAACGCACTAGCTCGATGCTGCCGGCCCGCGCGCCGTGGCGATACAACGCCCGCTCTGCGGCCTCCAGCTTGTCCGTTCCGACGTCAGCCTCCGTGAACAAGATTTGACGATGCAGATTCGTAACATCGACCAAGTCGTCGTCACAGAGCACGATGCGTCCGACGCCGGCTTCCGCCAAGGCGAGCGCGACCGGGCAGCCGAGGCCGCCGACGCCGACGACGAGCGCCGACCGGTGCTGGAGCGCGTCACGCTCAGGACTTGAAGTACTCATCGAGACTGAAATAGCGCTCGCCAGTGTCGCACAACATCGTAACGACGTTTTTGCCCTCGCCCAGCTCGCGTGCAACTTCGAGCGCCACTGCGATATTGGCGCCAGAACTAATTCCGGCCAAGAGCCCCTCTCGCCGGGCTAGGTCGAGCTTGGTTTGGTAGGCGAGCTGGTCCGTCACGGTCCGCACTTCAGTGACCGCGGTCGGGTCGTAATTCTTTGGCACGAAGCCGGCCGCAATTCCTTGGATCTTCGACGGCCCGCGCTCGCCGCGCGAAATCGTGGCGCACGACTCGGGCTCGACCGCGATGACGCGGCAATCAGGGTAGCGCTCGCGCAACGCGCGGCCCACGCCGCTGATCGTTCCGCCGGTACCAACGGCCGCCACGAAAGCGTGCACGGGTTCTTGCCCCAAAGCGTGCAGGATTTCCTGCGAGGTGGCGCGGAAGTGAACGTCGGGGTTGGCGCTGTTTTCGAATTGTTGCGGCGTGAAGGACAGCGGGGTGTTGGCGGCGATTTCGCGAGCTTTTTCGATCGCGCCCTCCATTTGCTGTTCGTCCGGCGTCAGCACCACTTCGGCCCCGTACGATTGCAGCAGTTGGCGGCGTTCCAAGCTCATGCTCGCTGGCATCGTCAGAATGCAACGATAGCCGCGGCTAGCGCACACGAGCGCCAGTCCGATCCCGGTATTGCCGCTGGTCGGTTCGACTACGACTCCACCCGGAACGAGCTTGCCCTCGCGTTCGGCGAGTTCGATCATCGCCAGGCAAATTCGGTCCTTGACCGAGCCGCCGGGGTTTTGCGCTTCGAGCTTGCCGAACACGTTCGCGCGCGCGGAGTCACGACCGAGCCTTCGGATCTCGACGAGCGCCGTGTCCGCGACCAGGTCCAGCACGTTGCCGTAGATCAGAGGATGCTTCGGCAGTGGAGGGAGGGACGATTGGGCTTCAGATGACATAGACGTACCGTTGCGCGCCGGGGCGCCTCAGACCTTGTTCTTCGGCTCGTGTACAGACGTCGGCGATGGTTACTTCGTCGAAGCAGGCTTCGACCCGAGCGGACAGATCGCGAAATACGATCTCAGTCACACGGCGCGAGTCCGTGGAGGGCTGCGTGCGCTTCGGCCCGACCTCGCGATCACCGAGGCTAATCGGACCCTCGAGAGCGCGAACGACATCCCCTAAGCGAATATCGGCGGGACGCCGCGACAAGCTGTAGCCACCCTGCGGCCCGCGTTTTGAACCGACGATTCCGGAGCGCTTCAAGTCCTGGAAGATCTGCTCGAGGAACCGCGGCGGAATGTGCTGGCGTTCGGCGATGTCTTTGACTTGCGTGGGCTTGCCGTCGTTGAAAAACGCAATGTCGAACAACGCACGCACGGCATAGCGGCCCTTGTTCGACAGCTTCACGAATCCGATATGCATTGGCACATCGTTTTTGTCAAGAACAGCCAGGCTCGGAAAATAGGCCGATTTTTGATGAAAACGGAGCGCAGTAGGGCGGCCGGTGAGCCGTTTCAGTGTCCCGGCTAGGGAACGACCGGTTTATCGCCTAGTTGGGAGGGTGTAGAACCTCAGGCTTTCGCGCAATGGAGCGCGGACTGTTACTTGAAGGGGATCGAACATGATGAGGAATCTGGGATCTGTCGCCACTCGGTTGCCGTTTGCGCTGCTCTGCCTCGCTGGCTGTGCCGAGCAGGAGCCGGCGGCCGTGCCACTCGCCCCGCCGCCCGCGCCGACGGTTGCCCCCGCGCCCGCGCCACCACCGGTCGAGGCCAAAAAAGAAGAGCCCAAACCGGTACCGCTGACGGCCGAGCAAAAGCTCAAGGCCTACCAAGAGGGTTGGGCCGCCTTCAACGCCAAGGACTTCGCCAAATTCCAGGGAACGTGGGCTGAAAATGCCCAGAGCGAAATGCTCGACATGGGCGCGCCGCTGACCGGACCGGCGGCGATTACCGAGAAAGGCGCGAAGTCTTTCGCCGCTGGCTTCCCGGACGCCACGGGTGAAGCGGAGCTCACCTTGGTGAATGGGAACAACATCCTCGGAGTCATTCTCATCCGCGGGACGAACACGGGTACCTACGTGACACCGGTTGGGCCCGTCCCCCCGACGAACAAGAAGGTGGGCTTCTTGGCCGCCCAGAGCGTCGAACTGAACGACCTCGGCAAAGCCACGAAAGAGGTCCTCGCCTATGATGGCGGAACCGTTACCGGCCAGCTCGGCTTGATGCAGATGCCGCATCGCAAAGCGCTCGAGACGGGGTGGCCCGATAAGCCAGTCGTCGTCGCTTCCGGGAGCGAGATCGAGAAGGCTAACCTCGCCGCTTTCACCAAAGGCGTAGAAGGCTTCAACAAGCACGACACCGCCGCCGCCCTGGCCACGGCTGCTGATGACGTCGTATTTTCGAAGAATAGTGCCCCCGCCGATCTGACCGGCAAGAAGGAAGTGCAGAAGGGGCTCGACGAGAGCTTCAAGGCGTTCCCCGATGTGAAGCTGGAGATCAAGAGCGCGTGGTCCGCGGGAGACTATGTGGTCTCTACCGGCACCTGGAGCGGCACGAACACCGGCGACATGCCGGCGATGAAGTTGAAGAAGACGGGCAAGCCGGTCTCCGTGCATTTCATCGAGGTCGACAAGTTCGTGGGTGGCAAGACCAAGAACATCTGGCTCTTCACCAATGGCGCTGCAGCCGCTGCGCAGCTTGGCTTGCTCCCGCCGATGAAGACTGCGCCCGAGCCGAAGGGTAAAGAAGCCAAGCCGGCTGCTGCGGCACCCGCGGCCGCCCCCAAGTCGGAGCCTGCGTCCAAGCCCGCGACGGCTCCTGCTGCCAAGCCCGCGACGGCGCCTGCCACGGGAGCTACCCCGGCTCCGGCGAAACCCGCACCTGCTCCGGCTGCGCCGAAGGCTGCGCCCGCACCCGCGAAGTAAGGCGCCTCTGACAGCGTTCGTCTCGTCGGCGACCTGTGCGCCGACGAGACGGCTCGCTCATTCCGCAGGTTGGACGAGCGCTTCGCCCTGCGCGAGGCGTTGTCGCGAGCGCCTCGCCGCGGGCAACCAGAGTCCGCGGCTGAGCCGCCACCAAAAGAGCAGTGCGCCGACGCTGATGTCCACCGTCAACGCAAGCCAGCCGCCAACCGCGCCGAAGCCATGGTGAATGCCCCAAAACCAGGTGAGGCCGGGCACGAACGACCAACCCGAGCCGATCGCGAGTAGCGCGGGGACACGCACGTCGCCGGTTCCGCGGAGCACAGCGCGAGCCACAATGTTTGCGGCGTCGAAGAGCTGAAAGCCGGCAGCCACGTATAGCAGGTGAACACCGACGGCTTGCACTCTTGGGTCGTCAGTGAAGAGCCGCATCAGTGGCTGGGCGCCAAACACGAAGATCAAGGCGCAACCACCCGCATACAAGGCGGCGAGCCAGAGCGCATTCTTCGCGACCTCGAACACCTTCTTGTCTTCGTCGGCACCCACGGCTTGCCCCGCGAGCACCGACGCGGCTTCGCCGATCGCGACGGCAGGCATGAACGCAAAGTGCAGGACCTGGATGGCCACTTGGTGAGCTGCGAGATCCGCCTCACCCATCCGCGCGATTAACAGCACCAGTGCCGAGAACGCAGCCACGCCCAGCAGGAACTCAGTGCCTGTAGGCAGCCCGATGCGAAAAACGTCGCGCAAGTGCTCGACTTCCGTACGCGCAAAGCCAAAACCGAACTTTCGCTGCGTCTGGTACAGCCAACCAAGCTCCAGCAATTGCACGAAGATCGTCGCGTACGCCGCCCCGGCGATGCCCCAACCCAAGCTGAAGATCAGCACGTAGTTGAGCGGAATGTGCACGGCATTGCTGACCAAGGCGGCGTACATCGGCGAACGCGAGTCCCCGAAGCCGTAGCGGGCTTCGCGAATCGCGCCGCTCACGAGCACGATGGGCGCGCCCAGCAAACGAATCGACAAATAGGTTTGCGCGATGGCGCCTGCCTCGGGGCTCGCCGAAAAGCGTGGCAACCAGTGCGCGATCGGAAAGCCGACCACGAGCGCGAGCGCGCTCAACGCGAGCGCCGCGTACACCCCCGCCGCGAGGTAGGGCAACACCTCATCATCGCGCTCGCCCGCACCGACACCTTGCGACACGAGCACCTTGACGGCGCGCAGCAGACCAAAGCCAAAACAGATCACGGTCCACAGCGCGATGCCGCCGAGGCCCACGCCGGCGAGTGCAGCCGGCCCAAGTCGACCCACGAACGCGGTGTCGACCACCGTCATGACCGAGAACGACAGCGTAGAGACCGTAATCGGCCAGGCCAGAGACACGAGTTCGCGGAACAGGCGAGCTTTGGACACAGGAGCTAGGACGGACACGGAAACCTCGAAGAAATGGCGGTAAACGCAAAAAAGCCGCGGGACCTTGCGGCGCCGCGGCTTCTGCCGGCTTGGGTTGGAGCGAATGCTCTAACTACTGCTCGGCTGCCGCGTTGCCGCGCGAACGACGCCCATGCGCGGAAGGGCGCTGGCGGCGATGGCATGCGGATGAGTACTGCGGCAACTCATGGTTCAAGTCTCTTGGTGAACGCTGGGCGCAACGAAGCGAACGCCCCGGGCGATGAACAACCTCGCACGCCCAATCCCGATCGTCAAGTGGCGCGCTGTCCGTAAAGCGCTTCGAGGCTCGGTAGGTAGCGATTGAGCACCAGGTTTCGGCGTACCTTCAACGACGGGGTGAGCAAGCCATTTTCGACGGTGAAGTCTTCGCGGATCAGCAGGAATGCTTTTGGCTTTTCGTAGCCTTTGAAGTTGTGGGAGCGCGTCTCGAGCTCTTTGCCGATCAGCTCGCGCACCGCAGGATCGTTGGTAAAGTCTTTGATCTCGCGGTGATTTTCGCGCGCCCACCGGGTGAGCGCGGGTTCGTCGATCACGACCAGCGCGACGTTGTGCGGGCGGTTCAAGCCAAACAGCATCGTGTTCAAGATGTAGGGAGAGAGCTTCAGCTCTTCTTCCAGCGGGGACGGCACGACGAACTTGCCGTTCTCTAGCTTGTATTGCTCTTTGATGCGGCCAGTGATGTGCAAGTAGCCGTCGTCGTCGAGGAATCCCATGTCACCCGTGCGCAGACCGCCGTCAGGCATCAGCACTTGGCGCTGCTCTTCTTCCCGATGGTGATAGCCGAGCATCACGTTGTCGCCGTACACGATGATCTCGCCGTTCTTTGCGTCGCCCGTGGCCGCGCGATCGATCTCGATCCGAACGCGAGGCACGGCTTTGCCGACGGTGCCCATGCGCGTGGCGTCCGGGCAATTGGCGCTGACCACGGGGCTAGCTTCGGTCATGCCGTAGCCTTCGTACACCGCGATGCCGAGGGCATCGACGAACTCGGCCACTTCACGGGCGAGCGCGGCACTGCCACTCACGGAGAAACGCAAGCGTCCGCCGAAGCGACCGCGAACCTTGGAGAAGATCAGCTTGTCGGCCGCTGCGAGCGATAGTCCTTCACCGAGCGTGAGCGATTCGCCGCGCTTCTTCTTGGTGGCGGCGCTGATTCCGGCTGCAAACAGCTTTTGAATCAGCCTCGGCCGCTCGCTCATCTGCTTGTTCACGCCGTCGTAGATGCGGTTGAAGATGCGGGGCACGGCGATCAGGATCGTTGGCTTCACCTCTGCTAGGTTGCCGACCAAATTCGGTACCTCGTCATTCAGACCGAGCGAGCAGCCCACGCTGAACAGCATGTGCAGCTCGGCGGTTTGTCCGAACGCGTGCGCCCAAGGCAAGAACGCCAACGAACGATCGGTCGGTCGTAGCGGGAACAGCTCTCCGGCTGCAATCACGTTGCTGGCGATGTTCCAATGACTGAGCACGACGCCTTTCGGCGCGCCCGTTGTGCCCGAGGTATAAATGAAACACGCGGGATGCTCTGGGGCAGGGTGCTCCACTGGATGCGGCTGCGCTTTGCCGGTGGTCAAGAGCCGCCTGTAAGACCGCGCATCACTCTCTGGCAGATCCAAGCCGATCGCCTGCGCCAAGTTCGGCAACCGATCTCGCACGGACGTGATCTTGGCGAGCACGTCGTTGTTGGCACCGAGCACGACTTTGGCCTCGCAGTCCTTCAAGATGAAGGCCCAGTCCTCGAGTGGCTGTGCCTCGTACATCGGAACGAAGGTCGCGCCCAAGCCGAACGTGGCATATGCGGCAGCCGCCCATTCGACTCGGTTGCCGGCGATCAACGCGACTCGATCACCCCGGCCTACGCCGAGCGCCGCGAGCCCACCGCGCAATGCGTCGACCTCCAACTTGAACTGGGCGTAGGTGATCCAATGCCAGGCCCCGTCTTTTTTAGTGCCAAACAGCTCTCGCGGGCCATGCCGCTCGGTGCTCTTTTCCCACAACTCGACCAGGGTCTTGAAATTTGCGTTCATCGTGCCGTGCCTCGGATCAATGCCGTCTTTGGTTTAGCAGTGACGGCCGCTGCGAGGAAACTGAGCCTTTCTACAGCGGCGCAAAAAAGGTCCTGGCGCGGGTGTAGGTGCCCCCCGGCCGTTGCGTGCTAGCCTGCCCGCCCGCCCGGATTCTTCCGCAATCGTCGCCATGCCCGCCTACACCCTCGTCACTTTTGGCTGCCAAATGAACCAGCACGATTCGGAGCGAATCGGCGAGGTGCTGAGAGGCATTGGCTACAACGAGGTCGCCGAGCCGGCCGACGCCGACCTCGTGCTGCTGAATACCTGCAGCATCCGCGAGAAGGCGGAGCAAAAGCTGCGCAGTGAGGTGGGGCGAATCGGCTTACTGAAGCGCACCAAGCCCGGGCTGATGATCGGCGTAGCCGGGTGCATGGCTCAACAAGAGGGCGAGCGTTTGTCTCGGCGCATGCCGCAGATCGATTTCATGCTCGGCCCGGACAACATCGGCGAGCTGCCAAGCATCTTGGCTGAAGTCGAGCTGGGCGCTCCGCCACGGATCCGCACCGTGTTCGATTTGGACGCGCCGCAGTTCTTGAGCGCGCAAGTCGAGCCGGGGCGCACCGGGGCCACCGCGTTCGTGACGATCATGAAGGGTTGCGACGAGCGCTGCACGTATTGCGTGGTGCCGTATACGCGCGGTCCCGAGCGCTACCGCACTGCGCGCGAGATCCTGGGCGAGATTCGGCGCTTGGTCGACGCAGGCGTGCGCGAGGTGACGCTGCTCGGTCAAACCGTGAACAGCTATCGCGATCCTGCAGGCGCCTTGCCGCTCGCGCCCGGGGCAGGGGAGAGCCAATTCAAGCACACGCTCAGATCCGTGGCGCTCGAAGACGAAAGCGAATTCCCCGCGCTTTTGCGGCTGATCTGCGCGGAAGTGCCTGAGCTTGCGCGGCTTCGTTACACGAGCCCGCACCCTCGCCACCTCACATGGTCTTTGATCCTGGCGCATCGGGATTTACCGGCCCTGGCGCGGCACGTGCACATGCCGGTGCAATCAGGCAGCGATCGCGTGCTCAAACGCATGCTGCGCCGCTACACGGTCGATGAGTACGTTGAGCGCGTCGATGCGCTGCGCAGCGCCGTTCCGGGCGTCACGTTCTCGACTGACGTGATCGTGGGCTTCCCCGGGGAAACGCGCGAAGACTTCGCGGCGACCTTGGCGCTCGCCGAGCGCGTCAAGTTCACCGGCTTCTTCGGTTTCACCTATTCGGAGCGACCCAACACACCAGCGCTCAAGCTGGTCGATGACGTGCCCGAAGCGGAGAAGAGCGCTCGCCTCGAGGAGATCTTCGCGCTGACCGATCGTCACCGGCGTGAACACCTCGAGAGCCTGATCGGCACGACGGAGATCGTGTTGGCCGAGCGCCGCGGCAAGAATGGCGACTTCATGGGGCGCAGCGAACGCAATGAGATCGTGCATTTCGCATGCGCGGGCGATGCGGCGGGGCAAATGGTGCCCGTGCGCATCCGCGAGGCGTACAATAACTCGTTGCGCGGTGACATCGAGCCGGGCTTCGTGCTCGCGCCCGGCGTCGAACGTCGAAATCCGAGCGCCGCGCCGTCGGCGCGCCGAGCATTGCCCGTTCTCGCCGGGCCCTGATCCTGCCAAAGGCTGCTGGAGGCTTGCATGGTCGATATTTTTCGCGGGTTCCGAGGCACTTGGCCCAAAGCCGGTGAGGGCGTGTACGTCGCCGACACCGCGCGCGTGATCGGTGATGTCGAGCTGGGTGAAGACGTGAGCGTTTGGTACGGGAGCGTGCTGCGCGGTGACGTTGGATCCATCCGCGTCGGCTCGCGCACGAACATCCAAGATCTGTGCACGCTGCACATGTCGACCGGGGTCTCGAACACCGTGATCGGTGAAGAGGTCACCATCGGTCACAACGTGGTGATCCACGGCGCGCAGATCGGCGATGGCGCATTGATCGGCATCGGCGCCATCCTGCTCGACAATTGCGAAATCGGAGCAGAGTCACTGATCGGTGCGGGGAGCTTGATCAGCGCAGAAACGAGGATCCCGCCGCGCTCGCTGGTCGTCGGCTCGCCCGGCAGGGTCGTGCGCGAGCTCAGAGAGCACGAGTGGAAGCAGGGGCGTGAACTTGCCGCCCGCTATGTGCAGCTGGCCAAAGCGCACCGCCAGAGCTAGCCACCGCCCACGAAGTGCACGATTTCGAGCACGTCACCGGGTTGAAGTTCGGTGCTCGGATGTTCGGCCCGCGGCACGACCTCGCGGTTGCGTTCCACGGCGACCGGGCCGTCCGTCAGCCCGAGGGTTTCGACCAGGCCGCGCACGGTCGTGCCGGGGGGGATCTCGCGGGCGTCGCCGTTGACGGTGATTTGCATGGTAAAGCCGTCGCCACGTTTGCGGCTGGGGCCGGCGTGAGTCAAGCGTTCGGCGGCTCGCTTGGCCGGATCCGCCGCTCGGCGTTACGCTTCATCGCGTGCGAGTCTGGACCGCGTTCATCGCCGGTGGCCTGCTCACGGCCGCCGCGTTCGGAGCCTATCCGCGAGCCCAGGCTTGGCTCGATCGCGATTGGGGAATTTTGGTGGGGGGTCAAATGCCGCCGCTGGGCGGCGATCTCGAAGCTTGGCTCGGTCAGCGCGAACGAGCGATCGAGGCGCGCCGTGTCACCCTAACGACCGACGGTTGGGTCGGCGAAGCGACGTTCGGCGAGCTGGGCGTCACGTTGGACGTGCCGAGCACGGCGAGAGCGGCGCGCTTGGCCGCGCAGCGAAGCACCCTGTTCAGCGAGCTCCGCCAACGCATTGCGCCGACCCCCGAGCTGTACGACGTTCCGTTGCAGTTTCGCTTCGACGCGGCTCGCGCCGGAGAGCGCTTGGCTGCGTTTGCAAACGGTGTGCATCGCGATCCCGTCGACGCGCGACTCGATTTGGCCGCTCACGTGCGGGTTGCCGATGTCCCAGGGCGTGAGCTCGATGTGGCGGCGTCACTCCTGCAAATCGCGAAAGGTGAGCGCGAGGACGGAGCGTTGATTCCAATCGTGACGCGCGCAATTGCGCCGCAAGTCACCAGCGCCGGCATGCTCGATGTCGATGTGTCTCGCGTGCTTTCGAGCTTCGAGACCGATTTCACGCACCACGCCGGGCCGCGCGCGATCAACATCGCGACCGCCGCACGCTATCTGAACGGCAGCGTGATCGGCCCTGGCGAAACCTTCAGCTTCAATCGCACCGTTGGCTCGCGCACGGTGGAGCGCGGGTTCACCGAGGCGCCGCAAATCGTCGCAGATGAACTCGAGCCCGGGGTGGGCGGCGGAGTGTGTCAGGTGGCAAGCACGCTCTACGCGGCGGCGGTCTACGGTGGGCTCGAGACCGTGCAACGGCGCAGCCACAGCCGACCGAGCGGCTACACTCCGCTCGGCCTCGACGCGACGGTGATCGACGGCGAGCTCGATCTGAAGCTGCGCAATCCGTATGACTCGACGCTGATCGTGCACGCCTTTTTGCCCACGCGAACCACGTTGCGCATCGAGCTGCTCGGACGCGGCGCGCCCGGCAAAGTCGAACATTTCTATCAGGTCAAAGAAAAGCACGAGTTCGTGCGGCGCGTGGTGGTCGAGCCCGGATTCGAGCGCAACCAGACCAAGCGGCATCAGAAGGGGATCTGGGGCTATGACGTGGTGAGCACGGTGCGAACCACCTATCCCAATGGGCATCGCAGCTTTCGCTCCTACACGAGCACGTACTACCCGGTGCCGGAGGTGTACTGGGTGGGGGCAGGGACGGACCCGAGTACCCTACCGCCGCTGCCGGAAGGCGCTCAGGGCGTAGAATTCGCGTCCGCGAGCAGCGAGCCGCCCGGTTGAGGTTGGCGCAGTGCGCGCTTTTGCCCTAAAACCCCGCCGTGAACGCGCGTTTGCGGACTCGTCATTGGATCGCCTCCTGCTCGGCGCTGTGCTTGCTCGCAGCGAGCTGCAAGCCCAAAGCGAGTAGCGCACAAGCTGAAGCGAGCGCGTCGGCTTCGGCATCAGCGCTCGCAGCGTCAGCCGCGCCGCCTTCGGTCGATCATGGCGAGCTCGACACGCAGGCACCGAGTGACGCGCCGAAGCTCGCGGCGACCACGATCGCGACCACGGTGTACAAGCTGGCCGACGTTGGCTCGCGCCGGCTCGGGTACATTCGCTTGGGCGGCGTCGTGGATCGCGAACCAGAGCCGACGCGCGGCAAGGGCTGCAAAGGCCAGTGGTACCGCGTTTTCCCGATGGGCTACGTGTGCACGGATGACGCCACGACGGACATGGAAGCGCCGCTCGTGCGCGCCGCGAGCCGGCGTCCGGACATCGACAAGCCCATGCCGTACCGCTACGGCTTCGTGCGCGCGACCGCGCCTCAGTACCTGCGCGTGCCGACGCGCCAGGAGCAACTGAAGAGCGAGTTCAAGTTGGACGAGCACCTCAGTTGGTTCGAACAGAACCGCAAAGAAGTGCAACAGGTGGTATTCGGCGCCAATGACGTCCCGCTCGACGCGCGCGGCTTGGCCTTGCCTGGGCTAAAGCCAAAGCCCGGCTTTCGAGCCTCGACCGAACTCGACGAGATCGAACTGTTCGGCGGAAAATCCGCTACGGAAGCGATCCCGTTTTGGCTCGAAGGCGGGCGCAAGATTCCGAACGTTTCCGGCTACGCAGTGCCCGAGTATGCCTACTTTGCCGATCGCGTCCGACGCAAAACGGGCTTGTCGTTCGTGGACGCATTCGACACCCAAGACGAAGGCGTTCATCGCGCATTCGCCGTGTCGGTCGACATGCGGCTCTTGCCGATCAGCAAGCTCAAGCCGGACTCTGCCTCGCCGTTTCACGGCATGGAGCTCAACGACAAGGTGCCACTCCCGTTCGCCTGGGTGAACAAGAGCGACGTCAACACCTACAAGTTGATCAAGGGCAAGGACGAAGTGCGCGCGTCCGAACCCATCCCCAGGCGCGCGGTCGTGCCGCTCAGCGGCAACTTGCGCATCAAAGCCGGCGCGCGCTTCTATCAAACCGCCCGCGACAAGACCGTCTGGTTACGAGCTGAGGATCTGGGCGTCGTCGAGAAGCCGCCAACCTGGCCGGACTTCGCCGAAAAAGGCGAAAAGTGGATCGACGTCTCGATCACCTCGCAAACGCTGGTGCTGTACGAAGGAAAAAAGCCCGTGTACGCGACGTTGGTTTCGACCGGCCGCGACAAACTCGGCGATCCCAAAGAGACGCTCTCGACGCTCCGCGGCACGTTCAGGCTACAGAGCAAGCACATCGCGGCCGCGATGGACTCCGAGGAGAATTCGAGCGTTTCCGGCGGCTCGCGCGGACACGGAGCCAAGCTGAGCGCCAACGCGGCCGAGACCACCGAACGCCTGAAGAAGGCAGAGGCCTCCGGTAAGTCCCTGAATGACGAAGACAAGCGACGGCTCGCCAACATCAACAAGGGGCGCGATCCCGAGTACGGCATCACCATGCGCCGCGGATCATCGGACTTCGAGCTGCGTGACGTGCCGTGGATTCAATACTTCGCGGCAGGCTTCGCGCTTCACGGCGCGTATTGGCACGACGTGTTCGGCATCGCGCGCAGCCACGGTTGCATCAACCTCGCGCCCATCGACGCGCGTTACGTGTTTCAATGGACGGATCCTCCGGTGCCCAAGGGCTGGCACGGCATCAACGTGGGCGCGGATATGGGCGAGGGCACCGGTGTAGTCGTGCGCGAATGACGCGAAAATCGCAGAAAATTTGCGATTTTTGCGATTACGGCGCGACCATCGGGGCCCGTTCAAACCCATGATGCGCAAAGCGTTGGCAGCAATCCTCGGTGTGCTGCTGGCGCAGTTCACGTTCGGTGAGATTTTGGGGCAGGTCACGGCGGCAGGGATCCGTCGCTTGCATCGCCGTGCGGGCTACGAAGCGGACGGCGTGACTCCCAGTTCGGCCACTGCGGAAGCGATGCAGCGCGTCGCTCCGGTCACGCAAGCGCCCGCGCCAAACCCGCCGCTGATCACCGAGCAAGCACCGCCCGGCACGCCGCTGCCCGTTCCAGCTCCGGCAGAAGTCAGCCCCGCGTGCCCGCGTGAGATGGCGCTCGTCGAAGGCGACTACTGCACTGACGTGGTTCAACCCTGCGCCCGCTGGTTGGACGACGAAAAGCTCCCGTTCGCGCGCTGCAGCGAATTCCAAAACCCTTCGCGCTGCACTGGAACGCGGGTAAAGATGCGGTTCTGTATCGACCGCTACGAATACACGGCGCCGGGCGAAGATCTGCCGATCAACTACCAGAGCTTTCAAAAGTCGAACGCGCTGTGCGTCAAACTCGGCAAACGGCTGTGCACCGAGAGCGAGTGGACGTTCGCGTGCGAGGGTGAAGAGATGCGGCCGTACCCGTACGGCTTCACTCGCGCAGCCAAGTGCAATCAAGACCGCACCGACCTGTACGAGCTGAACCCGCATCGTCAGATCTTGGCCGACCGCCGCGAACGCGCCGACGCACGTCCCGAATGCGTCAGTCCCTTTGGCGTCTACAACCTGGCGGGGAACATGGACGAGTCCGTGCTGCGCGAGGGCAAGGGCAACGTCGACCCGTACCGAAACGCGCTCAAGGGCGGCTGGTGGATGGCCGCCCGGAACCGCTGCCGCCCTGCAACCACGGCGCACGACGACTACTACAAGGACATCCAAGTCGGAACGCGCTGCTGCTCAGCCGCTTCTTCAGACTAAAGTTTCGCGGTTAAGGTGCGTCATAATTGGTCGGAATGATTGAGCCAATCAGCTAAATGCTGGTTTGTTCGGGCAATTCCGGCCGTCTGGCCCACCGAATGAACTTGACCCCACCGCCAAGCCACCGAAAAGTCGGAGTCCCCTCATGAGAAGCCTAGGACTCATTGGAGCGGCGTTCGGGCTTCTGGCCGGCGTCGTGGGTTGCCGCAACGCTGAACCTCCCGCCGCGCTGCGAGCGTTGATTGAAGAGCAAGCTCTGGCGGCGCCCGGCGCGACCCAAGCGATGGTCGCGGTCAATCGCATCCAAGTTCCGGCACCAGTGAAACCAGAGCCCAGCGCGTGCGGCGAGGGCATGGCACTGGTCGAAGGCAATTACTGCCCGAACGTCCGGCTCAACTGTAAGAAGTACCTCGACCCCAAGGGCGCCTACGAGTACTTCCGCTGCGCCGAGTACGGACCGTCGACGTGCCTGTCGAAGGAGCGCAAAGCGATGCGCTTCTGCATGGACAAGCACGAGTTCACCGAAAGCGGCGAAACGCTGCCGGCCAACCACCGCAGCTGGCGTGACGGCGATCGAACCTGTCGCAAGCTCGGCAAGCGCATGTGCATGGAGAGCGAATACAACTTCGCTTGTGAGGGCGAGAACATGCAGCCGTACCCGTACGGTTTCGTGCGCGACGCCACGGCCTGCAACGCCGACCGTGATGACGTGGTGAGCCCTGCTGGCACCCTGCGCGATCTGCGCGCGCCGAGCGGCTCGTACGAACGCTGCAACAGCCCGTTCGGCGTCTCTGATCTGGCCGGCAACCTCGAAGAGTTCGTGACCATCGACCGCACGACGCCCGCGCGGCCAGCGATGAAGGGTTCGTACTGGCAGCCGGGGCGCAACTTCTGTCGCGCCGCGCAGACGGCCCACGACATGTATTACAACGGCACCGAGACCGGTTTCCGTTGTTGCAGCGACGCGCACTGACGCAAAGCGCTGCCGACCACGAGCTGCTGCGTGCCCGGTGAGGTGCGCTTTGGCCCTGCGATCGCCCACCCAAAAACCGGGACCGAAGAGGGGGCGATCACTGGGCCGGATCAGCAGCTGAGTGGGCGGCGCAGCTGCTCGCGCTGCGCTAGCTCGTCGCTCTTCGCCAAGTTCACGTCACTCTGCCTGCTGTGCTCGCCGAGCACAGCAGGCAGAGTGACGTGACTGATCGAGGATGGCCAAGTTTCCGGTGACGATTTCTACGGATACAGCCCGGGCGTCGACAGACCGCTGAGCTCTTCCAAGCCGAGCATCAGGTTTAGATTCTGGAGCGCTTGACCCGCGCCGCCTTTGACCAAGTTGTCGAGTGCGCCGAACACGGTGACGCCGCGTGTGTCGCCCTCGGCTGGGCTCAACGCCACGCCCACCTCCGCGCGGTTCGAGCCGAGCAC
>Ga0164241_10001919_pt1 | contig 23869 bp, 18 predicted proteins | sample OricomyardsoilBY_FD_108780 | JGI IMG/M metagenome (GOLD analysis project Ga0164241, IMG submission 108780) | Backyard soil microbial communities from Emeryville, California, USA - Original compost - Back yard soil (BY) | ecosystem: Environmental > Terrestrial > Soil > Unclassified | place: USA... | reverse complement strand
GCTTGAGGAGGACAAGCAGCTGCAAAGCCAGCTCCCCCTCGGCAACCTTGAGCAATGCCCGTATCGCAGACCGAATCAGCGTCACGGTGTCTTGGGTCGCCACCGCATCGTAGAGCGCGGTCGAATGGAGCACACGTTTGCGGCCGACAAGCCCAGCTTGCTTCGCCACCTCGAGCACTACCTCGAAAATGCGATTCGGACGCGCCGAGGCGCGAAGCCGCGCCCGCATATCGACCAGAACCGTGTGCACCAAGCCAGGGAAGTCGAACTCCAGCCCGCCTGCCCCTACAGACGCCGGACGGGCCCGGACCGCCGGCCCTACCCGCCGTGGCGTCTCTGCCCACCGGCGCGCCAGCGGCGCGCGCACGCCCGGCTGGCCGCGGCTGGCTCCAGTTCTCGTGATAGAAGCACGGTTACGTCGATGAGCGAGCCGCGAACCAACCGATCCGTGAGCAGACGGGGACTCGGGCCCTTCTCGAGCGACAGCTCGCCCCCCTCCGCGGCGGAGCCTTCGAGCTCGGGTCGGGGAAGGCTCCACGGCAAGCGCATTACGCTGTGCGTGACCGGCAGCGTCGCCGCTTACAAAGCGGTGCTGCTCCTACGCGAGCTGATGCGAGAAGGCGCCGACCTGGAGGTCGTGCTGAGCGACGGCGGGGCTCGGTTCGTGGGCGCGGCGACGTTCTCGGGGCTCACCGGCCGAGCTCCGCACACGTCCATGTTCGGTGAAGGCGTCGCCGGCGAGCTGCACGTGAGCCTCGGGCAGCGCAGCGATCTCATCTTGGTCGCGCCCGCCACCGCCGACGCGCTGGCGCGGCTCGCCCAGGGCCGCGCCGACGATCTGCTCTCGGCGACGGTGCTGTGCGCGCGCGGCCCGGTGTTGGTCGCGCCCGCCATGCACCCGAGCATGTGGAGTCACCCCACGACCCAGCGCAACGTGCAGACCCTCGCCGCCGATCAGCGCGTCGGCTTCATCGGTCCCGTCGAGGGCGAGGTCGCTTCCGGCGACGTGGGAGTCGGGCGCTTGGCCGACCCAGAGACGATCGTCTCGTTCGTGATCGCGCAGCTCGGCTCCGGGACTTTGCGCGGGCGGCACCTCGTGATCAGCGCCGGGCCAACCGCGGAAGACATCGATCCGGTTCGCTTCATCAGCAATCGCTCGTCGGGCAAGATGGGCTTCGCCCTGGCGGAGCGCGCCGCCGCCCACGGAGCGAAGGTGACGCTCGTCGCCGGCCCCGTGGCGCTGCCAACGCCGGCGGGGGTGACCCGCGTGGACGTGCGGAGCGCCCTCGCCATGCGCGGAGCGCTCTGGCAGGCGCTGAAGCCCGACTTGAGCGGCGCCGACGCCCTGATCATGACGGCGGCCGTCGCCGACTATCGGCCGGCGGAGACGCACGCCAGCAAGCTCAAGCGGGGCAAGGCGGCCATCGGCTTGGAGCTCGTGCCGAACGAAGATTTGCTCGCGGAGATCGGCGCGGCACGCAAATCGGAGCGGCCGGTGCTGGTCGGTTTTGCGCTCGAAACCGAGACCGACGAGCGCCTGGTCCACGCCGCGCGCGGCAAGCTCGCAAAAAAGCGCGTCGATCTGATCGTCGCCAACCACCCCGACTCCTCGATCGGACGCGAGTCGATGTCGGGCAGCCTCGTCGGCGTGCGCGCCGCCGAACCGTTCGGTCCCATGTCCAAGCGCGACGCCGCCGACCGCATCCTCGCTTTCGTGGTCGCGGAGCTGCACAAGCGCGAGACACCCAAGTGAAATCATGAAGCTTAGCCTGCTCACGCTGACGGTGACCACGGCCGCGATGGCGTTTGCCTTCCGGAGCGACGCCGCCGGCACCCTGACTTTCTGGCTCGGAATTGGCGTGCCCTACTTCCTGCTCGCGCTGCTCGCGCTCCACAAGCTGTGGGACGAGGGCGCGTTGGTCGACGTGCTGGCCCCGCGCTGGGGCGACGTGTCGGTCGGTTTCTTGACGGGGTTCGGGCTGGTTTTGGCGTCTTGGGGCGCGCGCGCCGTGCTCGCCCCCGCCGGCAGCACGCGACTTTCGTGGCTATTTCGGATCTACGCCCAGGTCGGCAACACCGACGCCGTGCAACGCTCGGCCGTGTATACCAGCGCCCTGCTCGGCATCGTGATCTGCGAAGAGCTGGTGTGGCGCTCGATGGTACTGGACGAGCTGACCCGGCGGTTCGGTACGCGCCGCGCCTGGCCACTCGCCGCCCTCGGCTACGGCGTGACGGCCCTGCCGACCCTTTACACGCTTCGCGATCCAGTCGCTGGTTACAATCCGTTGCTGGTGACGGCCGCGCTCGGCTGCGGCATCGTCTGGAGCTTCTTGGCTTCGATCAAGGGACGGCTGGTGCCGGTGATGCTCGCCCACGCCGTGTTCACCTACTTCTCGCTCGTGCAGTTCCGCTGGCCCGGCTAGAGCTCGATCGAGGGCAGCAACGAAGTCGGTCTGCGAGACGAGCACCGGCACCGTCAAGAAATGCGACACACGCGCCGCCACCGTGCGCTGCTTGCCGAGGGCGGCCAGCGCGCGATCGACGGAGCCAGGGCTGTAGGAGCGGGACGACACCATCACGTGCGAGAGCTGAAGGTAGCGGGCGAGAGTGAGCTTGGTCTTGACGGTCGGGTGGCGACGGCGCACCACGCCCACGTACTCGTCGTCGAACAAGGCCTGCTCGTGGTGGTGGGGCGGCAGCTTGTCGTAAAAGCCGAGCATCAAATCGACCTCGCCGCGCGCGAGCTCGGGCGGCGCCTCCTGCAGCGCCCAAGGCCGTAGTTGCAGCCGCACGCCCGGCGCCCGCTCGTGCAAGCGAGCGCAGCAGGGCGGGCAGAAGCACGAGCTCCACGTAGTCGCTGGTGGCGAGCACGAAGCGGCGCGTGCTGCTCGCCGGCTCGAAGCTCGGGCCCGAGAGCGCGCCTTGGAGCGTGCGCAGCCCGCTGCGGATCGGCCCCGCCGGCGCCTTCGCGCGCGCGGTGGGCGTGAGCCCGGTGCGGTGGCGCAGGAACAGCGCGTCGTCGAACAGCGCGCGCAGCTGTGACAACGTGTTGCTCATCGCCGGCTGCGTGACGCCGGCGCGGCGCGGCGCCGATGACGCTCAGCTCGTCGAACAGCGCATCGAACGCGACGAGTTTACCGAAGCCAGCTCCATGAGCGTGCCGCGTGAAATCGATACCGCCGAGCTCGACGCGCGCCTGAACAGCGCTCACCCGCCGATCGTGGCCGAGATATTGGGACCGACGTCCTTCAACCTCGGTCACCTCCCCTCCGCGATCAACCTGCCGCTCGAAGGCTTCGTCGAAGACGCAGCCCGCGCCATCCCGCAGCGAGACGCCGATGTCGTCTATTGCGCGAGCTCGACCTGCCAGAATTCCGACATTGCCGCGCGCGAGCTGCTCAGCCTCGGCTACCGCAACGTGCGCGTTTACCGCGGCGGCAAAGCGGCGTGGAAAGACGCCGGCCTCGCCCTGTCCATGACCTGAGCTTGCGCCGAGCCCCCGCTACGGGCGGCTAGGGCGACCGAGGGACGACACGATAGATTCTGCGATGGGGGCTGCAATTTGGCAGCCCCTCTCGCGATCGAGCAAGCGGCGAGAGCGGGACGTCAGCTCGTGAGCTTGGAGAGGTCTTCTTCGGAGATGTCGAAGTCGCTGAAGACGTTTTGGACGTCGTCGTGATCGTCGAGGGCCTCGACCAAGTTGAGGCAGACTTCGGCGTCACGTTCGGTGACCGTCTTTTTGTTCTTGGGGACGAAGGCGGCCTTGCTGGATTGAATCGGCAGCTTGGCGGCTTCGAGCGCGGCCGTCACCTTCTCGACGTCGTGGGGGGGCGTGTAGACGGCCCAGACGTCGCCTTCGTCGCGGTAGTCTTCCGCGCCCGCCTCGAGCGCGGCTTCCATCAGTTGGTCTTCGGTGACCTGGCTCTTCTCGAGCGTGATGACGCCCAGCCGATCGAAGGCCCACGCGGCCGTACCCGAGCCGCCCATGTTGCCGTTGTGCTTCTCGAAGATTTTGCGTAGCTCGGCGGCAGCCCGGTTGCGGTTGTCGGTCATGCCCTCGACGAGGAACAACGTCCCCGCCGGGCCGGTGCCCTCGTACAGCACCTCGTCGTACGACGCGCCTTCGATTTCGCCGGTGCCGCGCTGAACGGCGCGCTTGATGTTGTCAGCCGGCATCTGCTGCGCTCGGCAGTCTTGCACCGCCTTGCGCAGGCGCGGGTTCGCGTCGATGTCACCACCGCCGATGCGCGCCGCGGTCACGACCTCGCGGATCAACTTCGTGAAGACTTTGCCTCGCGCCGCGTCGGTTGCGCCCTTTTTGCGCTTGATGGTTGCCCACTTGGAATGGCCGCTCATGCGGCGCCGTGCGTACCACGGCGCCCAGAGAAAATCAGCCCCCACCGGAATCTGCGGTGGCGGGCGGGGCAGAAAGCGTACTCTAGCGGCTCTCGAGCCGTTCCTTGCGCAGGTACGCGATCAGCTGCCTGTCGGAGGCGACCATCGTGTACTCCTGCTCGATGAAGGCGCCCAGCTCCGGCCAGTCGTCGAGCGGATCTCCGCCCATGTCGTGGTGATAGGTCGACCACAAGATGAGGGCGGGCGGCCTGCGCGTCAGCTCCGCCATGAAGCGCGCGGTGACGTCCCCTGGCCGTAGCTCGAGCCGCCCGTAGCCGCGGTTGCAGGTGTTGGTGTTGAGCGTGGTGACGGTGCCGATCGTCTTGTAGATCGGGCCCGGCGCGAGCCGATGACAGTGCTCATAGACACTCCACGCTTGCCAGCCCCAGGCCAGCACCGTGTCGTTCGGCAACAGCAGCGGCTCGAGCTTGCGGCAGATACCGGCGACGTGGTGATCGTTGCTCACGAAGTAGTATTGCAGCCAAAACCGCTCGTTCAGCCCGGGTATCACCGCCAGTAGCCCGAGCACGAACGGCAGGCAAGCGGCCAGCTTTTCGTGGCCACGCGCCTCCAAAAAGCCGAACGAGCGCGCCGCGATTCCCCTCGGGCGCAGCGCGAGCACGGCCAGCGCCGGCCAAAGCTGAGCGTTGTCGTGGGTGAAGAACCGCAAGGTCATGCTGATGCCGAGCAGCGACGCCAGCAAGAACAGCCACGGCACGAAGCTCAAGGGCGTGCGGCGAAAGTCGAAGCTTGCCGGCAAGCAACCGAGCAGCGCCACCCCGAGTATGCCGGGCATCTGGTCGGGCAAGCACTGCATACCGATACCGACCGCGCTCACGTAGCCGCCCGCGCCGCGACTTACTTGACCGACGTACTCGTTGCCAAAGCTCTGCACCTGACGCAGGCCGGCGACGAGCACGTCGAGCCGCCCATGGGCCCAGAACGGCGACGTCACCAAGACGGCGGTCAGCAGCGCGCCGCCAAGGCCCCACGCCACCAGCGCCAGCGCGCGCCGGAAATCACGCCGCCAAAGCTCCCGGCCCCACAGCGCAGCGAACAATAGCACCAGCGGCCACGCCGATGGCTTGATCGCCACCGCCAGCAGCGATAGGGCGCCGGCAGAGCTCCAGCACGCCGCGTAGGCCCGGTCGCTCGCCGCCCGGGAGCCGCGCACGGCGCACGCGGCCGCCAACGTGAACGGCAGCGCCATCCAGAACGAGTAGTTGATGTCGGCGTCGTTGGCGATGACCGACGCCGCCGCGTGCACCAGCACCACGCGTCGTCCCCAGCGATCGCCGTAGCAAGCCTTGGCGAGGGCGCCGGTGGCCAGCGACGTGAGCGTGCCCCAGACCACGCCCAGCAGCCACACCCCGCGCAGGCCGAGCAGCCACAGCACGGGCGCGATCAACACGAAGGAGCCAGGGGGCTTCACCTCGGTCGAGTCGAGATACGGCAATTTGCCCATCAACAACAGACGCGCGTTGTAGACGATGCCAGTGACGTCCAAGTTGCGGAAGCCGGGGTCGAGCACGCCGCGGCCGAGCCAGAGCGCGTTGAACAAGAACGCCCCGAGCAGCACCAGGCGCCAACGGGCGGCACGGCGCTGGGGTAGATCCGACTCGACTGTGTCCACGCGCCTCGGGCGTTAGCATGGCGGTGGCGTGCGGTGCCGAAGATTTGCCGGATTTCTCCGTTTTTCCGCGGACCTGGCTGGCTAGGCGGCGGTCAGCTTTCGCACCGGCGGGACCGCGGTCGGGCTGCTATCTGCCGATGAGCGGGGCGAGCGCTCCGCTTGCCCTTCCAGGAAGCCGATCACTCGCTCGCGCAGGTCGTAAAAATGCGGATCGTCGAGCACGAGGTGGCGTTCGCGAGGCCACGGCAAGGTAACCGCCATGATCGCCGAGGTCACGTCGTCGCCGTCCGCCGCCATCGTCTCGATGAAGCGCGAGAGCCGGGCACCGACCTCGACGAACAGCTCGTCGTGGAATACGGCGGGCAGATCTTTACCGAGCAGCTCGCCCGTCGACGGCAAGACGAAGCTGCCGTGAACGCCGGCCACGTCTCGCAACGCGGTCAGCACCCGCCCGATCGACGCCGACGTCATAGGCCGAGCCTCTCTCTGACCTGCGACAGGTCGGCGTCGGCCGCGGCCGACAACGCGAACGTGTTGCCGGTCTTTTCGCGGTAGATCAGGGTGCGGGTGCGGTGCTGAGTGACCTCGACCGAGACGAGCCCCTGCATTCCCAGGCCGTCGCCGATCAGCTCTGCCAGTCGCGCTGCGTAGGAAGCGATTTGCCCGAGCTCACCGCTTTCGCCCTTCGAGCTGACGACGTTGCCGGCTCGATCCACGCGCACCGCCGCTCGCACCTGCGCCAGCATCGGCGCCGGTGATTCCGTGGTTGCGTCCGCCTCGACACGAGACGCCAGCGTCGAGCCGGAGCTGGCCCTCTCCGGAGGGGGGGGCGGGGCGCCAGCGCCGGACGCGCGCTTGCCGCATGCGCCCCTGGGAACGCGACCAAGTTGTGGCGACCGGACTCGTCACGGTGCTGAGCCGTGAGCAGGATCAGGTTTTGCCAACTCGAGCTTATCGAGTCGCGATCGGGCCAACCTGCGTTGCACGGCTCGAACGTGCCGTCGTCCCAGCGCAAAATCTCGAGCGCGGCGGCTTCGCCGATCCCACGACCACTGACGGCGTGGACGATCTGACCGCCACGAAAATACAGATAGCCGACCTCGGAACCGGAGCAGACGCGCATCACTCGTTCGCGGCCGGACAGGCACTCCATCTGCACTAAATCGGCCAGGCTGGCGCCGTGCAAGCTGGCGCGAAAGCCGCTCTCACGCATCGTACGGGGAGACTCTTCGCCACTCTTCGTTGCAGGCATTCGGTGTTCACTCCAACAACCACTCTCAGGGCGCGTAAGGAGCCGTCAATCCGTCAGGCAGATGAACGATGACTTCCCGCTGACGGACTTTCAAGCACGAAGTAGCGCGCCGCCGAGCACGGCGCCGACATCGCGGATCGAACAATTATCGCGGGACATGCCGGCGAAACGCGAGCGAAATGGGCGGAGGCGAAGACTCCGAAAGTCGAGGCGCGTGTGCTGCTCACGCCTCATCGCGAGCCGCGATGTTCGTTCCGTCTACCCTCCAAGAAGTCGCCCAACGAGCGAACGACACCGCCCAGAGCCTCGGTCAGCTCACGATCTCGGCGAACCTGGTTTGGATGATGACGAGCTTCATCTACCCGCTTTACGCCAACTGGGTGTGGGGCGGCGGGTGGTTGTCGGCGCTCGGCCGAAACTACGGCCTGGGCCACGGCCACGTCGACTTCGCGGGCTCGTCGGTGGTGCACATGACAGGCGGCCTGACCGCGCTCGTGACGTGCAAGCTGCTCGGGCCGCGGCTCGGGAAGTACAACGCGGACGGCAGCCCGAACCCGATCCCCGGCCACAACATCCCGATGGCGGTGCTCGGCACTTACGTCTTGTGCTTCGGCTGGTTCGGCTTCAATCCGGGCTCGACGCTGGCCGCGAATGACACGCGCTTCGTGATCGTCGCCGTGAACACCATGCTCGCGTCGGGCGCGGGCGGCCTATCGGCCACCCTCCTCGCCAAGATGAAGTTCGGTAAGCCCGATCCGACGTGGATGTGCAATGGCCTGCTCGCGGGGTGTGTCGCCATCACCGGCCCGTGCGCGTTCGTCAGCTCGTTCAGCTCGATCTTCATCGGCGCGGTGGCAGGCCTGCTCGTGATCGGCGCGGCGCTGTTCGTCGAAACGACGTTGAAGGTGGACGACCCCGTCGGTGCCGTAGCGGTGCACGGCGCCAACGGCGTCTGGGGGATCCTGGCGCTCGGCTACGTCGGCGATCCGGGGATCAGCATGCCCGACGAAGCGCGCGGCGCCGACGGCGGCCGCTTCTACCCCTCGGTGCACGCCACGGGGGGCCCGTAAAAGATCATCATCGGCCCGAGGGACTCCTCGCCCGACGGCTAAGTCACGACACAGACAGACCGAAAAACAACCCAATACATACGCGGCAACCGACGGCCGCCGAGCCCACGCAGCTCGGCGGCCGTCACTAATCTTCGGGGGTGACGTCGACGGCCACGGCGAGGCTGTGCTGTCCGCCTCCGAGCACGATACCGCGCAGCGGGCTCACGTCGCTGAAGTCGCGTCCCCACGCGACGGTGACGTGACGTTCGCCGGGGAAGACGGCGTTGGTAGGATCGAAGTCTATCCAACCGAGCGATGGGAGAAACGCCGATGCCCAGGCATGCGAAGCGTCGGCGCCGACGAGCTTGGGGCGTCCCGCGGGCGCTTCCGTCTCGAGGTAACCGGAGACGTAGCGACCGGCCAAGCCCAGTGACCGCAGACAGCCGACGGCGAGCTGCGCGAAGTCTTGGCAAACCCCGCGTCGTTCACGCAGGACCTGGGCCAGCGGCGTGCTGACGTCGGTCGCGAGGGGCTCGTAGGTGAATTCGCGGAAGATCCGCTCCGAAAGCTCACCTATCGCGTCGACGAACGGACGGCCGGGGGTGAACGTCGGGGCCGCGTATTCGGCCAGCAGCTGGTGGCTGCGTACCAGCGGTGAGTCGAAGCAAAACTCGTGGGCGGCCAGAAACTCGCGATCACGCTCGAGCTGCTCACGCACCTTCTCCCACGACAGGCGCGTGGCGGGCGTGAGCTCGAGCTGAGGCGGCGCGACCTCGACGCGGCTCTCGCTCTTGACCTCCAGCACGTCGTGGGGGGCGAGCACCTCCACTAAATGCGTGGCGTTGCCGAAGTAGTCGCGGCCGCCCTGCAGCTCGGCTTGCTCGGGCACGATCGTGACGCAGCTCTCGAGCACGCGCTGGTGCCTCAGGTTACGGGGCTCGAGATGCAGGGCGTGCGTCGCGTGCAACACCGGGCTCTCGTACTCGTAGCGAGTCGTGTGGGTGACACGGTAGCGCCTCACGTGGCCTCCAAATCTTCGTTCACCCAGTGTGGCGGCGAGACAGCGCGCTCCTTCGACAGGTGCGAGAACCAGGCGGCGCTGATGTCGTCGGAGAGCTGCCAGAACAGCGACAAGGCGTCGTCGAGCAATTGGCGCAGCCCCGCGCCATCACCCGCGCACGCCTGCTCGACGTCGGCGGCGAGCAGCATGCTCTCCAGCATGATCACGCGACGTTCGGCGCGACTGCGCACCACCCCCGCCTGGCCCGGCAGGCGCCGCAGGTGGTCCTTGGCGAGCTCGACCTGGAACGCGACCGACCGGGGATTGGTCGAGTCGGTGAGCAGCAGATCGACGACCGGCGCCGCTTGCAGCGTCGACAGGTAGCGAGCACGGTACGTGAGCAAGCTATCGGCCACTTCGAGCAACGCTTCCATGTGCAGGCGCGTCGAGCCTTGTACCAAGAACGACTGCAGCAGCTGCAGCGTGTACGTGCCACGCTCGATGCGGCGCCCCAAATCGAGGAAGGTCCAGGCGTGGCCGCGGACCATGTTGTCGAGCGTGGTGCCGCTGACGGCGGCGAGGCCGAAGATCAACTGATCGAGCGCCTCGATCGCCATCACGGGGCTGCTCAGCGCCGAGCGCTCGAGGCCGCTGAGGGTCTTGGTCAGGCGACGCAAGACGTGCCACGCGTCGCGCGACAGGCGGCTGCGCACGCTGAGCGTCAAACCGTGGATGCGCCCGAGCATCGAGGGTAGGCCCTCGTAGGCCACGCGATCGGCGAGCAGGCCGTAGAGCAGCGATTCAGCCGAGGCCGTCTCCAGGATCGGGTGCGGAGCGGCCGCGGGGCTGGCGGCGGCGGCGGTGGCGACGGCGCGGGGGACGACGCCGACGCGGCCCAAAGTGTCGATGATCGCCGCCAGGATCAGCGGCGCATCCGGGCCTGCTTCGGAGCCGATCCGCTCGAAGCCCGCGCGCGCGAGACGAGCCGTGGAGTCGACGCGCTCGACGTACCGACCTAGCCAGAAGATGTCGTCGAGCAAGCGACTCGGAAGGTCGAGCCCGCCGCGCTGCAGCTCGACCCGCTGATCGGGCATCGTGGGCAGCGGCGGCTCGGCGCTGCCGGGGGCGGCCGGGATCCACACGTCCTTGCTGTAGGCGTTGCTCTTGATCGCCAGGAACAAGCCGTCCGGCGCCTCATTGATGCGGGCCAGGCCGCCCGGCATCACGTCGTAGTCGGCGCCGTCGCGCACCAAGAACGAGCGGAACGCGACGGTGCCGGTGGACAGGGCACCGTGATCGAGCACCGGCAGACCGGAGAGGTTGGGCCAACGCTCGGCAACGAAGTCTCCGGAGTGCACGCGCAAGCGATCGAACAGCTCGCGCCGCGCATCGGTCGATAGCTGACCGGGCACGAACGGCTCGCCGCGCCGGTCGCCGAAGGCGGGCTTGATCACGAAATCGTCGGGATTGGCCAGCACCTCCCGCAGCGACTCGGCGTCGCCGCACCAAAGCGTGGGCACCGACTCGAGCTGTAGCTCTTCGCCCAGCAGGTGCCGGGCCAGCGCCGGCAAGTACGCTTTGAGGGCGGGCGTCTCGCCGATCACGGCGCCGAGCGGGTTGGCCAGCCCCACGTTGCCGGCTCGCGCCGCCCACGTGAGCCCCGCGACGCCGCCCAGCGAGTCTTCACGCAGCTCGAGCGGATCGGACCAGGCGTCGCCGATGCGGCGGAGCACGACGTCGACCTTGCGCAGGCCGGACAAGGTCTTGAGGTAGACGTGACCGCCGCGGACGCTCAAATCGCGGCCCTCGACCAGCTCGTAGCCGAGGTAGCGGGCCAGGTAGGCGTGCTCGAACGAGCTTTCGTCGCGCGCCCCCGCCGATAGCAGCACCACGCGCGGCTGCCCGCGAGTGCCGGCCGGCGCCAGGCTCTCGACGGTACGGCGCAGCTTCGCGAAGAACCCGGCCATGCGCTCGACCCGATACTCCCGAAACAGCTCGGGTAAGGTGCGCCCGAGCACGAGGCGATTTTCGAGGGCGTAGCCGGCGCCGGTCGGGGCCTGCGTGCGATCGGAAAAGACGCGAAATTTACCGGCCGGATCCCGCCCCACGTCGGCGGCGTACAGATGCAACCAGCGCCCGCCGAGCGGCTGCCAGCCGTGGCAAGCGCGCAAAAATTCCGGGTGTCCGAGGACGAGCTCGACCGGCAGCAGTCCGTCGCGCAGCAATTGCTGGCGCCCGTAACAATCGCCCAGGACCGCGTCGAGCAGGCGCGCACGTTGACGCAGGCCCGCCGCGAGCGTCGCCCACTCCGCCCGATCGAGCACCAGCGGCACGGCGTCGAGCTGCCACGGCCGGTTCGTGCCCTCGGGCACGCCCAAGATGTTGAACGTGACCTCTTGCTGCGTGATGCGCTGTCGCACCACGCGTCCCAGCTCCTCGAGGTCCTTCGGCTCCTTGCTCTCTAAAAATCCCGCGAGCGGTTGCTGGTGGGGACGGATCTCCCCCGCCCCGTCACGCAGCTCGTCGAAGCTCCCGACGCGCCGCGATGGAGGAATGCTCGACCGGCGCTCCTGGCTCTGCTCCACGCTGCTTCTTGTAAGCGAAGATACAGGCTCGTGTCGATTCGGGCCCCGGATCACTGGATCCAGCGCAGATCCAGCGTCATCGGAAAGTCGGGGTTAACGCGGGCGGGGGTGGGCGTGAACGAGCCCGGCGAATGGCCGAAGGCGTTGAATCTTGCGATGCGCCGGCCCTCGGCGGCAGCCGCGTTGACGGGCCGGTCGAGGTTCGCGCGGCCTCCGGCGTGGACGACATGGTACGTAGCGCCGGCGATCGAGCGCTGATTCCAGCGATCGTAGAGATCGAAGCGCAGCGGCCCGTGCACGCCGATCGTCGGGTGCAAGCACGACGGTGGCTGCCAGGCGCGGTAGCGAACGCCGCACACGTATTGCCCGCGCGTGCCCGTCGGCACCAGCGGCATCTCGACGCCGTTGACCGCGATCGAATGTCGCTCCGGTGCGATGCCGAACGCGCGCACCTGCACGCGCTCGAGCGAGGAGTCGACGTAGCGAGCCTGGCCGCCGGCGGTGTTCTCTTCGCCGAGCACGTTCCACGGCTCGAGCGCGCCCCGTAGCTCGAGCGTGGTCGCGTCTTTGACGACAGTGCCGAGCAGCGGGAAGCGAAACTCGAAATGCGGCTTGAACCACCCAGAATCCAGCACGATTCCCCGACGCTGCAGCTCGCCGAGCACGTCTTGAAAATCCAGATCGACGAAGTACGGCAAGAGGAAGCGGTCGTGAACCTGGGTGCCCCACTTCACCAATGGCTGCTGGTAGGGCTGCTCCCAGAAGCTGGCGAGCAGTCCGCGAATCAATAACTGTGTCGCCGACGACATGCGCGCGTGGGGCGGCATCTCGAACGAGCGCAGCTCCACCAGCCCTAGCCGCCCTGTCGGTCCATCGGGCGAGTACAGCTTGTCGATGCAGATCTCGGTGCGGTGCGTGTTACCGGTCACGTCGACGAGCAGGTTGCGAAAGATGCGATCCACGAGCCAGGGCGAGCAGGTGGCGCCGCGCGCCGGCAACCGCGAGATCGCGAGCGACAGCTCGTGCACCGAGTCGTCACGGCCTTCGTCGGTGCGCGGCGCCTGCGACGTCGGCCCGATGAAACGACCGGAAAATAGGTACGAAAGCGATGGGTGGTTGTGCCAAAACGAGACGAGGCTGGCGAGCAGATCCGGGCGCCGCAGGAACGGGCTGTCGGCGGCGGTGGCGCCGCCCATCACGAAATGGTTGCCGCCACCCGAGCCGATGTGCGCGCCATCGAGCTCGAATTTCTCGGCCACGAGGTGCTCGGCGCGCGCCTCCTCGTAGAGGAGCTCGGTCTGCGCCACCAGCTCGTTGAAGGAGCGGACGGGCGGCACGTTGACCTCGATCACGCCAGGATCGGGCGTGACCTTGAAGTTACCGAGTCGAGGATCATCGGGGGGCGGATAACCTTCGAGCGTGACCTGCAGCCCCAGCTCTTTCGAGACCTCTTCGATGGCCGCCACCAGCTCGAGGTAGGCCTCGAGCGTCGGGATCGGCGGCATGAACAGGTTGAGCACGCCGCCGCGCGGCTCGGCCACGAGCGCAGTTCGGACGATCCCATTGGCAGACTCGAACGCGGTCGGCGCCGAGCGGCGCACGCCCAGGGCATCGACCCCGGGTGGTGCCGCCGACGCAAGAGCGGCGTCTGACGCGTTACCGGCGCCAGCGCCGCCGATGCGGGCGCGATCGAACCGGCGCGGCTCGTTGGCGCCGCTGAACGTGGGAGGCGCTCCCTGCGCGCCGCGCGCGCCGACCGGGAACGTGAACTGTCGCGGCAGCGGCGGCCGCTCTTGGAATGGATCGAGCGCAGGCTGGACCTCGCGATCGCGCGGCTCGGCCCAGGGCTGCGAGTCGAGCGGCAGCCGAAAGCCTGCCGGAGAATCGCCGGGGATCAGGAAGCACTGCTCGTCGCGCAGGAACCAGCGGCCGCTCACCCAGCGATCCCAGTGCGCCAGCGGCAGCACGTAAGCCACGACCTCGTTCAGCCCTCGACGGAAGATGCGGGTGAGCCGCTCTCGCTCCTGGGCGTCGTCGAGCCGCGAATCGAGTGGATCGACGTTGGTCGGCAGCCGGCGCTCGCGCCACAGGTGGTACCAGACGTCTTCATGAGCCGGCATCGTGCCGGGTTGCTCCAGCGAGAGCAGCTCGGCGAGCCTGGCCACGAAGCGCTGCGCCTCGGCCGGCCCGTGCCCTAGGTTCTGACCCGCTTGCGCGATCAGCGACGGGTCGCTCCACGTCGCCACGCCGTCGTGACGGAAGTAGCAGGAGTGTGCCCAGCGCGGCAGCGGCTCGCCCGGGTACCACTTGCCCTGACCATGGAACAAGAAGCCGCCTGGCTGCCAGGCGTCGTGCAGCCGGCGAAGCAGCCGATCGCCCATTTCTTCTTTGCGGCCACCGAGCGCGGCCGTGTTCCACTCCGGGGCGTCCGGTTCAAGGCTGCTGACGAACGTTGGCTCGCCGCCCATCGTGAGCCGCACGTCGCCCTCGAACAGCCGGCGATCGACGTCGTGGCCGCATTGCACCAGGGCCTGCCACTCTTCTTCGGTGTACGGCTTCGTGACGCGCGGGCGATCGATCACCCGCTGAATGGACATCTCGAAGCCGAACTCGGTCTCGGTCTTTTCGAAGAGGCCGCCCTCGATCGGCGCCGCCGAGGCTGGCTCCGGCGAGCACGCCAGCGGGATGTGCCCCTCGGACGCGAACAAGCCCGACGTCGGATCGAGGCCGATCCAGCCCGCGCCCGGCACGTAGGCCTCGCACCAGGCGTGCAGGTCGGTGAAGTCTTCTTCCGGGCCGCTCGGACCGTCGATCGCCTTCTGATCGGCGACGAGCTGGATCAAGTAGCCCGACACGAAGCGCGCCGCGATGCCCAGCTCGCGCAGCGCGTGCACGAGCAGCCAGCTCGAGTCGCGGCAGGAGCCCTTGCCCTTCTCCAGTGTCTCTTCCGGGGTTTGCACGCCCGGCTCCATCCGGATCACGTAGTCCACCGCCTCGTGCACGGCCCGATTGACGTCGACCAAGAAGTCGACGGTGCCGCGCGAACGCAGGTCGATGCGCTCCATGAAGCGGTCGAAAGACGCGCGCCGCTCGCCCTTCAGCAAGTACGGGCCTAGCTCGCGCGCGAGCCCCGCGGCGTAGCCGAACGGATAGGTCTGAGCGCTGTCTTCGAGGAAGAAGTCGAACGGGTTGATCGCTTCGAGGTCGACCACCAAATCGACGCTGACCGAAAACTCCTTGGTGCGCTCCGGCACGACCACGCGCGCCAGGAAGTTACCGTGGGGATCTTGCTGCCAGTTTACGAAGTGCTCCCGCGGCTCGATGCGCAGCGAATAGCTGAGCACGGGCGTGCGCGCCTGAGGCGCCGGGCGGAGGCGAACGATTTGAGCACCGAGCAACGCCGGCGTGGCGTAGCGGTAGCTCGTCTTGTGAGTGAGCGCGACACGAATAGCCATTTTGCGGACCTGATAGCGCGAGGGCTAGAACTCGAAGAATTGGCTCTGGAGGGCCGTGCTCGCGCTGTTGAGCTGACCTTGAAGCTCGTCGATGTACTGGTGTAGCCCCTGCTCCATGATCTCTTCGATCTTTGCGTAGTCGAGCTCGGAGCGCAGGCGTCCGAGCAAGCGCTCGGACTCGTTTTCGAAGGACCCGAGCGGCGCGCCCGAGATTGCGTGCAGGCTCTCCTGCGCGCTACGCACGCACGCCAGAATGCTGCGCGGGAAATCGCGATCGAGCAGCAGAAACGCGGAGACCGTGGCCGGGGTCGTGACGTGCCAAATCTGCCGGTACATTTGCAGCGCGCTCGCGGAGTTGAGCAGCGTCGTCCACCCCACCTCGTCGGTATTGCCGTTTTGCGACTGTGACGACGGCGACTGTGACGACTGCGACTGCGACTGCGACTGGAGTTGCATCACGCCATGGGAGGGCGCCGGTGAGAGCAGAAAATACTTCACGTCCAAGATGCGTGACGTCTTGTCGGCTCGCTCCAGCATCCGGCCCAGGTTCGCGAAATGGAACGCTTCCCCCCGTGACAGCGTGGCGTTGGTCACGCCTTCGAAGTAGATGCCGGCGCGCTTCACGCGCGCGCAGAAGTCGATCAAGTCTTCGGGCTGCACTCCCGGGCGCGCCGTCTGCAAGACCATCAAGTAAAACTCGTTCAGCTCTTGCCACATCTCGCGCGAGATGATGTCGCGCACGCTGCGCGCGTTTTCCCGGGCCCGCGACACGCTCGACAGGATCGAGCTCGAGTACTCGTCGTCGAAGGTCAGAAACTGCGTCACGCTCTGAGCGGTGGCCTTGCCGTACTTTTTCTCGAAAAACTCCTGGTCGCCGGTGGTCTGCACCAGTGACAGCCAGTCACGCTCCCCGTGGGCGGAGCTCTCGAGCATCAAATTCAAGCTCACGTCGATGAAACGCGCGACGTTCTCCGCCCGCTCCACGTAGCGACTCGCCCAGTAAATGGCGTCGGCGACCCGGCTCAGCATCGGCTCAATCTCCGCCCGCTCACGAGGCCAACACCCAGGTGTCTTTGCTGCCGCCACCCTGGGAAGAGTTGACGACCAGCGAGCCCTTCTTGAGCGCCACGCGCGTGAGCCCGCCCGGGCTGACCTGAATGTCTTTTCCGTACAGCACGTAGGGCCGTAGATCGACGTGCCGCCCCTCGATCTTGTCACCGACGATGGTCGGCACGCGCGACAGCGATAGCGTCGGCTGCGCGATGTAACCACGCGGGTTCTTCTTGATGCGCTCCGCGAAATCGACCCGCTCGGCCGCGGTAGAGTGCGGCCCGACGAGCATGCCGTATCCGCCCGCGCCGTCGGTCGCCTTCACGACCAGCTCTGCGAGGTGTCCGAGCACGTAGCCTCGATCGTCTTGTTGAGTGCACAAGTAGGTGGGGACGTTCGGGATGATCGCGTCTTCATCGAGGTAGTATTTGATGATGCGCTCGACGTAGCGGTAGATTGCCTTGTCGTCGGCGACCCCGGTGCCGGGGGCGTTGGCGAGCGCCACGCGACCCTTCAGATAGACTTCGTACATGCCGGGCACCCCCAGCAACGAATCCGGCCGAAATGCCAGGGGATCGATGAAGTCGTCGCTGACGCGCCGGTAGACGACGTCGATGCGCTGCAGGCCGGCGGTGGTGCGCATCTGCAAGAAACCATCGCGCACGACGAGGTCGAGCGGCTCCACCAGCTCGACGCCCATCTGCTGCGCCAAGAAGGCGTGCTCGTAGTACGCGCTGTTGTAGCGACCAGGGGTGAGCACGACCACGCGCGGATCCGAAACCGCGTCGGGCGCGAGGTGGCGGAGGGTTTCGAGGAGCCGCAGCGGATAGTCGTCGACGGGTCGGACGCGCAGGCTCTCGAAGATCTTGGGGAAGGTGCGCTTGAGCACCTGACGATTTTCGAGCACGTAGCTCACGCCCGAGGGACAACGCAGGTTGTCTTCCAGGACGTAAAATTCACCGTTCTTGTCGCGCACGAGATCGCTGCCCGTGATGTGACACCAGATGCCGCGCGGCGGCTTCACGCCGTCGCATTGTGGTCGATAGTCGGCGCAGGTCTTGACGAGCTCGGCGGGGACGACGCCGTCTTTGATGATTTTTTTGTCGCCGTACACGTCGGCGATGAACAGATTCAGGGCCTCGATGCGCTGCTTGAGCCCGCGCTCCAGCCGCTCCCACTCCTTGGCCGAGATGATGCGCGGGATGATGTCGAACGGGAAGATTCGCTCCCCCTCGCCCTTGAGCGTGAAGGTGATGCCCATGCTGAGCAGCGCGCGCTCCGCCGCCGCTTGCCGCCCGAACAGCTCGCCGTCGGGCAGGCCATTGATGCCGTTGACGAGCCGAGAGCAACCGGGGCGGGGCGAGTCGGGCGCCTCGAAAATCTCGTCGAAAAAAGGGCCGTTTTGAGGATCGTAACCGTGGAACTTCATCCCGGGCTTTCTCGAGCATCCAAGCGCGCTCCCTGGTTCTCCGGAGCTTCGCGAATATTTCAGGTTTGTGTCGTGGTAGCTAGCTTTGGCTGGGTGAGGGTCCGACAAAGTGTTAGCGTTCCGCGGCGTGCCCCGCTGTTGGCGCTCCGTCGTCGCGCTCGCGCTACCCTGCTTCGCGCTCGTGACGCTCAGCCCCGCCCCGTCGGCCCGGGCCGCAGATCTTGCCGAGACCAAGACCGAGAGCGAGACCGCGACCGCGGCCGATAGCGGTCCGCGGCTGCTCGTGCCCACGTTGCATGCCTTGGGGCTGATGACGACGATGCGGCTGGGCGAAGCCTACCTGTGGCCCGAGCCGTTCGCGGAGACGGATCGCGCGAAGCTCGGGCGGCACTACCACGCCGCCTTCTCGCGCGCCCCGCTGTGGGACGGATCGCGCCCGCTCTTCCAAGAAGACGGCGATCGCTGGCAGATCAACGTGCTCGGTCACGGCCTGTTCGGCAGCGAGCTGTACCTGCGCGCGCGCGCGTGCCGGCTTGTGCCGTGGCAGGCGCTGCTGTTCAGCGGACTGGCCAGCACGACGTGGGAGTATGGCTTCGAGGCGAGTGGCGTCCGGCCGAGCGCTCTCGACCTCACCTTCACCCCCCTCGCCGGGCTCGTGCTCGGAGAGGCGCGCTACCAGACGTGGCGCGCGGTGCGCCGTTTGGACGGCGGAGCTGTGCGCTCCACGCTTTCGGTGGTGATCGACCCGCTCGGCGAGCTGGAGCGGGCGTTCGGCGCGCCTTGCTGATCTCGTTATCGAAGTGCACTGAACACTTGCCAATTGTTGGACCTCTGTTCAGTGCTTTGGTACTGAACACGCATGCAGACCCAAGCCTCTCGCGCCTTGCTGATCTCGGTATTTCGTGCCGCTCGCGGCGGCCGGCGGCCCAACCTGACCGCCTTCTGCAAACGGGCCGCGGTCAGCGTCGCGGAGCTCCAGCGCGCGTTCGACGAGCTCGAGCAGCAGGGACTGCTCAGCTTCACGCCCGACGGCGAGCGCCTCACTCTGCAGGGTTTGGCGGTGGCGGCGGCCCTGTCGCGCGCCGCCGGTCGCCGCCACCGCCCGCTCGCGGCGTGTCGACCGCTGGCGGCCTGATTGTTTCAGCGGACTGAAGGGTCCGCGCTGGCGGGCGTCCCAAAAATCTATCGAGCGTCGATAGTTTTCATCGCGGCGATACGGCAGAGAAACACGCGCCGCGCGACAACCGAGCGCTCCGCATGCCTCGCCCCGCGCCGCACCTCGCTGCGGTCAGCTCCCAGACCGTAAAAACGCATTGCCCGTACTGCGCGTTTCAATGCGGCATGGAAGTGACGGCATCGCGCGACGCGACCACCTCGCTGCGTATCACCGCGAACCCGGACTTTCCGGTGAACCGCGGACAAATGTGCATCAAGGGCTTCACCGCGGCAGAGCTGCTCGATCACCCGCACCGAATCCTGCAGCCGCGGCTGCGGCAGCCCAACGGCCGTCTTGCCCCGGTGTCGTGGGAGCGCGCCCTCGACTTCGTGGCGGAGCGATTGCGAGCGATCCAGCGGACGTACGGCCCCGCGAGCGTGGGAGTGTTCGGTAGCGGCGCGCTCACCAACGAAAAGGCGTATTTGCTCGGCAAATTCGCGCGCGTCGCGCTCCAAACGCCGAACATCGACTACAACGGCCGCTACTGCATGTCGTCGGCGGCGGCCGGCCAGAACCGGGCGTTCGGCATCGATCGCGGCTTGCCCTTTCCGGTCTCGGACATCGCCGAGACCCAGACCCTGATGTTGTGGGGCTCGAACTGCGCCGAGACGATGCCTCCGATCATGCAGTGGGTGTACGCGCAGAAGGACGCCGGCGGTCAGCTGATCGTCGTCGACCCGCGCCTCACCGACACCGCCCGCAGCGCCACGCTCCACCTACAGCCCACTCCCGGCACCGATCTGCTGCTTGCCAACGGCTTGCTCGCGCTCGCGGTCGAGCGCGGATTGATCGATCGCGACTACATCTCGGACCGCACGGACGGCTTCGACGAGCTGCGGCGTCATCTTGTCGGCATCGACACGACCTTCGTCGAGCGCGTGACGGGCGTGGCGCTGGACAAGCAGCGGCGCGCCGTCGAGCTGCTGGCTCGCGCCGAGCGCAGCATGCTGCTGTCCGGTCGGGGCCCCGAACAACAGTCGAACGGCACCGCGACGGTGCTTGCGTTCACGAATTTGATGCTGGCGCTCGGCAAAGTCGGTAAGCCCGCCAGCGGCTACGGCTGCTTGACCGGTCAGGGCAACGGCCAGGGCGGCCGCGAGCACGGCCAAAAAGCCGACCAGTTGCCGGGCTACCGCCTGATCGAGGATCCGGAGCACCGCGCCGCGGTGGCGCGGGTTTGGGGTGTATCGCCCGACTCTCTGCCCGGCAAGGGCAAGAGCGCCTACGAGCTGCTCGACGCGATGGGACCGGCAGGCGGCGTGCGCGCGATGCTGGTGTTCGGCTCGAACGTCGTCGTGGCGTCGCCCAACGCCGGCCACATCGAGGCCAAGCTCAAGCAGCTCGATCTGCTCGTGGTCTGCGACGCCTTCGAGAACGAGACGGCGCAAGACGCGCACGTGATCCTACCCATCGCGCAGTTTGCCGAAGAAGAAGGCACCCTCACCAACCTGGAGGGCCGCGTGATCTTGCGCGAGCAGGTGCGCGAGCCGCCGGAGGGCGTGAAGACGGACCTCGAGATCTTGGCCGAGCTGGCGCAGCGCCTGGGCTACGCCGAAGGTTTTCGGTTCGACAGCGCCGAGGCCGTGTTCGAAGAGCTGCGGCGGGCCACCGCTGGCGCCAAGGCCGACTACAGCGGCATCAGCTACGCGCGAATCCGTGAAGAAAATGGCGTATTTTGGCCGTGCCCGGCGCCGAGCCACCCGGGGACACCACGCCTGTTCGAGGAGCGCTTTGCGTTCCCCGACGGGCGCGCGCGCTTTCACGTCGTGCCGCACCGGCCCGCCGCCGAGCTACCCGACGCCGACTACCCGTGGTTCTTCACCACCGGTCGCTACAAAGAGCACTACAACTCCGGCGCCCAGACCCGGCGCGTGCGCCAGCTAGAAGACGCCAGGCCCGAGCCGCGCGTTCAGATCCATCCACGGCTGGCCCAAGAGCTCGGCGTCCTCGAAGGCCAGCAGCTGCTGCTCGAGAGCCGACGCGGCCGTGTCGTCATGGCCGCCGTCATCAGCTCCGACATCCGCCCCGACACCCTGTTCGCGCCCTTTCATTGGGGCGGCAAGCTTGCCGCGAACATCCTGACCCTGCCCGCCTTGGATCCTCACAGCCGCATGCCGGAATTCAAAATTTGCGCGGTGCGAGCGTGCTCCGCCCGCCCCGGCAGCACCACGAAAAGGCCGCAATGACGAAGAAGAAGCTGGCCATCATCGGCAACGGCATGGGCACCTGCCGCTTGCTCGACGAGCTTGCCTCGCGCGGAGCGGCGTTCCAGTACGAGATCACCGTCTTCGGCGAGGAGCAAGGCGGCGCCTACAACCGCATCATGCTCGGCAAGGTGCTGGCGGGGGGCTCCCCCGACGACATCGTGACCAAGCCGCTCGAGTGGTACGATCGCCACAACGTGCGACTACTCGATCGCACACGCGTCGTGAAGCTCGACACGCTGCGCAAGCAGATCGAGACGGCGGACGGTCAATTTCGTAGTTACGACGTCGCCGTGCTCGCGACCGGCAGCCAACCGCTCGTGCCCGCGCTCGAGGGCATGAGCGACGAAAACGGCGAGCTCAAGCCGGGCATGTTCGTGTATCGCACGATCGGCGACTGCGTGCGCATGCGCGAGCACGCGCGATCCGGCGACAGCGCGATCGTGGTGGGCGGCGGTCTGCTCGGCCTGGAAGCGGCCAAGGTGCTGGCCGACCGCGGCCTCCACGTCACCGTCGTACAGCTGAAGAAGACCCTGATGAGCGCCCAGCTCGACGAGATCGGGGGGGAGATGTTGGAGCGTCAAATCGAGCGCTCCGGCATCTTCGTGCGCACCGGTAGAACCGTAGAAGCCGTGTACGCGGACGATCGCGTGCAGGGCGTCTATTTGGACGACGGCACGAACCGACCGGCAGACATCGTGGTGCTGGCCTGCGGCGTGCGCCCGCGCATCGATGTTGCCAAGGCCTCGGGCTTGCCGGTAAACCGCGGCATCATCGTCAACGACAGGCTCGCGACCGAGGTCCCGAGCGTCTACGCGTTCGGTGAGTGCGCGGAGCACGCCGGCCGCACCTACGGCATCGTGGCGCCGGTTTGGGAGCAAGCGGCGGTGCTGGCCGACGTGCTGACAGGTCGCAACGCGGCCAGCCTCTACCGCGGCTCCAAGCTCTACACGCGGCTGAAGGTCGCCGGGGTCGAGGTCGCGACGATGGGGGTCAGCCAGCCCGAGCGCCCGGAAGACGAGGTGCTGCAGATCGTGCAAGACCGCAAAGACGCTTACCGCAAGCTGATCGTCCGCGATCGCCGGCTCGTCGGCGCCATCCTCGTCGGCGATACAGCGGCCGCCGGCACGCTGGTCCAGCTCTTCGATCGCGGCGACTTGGTTCCGGAAGACCCGCTCGAGCTGTTGTGCCCGCCCGCCGGCGCCGCGGACCCGGCGACGCGCATCGTCTGCAATTGCCACAAGCTCACCGAAGGCACAATTCGCGAAGCGATCGCCGAGGGCGCCGACAGCGTCGAAGCCCTCGGTGCTTGCACCAAGGCGGGCACCGGCTGCGGCTCGTGCAAGGCGGAGCTCGGCCAGATCTTGGCGCGCGTCTCCAAGAATCCCTTGCCGATGGTGGCCGCCAGTTGAAGGCGCGTCGCGTCCCGCTCAGCGACCTGCGCGCGCTGGCCGCCTTCCGCTACGAGCTGCGGCGCTTCCTCGCCTTCAGCGAGCAAGCGGCGCGGGCGCACGGCGTGGAGCCCCAGCAACACCAGCTGCTGCTCGCGATCGGCGGGCTCCCGGCCGGCCAGCGTCCCAATATCCGCAGCCTGGCCGAACGTCTGTGCGTGCAGCATCACACCGCCGTGGCCCTCGTCGACAAGCTCGAGGAGCGCGACCTGGTGCGTCGACAGCGCAGCCTCGAAGACAAGCGTGAGGTCCATGTCCGGCTGACCGGCGCCGGCCGCGCCCTGCTCCAGCAGCTATCCCAGCTACACCGCGCTCATTTCCAGAGCGCGGGGCTACAAATGGTCGCCGCCCTCGGCGCGATCCTCGATCGCGCCGGGGGCGGCGACGCCGCGGACGGCGCAGGGCGTGCCCCTGAAAGCACCGTAATTTCCGAAGATTGAGGCTGCCGTACCGGCCGTCATACGTTTCTGGCGCATGACCCTTGCAGCCCCCCCTCACCATGAGGTACACCCCCGGCCCCTTTCGGTCACTACCTCCGCAGCGGTGGTGGAACTGGCAGACACACCAGCTTGAGGTGCTGGCGCCGTAACTGGCTTGGAGGTTCAAGTCCTCTCCGCTGCACTCTTAAAACCGCCTGATCACGAGTCAGGCGGTTTTTCTTTTGGGAGCTTTTTCTGGGACTCCCAGGTTCTCGGGGGCGCGGACAGGCACCGACGCGACCGTCTCCAGGGCAGCCCGGAACGACGGCTTCACGTACCGCGAGGTGGTGTGCTCAGGAGCTTGTGACCGACCACCCGGTGCTGGATGCCGATGACGTTCGTGCCCTGCTCCAGCTCGTGGGTCATCACGGCCGGCCGCAGGTGCGACCCACCAGCACGACGCCGAGGTTCACTGACTTGCCGCGAGCGAGGTCGGGGTAGTACTGGATGATACTGAAAGTTCCCGGGTCATCGCCAGGCATTGTGTGCCCCGCCGCTCCGACTCGGGGTGCCCGCTGCACCTAGGGCTGTCCCTAAATTGGGAGCGCTCGGGCGTGCCCGTGAACGTGCCCGTGCCCGACGGTCCGTGAGGAGTCGTTGGGTCCTTTTGTTTGGTAGGCCGAGGTTTGTGGCGCGGGCCCCCTCCGGGCTCGCGCATGGCCCGCGCG
>Ga0164241_10001918_pt1 | contig 23882 bp, 29 predicted proteins | sample OricomyardsoilBY_FD_108780 | JGI IMG/M metagenome (GOLD analysis project Ga0164241, IMG submission 108780) | Backyard soil microbial communities from Emeryville, California, USA - Original compost - Back yard soil (BY) | ecosystem: Environmental > Terrestrial > Soil > Unclassified | place: USA... | reverse complement strand
TCCGTACATGATCAAGACCTTCAACCAGTCCAAGGAGCTGGTGCTGGAGAAGAACCCGTACTGGAACCCGGCGACCGACCCGTCTCGCACGCAGTACCCCGACGGCTACGACTTCAAGACCCAGCAGCCATCGGAGAAGATCGACCAGATCATGCTGTCGGACTCCGGCCCCAACCAGACGACGCTGACCTACGACAACCTGCTCGCTCCCGACTACCAGACCATGAAGGAGAAGGCGCCCGACCGGCTGGTCCTGGGCGGTCAGCCGTGCACGTTCTACTGGGGCCCGGACAACCGGAAGATCACCGACAAGCGCATCCGTGAGGCGTTGTCATGGGCCTACCCGTACAAGAACGCCATCCTGGCCGGCGGCGACATCCCCGGCGTGACGGCGGTGCCCGCCACCAACCTGATGCCGCCCGGCATCCCCGGCCGCACGGCGTACAACACGACCGGACGCAAGCCCTTCGAGACCGACGCGGCCAAGGCCAAGCAGCTGCTGCAGGACGCAGACGCCGTGGGGTACCAGATCAAGTTCCTGTTCCGCTCCGACGACCCGATCAGCGTCAAGGTCAAGGACGCCATCGTTCGGGCGCTGACCCAGGCCGGGTTCAAGGCCACGCCGGTGCCGTCGACGATCGCCAACTACACCACCGACCGCGCGGACACCACGTCCGACATCAACGTCCGCTCCGCCAGCTGGTGCTCCGACTGGCCGTCCGGCAGCACCTGGCTGCCGACGGTGTATGCCAACACCGACGCCGACAAGACGGGCTCCCTGGGCGCGAACTACTCGGTGTTCTCGAGCGACGCGGTGGCCAAGAAGATCAACGACATCCAGCTGATGCCGCTCGCCCAGCAGCCGAAGGCGTGGAACGACCTGGACCACCAGGTGATGAAGCAGTACTTCCCGCTGTTCCCGACCTACTACGGCGGGGTCGTGATGGCGCGCGGGTCGAGGATCGAGGGCATGAACGACGACAGCGCACTGGGCATGCCGACCTGGAACACCATGTGGGTCGGCCAGTGAGCCACTGAGACCCTTCGCGGGTCCCGGTGGTTTCGAGACGCTCGAGAGCTCGCTCCTCAACCACCGGGATCCGCCCGCCCGCGGCGATGACCTACGTCTCAACAAGTCTGAGCCCTCGTCGGCGCATCCCCACGACAGGGTGACGCCGGCCCCGCCGTGGCCGTAGCAGTGGATGACGTCGCCCACACGCTCGACCCGGACCTCCGGTCGCGCCGGCCTGAGCCCGACCTTGTGCCGGAGGATGCGTGCCTTCGCGACGTCCGGGACCAGGGCCGTCGCCCGCCGCAGGATGTCGTCGGCGACCTCGGGTGACGGCGTCCGGCTCCAGTCGCCGTCGTCGTCCGTCCCGCCGAGGACGACGTCGTCGGTGCGCGGGATGACGTATGTCCGGACCTCCCCGGTCGGTCTCTCCCCGGCGAGCCACCACTCGTCGAGGCCGAACTGCTCGACGACCACAACCTGTCCCCGCACTGGACGCGTCGTGGTGTCGCCGGCGAGGGCGCGCGAGCCGAGCCCGGAGCAGTTCACGACCAGCGGCGCCTCGGGGAGCCGGGCGAGCGCCATCCGGGTGATGGTGCCGCCCGCATCGAGGACCTGCTCGGACAGCCACGCGAGGTAGCGCGGCATGTCGATGACCGGAGTGACGAAGGACCAGCCGTCGACGTACGGCGGTCGCGGCTCGACCCGCTCGAGGGTCGGGACCGCGTCGATCCAGGAGGGATCGGGAGTCCGCCGCGGCAGGAGCTCGGTGCCCCTCCGCATCACGACACCATCCACGCCCTCGGCCACCTGCCGCGCGAACTCGACGTAGGCCGCCGTGCCCCAGGCCGTGACCTTGTCCTGCGGGAGGGCGAGGTGGGGGTACCAGAGGGCCGCGGCCACGCTGGAGGTCGTCTCGAGCGGGAGGTCGCGGGCCAGCACGTCCACGCGGTGGCCGGCTTCGAGCAGGCGCAGTGCACAGGTGAGGCCCACGACCCCGGCGCCGACGACCACGACCCGCTCCGGCATGCGGTCGAGTCTGCCGCACCAGGTAGATTCCTCGCCCGTGAGATTGGTCGTCGCCCGCTGCCAGGTCGACTACGCAGGACGGCTCACGGCCCACCTGCCGATGGCCACCCGGGTGCTGATGATCAAGGCCGACGGGTCGGTGCTCGTGCACTCCGACGGCGGGTCCTACAAGCCGCTGAACTGGATGTCGCCCCCGTGCATCCTGCGTGAGGGTCTGTCAGAGGACGGCGCCGTGCTGTGGACCGTCTCGTCCAAGACCGGCTCGAACGGCGTAGCCGACACCCTGCAGATCCTGATCGAGGAGATCCTCAGCGACACCTCCCACGACCTCGGCGTCGACCCAGGGTTGCAGAAGGACGGGGTCGAGAAGCATCTCCAGGAGCTGCTCGCCGAGCACCCGTCGCAGCTCGGGGACGGGCTGAGCCTGGTCCGGCGTGAGTACCCGACCGCCATCGGTCCGGTCGACCTGATGTGCCGCGACGCCGGCGGTTCGGTCGCGGTGGAGATCAAGCGTCGTGGTGAGATCGACGGCGTCGAGCAGCTCACCCGCTATCTCGAGCTCCTCAATCGCGACCCGCTGCTCGCCCCCGTGCGCGGGATCTTCGCCGCCCAGGAGATCAAGCCGCAGGCGCGGGTCCTGGCCACCGACCGCGGGATCGCGTGCGCCGTGGTCGACTACGACGCGCTGCGGGGCCTCGACAACGCCGAGGATCGTCTGTTCTAGACCCCGCCAGACCTTCGAAGCAGCTCTGCGAGCAGATGCGCGTAGCCGAGGGCGTCGTCGATCGCGCGATGGGTGTGCGGAACCTCGCCGAACCACTCCGACGGCAGCGTCGTCGGGTCCACGTCGCCCACGTACCGACCGGTGACGCCGGCGCCGTACGAGCGCAGGCAGAGGGAGTCGTGGAAGAGCGGGCCGGGATGGTACCGGCCGTCGAGCAGCTGGTGGTCGGTGAACAGCCGGAGGTAGTGGTCGATCCACGACCCGTCGAACGCGACCGGGTGGGCGGTGAAGATGCGCGGGCCGGGCAAGGCGATGACGAAGGCGACGAAGTCCTTCATCACCGACGCCGGGTCGCGCGGGTCCGCCGTGGCCGCCGCCAGCGCGGCCGGCTCGTCGTTCTCGAACCAGGCGCGGGTGCCAGGCTCCCACTCTCCCCCTGGCAGCTCGGCCAGCACCGCCTCGAAGCGGCCGAGCTCGGTGCCGTCGCCGGTCACGGCGACGGAGGCGAAGGAGATCATCGAGTGCCGTCCCGGCTGGAAGCCGGTCGCCTCGATATCGGTCACGACGTAGGTGGCGGTCACTGGCGGTCACCCTGCCAGACCGGGTGTGACCAGATCTGGTCGGGCTACGACGCTCCGGGGGTACGACGCTCGGCGGAGGCCGTGACGTGTCCGTTGGTGCTCAGCAGTGGCTCGGAGTGCGTCTCGCGCTGGCCGGCCGCCGGATCCGGTACGGCGTCAGGCCCGGCCGCAGCAGCGTCGGGTGCCAGCGCCTTGCCACCCGCCGCGGCCTCGAAGTACCGGAGCATCTCGACCGGGAACGGCAGCACCAACGTGGAGTTCTTCTCCGCCGCCACCTCGACCATGGTCTGGAGGAGCCGGAGCTGGAGCGCGGCCGGCGTCGCGCTCATCGCCTGCGCGGCCGCGGACAGCTTCTCGGAGGCCTGGAGCTCGCCGTCGGCGGTGATGACCCGCGAGCGCCGCTCACGCTCGGCCTCCGCCTGACGCGACATCGACCGCTTCATCGTCTCGGGAAGCGCGACGTCCTTGATCTCGACCCGGTCGATCTCGATGCCCCAGCCGGCCGCGGGGCTGTCCAGCATGATCTCCAGACCCTGGTTGAGCTGCTCGCGGTTCGAGAGCAGGTCGTCGAGCTCGCTCTTGCCGATCACGGACCGCAGGGACGTCTGGGCGACCTGGAGGATCGCGAACCGGTAGTCCTGCACCACGACGGCGGCCCGCCACGGGTCGATCACCCGGAAGTAGACAACGGCGTCGACCTTGACCGTGACGTTGTCGCGGGTGATCCCGTCCTGGGCCGGCACCGGGAGGGTGACCACCTGGACGTTGACCTTCGTCATCCGGTCCACGAACGGCACGAGCATCGTCAGGCCCGGTGGCCGGACGTGCTCCTGGGCCCGGCCGAGCCGGAACACCACTCCGCGCTCGATCTGGCGAACCACCCGAGCACTCGAGAACCACACCGTCGCAGCGATCGCGACGATGACGACGATGAACAGCGCCACCAGCTCCATGACCACTCCTGGCTTCCAGCGTACGCCGCATGCCTAGCCGGGACGGTCAGGCCGCCACCGGCTCCGCCTCCTCGACGACCGCGTCCGTGTACGCCGGCAGCCGGCCCGGCAGCAGGAAGGCGGCGGCCAGGGCGCCAACCAGGCACAGCAGCCCGACCACGACGCAGGCGGTCGACATCGCCGACATGAACGAGTCGTGGTACGACGTCAGCAGGTGCGGATCACGGCCGGCGACCACCTGTGCGACTCCGACCGATTCCTGCGCCCGAGAGAGCGCCGAGCCGGGCAGGACGGCGAAGGCGCCGGAGGCCAGGTGCGACCCGAACACCGAGGAGAAGATCGACCCGACGACCGCGACACCCAGCGTCCCGCCGAGCTCACGCGTGGCGTCGTTGACCGCGGACCCGACGCCGGCTCGAGCCGGCGGGAGCACGAGCAGGATCGACTCGGTGGCGGGCGTGGAGATCAGCCCCATGCCCAGACCCATCATCACCATCTGCGGCACGATCACGGCGACGTACGGCGTGGCGACCCCGGCGGTCGAGATCCACAGGAACGACGCTCCGAAGAGCACCATGCCGGTCGTCACCACGATCTTGGTCCCGATCCTCGGCGCCAACGCCGCGCCGACGACCGAGGCGACCGCGATCGACAGGGCCACGGGCAGGATCCGCGCGCCGGTGGACAAGGCGCCGTACCCACGGACGAACTGGAAGTACTGCGTCACCAGGAAGATGAAGCCGAAGAGGGCGAAGAAGGTCACCGTGACCGCCCCACTCGCGGCGCTGAAGCGACGGTCGCGGAACAGGGAGATGTCGAGCATCGGGTGCGGCGTGCTCCGCTCACGGATCACGAACATCCCCAGCAGCACCGCGGCCGCCGCGAAGCCACCCAGCGTCGCCGCCGAGGACCAGCCATGGGCTGGGGCCTCGATGATCGTGTAGGTGAGCGTGACCAGCATCGCCACGGACAGGCCGAGTCCCGGCAGGTCGAGCGGCGGCACCGCAGGATCGCGCGACTCGGGCACCCAGCGGTACGCCGCGACCGCGGTGATCAGGGCGAGCGGCACGAGGGCCCAGAAGACGCTGCCCCAGTAGAAGTGCTCGAGCAGCACACCACCGGTGATCGGGCCGGCCGCGACGCCGATGCCGACCACCGCACCCCAGATGCCGAGCGCGGCCGCCCGCTCCCGGCGCTCTCGGAAGGTGTTGCTGATGATCGACAACGTGGTCGGGAAGATCAGCGCCGCGAACGTCCCCATCGCGAAGCGGGCCGCGACCAGGGCGCCTGCGTCGGTCACCAACGCACCGACCACGCTCGCCGCGGCGAAGCCCAGCAGCCCGGTGATCAGGGCAGGGCGTCGCCCGAACCGGTCGGACAGGCTCCCTGCCGCCAGCACCAGCCCCGCGAAGGCGAGGTTGTAGCCGTCGACGACCCACTGCAGCTGACGGGTGTCGGCGGACAGCTCGCGCGACATCGACGGCAGCGCGACGTTCACGATGGTGGTGTCGAGGTTGATGGCGAGGACCGCCGCGCACACGGTGGCCAGGATCCAGCCCTTGTGCGCGGTCCTCGGGTCTGTCTGGCTCATCCGGAGCTCCTGAGGTTGATACGAAGTCGTATGTGGACACTGACAACATAACGACGTTACCTCGCCATGTAACCAGTGTCAACATCCCGTATCCTCGACACCGTGAGCGCGCGCACGCAGCCCTACCACCACGGCAACCTGCGACCGGTGCTGGTCGACACCGCCGTCGAGCTCGCCCGGAGCACGGGTCCGGACGGAGTCGTGCTGCGCGAGGTCGCGCGCCGGGCCGGGGTGTCACACAACGCGGCGTACCGCCACTTCGAGGACCGGGCCGCCCTCCTCGCCGAGGTCGCCGACCGGGCGATGGCCGCCCTCGAGGACGCCATGCGGGCCCGAGCGGATGCGGTGAGAGTCGACGACCCCGTGGAACGTGCCGTCCGCCGGCTGGGCGAGACCGGGCGCGCCTACGTCGAGTTCGCGCTCGCCGAGCCGGGTCTGTTCGCGGTCGCGTTCACCTCGCCCGAGACCGTGACCGCCCATCGCAACCCCGACGCGGTCACCGGGCCCTACTCGTTCCTCAACTCCGTCCTCGACGACCTCGTCGACGTCGGCGCGGTCACACCCGAGCACCGCCAAGGTGCCGATGCAGCCTGCTGGGCGATGGTGCACGGGTTCGCCGAGCTCCACGTCCACGGACCGCTCCGTGGAGTGCCCCCCGAAGCGCGCGAAGAGATGCTCGAAGCAGTGCTCGGCCTGGTCCAGCGCGGGCTGCTCGGCTGACGCCTGAATGACTAGCCGATCGACCGCCAGCCGTCGGCGTCACACTCGAAGACGTAGGTTGCGGCGTGCGGCACGTCGTCCTCATGGGTCGGGGCGTAGGGCGAGCCGGGCGCCAGCAGTCCGAAGAGGGACAAGATGACGCCACCGTGCGTCACCACCAGCAGGGTCTCGCCGCGGAACTGGTCAGCCATCTCGTCGAGCACGGGCAGCACCCGGTCGACGACCTGCTGGCCGGTCTCGCCGCCGGGGAGGCCGGGCTCGAGGTCGCCCTTCAGCCAGGAAGCGAGCACCTGGTGGAAGAGAACCGGCTCGTAGTCGCGGCCGAGGTAGTCGCCCAACGCGAACTCCTCGAGACGTTCACGCACCTGGACCGGCAGGCCGAGGACGGCCGCGGCGATCTCTGCGGTCTGCACCGCGCGTGAGAGCTCGCTGGACACCACGCCCGCCACGCGCTCGGAGCGCAGCCGCTCCCCGAGCACCCTGGCCTCCTCACGGCCGACCGCGGTGAGGCTGCCCCCGGAGACACCCATCTCCGGGCGCTCGTACGCAGGCTCAGCGTGTCGGGCCACGATGATTCGCGCCGGGCAGTGGACGTCGCTCACCTCTCCAACCTACCCACCGACCACAGGCCGGTCGGGAGGTTGGTCCCGCGACCCCGGGAGCCCAGCGTCTCCGGCAGGGACCGCTCCCCCTGCCGGCGGGACACACCCGCAGTCGACGGTGGTCAGGTCCGCGACACACCCGCGCTGATCCCAGGAGGTCACCATGGTCGCGATCGTCACCGTCCTCGCGGCGTTCCCACTCGGCTACTTCGTACGCTCTCGCCTGGCGGCCAACACGGCGTACGCCGTCGCCTATCTGTGGGCGTTCGTCTTCCAGACGATGTACCTGATCCTCGACGTGATCAACGACAGCGCGAAGCAGGCCTTCGAACCCCAGGAGTTCCCGTGGGCCTACGGCGCGGTCACCCTGTCGATCTTCCTGGCCGGCTTCGGGCTCGTCGCACTCGGCCACCACATCCACGACCGACGGGCGGCGCGGCACACCGATCCGGTGAGTGTTCCCGCCTGACCCTGGTGCGGCAGGGTCGGCCGACGGCAGGATGCCGGGCATGCGGATCTTCCACATCGCCACGCTGGCCGACTGGAAGCAGGCCGAGGAGTCGGGTACCTATGCGACGTCGACGTTCGGGCGGACCCTCGAGCAGGAGGGCTTCATCCACGCAGCCCGCCACGACCAGGTGCCGCTCGTCCGCGACCGCTACTACGCCGACGTCGCTGACCCGCTCGTGGTCCTCGAGGTCGAGACCGACCTGCTCGCCGCCGAGGTGCGCGACGAGCAGGTCGGTGACGAGGTCTTCCCGCACGTGTACGGCCCGATCCCGACATCGGCCGTGGTTGCCTGGCGTCCCGCTCGCCTGCCCCCGATCGACCTCGGCACCTCCCGACGTCCGAGCGCAGCGCCGCCCGCGCCGACAGTGGCGTTCCGCGGCCTGGCGCTCGTCCTGGCGGCCGGCGCGCTCGCCGCGTTCGTCTGCGCCGTGATCGCCCAGGTCGGCACCGACGACGGGGATCTCCCGATCGGGGTCTCCTTCGTCGTCTGGTCGCTGACCGCGGTCCTGGCCGTGGCCGCCGCGGCAGCACTCGGCTACGCCGAGTGGGCCCGCCGACAGGCGGCGCCGCGGCCCTGACCGGTACGCCGGGCCGAGCCAGTCGGTGCCCGCGAACGGATCCCAGCCGAGCTCAGCGAGCCGCTCGCGGCCCAGGTCCGTCGCCCGTAACCCGCGATGGTCGTCGGAGCGGCGGACGAACCACGGCTCCGGTCCCTCGATCACGGCGGCCGCGATCGCGGCCGCCAGCGCGCCGGCCAGGTGCTCGCGCCGCTCGGTCCAGTCCAGGCAGGGCCGGGCGAGGCGTCGGCGCGCGGCTCGTGCCGACGCGACGTCGACACCCCAGCCGAGCAGCCCGGCCAGCCCCGTGTCGGACACGGCGTAGCCTCCGGGCTCGGGCGTCAGCCATCCGCGGGCGAGCAACCCGTCGTGCAGCGCGACACCGCACCGGCCGGCCAGGTGGTCGTAGCAGGTGCGTGCCTCGGCCAGCGACCGGGCGCGACCGGACTGCCGCAACGTCGTGACCGGCTTGGCCGGGGCGATGTGCGAGAGCGACTCGAGCGCCGCACCGACGGCCGGGGACGCGAGCCGGTGGTACCGGTGCCGCCCCTGCGAGACCACCTCCACGAGCCCGCCCTCGCGCATCTTGGCCAGATGCTCGCTGGCGGTCGGTGCGCTGACCTCCGCCACCCGGGCCAGCTCGGTCGCGGTCAGCGCGCGCCCGGTCAGCAGGGCGTCCAGCATCGCGGCCCGGCTCGGGTTGCCGAGCAGCGCGCCCACCGCGGCGAGGTCGACGTCGTACATGACCTCGAGCCTAGGACGGCCACGGTTCGGCGCAGACCGAAGCGTAGCGTCCCTAGCGTCCGCTGTGTGACTGGTAGGAGGAACGTGGTCTCGACAAGCTCGACCGACGCAGAACGCTCGACCGACGGCCCACGCTCGACCGATGACGGCAACCCGGGCGTGGCGGTCGAGGAGGCGGTGCGGCAGGCGCTGGCGCTCGTCGACACCTGGATCGGCTGGGACGGCCGGGCACGGCTGAGCGAGGACGGCGACCGGGTCTACACGCCGCACAAGGCGGTACGCCGGATCGCCGACCACCTCGTCGACCACCTGGCCGAGGTCGAGGCGCGGCTCGCCGGCGTCGAGACCCAGCCGGACGGCTGGCACGGCAGCCTGCTGACGTTCGAGTCGGACTGGGCGCGGTTCACCGAGGGCGACCGCGACGAGGCCCACCAGCGTCTCCCGCGCCTGGCCCGCACCTTCGCGCTGCGGCTGGCGGCTGCCGGCCCCCAGGAGTGGGACCGCCCGCGTGGGGACGGCTGGACCCTGCGCGAGATCGCCGACCACCTCACCGGCGTGCTCTGGTACGCCGAGCAGGTCACGCCCCGGGAATGAGCCCGCTCAGGCCCCGGCGACGCGCGGGGCTGACGGGTCATCGTCCTCGACCCGGCCCTCACGCGCGACGTACTCCTCGATGCTCTCGAGCGCATCGGCGTTGCGACGGACGACCGCCAGCAGGTCGGTCATCGAGGCGACCTCCTCGACCTGCTCCTTGATGAACCACTGGAGGAACTGCTCGGAGGCGAAGTCCGCCTCCTCGCGCGCGATCACGAGCAGGTCGTTGATCTGGGCGGTGACCCGCTTCTCCTGCTCCAGCGCGAGCTCGACCGGCGCGACCACGTCGGCGAACGACGACCGCGGCGCCTCGATCGCGGGGATCGCGATCTCGGCGTCGGTGTCGAGGAGGTACTGCACCATCATCAGCGCATGGCTGCGCTCCTCCAGTGCCTGGGCGTAGAAGTGCGCCGCCATCTGCGGCATGGTCATCGCGTCGTAGTGGATGGCGCAGGCGAGGTACTGGTTGTGCGCGGCCAGCTCGTGACCCACCTGATCGTTGAGACGCTCGACGAAACGCGATGTGGGCACGGATGACTCCTCGGGACTCGGGGCTCGGGCCAGGGCTCAGGCGGCCTTGACCAGCTTGCGCTTCCTGACCGTATAGCCCTGCGGCAGCGTGCCCTCCTTGAGCATGCGGATCGGACAGCGCTTGCAGCGCGTGTCGCTCACGCAGCACTTCGTCTTCGGCTTCTTCGCCTTGGACGACTTGGACTTCTTGGGCACGGCGCGCAGCCTAGCGACATCAGGTGAGGCTTACCTAACTCAGCCGTCCACCGGCCGGGCTAGCCGTACGTCACCGAGGTCACGCTGAGCGACTTCGACCTCGACATCACGCCGACCAGGTAGGTCACCCGCCGGCCGGCCAGGTGCTGCTCGGGACTCGAGGACGAGTCCCTGAGGGTCATCGGGGCCGAGACGCCACGGACCGTGTAGAGGACGACGCCCCCCGAGTTCGGCGGGGTCTCGACGGAGTCGATCCGCAGCCCCTTCCACCGGATGTAGCCGCCGGCGGCGTACCGCTTGGCGATGTTGTGGGCGAGGCTCCGGCACGTCTGGCACTCCCGCGTCAGTGCCAGGTACTGAGCCGTCTTGCCGGTGGTCTCCATCCGCGCCGTGGCCGCGGCCCAGCGCTGGATGAAGTGCTTGGCACTCTCCACGCTCGGCGGCTTCACGCTCGGGAGCGCGGTCGGGTCCTCGGACGGCGCGGCACCCGCACTCGAGTCGTCGCCACCGCATCCGGACAGAGTGGCTGCCACAGCGACCGCAGTGGCCGCACCGGCGAGCCGCATCCAACGTCGCATCGAGACCTCCTCCCCGACACCCTCCGAGGGCTGTCGGCGTCTGTACGACGCTCGTCCGGCCGATCGGGTTGACCCGGCCGGGTGACCGGGGGGCGATGGCGTCGTCAGGCCAGGTCGTGCGCCTCGCGGATCGCGTCGACGATGCCGTTGATGATCTGGGTCAGGCCGAAGTCCTTCGGGGTGTAGACCGCGGCCACGCCGGCGTCGATCAACCTGCGGGCGTCGGAGTCGGGGATGATCCCGCCGACGACGACCGGGATGTCGCCGACACCGGCCTCCTCGAGACCGACCAGCACGGCTGGGACGAGCTCCATGTGCGAGCCGCTCAGGATCGAGAGCCCCACGCAGTGCACGTCCTCGGCGACGGCGGCCGCCACGATCTCCTGAGGCGTCAGGCGGATGCCCTGGTAGACCACCTCGAACCCCGCGTCGCGGGCTCGTACGGCGACCTGCTCGGCGCCGTTGGAATGGCCGTCGAGCCCCGGCTTGCCGACCAGCAGCCGCAACCGCCCGCCCTGTCCACCGGTCAGCTCCTCCCCGGTCTCGCGCACGCGACGGCGTACCTCGGCCAGATCCTCGGCGGCCTCTGCGACACCCACGGCTCCGCCGACCCCGGTCGGAGCCCGGAACTCGCCGAACACCTCGCGCAGGGTGGCGGCCCACTCCCCCGTCGTCGCCCCGGCGCGAGCCGCGGCCAGAGTGGCCGGCATCAGGTTGGTGTCGGTCTTGGCGTCGGCGGCCAGCCGGGCCAGCGCCTCGGCCACCTCGGAGTCGTCACGCTGGTCCTTCCAGGCATCCAGGCCCTCGAGGGCCGCCTCCTCGGCCGCGGGATCGGCGGCCTGGATCGCGGTCTCGAGGTCGGCGGTGAGCGGCGACGGCTCGGTGCTCTCGAACCGGTTCACCCCGACCACGACCTCCTCCCCGGACTCGATCCGAGCGCGGCGGGCGGCATGCGACGACACCAGCGCCTGCTTCATGTAGCCGCTCTCGACGGCGGGGACCGCGCCGCCCATCGCCTGCACCCGGTCCATCTCCTCGCGGGCGCCGGAGACCAGCTCGGCCACCTTCGCCTCGACGACGTGGGAGCCGTCGAAGAGGTCGTCGTACTCCAGGAGGTCGGACTCGAAGGCCAGCACCTGCTGGAGCCGGAGCGACCACTGCTGGTCCCACGGGCGGGGAAGGCCGAGCGCCTCGTTCCACGCCGGCAGCTGTACGGCGCGGGCACGGGCGTCCTTGGACAACGTCACGCCGAGCATCTCGAGCACGATCCGCTGCACGTTGTTCTCGGGCTGGGCCTCCGTGAGGCCCAGGCTGTTGACCTGGACGCCGTACCGGAACCGCCGCATCTTCGGGTCCTGGACGCCGTACCGGTCGTGGGTGAGCTCGTCCCAGAGCTGGACGAACGCGCGCATCTTGCACATCTCCTCGACGAAGCGGACGCCCGCGTTGACGAAGAACGAGATCCGGCCGACGACCTTGCCGAAGTCCTCCTCCGACACCTGGCCGGACGCCTGCACCGCATCCAGCACGGCGATCGCCGTGCAGAGCGCGTAGGCGAGCTCCTGCTGCGGCGTCGCGCCGGCCTCCTGCAGGTGGTAGCTGCAGATGTTGATCGGGTTCCAGTTCGGGATCTCGTGGACGGTGTAGGCGATCAGGTCGCTGATCAGGCGCAGCGAGTGCTCGGGTGGGAACACGTACGTCCCGCGGGAGAGGTACTCCTTGATGATGTCGTTCTGTGTCGTGCCGGCGAGGAGGTGGGCAACTGCTTGTCGTTCGTCGATCGAGCCGGTCCCGACCCCCTGCTGCTCCTCGGCGACGACCTGGTACAGCGCCAGCAGCCACATCGCGGTCGCATTGATCGTCATCGAGGTGTTCATCTCGGTCAGCGGGATGCCCTCGAAGAGGCGGCGCATGTCGCCCAGGTGCGTGATCGGGACGCCGACCTTGCCGACCTCGCCCGTGCTGTGTGCGTCATCGGGGTCGTAGCCGGTCTGGGTGGGCAGGTCGAAGGCGACCGACAGCCCGGTCTGGCCCTTCGCCAGGTTGGTCCGGTACAACGCGTTCGAGGCCGCCGCGGTCGAGTGACCGGCGTACGTGCGCATGACCCAGGGACGGTCCTTCTCAGCCATGAACTGAGCGTAGGGCGCCGCGTTGCCGCAGGTCAGCGGCGTGTGAACTAGTTCTCAGGCGGACCGGGTCACACCGGCGCACACAGAGGCGGTCAGGCGCTGGCGGCAGCGCGCTCGACCTCGACGAAGCGGGCGAGCCGTGAGACGTGCAGCATCCGGCGTACGGCGGGGCCGCATCCGCGCAGCAGCATGTGGTTGCCCGAGCGGCCGGCCTCGAGCGAGGCGTAGGCGAGCACCCGCGCCGCGGTGACGTCGAGGGTGGTGACCTCGGTGAGATCGACGACGAGGTCCTGCTCCACACCGTGGAGGTGCTCGTAGATGGCGCTGCGGACTTCCATCGTGCTGCGCACGTCGAAGTCGCCGCTCAACACCAGCGTCTGTCCGTCGTGGACGATGTCCATCGCCTGACCCCCGTTCACCGTGACCCGAGCAGGGTGTGTCCCTCCATCATGCCGCGTATCCCTATGACGCGCGAGCATCCCCGATCGGTTGCCTCGACGCGAATGATTTTCGTGGCTCACCGCGCACTACGCTCGGGGTCGTGGTCAACCTGACGCGTATCTACACCCGAACGGGCGACGCGGGCACGACGCGACTCGGGGACATGAGTGAGACGTCCAAGAACGACCTGCGACTCCACGCCTATGCAGATGTCGACGAGGCGAACGCCCAGCTGGGGATGGCAATTGCTCATGACGTCGAGGAGTCTGTGCGGGAGGTGCTGATACATGTCCAGAACGACCTCTTCGACGTCGGCGCCGACCTGTGCACCCCGGTGGTCGAGAACCCCTCCCATCCGCCGCTGCGGATCACCCAGGAGTACGTCGACCGCCTCGAGGCGTGGTGCGACGAGTTCAACCAGGACCTGCCCAAGCTGCGGTCATTCATCCTCTCCGGGGGGACCCCGGCAGCGGCGCGCCTGCACGTCGCGCGCACCGTGATCCGTCGCGCGGAGCGCTCCGCCTGGGCGGCCCACGACGTGCACGGCGAGACCATGAACCCGCTGGCGATCCGCTACCTCAACCGGCTCTCGGACCTTGTGTTCATCCTCGCCCGGTTCGTGAACCGCGAGAACGGGGACGTGCTCTGGGTGCCGGGAGGCGAGCGGTGAGCGAGAAGGTGTCCGTGGTCTCGACAAGCTCGACCGACGGGAAGGGCTCGACCGACGTCGGGGGCTCGACCGACGGGAAGCAGGACCCCGTGGACGACTTGGTCGTCACCCGGCACACCTTGCGGTCCAAGCGGGGCGAGCTGCGCTACACCGCGCGGTCGGGCCGGATCGTGCTGCGCGAGGAGGAGGTCAAGAAGAACGTCTTTCGAGGCTGGAAGGCCCGCGCCGAGATGTCGGTGACGGCGTACACCCTCGATGACGCCGACGTCACCGAGCGGCCGGTGACCTTCGTCTTCAACGGTGGACCCGGGTCGTCGTCGATCTGGCTGCACATGGGCCTGCTCGGCCCGCGCCGCGTGGACATCGGCGACGTGACGGCGCCGCACCCCCCGCCGTACCGGCTCGTCGACAATGCCGAGACGCTGCTCGCCGGCTCCGACCTGGTCTTCATCGATCCGATGTCGACCGGGCACACACGAGCCGTCGAGGGCGGGAAGGCGAAGACGTACCACGGGTTCGGCAAGGACGTCGAGCAGGTCACCGAGCTGATCCGGCTCTGGTGCACCCGCGAGGACCGCTGGATGTCGCCGAAGTTCATCATCGGTGAGTCCTACGGCACCGTCCGGGCGGTCGCGGTCGCGGAGCGGCTGCAGCAGCAGCACGCGCTCACGCTGAACGGGATCGTGCTGGTGTCCAGCGTCCTGGACTTCGGCACCCAGGACTTCGAGATGCACCGCTGGGACGAGGCGTGCCTGAACTTCCTGCCGACGTACGCCGCCATCGCGCACTACCACGGCAAGGTCAAGGGTCGGCTCACCAAGGTGCGGCAGGAGGCCGAGGCGTTCGCGGCCGGGCCGTATCGCACGGCTCTGGCCGCCGGGCGCCGGCTGCCGGCGAAGGAGCGGGCGTCGATCGTGCGGATGCTCGCCCGGCTCACCGGCCTCTCCGAGGAGTACGTCGAGCGCACGGACCTGCGCATCGAGCACTGGCGCTTCTGCACCGAGCTGCTCCGCGACCGCGGCCTGGCCGTGGGCCGCATCGACGGCCGCTTCACCGGCCCGACGCGGTCGCTGATCGCGGAGAACATGGACGCCGATCCATCGATGGACGTGATGAACGGACCGTTCGCGGCCGCGCTGCACCACTACCTGCGCTCCGAGCTGGGCAACACCCGCGAGATTCCCTACGAGGTCTACGCGAACGCGATCGCGAAGTGGTCGTTCGAGGAGTTCGAGGGCAAGCCGATCTTCGTCGCCGACAAGCTCGAGCGGGTGATGCGCGCGAACCCGCACCTGCGGGTGCGGATCGAGTACGGCTACTACGACCTGGCCACGCCCTACTACGCCGCGGAGGACATGGTGGCCCACCTGCGGCTGCCGGCCGAGGCGGTGGACCGGATCGAGCACGAGTACTTCGAGACCGGCCACATGCCCTATCTCCACGAGGCGAGCCGCAAGCGCGAGCTCGCGTCGATCGCGGCGTTCGTCGAGCGCGCCTGATGGCCAGACGACCTCGCCCGGAGCCGATGGTCGCTCCCCCAGGTGCGCTGTCCGTCTATACCGACGGCGCCTGCTCAGGGAACCCCGGTCCCGGCGGCTGGGCCTGGGCGGTCGACAGCACGACGTACGCCTCGGGCTCCGAGCGGGCCACCACCAACCAGCGGATGGAGGTCCGGGCCGTCCTCGAGGCGGTCACCTCGCTGCCGGCGCCCCTGCTGGTGGTCAGCGACTCGACGTACGTCGTGAACTGCTTCCGAGACCGCTGGTGGGAGAAGTGGCTGCTCAACGGGTGGTTGACGTCGGCGAAGAAGCCCGTCGTCAACCGCGACCTGTGGGAGCCGCTGGTCGCCGCCGTGGCGAACCGGGACGACATCGCGTTCCAGTGGGTCAAGGGCCACTCCGGCCATGAGATGAACGACTTCGTCGACGGCCTCGCCGTCGCCGCGTGCTTGGGCAAGGACCCAGCCTGAGGGCGGGCGTTCAGTTGACGCGGTCAGCGACGTTGGTGAGCAGGGCGCAGGTGGCGAGTGCGAGGAAGAACGCCGCGCCGCCCAGGCCTGGGTCTCGCACCCGAAGATGTGCACTGACCGCCCCGATGAAGTACACGATCAGGCCCACTGCGGCCGCCGCGCCGATCATCGGCACGGCGAGGCCGCTCAGTAGGCCGACAGCGCCACCGGCGAGCAGAACTCCGAGAGGCACCATGTATCGCTGCGGGACATGTACGCGCTCGGCGACGACCCTGACGGACTCGGCGCCGACGAAGTTCAGGACGGCGGCGTAGCCGTTCGCGAGCGCTCCCAGGACCGTGACGGTGATGTAGGCGATGTGCATGCCGAGTAGACACCCCGGCTGGGCCCGGCCTGACGCACGAGGTCGACAGTTCGGCAGCAGGTCATCCTCGGTGATCGGCGGATGGAGGCACGGTGACGTCGAGTAAGGCGAGCCGCGCGGGGTCGAGCAAGGCGTCGATACTCGTGATCTGCCCGTTCGCAACCGTGAAGCCCATCACTGCGAACAAGCGACCACGGGGAGCCACGATCACGCCGGCCGCGCCATTGACCAGAGCCGGTCGGAGGTGCGGATGGAGCCGGGCGTAGGTGGCCGTGTGTCCGGCCACCGCGTTGGCGCCATGGAGCACGATCGACGCATCCGGGCGCACCGTGCCTCCGTCGATCCGGAGCTCGACGTCCGGCGCGAGCACCGCGATCAGCGCCTCGAAGTCGCCGTCGCGTGAGGCCGCGAAGAACGCATCCACGACCTCGCGCTGCCGCGCCAGGTCCTGCTCGGGTTCGGGTGATCCCGATACCCGTCGTCGGGCACGACTGGCCAGCTGCTCGGCGGCGGGCCGCGATCGGTCGAGGATGGCCGCGATCTCCGCGAACGGGACTCCGAACACGTCATGGAGCACGAACGAGACACGCTCCGCCGGGCTGAGCGCGTCGAGCACCACCAGCAAGGCCAGGCCCACCGATTCACCCAGCAGCGCCTCCTGCTCGGGGTCGGCCTCCTCGGACATCGTCACGACGGGGTCGGGCACATGGAAGTCCGTCAGGACCTCGCGTCGGGCCCGACGGGAGCGCAGCCGGTTCAGGCAGACCCTGCCCACCACGGTCGTCAGCCACGCCTGCATGCTCCGGATCGCCTCGGGGTCCTCCTCACGGACCCGTAGCCAGGCCTCCTGGAGCGCGTCCTCGGCCTCGCTCACCGAGCCGAGCATCCGATACGCGACGCCCCGCAGGTGCGACCTGTTCTGCTCGAAACGCTCGATCAGAACCCCATGGTCAGTCACGCGGTCGACCCACCTCCTCGGCCGAGCAGTCGACGGTGCCCACCATCCAAGACACACCTCACGAGCCGAACCTGACAAGGGACACGTCCCGGCCCTCGGACTCGCCAGCGGCCGCTGTCACACGGTCTGGTGCCGGCTCGGCTCCAGCTCGACGGTGTTGATGCCCGGGGCCTCGTCGGCCTGGGTGAACTCGACGAACTCGGTGTCGGCGTCGATGTGCGCGTTGTGGCCGGGCCGGACGTAGTACGCGTCGCCAGCGCAGATGACCTCGGTCTGGCCATCGGTGTACCGCATGGTCACCCTGCCCCGCAGGCAGTAGCCCCAGTGCGGTTCCTGGCAGGCGCCACCGGGGAGGTCGGCGAACCACTCTGCGGTGTCCGGCCGGCGTTCCACCGCTCCAGCGCGATGGTCATGCCGCCTGCCTCGGCGCGGTGCTGCTGGCCGGCGCCTTCGAGGTCGACGGCGAGCTCGGTGTTGTCGCGGGTGAAGGTTCCCATGGTCTGCTCCTCTGTTCCGACCGGCTGATGCCGGTCGATTCCTCGAACCTAGGAGTTGAACCCGGGTGCAAGGTCAAGTCCCGTCACGGCGGCTTGACCTCGCACCCAGGTGCAAGGTCTACCGTGGTCGGGTGCGGATCTCCGAGCTCGCCGAATCGGTCGGCGTACCGACCTCGACGGTGCGGTACTACGAACGTGTGGGTCTGCTGGCCATGCCTGATCGGACCACGTCGGGCTACCGCGACTACGGCGAGGACGCCGCTGCGCGGCTGCTCTTCATCGCTCGCGCGCGGCGGATGGGTCTGAGCTGTGAGCAAGTCACCTCGCTGCTCCCGGGGTGGGACACCACCAACTGCGGCGCCACCCAGGAACGGGTCACCCGACTGATCGAGGAGAGGCAGACGGAGCTCGCCGACCGGATTGCCGAGCTCGAGCAGTTCTCCGCGCAGCTGGACGACCTGCGTGCCCGGCTCGAGGCGGAGGCACCTCCGCGAGCCTGCCGGGCCGACCTGAGCTGCTGCGTCCCGGAGCCGAAGCACGCTCCGGTCGCCCTCGAGCTCACCCCTGGCCACTGAGGCCGGCGCCCATGGCCATCAGGGCTCGATGGACGTTGCCGTGGATGTGATCGGAGCCCAGGCGGTCCACCGTGCCGTCCCGCTCGAGCACGCGGCGTACTGCCGGTCGCACGGCGGCGAGCCGCAGCTCGACGCCTGAATCCTCGGCCATGCGGATGACCTCTGCCACTGCTGCGGCACCCTGGGAGTCGACGAAGTTGACCCCGGCGAAATGCAGCACCACGCCGTTGAGATGAGGGTCGAGCAGCGCGGACCGCACCCGGTCCTGGAACGCATCGGCGGTGGCGAAGAAGACCCCGCCGTCCATCCGGAGCACCAGGACTCCCGGGAGCGTCTCGTCGTCGGGATGCTCCCCCAGGTCGCGGAACACCTGGGTCCCGCGCTCGCGACCGAGCATCGACATCCGCGGATGCGTGACGACGTACACCAGCCAGAGAAGGGACAGCCCGATCCCGATCATGACACCGGCCAGGATGCCGAAGACGAGCGTTCCGAGGATGGCCGCGACGGCCACCCAGAAGTCGAACCTCGACACCAGGCGCAGGCGGCGCATCTCGGTCAGGTTCATCATGCCCATGACGACGGCTTCGATGATGAGGGCGGCGAGTACCGGCTTGGGAAGGGACGAGAAGAGGGGCGCGAGGACGAGCAGGGCGAGGAGGACGGTGATGCCGGAGGTGAAGGACGCGAGCCCGCTCCGCGCACCCGACCGGTCGTTGAGGGAGCTTGCCGAGAGGCTCGTCGAGACCGGCATCCCGCGCACCAGCCCCGCGCCGATGTTCGCCGCAGCCTGGGCGACCGACTCCTGGTCGATGTCGACCCGGTAGCGATGCTTGGCCGCGAACGCGCGAGCGTCTCCGGCGGTCTGGGAGAAGCCGATCATCACCAAGGCGAACGCGGCGAGCGAGACCGTTCCCGCATGGTCCCCCAACAGACCGAGGTCGGGTACCTCGAGCGTGGGAAGGCCGCGTGGGATGTCGCCGACGAGGGCGACGCCGTGGTCCTGCAGGTCGAACGCTGCCGCGGCGACCAGCCCACCCACCAGGAGCACCAGCGAACCCGGTACCTGAGGGGCGACCCACCGGAGGCCGAACACGACGACCAACGCGCACACCCCGACCAGCACCGTGGCCACATGCGCCTGATCGAGCGTGGACAACCACGACCACAGCTCCTGAAGCGAGTTCTCGCCCTCGGTCTCGGTGCCGGTGAGCTTGGGCAGCTCCCCGATCACGACATCGATCGCCGCACCGAAGAGGAACCCGGTGACCACGGCACGCGACAGGAACTGCGAGAGCCACCCCATCCGGAACACGGCCAGGAGGGCGAACAGCAGACCGCTGGCGAGCGTGATGCCGGCCACCAGGGTGGCCACGTCCGGGGTGTCGGAGATTCCGGTGGCGATGACGGCGCCGCCGGCGACGGCTGCGAGTCCCGAGCTCGGACCCATCGAGATCTGCCGGCAGGACCCGAAGACGGCGTACAGGATGGTTCCGGCGGCCGCGGCGTAGAGGCCGTTCTCGAGCGGCACACCCGCGATCCCGGCGTAGCCCAGGTTCTTCGGGATGATCAGCGCTGCCACCACGAAACCGGCGACCAGGTCGTGCCGAAGCCAGCCCCGCTGGTAGGTGCGAAGCTGATCGACGATCGGCAGCCACGCCCGTCGTGGCCGTGTCGCTGGGACGCTCGTCATCGCGGCCGGCCGATGCAGTGACACCGCCATGAGCGGGCTGCAGCGGCACCAGGACGACCACGACTCCATGGCCCCGGCACGTGCCTCATGTCACTGCTGGCCGACACGTCGCACATTGTGCACCTGGCACCGGCCTGCGACCGACCACTCGAGAGTGGAGCCTGCGTCCTGGCGCCACGTGATCCCGGCTGACGGTTCACCCGTGGTGGGTGAACCACCGCCACTCCCGCTCGACGATCATGGGGACGAAAGAGCCATCGGCGCGTTCCGGGCCGGCGTACGACTCGGACGTGAAGTCGACCGAACGAGGAGTCCACTGTGACCACCAAGAGTGACTTTGACGATCAGGACTGGGCGCGAATCGTGCGTGCTCCCCTCGTGGCGGGGATGGCGATCACCCTCGCTGATCCCGGTGGGCCGATCGAGGCCGCGAAGGAGTCGATGGCCAGCATCAAGTCGGCCACGAACCCACCCAGCCGGGAAAGTCTTCTCGCAGACGTCGCCCTGGACCTGCAGGCGATGGTCCAACAGCGCCACAACCCGCTGAAGGGCTTCAAGCCCGAGAGCGGACGGCCCCCAGGCGATCAGGTGATCGAGGAGCTCCAGAGCGTGCACAGCCTGGTCGCCGTCAAAGCCGACCCGGAGGAGGCGGCGGCCTTCGGTCGGTGGATGGTGGCGTCGGCGCAGGCCGCGGCCGACGCGGCCAAGGAAGGCGGGTTCATGGGCTTCGGCGCCGAGCAGGTGAGCCAGCGCGAGAAGGACATGCTCGAGCGCGTCCGGGCGGCCGTGCACGGCTGACCGTTCCGCCACGGCATTCACGCCGCCCCGCGCTGGAGCACGCCAGTGCAAGCAGGTGCTACCGCTTGCCTCGACCGAACATGCGGCCCAGCCGGTCGGTCAGCGACCTCGCCGGCTTGATGTCGACCAGGGTCGACTCGTCGGGCAACGGGAGGTTCGCCGCCTGTTCCGCAGAGAGTGTCGTGCACACGCGGGTGGTGTAGATCGTGCCGATGTGATCCGCGTCGACGAAGCGGATCCCTTCTGCCGTCTGGACAACGATGCCATCGAACACCGACACCTTCTCGTCGACCAGAACGGCGTGGACCGTGGCGAACTCGCGTCCGTCGCTCGTCTGCACCGGCGTGCCCTGAACGAGCGCGGAGTACGCGATGGGGTGGTCCGGCGCGTCAGGCATGCGGCAAGCCTACGGCCGCCCTGGCCGCTCAGCGTCCTGTGCGTCACCCCGAAGTGTGATGCTCGCGGGTGCAGGGGCCCGTCGCCGCGCATGCTCCCGGCGTCCTAGCGTGGACTCATGCTCGGCGGCTTTCACCACGTCACCCTTCGCGTGACCGACCTCGATCGATCACGGGCCTTCTACTCAGCACTCCCCGAGTTCACGTTGGACCAGGACTTCCCCGACCTGGGGAAGCTTCGGTACCGCATCGGGCGGACCCGAACCCGGCTGGTCCTGTGCGCTCCGTTGCCCGGGACTCCAACCGGGGATCGCTTCGACGAGCGTCGGATCGGACTCGACCACATCGCTGTGGGCGTGACGGGTGGGCGTGAGGCTCTTGCCGATCTCGAAGTGGCGCTGCGGCGTACCGGAGCGGTCACCGATGGGATCCATCTGGATCGGGCGGGCCGACAAGCCATGATCACCTTCCGGGACCCCGACAACGTTCAATGGGAGTTCTTCGAGGAAGAGTGATCGCCAGGTCCACGAGGACACACGGCCCCGCGGTCTGCTGGCCGACTTGCCGCGGGCCTAGACCGACGTGGTCGTCGAGGCCAGGAGGCGTCTCGCCCGTCGACCAAGATCGCTCAGGTCGACTCGCCCCTCGTCGGCCGCCGCTGCGAGCCGCGCGGCCAGGTCGAGTGCCTCGTCCAGCTCGGGGCCGACGATCGCGGCATCCTGGCCCATGTCGCGAAGAACGGTGACCTCGGTCCGCGACGCGATCAACGGGTCCGCGACTCCATCGATCCACACTCGAGTGCGGTGGCCATCGCCGCGCTCCTCGCCGGTGATTCGCTCGAGAGCGAAAATCCGGTCCGCCCGTGCGAACTTGCCGAAGCCCAAGGCCACCATGCGGGAGTCCGACGTCACGCGTCCATCTTGGCACCGACCACCGACTTCAGTCGCACCCTCCGAGGACGACCGAACGGCAGGCATGTGGAGTCTCCCCCACGTTGGATCTGTCCAGGTGCCGGCTCAGACCGTGATGGCGACCTTCCCTCGCACCTGTCCGGACTCGAGGTGGCGCATCGCATCGGGGACTTCCTGCAGCGGATACGTCCGGTCGACGCTCGGCATGACCTGGCCCGCCTCGATGAAGGTGGTGAGCCGCCTCTGGTCGGCCGCCCGCTCCTTGCTGGCGAGCATGGTCAGCCGCTGGCTGACCACGGGCGAGAGCAGGGGCGCTCTCAGCGATCGCCCGAAGCCTCCCGTCCACTTGCCACCCTCCTCACCGCCGACGATGACGAGGGTCCCCGAGTGTGTGAGTGCGCGACGGAGCCTGGCCAGGGGAGCATTTCCCCCGGTGTCGACGATCAGGTCGTAGTGGCGAGTCCCGTCGGCGAAGTCATCCCGGGTGTAGTCCAGCACGTAGTCGGCGCCGAGGGACGTGACGAGGTCCATCTTGGCGGTGCTGCACACGCCGGTGACCTCGGCTCCCAAGGCCTTCGCGAGCTGCACCGCATAGCTGCCGACGCCACCAGAGGCGCCGAGGACCAGAACGGTCTGTCCCGGCTCCACCCGGCCCACGTCGGTGAGTGCCTGCAAGGCTGTCCCCGCCGAGATCGGAACGACCGCAGCCTGCTCGAAGGTGAGGTTGTGCGGCTTCCTGGCGAGCTTGTCCTCGCGAGCGGCGGCGTACTCACCGAACGACCCACGACTGATCCCGAACACCTCGTCGCCCGGGCTGAACCCGCTGACGTCCGTCCCGACGGCAACCACGACGCCGGCAACGTCGAATCCGGGTACCCGGTTCTTCGGTCGCCGCAACCCGAAGCCGAAGAGCCTGAGCAAATAGGGCCTGCCCGACATCATGTGCCAGGTGCCGCGGTCGAGTCCGGCAGCGCGCACCCGCACCAGCACCTCGTTGTCCGCGATCTCCGGGCGAGCGACCTCGGTCAAGCGCAGGACCTCGGCTGACCCGTACCGATCCTGAACGATGGCTCGCATGGCGGTCGTGCGGCCCTCAGTGGGCATGAACACTCCTTCACAGACTCGCCCGAGGTCGCTAGTGGGTATTGAAGTACGGGTCGGCTCCCATGGCGTCGAACGCGGCGAGCGACGACGGTGAGGTATCGGCGTATCGAGGGCAGTTCTTGTTGCGGCCCGAGTGGTAGATGTTGACCTCCACCAAGTTGGACCAGCCTTTCGCCATCGTGGCGAGGCTGTTGATCCACTGGGCCTTCCGCCCCACGGTCGCGGGGTCTTCTCCGGTCCCCCATTCGGCGATCACCATGGGCTTGCCGACAGAGGTCGTGAAGGTGTGGGCGCCGGAGAACACGAACGTCGGGGTCACCCAGGGACCCTTGGGGTTGACGCAGCCGTACCAGTTGTATCCATCGAAGCCGACGGCATCGACCCACGCACTGCCTGGGTACCAGGTGGCCATCCGCTTCAACCGGGCGGTCTGCGCCATGTAGATCGGAACGTAGACGAC
>Ga0164241_10001917_pt1 | contig 23894 bp, 24 predicted proteins | sample OricomyardsoilBY_FD_108780 | JGI IMG/M metagenome (GOLD analysis project Ga0164241, IMG submission 108780) | Backyard soil microbial communities from Emeryville, California, USA - Original compost - Back yard soil (BY) | ecosystem: Environmental > Terrestrial > Soil > Unclassified | place: USA... | reverse complement strand
GCGCAAGCAGAAGCAGATTCAGGTCAAGGAAGTGAAGTTTCGTCCCGGTACGGAAGAGGGCGATTACCAGGTCAAGCTGCGTAATCTGATCCGCTTCCTGACCGAGGGTGACAAGGCCAAGGTAACCCTGCGTTACCGCGGCCGAGAGATGGTGCACCAGGAGATCGGGCGCCGCCTTCTCGCTCGGGTTCAGGTCGACCTGGCAGAACATGCCGTGGTCGAGCAGACCCCGCTGATGGAAGGACGGCAGATGGTCATGGTGTTTTCACCAAAAAAGAAGTGATCGTGCAGGCCCTCGGGGAATACCTCCGAGGTCAGGTGCGGTCCGCCCCTAGCGGGTACATGGCATAAGCCATGCGCCTTGCGACCGGTAGCTACAAACAGGAGTACTGATATGCCCAAACTGAAGACCAGTCGGGCCGCGGCCAAGCGTTTTCGCAAGACGGCGAAGGGTTTCAAAGCCTATTCGTCGGGCCGCCGCCATAACCTCGGCCATAAGTCTCGCAAGACCAAGCGCCAGTTGCGCTCAGGCGGATCCAGCCTCGTTCACAAGAGCGATGTTGACCGCGTGACCCAGTTGCTGCCCAACCATTAAGCGAGGAGATCCAACATGGCACGAGTCAAACGTGGCGTCATTGCTGGACGCCGACACAAGAAAGTCCTCGCCAAGGCGAAGGGTTACTACAACGCACGTCGCAAGGTATTCCGTGCGGCCAAGCAGGCGGTCATCAAGGCGGGGCAGTATGCCTACCGCGACCGTCGCGCCAAGAAGCGCGAGTTCCGCGCGCTGTGGATCGCCCGCATCAATGCGGCGGCCCGCGAGCATGGGCTGTCGTACAGCCGGCTGATCAACGGCCTGCTGAAGGCCGGCATCGAAGTCGACCGCAAGATCATGGCCGAACTGGCCGTGCACGATGCGCCGGCTTTTGCAGCCATCTGCGAACAGGCCAAGGCCCAGCTGAAAGCCGCCTGACGCGCTGGTTCCCCGGCGCGTTGCAGGGTGGCAATGGACTCGCTCACCGAGCTGACCAGTCGCGCGCTGGCGGAAGTTTCCGCCAGCGCCGATGTGCCACGCCTGGAAGAAGTGCGCGTGCACTGGCTGGGGAAAAAGGGCGTTCTCACTGAGCAGCTGAAGAGCCTCGGCACCTTGCCTGCTGCGGATCGTCCGGCTGCCGGCGCCCGCATCAACGAGGCCAAGGTCGCGGTGCAGGCAGCGCTGGATGCGCGACGCAGCGTGCTGGATGCGGCCGAGATCGAACGCAAGCTCAGTGCCGGACGCATCGACGTGACGCTCGATGGGCGCGGCGAGCACTCAGGTGGGCTGCATCCGGTAACCCGTGCGCGACTGCGCATCGAACGCCTGTTCCGCGAGGTGGGGTTCGAGGTAGCCGAAGGCCCCGAGGTGGAAGATGACTTCCACAACTTCACTGCGCTGAACATCCCCGCCAACCATCCGGCGCGTGCCATGCACGACACCTTCTACCTGGACCATCAGGTGAATGGCGAGCGGATGCTGTTGCGCACACATACCTCGCCGGTGCAGATCCGCGCGCTGACTGCGGCGCGAGATCATCTACCGCTGGCGGTCATAGCCCCAGGCCGCGTGTACCGCATCGATTCGGATGCCACGCACACGCCCATGTTCCACCAGGTGGAAGGGTTGCTGGTGGATGAGGGCGTGAGCTTCGCGAACCTGAAGGCCATCCTGCATGGCTTCATGGAAACCTTCTTCGAGCGTGACCTGGCCATGCGGCTGCGTCCCTCGTACTTCCCGTTCACCGAGCCTTCGGCGGAAGTCGATATCACCTGCGTGGAGTGCGGTGGCAGCGGTTGCAGGCTGTGCAAGCACACGGGCTGGATCGAGGTGCTGGGCTGCGGCATGGTGCATCCGAACGTGCTGGCCGCCTGCGGCGTGGATGCAGAGCGCTACACCGCCTATGCCTTTGGCATGGGCATCGACCGCCTTGCCATGCTGCGCTATGGCGTGAACGACCTGCGCCTGTTCTTCGACAGCGACCTGCGCTTCCTGCGGCAGTTTCGCGGTGGATGGGCATGAAGATTCCGCTGTCCTGGCTGCGCGATTTCGTCGACATTCCCTGGGATGCGGCGGAATTGTCGCGTCGCCTTACGGCGGCAGGCTTTGAGGTGGAAGGCGTGGAGGCCGCCGCGCCTGCATTCTCCGGGGTTGTGGTTGCGGAGATAGTTTCCATTGCCGCGCACCCGGAAGCGGACAAGTTGCGCATCTGCCAGGTGAATGCCGGCGGCGCTGTGGTGCAGATCGTCTGCGGCGCGGCCAATGCGCGCCAGGGTCTGAAGGCGCCGCTGGCCACCGTGGGCGCCGTGTTGCCGGGCGACATGAAGATCAAGGCTGCGAAGCTGCGCGGCGTGGAATCGGCGGGCATGCTGTGCTCGGCGAAGGAGTTGGGGCTGGCCACGACCTCCAGCAGATTGCTGGAGCTGCCTGCCGATGCGCCCGTGGGCGGCGACATCCGCGACTATCTCGCGCTCGACGATGTCGCGCTGGAACTGAAGATCTACGCCAACCGTGGCGATGCCATGTCCGTGCTGGGCGTGGCGCGTGAAGTGCTGGCATTGACGGGTGGGCCGAGGCGCAGCGTGAAGGCCGGCGTTGCGCCTGTATCCGCAACCGTACCTGCCGCAACCGCACGGGTGGAAGCGCCGCAAGCCGCTCCCCGCCTGCTGACACGTCGCCTCACTGGCCTGAACAATCGCGGCAACACGCCGTTGTGGATGCAGGAGCGCCTGCGACGTGCCGGGCTGCGCAGCATCAACCCGGCAGTGGATGTCACGAATTACGTCCTGATCGATCTCGGCCAGCCCATGCATGCCTACGATGCGCAGCGGCTGAAGGGCGCCCTGTGCGTGCGTCAGGCCCGCACGGGCGAGAAGCTGACCTTGCTGGATGAGCGCAGCATCGAACTGGCCACCGACGAACTGCTGATCACCGACGATTCCGGGCCCATTGGCCTGGCCGGTGTCATGGGCGGGCAGGGAACAGGCATTACGCCCGAGACCACAGATGTGCTACTGGAAGTGGCGTTCTTTTCTCCAGATGCCATCGCCGGCCGCGCGCGGCGCCACGGCCTGCAGACCGATGCCAGCCAGCGCTTCGAGCGCGGCGTGAACCCTGAAGGCCAGGCCGCTGCAATGGAGCTGGCAACGGCGATGCTGCTGCAGCTGTGCGGCGGTGAGGCAGGCGCCGTGCACGAGGTGCTCGATGCGGCCTCGCTGCCGGCCCGCGCATCCATCCATCTGCGACGCGAACGACTGGCGCTGCTTTCCGGCGCCAGCATCGCCGATGAGCGCGTGGTGGCGACGCTGTCGGGCCTTGGCATGCAGGTCACGGCGAAGGGCAATGGCTGGCAGGTGGTGCCGCCGGCATGGCGCTTCGACCTGGCCATCGAGGCCGATCTCATCGAAGAAGTGCTGCGGCTGGTGGGCTTCGATGCGGTGCGGGAGCAGCCGAAGGCGCTGCCGCAGCGGTTCCGCCGGCATCCTGAATCCAGGCCCGATGAGCGCGTGCTGCTCGATGTGCTCACGGCGCGCGGCTACCAGGAATCGATCAACTACGCCTTCGTGGATCCGGTGCAGCAGCAGCGGATGTTCCCGGCACAGCGCGCCATCGCGCTGGCCAACCCCATTGCCTCGGATCTCTCGGTGATGCGTGTGTCGCTGTGGCCGGCCCTGTTGAAGGCCGCCGCCGAGAACCTGAGCCGGCAGCAGGATCGCGTGCGGCTGTTCGAGCGCGGGCGAGTCTTCCTGCTTGAAGGCGGACAATTGAACGAAGTGCCGCGCGTAGCGGGAATCGTCATGGGTGCGCGCCTGCCCGAGCAGTGGGGCAGTGGGCGCGATGCAGCCGATTTCTTCGACCTGAAATCCGATGTCGAAGCCTTGCTGGCGCTGGCCGGCCCTGCCGTGCGGTTCGAATGGCAACCGGCTGGCCCGGAATGTCTGCACCCCGGCCGCTGCGCAACCGTGCTGCGCGACGGGCGCGCCATTGGTTGGCTGGGCGAACTGCATCCCTCGCTGGCCGCGGAGCGCGGCGTAGGAGGGGCCTGCCTGCTGTTCGAACTGGACATAACGCAGGCCACGGAAGCGTCCTTGCCCGAGGTGAAGGCGGTGTCGCGCTTCCCCCACGTGCGCCGCGATCTGTCTATCACCGTGCCGCTGGAGGTGCCTTTAAGCGCCGTCAGAACTCGTGTTAGTGTTGCCGCAGGGAGTCTGCTGCGCGATCTGCGGGTCTTCGATCTGTATCAGGGACCGGGCATAGAATCGACGCGAAAAAGCATCGCTTTGGGTTTGATTTTTCAGGATAATAATAAAACGCTGAAAGACGACGAAGCGGATGCTCTGATGGCTTCCGTGGCGGCCGATCTCAGCGCACACCTGGGTGCGAAGGTACGGGACTAGCCATGGCTCTGACCAAAGCGGAAATCGCCGAAGCGCTGTTCGATCAGCTCGGGTTGAACAAGCGCGAAGCCCGCGAACTCGTCGACCTGTTCTTCGAAGAGGTGCGCGGCGCGCTCTCCGCCGGCAGCCAGGTGAAGCTTTCCGGCTTCGGCAATTTCGACCTGCGCGACAAGAACCAGCGTCCCGGCCGCAACCCCAAGACTGGCGAAGAAATTCCCATCAGTGCCCGGCGTGTTGTAACGTTCCGACCCGGCCAGAAACTAAAGGCTCGTGTAGAGGCCTATGCTGGAACCCCGGAACAATAACGAACTGCCCGCCATCCCGGGCAAGCGCTACTTCACCATCGGTGAAGTAAGCGAGCTGTGCGGCGTGAAGCCGCATGTGCTGCGCTACTGGGAGCAGGAATTCCCGCAGCTGAAGCCGGTGAAGCGGCGCGGCAATCGCCGCTACTACCAGCGCCAGGATGTGATCATCATCCGGCAGATCCGCGGCCTGCTCTACGAAGAAGGCTTCACCATCGGTGGCGCACGGCAGAAGCTCGAGGGCGAGGAAGCGCGCAGCGATGTGGCGCAGAGCCAGCAGATCGCGAAGCTGATTCGCGGCGAACTGGAAGAGATCCTGCGGATTCTGCGGCGATAGGACTCTGGCGCGCCGAGGGCCTCAGCCCTCCATTTTCCAGTCGTTGACCAGCTTGTAGCGCGCCGCCTTGATGTGGCGGAACTTGCCGTTGTCCACCTGGTACAGACCCAGGCTGATCACCCGGAATACCTCGCCTGCCTTCAGCGGGCGATGGAAATAATTGGGCTCCGGCCAGTCCTTGTAGACCTTGAACTCCGAGGGCAGCTCGGCAGCGATGCCGGTGGCATCCGCCACGTAGTGCGTCACCTCCACCTTCTCGTGGATGTGTGCGTGCACTTCCTTGTAGAAATCGCGGATGCCCTGGGCGCCGTTGATCGTGGCATTGCCCAGTTCCAGCACCACTTCGGGATGGTAGAAGTCCAGGTACCGCGGGTCGCCGTTGTTGAACCAGTTGACGTACTCCAGGTATCGCGCCAGCGGCATGCCGCCAGAGCGAGGCAGGGCGTCTGTGGCCCCCTTGCCGGTCAACACGGGCTGGTCTGCGGAGCGGGAGACACGGGTGGCCAGGAGCCCCAGCAAGCCTGCAGCCCCCGCGGCTGCGGTGGACAGGAAGTTGCGCCGATCGGTCGAATTGTCCATGGCCGGAAGTCCCCCCTTGTCGGTGTCAAGCGGGTATTATGCGCGTCCCTACGGTCGGGGCGTGGCGCAGCCTGGTAGCGCACTTGCATGGGGTGCAAGGGGTCGGAGGTTCAAATCCTCTCGCCCCGACCAACTAATTCTCTCGTTTCGATACGTGTCTGTGGTCACTCCTGTGGTCACTTTCAATTCTTGGGGCGAGAGAACCTTCCTTCCTGTGCATCGGACGCGCCGCACCCAAGCCAAACAGGCTGTCATGGCAGATTAAATTTGGTGGGATCGGTCCGCGCAGCCGACAGCGGATCGATCCGCTCGGCTTCCTTCATTGCCCATTCGGCCCATTGATGTAACGGCGCAGCTTGGCTGCTATCGGCACGACCGGCGTATTCCAAGCAGCTGGCACGGGACCTTGGGTTCCATGACTGTTGGCGCTCCACCGGCAACTGGGGCGACTTCGCCCGGCCGCTGGGTGATGACGATTTCGAGCTTATCGCGTGAGTGCGGCCCCGCCCGAAGGCGCGCTACTGCATCTGGACCGCCATGTGAAACGGGGCAGCGCCGTCGCATTCTCAATGACACGCGGCAACGGCATACGGCTTGACTATATCGACACCACCGACCACCTACCCGGCATGAACAGTGACTGGTAGATGCCGAGAGGCGCGGTCGCGCACCGGTCGGACGCTAGTCGCCAAGCCGCTTCTTCAAGCTCGACACCTCGCTTGCAAGCTGAGCAACCAACTCCTCCAATCGCGTCAGGCGATCATCAAGAGCGATACTGACGAACTCCGTGGCTTCTGGTTCCGTAGTCGCGTCAGCCACGGGGCCGCAGAACAATTGGGCGTAACGGCTATCGCGCCGGCCGGGTTCCCTTGCGAGGCGTGTCACGAACGGCCCATCGGAACGGGCCATCAGGTTTTGCAACGCCGCTTCGACTTGCGATACATCACCGACCTCGCCAAAGCGGCTGGTTCGCGTGCGCAATTCGCCTGGAGTTTGCGGGCCTCTCCCCAGCAATTCGCAAATGATGGCGGTTTCCAGCGGCGTGAACTTGAGCGACCCAAACTCGGTATTACAAAACACATGCTGATATTTAGGCACACGGCTGCCGTAGCCCGTGCGTTCCATCATCATGTGCTTTCGCACGAGACCGTCAACGACCTCTTGGACTGCGCGTTCGTCCAGAGCGAGCACCGGATCTCGATTGCTCTTCTGATTGCACGCATTGAGAAGGGCGTTCAACGACAGCGGATACTGATCAGGGGTTGTGATCTGTTTTTCGATCAGGCAGCCAATGACGCGGGCTTCGAGTGCAGTGAGTTCGATATTCATGAGTAGTCTCAGAAGCAGTATATCCCCGCCGGATCCTGCAACCTGGGGTGTACGTCCCAGTGGCTGGAGCCGGCGTACTCCTGCCGTCCCGAAATAGCGGGCAGCCTTTCCGCGACTGCCAGTGTGAGCGCGAATGAGTCGCGGCTATTGGTCGGCATAATTCTCAAGTAGTCCCGCCGCAGACAGCAGCGGGAAGCTCCCAAACACGACAGCGCCGGCAGCTCCTCCATTAGGTAGGGCTCGCTTCGCATACAGCCACAACGCCCATAGACAGACACCGCAGAGACAGAGCCCCGCCAGCCGCAGAGGGATCGAATAGACGGGCACAGCGCGCGTCAGTAGCGTGAACAGTGCGACCAGGACGCCGAAGCCGAATCCATGCGGAATGATCCGCGTCCCGGCTGTGTGTAGTGCGTTGTTGTTACGCCCAGATAGATCACTTCCCACCCAATACCCAATCCTGCGTAAGCAGGCGGCCAAGCCGCCAGCGGCAGTCAAGGTGCCTCAGTCGGGGGCACCGTGACAGAGAGAAGGAGGCTGGCAATGATGAGCACGATGGACATGAAGGCAAATGGCCAACAGGGCAGGAGGGTCGGACCGGGCGGAGTGGTGTCGCTCATGATTATCAGGGTATGACCGCTCGCACTTCGGTGCTGAGCAGCGATTCACAGCCCGCCCCTCGGTTGAATCGCCTGCCCAGTACTACGCTCGATCAGAGGGCGCATCCACGGGCCAGGCACTACACTGCGCATACCCCCAAGACCGGCCCTTAGAAGGCGAGGCGTACATGGACGACGATATGAAGCGGCTCCTCGGCGAGACAGTTGTGCCGAAGGAGCGGCTGTTACAAGAGATCGAGAACTTGCTGGCAACTTTCCCGGAAGAAGTCTGGGAGGTGTCGGGAAGTAGAGTGCAAGCAAGCTTTCCTGACAAACAACCAAGGCTACAGCTAGACTGGGCCGATCTGGAAAAATCTTCGTTCAAAGATCAGACAGTCTATTTACCGCCGGAGGTTGAAAAACGCATCCTGCGACAACAAGCTGAGACTCTTCGCATCGCATCCGATCTTCCACGCAAGTGAGTCTGGCGACGATGGCCATGCGGAAGGGGAGTGGCGCCGAGAACTTTCTGAAGGAGCGGGGCGTAACTTGGCAGTCTCGAACCTTTGGCCATTTGCCCTGTACCTGATGACATCGGTGGAGCTAAATAGCCTCAGTTGTTCCCACATCGACAGCGCTTGGCCGGCTTCGGTTGATGCCTGGTGAGCTGGCTTTTGCTGTAAAGTTTGCACACACCTAATATTCCGTCAGCGCGGTTGCCGGTATTTATGGACATTCAAAGGACAGGCCACACACGGAAGAAATACAGGCGCATCTTGTTGGCCGGCGCGGCGGCTAGCGCGATACTGGTGTTGGTCGGGGTGGCCTTCAGAGTGGCCGGTCGCCCCGCCGGAGTCGAGGCGGATCTAGCGTGGAGCGGTGAGGTCAAGCGGGGCGAATTCGTGTACGAAGTCACCGCCGCAGGTAGTCTGATCGCGCCGGAAATCCGCACTGTCACGAATCGCAGCGTAGGTGTTGTGGAGCGGGTGCCGGTGTTGCCGGGCCACGTTGTGGCTGCGGACGACGTGCTGGTCGAGCTGAGCAGCCCGACGTTGGGGGATGAGTTGCAGAAGGCCCGTTCCGCTCTCGACGGCGCGGAGGCCGACTACCGGCTTCAGCGCGTCAACGCCGAAAACGAGTACCTTAATCAGCAGGTGACGCTGGCGGGGATCGAGTCGGAATTCACAACCGCGCAGTTCGAGGCCGATGCGAAGAAGAAGCTGGCCGCGAGTCGCATAGTGTCCGAACTGGATATGCGCAGCGCCGTACTTAAGGCGGAGCAGCAGAAGCGCCGCCTCGATGCGGCCCGGGCGCAGGTGGAACGCCAGCCGAAGACGCGTGCAGCGCAGGAAGCCGCCGCCACCGCCAGGTTGCGACAGCAACGGCGGGACGTGTCACGTCTGCAGAAGCAGATCGACGATCTGAAGGTGCGCGCGGGCTTTGCCGGTGTGGTGCAGACGGTCGATGTCGAAGTGGGCAAGCGCATAGACGTGGGCACGCAGATTGCCCGCGTCGTCAATCCGCAGAACCTCATCGCGCGCGTGAAAGTATCCGAGCGCGACGCGGCTCTGGTCCAGGTGGGTCAGGAGACGCGGCTGGAGATGGGGCGCCGCACGATCACTGGCAAGGTCACTCGTGTGGAGCCCACGGTGCAGGACCGGCTGGTCACCGTGGACGTCGCGCTTAATGGCGACGACCGTACGGGTCTCAGGCCAGACTTGTCAGTCACGGCGCGCATCGAGATCGCGCGGGTCGCCGACACGCTGGTGCTGGACCGTCCCGCTGCATTGCCGGATGACCAGACGCATGTGCGACTGTTCCGGATGGAGGGCGGTGGCCATGCCAGGCGCACGGAGGTCGAGATCGGGCGCATGTCCGCGCGCCAGGTCGAGATCGTCCGTGGACTGAAAGCTGGCGACAAGGTGATTCTTGCGGACATGACCGAATGGGCGGATGAACCGGAGATCCGCATTAGATAGCTCAGGGAGGGAGGGAGTGCCGTGACCGATACGAGACCGTTGATCGAGCTGAAGCAGCTGCGCCGTGTCTATATGACCGAGGAAGTCGAGACCCACGCGCTGGGTGGCATCGACCTCACCATCGATCGCGGCGAGTACGTCACCATCGAAGGCCCGTCCGGTTGCGGCAAGTCCACGCTACTCACGGTGCTCGGTCTGCTCGACGAGCCGACCTCTGGTGAATACACCCTTGCCGGTGTGCCAGTCAGCGAGATCGACGCCGAGGAGCGCGCGCGCGTACGCAATCGGGAGATCGGGTTCGTCTTCCAGAGCTTCAACCTGATCCCGGAAATGACGGTGGCCCAGAACGTCGCGCTGCCGCTCACTTATCGAGGCGGTGTTTCTGCTGCGGACATGAAAGCAGCGGTCACCAAGGCGCTGGAACGCGTGAACATGGCGCATCGCTCCGGGCATCTGCCCACCCAGCTCTCGGGAGGTCAGCAGCAGCGCGTGGCGGTGGCGCGCGCATTGGTGGGCAATCCTTCGCTGATCCTGGCTGATGAGCCCACCGGCAACCTGGATGTTGCCAATGGCGATCAGCTCATGGCGCTGCTCGACCAATTGCACACCGAAGGCGCGACGCTGATCACCGTGACACACAATCCCGTGTACGCCGAGCGTGCCAGCCGGCGCATCCACATGCTGGACGGGCGCCTACGGGATCAGGCGTGAAGGGCCTGCTCGAAGACATCCGGCACGCGCTGCGCGTGTATCGGCGCACGCCGTCGGCCAGTCTCATGATGGTGGCGGTGCTGGCCATCGGCATGGCCTTCGTCACCGCATTTCTTTCGCTGTATTCCGATCTGATCCTGCGGCCAGAGCCAGGATTTCAGAAGGGTGGTCGCATTGTTTCGGTGGGCTGGAGTGACGGCAAGAATGCCGGCGGCCTACCTATCGATCTGTACGGACGCATCAACGGGGCTACCAGCACTCTAGATGCGGTGGCCGGCACGGATCGCATGCAGGTAAGGGTGGGGCCGGAAAAGAAGCAGGTGTTCGCCGAGATGGTGACGCGCCAATTCTTCCCGGGTCTTCGGCCCAAGCTGGCGCTGGGCACTGGGTTCAAGGAGTTGGACAACGACGAGGATAGCGAGCCGGTGGTTGTGATCTCCTGGCGCTACTGGCAGGAGCAGTTCGCCGGACGTGCAGATGTGCTCGGCAAAACTATCCTGGTATCCGGACCACCCAGAATGTCCCTACCAGCGGGCATGAACATCTCGCTGCCGCCCGAGAAACCGCCGCTGGAATTTCGCATCGTGGGAGTAATGGATCGCAGCAATACGGGTTCATTGCCTCCGCAAGCGCCGGAAAAGACAGTGCTCTGGATTCCGGTGGAGCGGGCGCTGTCGGTCACTATGGCCGACATGCCGGCCCAGTTCCGGTCAGTGATGTTGAAGTCCATGCAATTGCGAGGTATCGGCCGTCTGGCGGCCGGAGCCAGCGCGGAAGCCGCGACGCGCGAACTCAAGGGCCGCTTCGCCGACGAGGAGTTCATCAAGAAGCCGGGCGCGAAGTATGAAGTCATCGACCACATCGTCCAGAATATCTTCGTGCAGCGGGAGACGCAGCGCCAGTTGCGGCTGTTCCTGGGCGGCAGCGTCCTGCTCGCGCTGGTGGCAGCGGCAAACGTGAGCCTATTCCTGCTGGCGCGTGCACCCGGCAGGCGGCGCGAGCTGGGTATCCGCATGGCAGTAGGTGCGCCCGTGAAGCGGCTGGGCAGGCAACTGGCCAGCGAAGCGGCGGTGCTGGTCGTCGCTGCCGCGGTGATCGGGCTTGTGCTGAGCATCTGGTTGGCGAAGTTCCTGCGCGGCCTACCCTTCCTGCGCCAGGCGCAATGGCGCGACGTGACGCTTCTGGACTGGCGCGTTCTCGGGCTGGTGGGCCTATTCCTGATGCTCGTTACCGTACTGGTTTCGCTGGCGCCGATCGCAGGGTTGAAGCGGCTGGGCATCGCGGCCAGCAGCCGGATTGTGTCGGCGCGTGCCACGATGGCGCAGCGCGTTGCCGGCACGGCGCAGATCGCTGTGGCCTGCACGCTCTCAGGTGCTGCGATCGCCTTCGCATGGCATCTGATCTCGGTGCTGACCGCGGATCCGGGCTATCGCACCACGGGGCTGTATGCGGTGCCGTATTCGATCATGGAGGGCAAATCGATTGGGTTCATGATGCGCGACGGCAAGTACACCGTGGTGGGAGCGGTCGACAGCAAGCGTCTGCACGAGACCCTGCAAGCGGTGCCCGGAGTGAAGTCTGTATCGCTCACCGGTGCCGTACCCGGGTTGGCGGTGGGCATGGGCCAGATCACTGTTCCGGATCCGCGTGATCCGCAGAAACCCATCCAGGTGCGCACCATGACCGTGGACGATCACTATGTTGGTCTCTTTGCCCTGAAGCTGTTGCACGGCCGCAACGTCAATGACAATGATCCGGGCGGGGTCCTCGTCAACCAGGCTTTTGCGCGCCGTTTTTTTGGCCGTGAAGATGTGGCGGGCGAGCCCCTGCCGGACCTGCCTGCCGCTGCTGGTGGCCGCGTAGAGCCAGCGCTTATCGGTGTTACTCATATCGTCGGTGTGTTGCCCAATCTGTCGTACCAGCATCCACTGGACACCGTCGATCCGACCATATTTATTGCGAATGGCTTTTCATTTTCCGGAGTGGCCATCATTGAAAGCACGCTAGCTGCCGGGGCATTGCAGAAGCCGATACAGGATGCGCTGCGCACCGTGGAGCAGCGCACCATGGGCAATATAGAGCCGCTCTCCCGGATCCACGATACGACACTGGCGCCGGACCGCGCACGCGGCCTGCTCACCATCGCCACGGCCGTGATCGTGGTGCTGCTGGCTGCGATTGGCTTCTATGGGACGCAGCGTTACCTCGTGATCGCCGGTCGGCGCGAGTATGCAATTCGTGCTTCGCTGGGCGCAGGGCCCTTGGCGCTCGGGCGACTGGTGCTCAGTCGCGGTCTGATGCTGGGTCTGCCCGGTCTGATACTGGGATTGCCACTGGCCTTCATACTTGTTGCTTGGCTGCGCGGGGACTATGTATCGCGCGCAATCTCGCCCGCGGCCGTATCGCTCGTGGTGGCGCTCGCTCTGGTCGCGCTGTTGCTGCTGGCAACCGCGGGTCCCGCCCGGCTTGCGCGCAGAACGCAACCCGCGCCGCTGCTTCGCGAAGACTGACGCATCTCGCACTCGTAACAGCCGATGGATGAATTCAATTGTGAGCACGGGGCTGGCTCAGAGTTCTCTGCATGACATCCATTGCAATCCGAGCCATTTGCAAACCCGGAATAGAGCGGCTCGTCGTCGCATCTTGAGACTTTGGGAAGCGTCTTGAAACCTGGAAGAGGCCGGATCGGCGGTCTGCCTCTGATATCCAAAGTTGTACCCACAAGCATAGATGCGGATTGCGTGTTCGATTAATCGGGTCCACTTCTGCTCTAAACGCTGCCTCACAGCCACTGCGTTCTGCACGCCTTTCATCTATAGCCTGTCCCTCTACGACGCTGATCAGTACGCACATCGCACTTCTTTTGTTTCCGACGTAAGAGCCTCGTGTAAAGGACAAGTAGCCGTTGCATGCTCAACTTCGCCAGAGTACTTACCTTTCATCTATAGCCTGTCCCTCTACGACGCTGATCAGTACGCACATCGCACGTCTTCTGTTTCCGACGTAAGAGCCTCGCGTAAATGCCAAGTAGTCGTTGCATGCTCAACTTCGCCAGAGTACTAACCTTTCATCTATTACCGGCCGACAGTTCTCGGTGCTAGACTGAAATAGCCCCGAGCACAACATCAAAACAGTCGCATGAAGCAGTGGATGCGGATATTGATACTCCTTTACTGCGCGCTTGCTTGTTATTCGCCGGATACGAATGCAGCGCAAGTCGAGTATCGGATCGGAGAACCCGCACTACGCACCGCCGTTTCGAAGTCGGTGACGCCTAGGATTCCAGATGGATACCGCTCAACATCGCCATCCGTCGCGGTCGTCGAAGTCGAATTGACTGAAAAGGGAGAATTGCTTGGTGTGGGAGTGCTTGAAGCGCCGACGCCTCGCATCGCAACTGAACTACAAAAGGCCGTGCAACAGTGGCGCTTTGGTCAGGTCGGCAGTGAACCAGGTCGTTATAGAGGGAAACTGACGTTCTACTTCGTAACCATCGACGGCGTTACTCGTGTCTTCGGCACAAATGAAAATTTAGATGAGTCGCACCGATCTAGCTCCTTGAAAGAGTGAGGGAAACTATCTAAGGCCTTTCATGCGGCTCAGGGAGGTATAGCTAGATAGTCAGAGAAACCAGTTGCTTGTGCTCGTTCTTTACTATGGGCTGAATTCCGAACTACATGGAAATTACTATTTCGCTCCTCAGGTCAGCTGAGGGCAACGAGATACGCATTGAAATACTCCACAGTGACAACGCGATGAGGGTTGGGTGCCACACTGAGAATGGTCGGTGGGGTTGTTGTTAATGCATTTAGCATGTTGATGGATCAACAAAGGAGTTATCTATGTCGACGAGAAAAAATTCACGCCTCTGGCTTGCGGCAAGGCTATGTGCGTTTTCGTTGGCTGCGATCGGAATTGCAAATGAAAGTGTCGCGGAAGCCAATGCGGTCTGTTTCAACTGTGTGGCTATGGAGCCCTTCGGCGTCATCTGTGATTACCAGTCCCACACGGGATGGACCAACTGCTACATGCAGGGAAGCCCAGATACAGGCGGCATTACTTGCCAAGCCGGCGGAAATGCGTGTTCGTATTAGCGTCGGTGCTACCTGTCAGTAGCTGCGTCTTCAGCAGCTAGTTCAATCACCACGCTTCCTAGGGGAAGGTTGGGTGGGGTCGCAGCTGAGGAGCACACCGCCGTGATGATTTGCCCGGTCGCAACTTCAACCGGGGCAAGTGACAGTTAGCTGACTGTGATGGCGTCATTGCGATGTCGGAGCTATTGAAGCGTGGCAGAGGTCTGGTTGAGCGAAGAGACATGCAATGAAATACCCATCTTGACAACTCGATGGAGGTGAGGTGGCACACCGAGCTTAGTCGGTGTGGAGCTGATATCAGTGATTCGATGACGTTGTTAGATCAACAATGGAGCTATATATGTCGACAAGGAAAGCATCACGAGTGTGGTTGGCAGCAAGGCTATGCGCGTTTTCGCTAGCGGCGATCGGAATTGCAAATGAGAGTGTCGCGGAAGCCAACGCGTACTGTTTCAATTGTGTGTATTTGCCAGGTTACGGCAACGTCTGCGATTACCTGAACCATTACGGGGTGACCAACTGCTACATGGAAGCTAGACCAGACGGCGTTGTCTGCCAAGCCGGCGGAAGTGCCTGCTCGTACTAGTCTCGACTAACGTCGGCGACAGTGAGGCTTGTCGAAGGTCTTCACATTTGAGCGTGACTGGTAACGACCGTGATTATCGGACACGGCAGCAGTTTGCTGGCACAAATGAGGGGTCTGCGAACAGTGCGAAAAAACTTGTAGCAATGCCGTTGTTATCGCTGTATCGCAATGGTCCTAGGTCAGCCGCCGGGCGATAAGTTATTGAGATGCCACACCGGAATAACACGGTGAAGGTGAGGCGCCACACCGAGAGTGCTCGGTGTGGAGTCTGGGTAGGTGCACGACATTGATGGATTAACAATGGAGCTGTGTATGTCAACGAAGAGAAAGTCGCGTCTTTGGTTGGTGGCAAGGATATTTGCGTTTTCACTGGCCGCCGTCGGACTTGCAAGTGAAAGTGTCGCGGAAGCCAACGCGCAGTGTTACAACTGTCTCGTCATCTCAGGGTTCGGGACAGTTTGCGATCCCCGACAACCGACCGGATGGACCAACTGCTACACGGTCGGTGACCCGGGCGGGATGACCTGCTCCCAGGGTGGGAACGTCTGCGGGTACTAGTTGCTTGCGGGGTTAACCACCGATAGCTGCTGTCATGCAGCTAGTTCAACAACCACGCCTCCTCCCGGAACGGGAGGGGGTGCGGTAATAACCGAGGAGCCGGCTCCCATGATTTCCGATCGAAAGGTCACCTGGTATTCCCGAGGCGCCACGATTGCCCTCGTCGCGCTGATCGTTGGGCTTTTGGTTCGACTTGGTTTCTCCGCGCACGTCCCAGATGCTCTTCCGCAATCCCCCGCTCCATACACTGTGGGTGCCGCAAGTGTCCTTAGGGACGGCGCGACGATACGTCTCGCTCTTGCAACCGATTGCAAGTATTGCGAGGAGAGCGCCCTTTTCTACAGGACGTTGCTGGCCACTCGATCGGTTGCGAAATTCCATGCAGTAGCCGTCTTTAGCGAACCCCTTACGCTCGCCACGGCCTACCTTCACAGTCGAAACATCTCTGTTGACGAAGTTAAGCAAGCTGACCTCCGCAGCTTAGGCATTGTCGGCACACCCGAAATCTCCATTCTCGACAGAGATGGCCGCGTCCTGAAGACTTGGAAAGGCATGGCTACTGCGAAGGTGCAGTGGGAAATCGCAGCGGCGCTTGATGTTTTGGAACCCTTCCGATCCGCTGCGCGAGCCGCAGATCGTCGTATGCAGTATGACGACGCCGAGCGCGCCATCCCGATGACAACTGAACAGCTCACCGCCCGACTTCACGACGGATCATCACTATTTGTCGTGGATACACGGGAACGCGACACCTTCGATAAGTCTCACATACGAGGCGCCCTTAACATTCCGTATGACGAGTTATCAATTCGCGCGTCCATTGAAATTCCCCGGGGCGCGAAGGTGGTGCTGTTTTGCCAGTACTTGGCCGATTGCGAAGAAAAAGTTCGCGAAAGAAACGCACTTAGTCAGTGTTCCCTTGCAGCGTCTTACATCATACGCGCCGGTGCAACGGAGGTTAGCCTAGTCACCGCGGAACACAAGAAGTTGATTGAGGCGGGCGTCCCGATGGAATCGACGACCCGCAATTCGATTCCACTTTCCCTCGTAGCCCAGTCTTCGCCTAGGGGGTAGTGGCGAGTGAAAAATCTCTGGAGGATATTGATCATTGCCATTCCGCTATCCTTGGCAGCGGCCTCAGCTGGCCTCGATCTTGTTCGCATCTCCGGCAATTCAATGGAACCTACGCTGTGCACAGGACATCTAGTTGCGATACCCGCTACATATATTTCGCGGCACCTTAATCCGCACATAGATTCACTTGTTGTAACTCTAGATCCGGTGAATCGCAAGCAGTACATCATTAAGCGTGTCGTCGCTGTCGGAGGTGATCGCGTACGGATCGCGCACGGACAGTTTGTGCGCAATGGTGACGTTGTTTCAGAGCCGTATACATGCGTGACGGATTTTTTCGACAATTGGCCTTATGGTTCCACTAAAGCGGGAAACGAGTCATACGCGATTCCTGCTGGCGATGTGTTCTTAATGGGCGACAACCGCACAGTCTCGCAAGATTCTAGAACCCTCGGAGCCATACCTATTTCCGAGCTTAGGGGAATCGTGGTTGCGCGGCTGCCCTTCAGCAAGAAGTGCCCGTGTGCCACGCTCCAAAAGGTGGCGCCATGAGGCGTGCTTATCGCCAAGGTGGTGTACTTATTGTTCTCGCCGGTCTGGCTAGTACGCTCTTTCTGCTCATTCAGAGGCCGTGGCAAGCGGGTACGAAGCCGACGACCGCTTCTCCAACGACGTCGGCGCAAGGTACATGGAAGCCTCAACCGTCACTTCCGTTGTTTCGAGAAGTTCAAAGTGTCGTGGAACATGATCAGGATCGGGGTTATGGCTCACTGAGAGAGCGTTACGATGACATGCTGTTTGAGGCGAAGACTTCTTGGAGTGTAGCCACCGAGGCTATGATTAGAGAGGTTGTTGCCAGTCGTGTCAAAGCGTCAGACATAGACGCTCTTGTCTCTTGTCGAGAAATTCAGTGTCTCGTCCAGATGCGGGAGCACAGGCCACTCAAAGAAGATGAAAAGTCACTTCTAACATCTGCATTCAACGACGTGATGCTTGATCGTCGCGTGGTGGCATCGCTCATTCACGTGAGAAGCTCTGTCGGTGAGACTTTTGCCATATCGTCGTTTGATCGTAAGCCGTTGCGTGATTAGCTAGTGGCTCAATCCTCTCTGGGAGTCGTGCAAAATTAGGTGTTTAGGCGCGCTGCACTAATCGACTCCGCCTCCGTTTCGCGCTGACAGTCCGCTCGTCATGTCGTGTGTGGTCGCGCCTCTCACTTTCGATAGAAAGTGGCAAGTCCTTAGTGAAAAGGTGCTCTCGCTCCGAAGAAGTACGGCCTGGGCAAGCCCGTGGGGCCTTTCTGGGCGCGCCTTAAGCAGGTCGAGGTAATAGCACTTTCAAAGAGCGCTCTTGCTAAGGAATATTAAACTACTCCCCACCTTTGAGCGGGAGGGCCTCCAGACAGATTGTGTACTCGGAAAATCGAACCCAGTCGCTACGGCTCGATCTGTTTGAGCCGGCTGCCCCTTGGAGCAAGCGGCATTTCAAAGGTCAGTCGAGAAAATTATTAAATGCGTTAGTATGGAAGTGGACGTCCGATCCATGAAGGCCGCTTGCTTAGTCCTGTACTTGGTATTGCTTGCGGCGCGCACTTCATTTGCTGCTGACGCTGCAGAGGCGACGCCCGGTGCGCAAAGCGCTGCTGAAGCAGTATTCGAGGAAGTCGTAGTCTATGGCACCGATGGCAAGCTGATCACCGGCATGCAGGCCGAAGCCGAGCTGGATGCGTCGGCCGTCGCGAGCTATGGCGCGAATACTATCGGAGACCTCCTGAGTCAGGTGGCGCCAGAGGTGGACAACACCGAAGAGGGCCCGATTATCCTGGTGAACGGTAAGCCGGCCAATGGCATCCGCAGCGTAAGTGACCTACCCACAGAGGCTATCCAGGCAGTGCAGGTATTGCCGTCTCAAGCTGCTACGGCGCTGGGATATCTGCCCACCCGACGCGTCATCAACGTGGTCCTGAAGCAGAGTTTCAAATCTGGTGTAGGTAACGTGTCCGGCCGGATCGCGACTGCCGGACAGGGCTTCAACGCCAATGGCAACGCCAGCGTGATTCGCGTGGAGGGCAGCAGGTTCCGCAACCTTGCAGTGTTCGCGCAACGTACAGCTCCCTTGTACGAGGCCGACCGCAACATCATTAGTGACCCTGGCTTTGTACCTTACGATCTCGTGGGCAACGTACTCTCCTGGCCAGTGCCTGGCGGCGATATTGACCCCTTGCTCTCCGGCCAAACGGGAGGGTCGGTGACTGTATTGGGGCTTCCGGCGAAATTGGCTGCACCAACGCTCAGCGCAATGGTGCCACGTGCGAACCTTCCCAATTTCAGCGACATGGGCAGGTATCGCGCGTTGATTGCGGGTTCGTATAACTACGGCATCAATGCCAACTATGGCCAGCCACTATCGCCGCTAACTAATGTGAACTTCAATCTGAGCGCCAATCACTCGGAATCTAAGGGGCCTACCGGCGCCACTCCGGCGTTGCTATATGTGCCTGCCTCCTCACCGTTCTCGCCGTTCAGCCGCGACGTGAGTGTCGCGCGCTATCTTGGTGATCCGCTGGAGCAACGCCGAGAAAATACTCAGGCATCTTTGCAGGGCAGTCTCAACAGTCAGTTAAGGAAATGGCACCTCACCGTAGAGTCCAATTTAACGTGGCGCTCACAGCCTACCGTCAGCCAGAGACGGGTGGATACCGGCCCCCTGCAAGCTGCTATCAACGATGGCACGGTGAATCCCTTCAATGATCTACCGGCGAATCTGCTGGACGCAACGTTGATTGACCGTGCACGAGGCCACAACTTCAATGGCCAGGCGCAGGCGGTGCTCAACGGTTCGCCTTTCGAGCTGAAGCGCGGCAAGGTCAATGCATCGCTGCGTCTGGAATGGCGGCGCAACGAACAGCATTCCGCCACTATCGGGACAACAAACTTCAGTAGTGCCTACACGCGGCAAGATGAAGCGGCAGTTGGAACTTTGCAGATTCCTCTTCTGGGTGATGCAAATGCCCGCGACAAGAACAGTCTTGGGGCTGAGTTTTCGGCAGCGCTGAGAGGCGTCACGGCTTCCGATACACTTCATGACTACGGCTATGGCCTCAACTGGCGCAAAGGCACCCACCTCACATTGCGAGCTGGAATCAACCAGGAGCAGGTGGCGCCGCTGCCAGAACAGCTCACCAGCCCCGTAATCATCATCGATGGATTCCGCACCTACGACTTTATTCGCCAGGAAACGGTTTTGGTACGCTACATCAACGGCGGGAATCCAGACCTTGATTTGGGGAAGCGACAAACTATGAGGATAGGTGGCACGTATCGTCCATTCGAGAAAATGGACCTCACGCTGAACGCCGATTACACCCGGACGATAGGCCACGATGGCGTCGTGGCGCTGCCTCCGGTGAGTGCCGATGTGCAAGCGGCCTTTCCAGACCGCTACCTGCGCGATACCCAGGGGCATCTATTCCAGATCGACGCGCGGCCGATATCATTTGAACGCACGCAGACCGAGTCATTGCGCTGGGGCGCGAATTTCAGACGTAGCTTTGGCGTGCCGAAAGGGCCGATTCAGGGAGCGAGCAACAACCAACGGATCGGCATGTCCGACGTAAGTGAGGATTTGGCTCTAGCCGGTGGGGGTTGGCGCGTAAGCGGAAACTTCACCCACACGTGGCAGTTGTCCAACAAAAGGTTGGCACGCATCGGCCTACCAGAGGTGGATCTGCTCTCGGGCGGCGTTTCCGGAAACCGGGCCCAAACCCGGCACAACGTGCAGGGACGGATAGGGCTGGCGCACAATAGCTCTGGCATACAGGTCAACATGAATTGGAGCGGCGCCTCGCACCTCGTCACCGGCAGCGAGAGTTCCCTCAGCAATCTGACCTTCCCTTCTTTCCTGCGCGTGGATACGTCGGCATTCGCGAGCCTTGGAGACTTGTTCCCCGACCATCCGCTATTGAATGGCGTGCGCCTGACACTAAATGCCGACAATCTGTTCGACTCCAGACAGCGCGTACGCGATGAAAGCGGCTTGACTCCACTAAGTTATCAACCCTATTTGCTCGACCCTACGGGACGCGTGGTGGGGATGTCCGTACGGAAGTCCTTCTGAAGCCGTGAACTCGTTTGTTGGAGTCTTCTATCTCGGTGGGCATCTTCGCGTGCCGCTGTTTGCTGTTCCAACGGACAGCGCCTGGCACTGCGCGCAAAACCACCAGTTCGAAACAGCGGGGATCCTGAGCAAGTCTCTCGCTGCGGCGGGAGATCGCCAGCTAGGAGCCATATCCCTCAGGATCGCAGACCCAGGTCTGAACTGCAGCGGCCTGCCAGCCACAGGCGCGTCCCCCCAAGTGAACAGGAGGCGGAAATCGCTTTGCGGCGATGCGCCGATAGATCGTCGGGCGACTCAGCCCGGTGATGCGCAGCACGTCCCGAATCCGGTAGTAGGCAGGCGTTGGAAAGTCGCCTTGGCCGCGACCGATCTTCACGATGGACGGCGCATTCATGACCGGGTATCCGTGTGCCCGCGCCGGCGAATCGAGCAAGGGTGTGTTGGACGGGCGTCTGCGGCTGGAGGACTTATCGACGCCTTCGGTTTAGCGCGGGCGGCACGGCGTTTGGCAGAGCTCCCGCAGACCTGCCGCGCCGTACCTGCACGAGTGTCGGGCTCAGTGCTGAGGTGCCGGGCCATCCACGCCAGCACTTCGGTGCGACACCACCCTAACGATCGTCCCTGGAAGCTGGTCTTCTTCGGAAACCTGCCGAGCAATGCCAAGGCCGCAAGGATCCAGGGGCTGCGCTTTGTAAGGCGGGTGACATCGTGGGCCGTGAGGAGTTGCTGGCATGCGGGGAGCTTCTCGTTGGGCCACTTGGAGAGAGAAACGCGGATCTTGGCATTGCTGGCGGAGGCTGCAGTGCCGGTGGATAGGTCGTTGCTCATGGTTTGTACAGCTCATGTGTGGTTCCGGTCGCCTGGAGACGAGTTGTCACTTGAAGTGGATAGTCGCACGAGCTGGCAAATGCTTCAGCTGCGGATTCGCGCTAAAAACGCCATTAACTCGGCGACGAAATAGCTTTCATGATGCGAGGGGGATGCATTGAATACCGAGTGATTTAAGTGTTACCTCGCCGCAGCCACCCGGAGAGGGATATGAAGAACTTTGAAAATTGCTACAACCGTCAGGGTTCCGTGGCCTTGCTTATGCGGACTGCCGGAAGGCTGACCGCAGCGGCGCTTTGCCTGCCAGCGTTTGTGATTCTAAGGACGTGCGAACCTGTGGTGCGGATCGGAATGAAGACGCTGGCGACCTTGGGAATTCTCACTTCACTCGTTCTGGCGCTTTCCGGCGCTGCTCCACGCCTGCCACTGATGGGCGCGCTTGCATTCTTTGTGGGGTGCGGATCCGTGCCTTGGCTAATCCGGACTGCCATGCGGCTGATCGAGCCATAACTGGCAGCGGCAGCAGCGCCTCCATTCCGTTCAGCAATTTACACAATCCGGTCTGCAGACGGCTCGTAGGGCGGCCAGACGGTCGACGAGAATGGCGGCGCCGCATTGCTGGCACAGTCCGAGCTGGAGAACCGAGCCCTCCGCCAGAGCACGCGCCAGCAGTACCAGTTGCTCGAACTCGATGTGCGCCTCGGGGAAGCAGGTGTGAAGTGCTTCGTACGCGGAGCACAGCAGCTCTCCCGCTTCAAGGGAAATGAGTCGTCCACGCGAGCCTGCCCCGTCTTTAGGCAACACGTCCAGCAATTGGCAGAACAGAGCGGCAGTTGTGGCCAACTGGTGGCATCGCGCGTTGCGGAAGAACTCATTAATGGATGTGGGTGATGGTCCTCTTCGGCGATCTAGCGAGGACACTCCCCAGCGCATCCGCAGGGTTTCCAGTCGGTGACGCGATATCCCGGTGAACTGCCAGATGGTCTGCGTGCGGGCCCGGTGAGAGACCATGCGTTTGGCCAGCAATCGGCGACGCAGGTCACGCTCATCAGGATCATCGGTCTTTTCCACGCTCCTTTAGTCCTGTTCTTTTGTCGGCCATGCTTTGCAGTGCACAAGTGAAGTCTCTGGTACGACAGTTCTCGGCCGCTAGGGTATTTGTGGCGTAATGGATCAGTTAATCCGGTGTGAGCTGATCCGCCCTCTACGCACACTTGTCGTGGAGGGAAAGTCTCATGAACACCACACCACATCGCCCGGATCGTCCCTGCAACGCGCTGCCAGCTCAGCGCTGGCGACAGGTGCGCGCACTGAAGGACGTCGTGGCACTCAATGAACATGTGCTTGAAGTGCTCGGTGTTGTGGCAGCACTTCGTTCGCCCGCCTCGCCGCGCATCATTACCGAGCATGCCGAACTGTGGACATCCCTGGACGCCGCGTCCCGTCACAGAGCGGCACAGATGCCAGTCCTATTGCTGGATCTGCACTTCCAGGATGCCGAATGGTGGCAAGCGGCAACGCGTGCGGCAGGAGATGAGGTTGCGGAGGACCGTGTGCTTGGGCGTGACGCAGGGAGCTGGCAGCCGGAGTTCATCCGCCAGACCCTGATGATCGCCTGGCCGTCGGTCCGGGAGGATCGGCTTGCGGCAGGCCTGCTCTTTGGTATGTCTGAGGCTGTTGCCAACGTAGTGTCCGCGCTTACGCCGCAGCAACTGGATCACATCAGCCTGTACCACAGCCGGGAGCTGCGCCTGCGCTGGATGCACTCGAACCAGTTTTGGCGCTGCCTGCTGAGTTCTGCCAAGGCAAACGATATGGATGCATTGGCGCGGACGCATCTGTTCGGGCTGCAGCTGCTCGGCGGTGAGGTGCTACGCGGAGGCAAACCGGTTAGGCATGTTGCGAGTGTGGCGCGATGGGCCGAATCAGATCAGGCTCATCAGCGCTCATGAACTGTCTTGCGGTATCACCCGCATCTTCCGCGATACCGGGATGTTCGACGCGAGGCGACACATGCTCCTATAGGCACAGTCGCTGGCAGCACGAGGAGTTGATCATGACGCGAACACAAATCAGAGGAACGTCCCGCACGACATATGCGCTGATACTGCTGGCGCTTCTGCTGCTGAGCCCGGAGTTCGCAATGGCACAGGCTTCGCCCTTCCTGACCGGCGCCAATTCCCTGCAGGCGAACATCCTCGCCTGGGCCACACCCATCGCAGTGATTCTTGTGATGGTGCTGGGATTTATGGCGATGACCAACCGGATTTCGTGGGGATGGCCCATCGGGGCGGTGATTGGTATTGCCATCATCTTCGGCGCCCCGCAGATCGTGACCTGGATCCGCGGCATGTTTGCGGTGTAGTGCGGT
>Ga0164241_10001916_pt1 | contig 23903 bp, 17 predicted proteins | sample OricomyardsoilBY_FD_108780 | JGI IMG/M metagenome (GOLD analysis project Ga0164241, IMG submission 108780) | Backyard soil microbial communities from Emeryville, California, USA - Original compost - Back yard soil (BY) | ecosystem: Environmental > Terrestrial > Soil > Unclassified | place: USA... | reverse complement strand
GTGATCGCGGCGAGCCAGTCATGAACGGAAATTCTCGCATCCCGGAGCCTCTGTCGCACTCCATGCCGCCTCCGGCTCAGGAGGCGAGCCTCGGCGGCGGCGACTTCGTCCTCAGCAGCGCCGTTTTCTTGCGTGCCCTGCGTAAAGGATGGCCACTCATCGTTCTTGCGCTGGCGCTCTGCCTGGCAGGGGCTTCGCTCTACACCGCCCGTCAGGTGCGCGTGTACGAGGCCGTCGCGACCGTTCAATTCGATCCGCAGTCGCTGATGCCGCTCGGTGACCGTGCCCGCGTCGAGGCGGGGCCCGAAAGTTACTGGAGCAATCAGGAATACTTCGCGACGCAGCACCAGGTACTGACCTCGCGTCGCGTCTGTTCGGCGGTCGTGAGACGCCTCGGCCTCAATCACGACCCTGCCTTCACGGGCGGCGTCGCGAACCTGAACATCGACGACGCGGCCGAGCTCCTGCGTGCGCGCCTCACGGTCAAGCCCGTCACTGACAGCCGCTTGGCTCGGGTCCTCTACCGAGACGCCGATCCGGATCGGGCTCGCCGCGTGCTGGAGGCGCTGATCGACGTTTACGTCGATCAGAACCTCGAGCTCACGCTCGACTCGGCGAATAAGCGTGCCACCTGGTTGGATACGCAACTCGGGACCCTGAAAACGGAGCTCGAGACGCAGGAGATGGACCTGCATGACTTCAAGAAGCGCAACAATCTCCTCAGCGTCTCGTTCGACGATCAGTCGAACATGCTCCGAGCGCAGATCCAGCAGCTCAACACCAGCCTGACGGAGCTGAAGACGCGGAGGGAGCACGTCGCCGCCCGAGTGGAGGTGCTAAAAGGGATCGATCCGGCGGACCCGGCCACGATTCCGCACAGCGAGCTCCTCGGTGACGCGGCGCTCGAGCCGCTGCGCGCGGGCCTGCTGGAGGCGAAGAACGACTTTGAACGGCTCGTCGCCGTCGGCAAAGGCGAAAACCATCCCGAGGTACAAGCTGCGCGTATCAAGGTTCAGTCGCTGCACGACGCGCTCAACATTCAGCTCAGCAACATCCGCGCTGGCGCCGCCAAGGATTTGCTGGCCGTCCAGCAAGAGCTGCAGGGCGTGACGTCGCTTTACGAGACGGCGAAAACTCAGGCGATGGAGCTGAACCTCAACGAGGTGAGATACGGGCGCCTGCGCCGCTCGAAGGACAACACGGAGCACATTTTCGGACTCGTTCTCGAGCGCTCGACGGAGAGCAACCTGTCGAAGCTCATGCCGTTCAATAACGTCCGGGTTCTCGATTGTCCGCTCCGACCGAGCGCTCCCGTGCTGCCCCGGCCGTTCCTGAACCTGGCCTTCGGTGGCGTACTCGGCTTTTTCGTCGGTCTGGCCTTCGCCTTAGCGCGGGAGATGTTGGATCGGACGCTGCGTGACTCGGAGGCTGCCGAGCGCGAGCTTGGGGTTGCTTCGCTCGGTTCGCTGCCCGACGTGTCCCTACGCGGGGCGCGCGCGAGCCACTATTATCGTACGCCGCCGACCGAAGCGGAAGCGCGTGCCTCGCGCGCGCCGAGCGCCGACGACCTGCGCACTCCCGAAACTCTGGTGCACACGCACCCGAAGAGCGCGATTGCCGAAGCGTCGCGCGCGGTGCGGACCAACCTCCTGCTCACGTCGCCCGACCGTCCGTACAAGAGCCTGCTCGTGACGAGCGCCGGGCCCTCCGAGGGCAAGACGATGGTCGCGGTCTCGATGGCGATCGCGATGAGCCAGACTGGCCAGCGCGTCTGCCTCGTCGATTGCGATTTGCGACGGCCCCGCGTCCACCGTGTATTCGATCTGTCGCTCGAGCAGGGAGTGACGACGGCCCTGCTCGACCTCGCTCGCTGGGAGGAGATGCTCGTGTCGACCCAGGTCCCGAACCTGTGCGTTCTACCGGCCGGGCCCACGCCGCCGAACCCGGCGGATCTCATGCACAGCGAGGCGTTCGGCCGGTTATTGGAGCTCCTGAAGGGGCGCTTCGATCGCGTCGTCATCGACAGCCCGCCGGTGTGCGTCGTCACGGATGCCGTGATTCTGTCGACGCGCGTCGACTCGACGATGCTCGTCGTCCGAGCTCGAAAGACTCGGCGTGAAGCCGCTCGTCGCGCCGTGCGCGCCATCCGCGACGTCGCGGGTTCGCTCACCGGTTTCGTGATGAACGCCATGGCGCCTTCCGGCGACACCTACGCGTACTACAACGCTTACACCTACGGCTCGCGCACACCCGAGAAGCGAAACTAGCCCCAGGCCACGGCAGCCAAGTTCCGGTCACCGAGCGATGCGCGCCACGTGGCCGGCGCTGCGCTAAACGGCGTGCCGCTCGACGAGCTCGAGGATTTGGCCCGCCATTTGATCCCAGCTGCGAGCGCGGACGCGCCCCGAAAGCTCCTTGAGCTCCGGCGCAGGGTTCGCAAGCGCGGCTCGCCAGCGCTCGAGTGCGATGGCGAGCTCGGCGGCGCTCTGCGGGTCGGCGAGCAGTAGCTCGTGCAGGCCCGACGGATAGAGCTCCGCGACGCCCGCGGCGGCGGATACGACCGCCGGCAGGCCCATGGCTAGCGCCTCGGCGACCCCCAGGCCGAAAGCTTCGTAGCGGGTCGGCGCCACGAGTCCGTCGCAGGCGCTGAGGAGACGGTGCACGTCCGTGCGGAACCCAAGCAAGCGAATGCGTCCCTCCTGACCAGCCACACGGACGCGGTGGCGCCAGCGCTCGACTTCGGCCCCGGCGCCGATAGCGACGAGATTGACGTCCCAGGACGTACCCCGCGCGAGTTTTTCCCAGGCTGAAAACAGCGTCTCGAATCCTTTACGCTGGTCCCCGAGCGCACCGATGAACGCCAGCGTTGGGCGGTCCTCCCAGCCGAGCTCGCGGCGAATTGTGGCTGCACTCGCCGCGGCTGGCGCGAATCGTGCGGCGTCGATTCCGTAGTAGACGACGAACACGCGCTCGCCGGGAACGCCCAACTCCTCGACGAGGGTGCGCCGCGTCGCGTGCGAGTTGGCGATGACGAGCCGCGCGAACCCGAGGGCCTTGCGCTCCCGCTCGCGCGCGATTCGGCCATGCACACCGCGCAACAAGGCGCGCGGGCGAAGCGCGAGCGGTTGCGGGTACGCAGCGTGGACGTAGTGGACCCAATTGACGGGTCCGGCGAGACAATTGCCCCCGTTGACGACGGCAACGCCGCCGCTCGCGCGCGCCTCGCGAGCCACGCGGCGTCCGGTCGCGTCGAGCAGCGGCTCACCGAGAATGTAGGAAGAGAGGGGCTTCGGTACCCGGTGGAAGCGCAACCGTGGCCGTTCGAGCAGCTCCGGAGCCGCTCGGTGCGCGACGAGGTCGACCGGATGCCCCGCGCGGCTCGCAAAATCCGCGAGCGCATAGTTTGCCCGGTCCATGCCGCCCGTGCAGACGAAGTCGCCAGTGACGATGGCGATGCGGCGTTGCGCGGTCAGGCTGCTCATGGGCGCGAACTTTGGCGCGAACGAATCGCCTACGGCAAGTCCGATTCAGGGCCCTTCGAAAGCCCGGAGAGGCTGCTCTCGATGCCGATGGCGCGGCGCTGCTGCTCGAGCGTGTAGTTGCCTTCGCTCTGGGCGCGCGTCAGCGCGACCCGAGCTCTAGCGTCGGCGCCGGAGCGCGCCGCAGCGTCGGCGGCGTCGAGCCAATGCTCGCTGTTGGGCGCGCGATCCGCCGCCTCGAAGAAATGGCTCGTTGCGAGCGACCAAGCACCTAGGTCGCCATACGCGCGTCCAATCTGCTGGTGAACTCTCGCGCAGCGCTCGGGTTCCGAGCAGGCGAGGGCGGCGTAGCGCGCCGCGGCCACCCCGATGGCGACGAAATCCTTGGCGCGGCGAGCGAACTCGAACGCGAGCTCGCAGCACGACCAGGCTTCGTTCGTCGCCGGGCAGCCTTCGACGAGCATGCGGGCGGCCGCCGCCGTCTCACCCCGTAGTGCGAGAGAGCGGGCGCGCAGCTCGATGATGCGGAAATCGCGCGCCCCCTTTTCGAGCGTCGCGAGCACGCCTTCGACTTCGTCGACGCAGCGCTGCCGGCCTTCGTTGCCACAGTCGGCTGACGAGTTCGAGAGCGCCGAGAGCAATGCGCCCGCGAGTTGGCGTTTGGGAACCGGCTCGCTCGGTTCGCGGGCGACGAGCTCCCGCCAGCAGGCGACGGCGAGGGCAGGGCCGAGCTTCGGGCATACTTCGCCCAAGAGCGCGGCGCCCGGGGCGCCCGCGGGGAAAGCTCGACGCAAGTCCGCGGCGCTCGCGAGGAGGGCAGCGGCGCGCGTGAGTGCGCCGTCCCGCAGCACGGCGTCGTAAAGGGCGCTGAGGCGCAGATGCAAGAGTGCCTGGTCGCGGGCGCCACGCGGGATCAGCAGCTCGGAGAGGCGCAGGTGAACGCGCCCATCGAACGGGGAGCGTTCGAGCGCGTGCCCGACCCAGCGCATGGCTTCTCGTTCGTGAACGAACGAGCCAACGAGGCCCAAATAGGCGTCACCCGGATGACGCAACACCGCTCGCTCGAGGTCCGCCCGCAGCGGCTGCGCGTGGGGGGCGCGCGTCCGAGACCACGCGGCGTATTCGTCCGCCAACCGGCGGCGATCTAGCTGGACGGGGCGAGCGCCGTAGGCAAACACGATTCCGCAGCCGAGCAGCGCGCCGGCGGCGCCGCTCAGCGCGACGCGCGACGTGCCGTGCTGAACCGCCGGTTCGTCGCGAGCGCGGAGTCCGGCCATCGCCACGCATGCCGCAGCCATCACGGCGAAGATCTCGAGGCCGAGGTCGAGGAGGTTCTGGCTGAAGAGCGCGATCAACCCGGAGTAGAGCCCCGAGGTCAGCGGCTCGCGTCGCGCGCTCGGCAGCGCGCGCCAAGCGCACCAGATACCGACGGCCAACGCGGCACCTGCGACGGGGATACCCCAATCGGCGGCCCACTGGAGGGGTAGGTTTTCGGCATAGGCGTAGACGGCCGTCCAGTTCTGGACGAGCAGTCGCCGGTAGGGCTGGAAAGCGGTCTCGAACGCGCCGCGCCCCACGCCGACGCCGGGGAAATCGCGGATTAGGTCGAGGGACCAGCGCCACACGCCCAGCTTGGCCTGCCACTGCCGATCCAGGAGCGTTTGCAGCAGGCCCGACCCGTCCAAGATGAACGCGAGGCATCCCCCCACGACGAGCAGCAAGACGCCGAAGCCGAGGCGCGCGGGCGCCACGCGCTTGCGCCAGGCGAGCAGCCCCGCGAAGGCGATGGCGCCGACGGCGAGTCCGACGATGCCGCCGCGCGACTCCGACAAAAGCACGCCGGTCGCGAGCACGGGCAGACCGAGAGCGAAACACCAGTTCGGGAGTGAGGTCTTGGGCGACGCCCAGAGTCCGGCGCCGGTGAAGAGGCCCAGGTTCAGGTAGCCCGCGAGGTTGTTGCCGTTCACGAAGGGCCCGCGCAGCCAGCGGGACGGCGTGGGCGCCGTGTAGATTCCATAGATACGCTTCGCGTCGGCCACGCCGTGAGCGAGCGTCGTCACGCACACGACCAGCGCCGTTCCGAAGATCAATAGCGCAAGAGCCCGCATGCCGCGGCGTTCGCGGAAGCCGCACGCGGCGCTGAGCACGCACGAGTAGCCAAACCATTTGACGACCTCGAGCGCGGTCCCGGCGGGATCGACGGAGAGCGGGAGCCAGGCCGGGATCGGCCGCTCGAGCAGTCGAAAAGCGCCGCTCCAAACAGCGAGCGCCCGTGGCGAGAGCACACGCACAACGGGCACCGGCAGCGGCAGCAGCTGAAGCAGCGTGTAAGTTGCGAGCGCCAGGAGCAACAGGCACGGGCGAGGGGTGGCGCGGGGCTTCAGCAGCACCGCGGCGCCCGCGGCCGCGGTGGCGCTCAGCGCGAGCGGCCACGGAGTTTGTGCGCCGAATGCGAGCGCCGATAGGACGATCGCGCCCCCGAGCAAGACGAACCCCACCCGCTCCGCCGGTCGGGGCGATTGCGATCGACGCGAGGCCCGGCGTCGCGCCCTCGCGCTCGGCTCTGCTGCGGTCCAGCCTGTCATGCGGAGGCGGGATCCGCCCTGGGCGACGAGCATCCACGAGCCCTCGAGTCGCGTCAAGCGACCGGCTCGCAGCCCTCGGAACGAACTTGCTGAGCGTGGCCTCGTCCGCTAGGGGACTTCTCCGACATGCGGGTCTTGCACCTGGTTCCGGGCAATCTCTTCGGTGGCGTGGAGACGTTCATCGCGTTCTTGGCCCGCCGCGGGGAGCTTTCACCCGACCTCGAGCACCACTTCGCGCTGTGTTTTTCCGGGCGCCTGGCGGAGGCGATCCGGGCGGCGGGCGCGCCGCTTCACGAGCTCGAGTCCGTCCGAATCAGCCGGCCCTGGACCCTCCGCCGCGGACGGCGCCGGTTGGCCGACCTCCTCGCGCAAACCGTGTTCGACGTAGCGGTCACCCACGGCTCGTGGGCCCACGCGATGTTCGCCCCGGTCCTCGCCCGCGCGGGGGTGCCCAACGTGTTCTACCTGCACGGCCCCATCAACGAGGTCATGTGGCTCGATCGCTGGGCGATGCTCAACGTGCCGAAAGTCATGGTCGGTGTCAGCCGCGATACGCTGGCCACGGGCAGATTGCTCTTTGCGGACGTGGCCGCCGAGGTACTCAACTACCCGATTCCGGACGCGTTCGGGACCGGCGCGACCGAGCGCGAGCGCGTCCGCGCGGAGCTAGGCGCGCGCGCCGATGACACGATTCTCTTCCAGGCTAGCCGCGTGGAACGCTGGAAGGGCCATGATCGGCTGCTCGACGCGCTGGGCATGCTCCGAACGCTGCCCGGCTGGACGTGCTGGCTGGCGGGTGGAACCCAGCGCCCGCACGAGCGCGCGTTCCTCGACGAGCTGAAGCGCCAGGTGTCACGGCTGGGGCTCGAGCAACGCGTCAAATTTCTCGGGGAGCGGCGGGACGTGCCTCGCCTGCTGAGCGGGGCAGACGTCTACTGCCAGGCAAACGTCGGAGGCGAAGGCTTCAGTCTCGCGTTCATGGAGGCGTTCGCGGCGGGCAGGCCAATCGTGACGACGCGGCTCGGCGGCGCGGGCGAGCTCATCGACGACGCGACCGGGGTGCTCGTGCCGCCGGGCGACACGGCAGCCTTCGCGGCGGCCCTGCGCCGGCTCATCGAGCATCCCGAGGAGCGCCGCGCGATGGGAGAACGTGCGCGCGATAGGGTGTGGCACGTCTCGGATCCGGCGGCGCGCATGCGCGATCTCGCGCGCATTCTCCAAGCGGCGCGAGCGAGCGCTGGTTCGGGGCCGCTTCAGGCTGCCGGCTGATCGAGCGGCAGGCCACGCGGGCGCTCGGTGAGCAAGCCGGTGGCCAGATCGAGCTGATAGGCCGCGTGCCTCATGGTCGACGCGCGATGCGAAACGATGATCGTCGTGCGGCCAGCGCTCGCCGCTTCGAGCGCGGCAACCACCTCTTGCTCGGTGTCGGCGTCGAGCGCCGAGGTGGGCTCGTCGAGGATCAGCACCTCGGGATCCGTCACGATGGCGCGCGCGATCGCGATGCGCTGGCGCTGGCCACCCGAGAGTGTGGCGCCCCGTTCGGCAAGGACGGTATCGATGCCGTTGGGCAGCCGCTCGACGAGCGGCCCGAGCTGGACGACCTTGAGCGAGGCCATGACCGCGTCGCGGCTGATGCCCGTTCTGCCGCACACGATGTTGTCGAAGATGCTGACGTTGAAGAGGAACGGCTCCTGCTCGACCAGGCCGATCGCGCGGTGATAGGCCTCGGGCGAGAAGCTCCAGTAGTCGATGCCGTCAAAGCGGATCGCGCCCTCGGACGGCTCGCGCAAACGAAGTAGCAAGCTCACGAGGGTGGATTTGCCGGCGCCGGAGGGGCCCAGGACGGCGAGCGTCTTGCCGGCCGGCAGCTCGAAGGACAGATCGTTGATGGGCCGGTGGCCGTCCGGGTAAGCGAAGCAGAGGCCCGTCACCTGGATCCGTTCGCGCAGGTGAGGAACGTTCGCCGTTCCGAACGGTCGGGTCGGGAACTGCGGCAAGCGCAGCCACACCAGGGATCGCTCCACCGAACCCACGATGGACGTGATGTAGCTGTGCGTCGCGTACACGACGTTCAGCGCCGGTAACAGTCGGACGAGCCCGAAGCCGAACGCCAAGAAATGCGGGGCGTCGATGGCCCCGGTCACGAGCCAGAGCCGGTGCGTGAGGAGCGCCAGGACGATCGCTCCGCACACGCCGATCGTCTCGATGACGCCCTGCTGCAGCGCGAGCGAGGACGAGATGCCTACGTCAGCGTCGGCGTGGGTGCGGCTGTGCTCCTGAAATTTAGCGGAAAAGTGCGCCTGCGTCGCCGTAGTGCGGATCACGCGCATGCCGCCGACGATCTCGGTGACCTCGCGCGCGAGGTTTCCGCTCGCCTGCGATAGCTGGCGGCCGCGGTCGGTGACGCGCCGTCCCAGCCGTTCTCCCGCGATCCCGACCACGGCTCCGACGGCAACGGCCGTCGCGGTCAAGCGCCACGACAGCGCCAGCATCGCGCCGACGTAGCTCAGGGCGATCAGGGAGCGTTGCAGAAAGACGAGGCACGAGTCGATGAAGCGGTTGATGCGATACGCTTCGGACACGAACACGTCCGCGATCTCGCCGCTCGTGTAGCGCTCGAGCGTCGTGAATCCGGAGTTCATGATGCGGTCGAGCAGTTGCCGCTGGAGCTCGGTCACGGCCTGGAAGCGCAGCACTGCCGCCGAGCGATTGCCGGCGACCATCAGCAGGTTTTTCAGGGCGACCAGGCCCAGAATGCTCGCTCCGAGCAGCGTGACGCGGCTCTCGCTCGGAATCGCGTCGAGCAGACTGCCCACGACGGGCAGGTGAGCCTGCTCGCCCGGCGTGACGAGCACGGCGAGCAGGGGGACGAGCAAGCCGACCGTGGCGCCTTCGAATATTCCTGCCGCGAGCAGCAACCCAATCGTTGTGCCAAGACGCCACGGTGAAGGCCGCAGGGCCCCCAGTAGCTGGGAAAGAGCACGCCTCGTGGCCCCAAAGCTCGACGCCATTCAGCTCCGGGGCGCTCGGCTGATTCGGTTTCCGTCCATGCGCGCGGGCAGCCTAGCATCGGGGACTGACAAATGGCCCGGGCGCGGCGTTGCCACGCCTTTACACGGGCGAGCCGTGACGGTAGAGAAGGGGCCGGCTGCGCGCGATTTCAGGCCGGCTCTTCGGCTGGTTCTCAACCCGCTTCACCGCTCGCGAGACGGGATTCGTCCCCAGAGCGTGGCACGGCGCCCGGTCCGGTAGTCAGGCATGAAGATCATCGTTACGGGCGGAGCTGGGTTCATCGGATGCAATGCCGCGGCGACGTGGGTTTCGCGCGGTCACGACGTGGTCGTCATCGATGACCTTTCTCGCCGAGGCACCGACCGGAATCTGGCGTGGCTCCGGGAGCGTGGCGCGGTGAGCTTCCACCAGCACGACATCCGCGACGCGGCCGGCCTCGACCGGATCTTCGCAGCCCACGTGGACGCCGACGCGGTGGTGCATCTGGCCGGTCAGGTGGCGGTGACGACCTCGGTGCTAGAGCCACGCCAGGATTTCGAGATTAACGCGCTCGGTACCTTCAACGTCCTCGAGGCGACCCGTAGTCGCTGCCCGCAGGCGACCCTGCTTTTCGCGTCGACGAACAAGGTGTACGGGTCACTGCCGAACGCGAAGGTGGCGCTCGTCGATGAGCGCCAGACGCTCGTCGATCGCGTACACGGGGTGGGGGAGGACGAGCCGCTCGATTTCCACTCGCCCTACGGTTGCTCCAAGGGAGCGGCCGACCAGTACGTGCTCGACTACGCTCGCATCTACGGCTTGCGCACGGTTTCGCTACGACAGTCGTGCATCTACGGGCGTCGCCAGTTCGGCATCGAGGATCAAGGCTGGGTCGCGTGGTTCACGATCGCCGCCAGCTTGGGCCGCCCCATGACGATCTACGGCGACGGCCGGCAGGTGCGGGACGTGCTGTTCGTGGACGATCTGGTCGAGCTCTACGATGCGTGTCTCGCGAACCCCGAGCTGGTGAAAGGCCGTGCTTACAACGTAGGCGGCGGCCCCGAAAACCGCCTGAGCCTGCGCGAGCTTCTGGCTGAGCTCGGCCGGCGCCTGGGCAAGCCGATCGAGGTCAAGTACGCCGCGCCGCGTCCCGGCGACCAACCCGTGTTCGTCGCCGACGTGCGTCGCGCGCAGGCAGACCTCGGTTGGGCGCCCCGCACCTCGATTGCGGCGGGACTGGACGCGCTCTTCGCGTGGGTGTCGGAGCATCGGAGCCTGTTCGGTCCATGAGTCATGCGAGCTCCGAGTCCCGGATGCGCGTGCTTCAGCTCGGTAAATATTACTATCCCTACATGGGTGGCATCGAGAGTCACCTTCAGGTCCTCAGCGACGAGCTCAACCCTCGCGTCGACCTCGAGGTGCTCGTCGCGCATACCAAGCCCGGCACCGTTCGCGAGCGGGTTCACGGCGTGAGCGTGACGCGCTGTGGCTCCTGGCATCGGTACAATTCAGTCGAAGTGACGCCGAGCATGGTCTTCGAGCTGTCGCGCCGTTCCTACGACGTGATTCACGTTCATTTGCCGCACCCCGTCGGCGCCGCCGCCTATCTGGCGAGCAAGAAGCCGGATCGGCACCGGCTCGTCGTTACCTACCACTCCGACGTCGTGCGGCAGCGCTTTCTACTCCGGCTCTACGCGCCGCTCGTGCAGAGGCTGCTCGAGCGGGCCGACGTCGTGATCGCCACGTCGCCTCAGTTGCGCGAAGGCTCGGAAGCATTGGCGCCTTTCAAAGGGAAATGCCGCGTGGTGCCGTACGGGCTCGATCTCGGGGTCTTTTCCAGCACGCCGGAGCGTGAGCAGGCAGCGGCGCAGCTCCGGGCCCGCTTTGGCGGGCGTCGCATCGCTCTCGGCGTCGGGCGACTCATCTATTACAAAGGTTTCGAGCAGGCCATTCAGGCGCTCACTCGCCTGCCGGACGTGCAGCTCGTGCTCATCGGCGACGGCCCCCTGCGGGGCATGCTCGAGGACGCCGCGCGCCAGCACGGGGTGGCCGATCGCGTGAGTTTCGAGGGGGAGCTCATGAACGAAGCCATCACCCCCTACTACTTGGCGAGCGACGTGTTCCTCTTGCCCTCCACGGCGCCGAGCGAAGCGTTCGGCATCGTACAGATCGAAGCAATGGCTTGCGGCATCCCCGTCGTAAATACGAGCCTGCCCTCCGGTGTCCCCTACGTGAGTCGCCACGAGCAGACAGGACTCACGGTTCCTCCCAGTGACCCGGAAGCCCTCGCACGCGCCGTTCGCCGGCTGCTCGACGACGAGCCTTTGCGCCGGCGACTCGGCGAGCGCGGGCGTGAGCGCGCGCAAACGAACTTCTCGAAGCAGGCGTTGCTCACGCAAATCCTTGCCGCGTACCGCAACGAGGAACCACGCCGGGGCAGCGCGGTTGCCGCCTTGGGCGCATTTGACTAAGAAATGAACGCCTACGTGAACGGGTGGCTCGAACCATGAAGGTCAGCACTGCGGCATTGCGGTGGTTCGGTGTGCCGAACGCCGAGGAGCACACGGCGCGCCTGGTGCGCGGCTCCGAGATTCGCACGGCGGTCGACATCGGCTGCGGCACGAGCTCGCATTTGACCAGATTTCGTCCGCGCCTCGTGACGGTCGGCGTCGATGCCTTCGAGGGAGCGGTCGAGGCGTCGCGTGCCGCCGGCGCCCACGACCACTACCGAGTCATCGACATGCTGCATGACGAGGTCGAACCGGTGCTCGAGCCGTTCGGCGGCGAGCTCTGCGATCTCGTGACGCTCTATGGCGTCGTCGAGCATTTCACGAAGGCCGAAGGGCTCAAGCTGCTCGAGCGCTGCGAGCGTCTCACCTCGAAATACATTCTGGTCGAGACGCCGAACGGCTTCGTGGCGCAGGGTCCGGAGTATGGCAACGAGCGGCAGCGCCACCTTTCCGGTTGGTTCGCGCACGATTTCGAAGGTCTCGGCTACTCCGTGTACGGGACGACGGGCACGAAGCTTCTGCGTGGCTACAACGCCGACCTGAAGAGCACGCTGCGGGGGGCGATGACGCTCGACGTGCTGCTCTCCTACGCGCTCCGCATCGAGCGGCGCCCGCAGCACGCCTTCAACTTGCTTGCCATCAAGGATGTGCGCGGGGTGCCCCCACGCCTCGGAGCCCGCCGTTCTGGTCAGGAGAAGCTCTCATGTCGCTGAATAATGCCACCGTGCTCGTGACGGGCGGAACTGGGTCTTTCGGTAACCGCGTCGCGGCGCACCTGCTCGAGCACGGCGCCGGCGAGGTCCGCATTCTGAGCCGCGACGAGAAGAAGCAATGGGAGATGCGGCGCGCCTTTCCCGACTACCGGTACATCGTGGGCGACGTGCGGGATCTCGAGCGCGTGCGCCAAGCAATCCGCGGCGTCGACTACGTGTTTCACGCAGCTGCTCTGAAGCAGGTGCCTTCGTGCGAGGACTATCCGATCGAGGCGCTCAAGACCAACGCGCTCGGCTCGCACAACGTGGCGCTCGCCGCCGCCGAGGCCGGCGTTCGCCGCATGGTGGCGCTCAGCACGGACAAGGCCGTGAAGCCCGTCAACGCCATGGGCATCAGCAAGGCGATGATGGAGAAGATCGTGTGCTCCCAGAACTTGCTGGGCGGCGAGACGATCTTCGCATGCGTGCGCTACGGCAACGTGATGGGCAGCCGTGGTTCGGTGATTCCCCTCTTCCGGGAGCAGATTGCGTCCGATCGCCCGCTCACGTTGACGGTGCCGCACATGACGCGGTTTCTCATGACGCTGGACCAGTCCGTCGACCTCGTGCTGCACGCGCTGAAGCACGCGCGCGGCGGCGAAATCTTCGTGCGCAAGGCCCCGGCCTGCACGGTGCTCGGGCTCGCTCAGGCCATGCGTCTCAAGTATTCGACGCGCGGCAGCGAACACCCGATCGAGATCGTCGGGATCCGGCCGGGGGAGAAGGTGCACGAGGTCCTCGTCAGCGAATACGAGGCGACTCGCGCCACCGAGACCGACACCTATTTCACGATCTGCCCCGAATACCGGCCGCCGAGCGCGCCCCTCGCCTGGGACGCGGGTAGGGAATACACGTCGGACAACACCACTCGACTCGACAGCCCGGAAGCCATCGGAGGGTTGCTGGAGCAAATGGGCAAGGTCGAGTACTACACATGAGCGAGCCGGCAACGTTCACGAACATCGAGCGTTGCCGCGGCTGTCACGGGACCGGCTTTCGTGAAATTCTTCGCATGGAGCCGATGCCCCTCGCGGGGCAATTCTGCCCGACCTTGGAGGAGGCGCGAAGCGCCACGCGCTATCCGCTCACGTGGTTGGAGTGTGAGCGCTGCTCGCTCGTCCAAGTCGAGGAAGATGTCGACGATCGCGCGATGTTCGATCGATATAACTACGCCTCGTCGAGCGTTCCTGGCCTCGTGCGACATTTCGAGAGCTATTCGCGCTGGCTACAGGACAAGCTCGGTGAGCGCGAGGCCCGCGAGGTCCTCGAAATTGGTTGCAACGACGGCGTGCTCCTGTCCCGCCTCCCGTCGCGATGGCGCCGGGTCGGCGTGGACCCGAGCGACGTTGCGGCGCGCGTGGAGGGACGCTCTTTCGAGCTCGTGCAAGCGCCCTTCACGGCGACGCTCGCCCGGGACGTCGCGGGCCGCGGCACCTTCGACCTAGTCACGGGCTCGAACTGCCTTGCCCACATCCACGACCTCAAAGACGTGTTCGAAGGGGTCCATACCGTTCTCAAGCCGGGCGGGCTCTTCGTGCTCGAGGTCCACGATCTGGACGCCACGCTCGATGGCGCGCAGTGGGACACCATCTATCACGAGCACAAGGTGGAGTGGTCGGTCTCATCCCTCCGCAATTGCCTGGCGCCGCTCGGCTTCCGTTTCGCTGCAGTCGAGCGACTGGCCCTGCATGGCGGCCTCCTGCGCGCCGTGTTCGTCAAGGCGGAACGTGACAAGGAGACTGTCCCGTCGAACGCGAACTTCGGAGAGTTGCGGCGCGCATACCTGGAGCGCCGCAATGCCGCCGTCTACCGTCGGCTCCTCCAGCAATTGACGGCGAATCGGCGCGTCGTGGCGTATGGGGCTGCGGGGCGTGCGAACGTTTGGCTGAATCAGCACCCTGAGCTCGCGTTCGAATACATCGTCGACGACGCGCCGCTCAGGATGAACAAGTTCATTCCCTGCGTGGCAACACCGATCGTCCCTTCCAGTTGGGTGGCAACCAGCGTGCCCGACTCCATCGTCATTACCGCCTGGAATCACGCGCGTGACATCCGCGCCAAGCATCCGGACTACACCGGGGAGTGGCTGCAGACGTTCGACATCGAGGCGATGGCGGGACACGCATGACGCCCTCGGCACTGGTGCTGGGCCATCGCGGGATGCTCGGCCACGTCGTGTGCCGGTACCTGGTCGAGCAGGGGCGTCGCGTGGAGGTGCTGGACGAGCGTTACGCTGCCGGCCGCGAGCTCGAGTTCGTGTCGGCGGCCGTCGCGTGCCGGACGGACGCCGTCGTCAACTGTATTGGATTGGCCACGGGGTCGCCGGCGGAGCTCGTGCGCGTGAACGGATCGTTGCCCCAGCTTTTAGCCGCCCGCCTCGGCGGACGCTTACTCGTGCAGCCGAGCACCGATGGCGTGTTCTCCGGCCGGCAAGGCCCTTACTCGCCCAGTGCTCGGCCCGACGCCGAGGACGCCTATGGCCTGTCCAAGCGTCTGGGTGAGTGTTGCGCCACGCTCGGAACGGCCGTGGTGCTGCGGAGCTCGTTGGTGGGGCCGGAGCACGGCACTGCCCGCAGCTTGTTGGGCTGGCTTCGCGACCAAGCCGGGACGGTGAGGGGCTTCACCGATCAGCTCTGGAACGGCGTCACGACCTTATGCTGGGCGAAGGTGTGCGCGCGCGCACTCGACGGCGCGCTCGCCCCGGGGGTTCACCAACTCGGCACCGAGGCGGCGGTGACCAAGTGCGAGCTCCTCGAGCGCCTTTGCGAGACGTTCGAGCTTTGCGTGCGCGTCGAGCCGCACGCAAGCGGCAGGCCGATCGACCGCCGGCTCGTGCCCACCGAGCGCTGCCCGCCGCTCGTCGAGCAGCTTCTGGAAGCCCGCCGCTGGTACGCGGCGGGCACCCACCTGCGCTAGGCGGGTTCGGTGTCTCAGCGAATGGCGACGCCCCGCCGCCGAACGTCGGCGGGATCGACCGTCGCGAGCACGTTCGGTCGCGGAGCGGCATCAGCAAGCGCCGAAATGGCCGTGATGAACGCGCGACCTGCCGTGTCAGCGCCCGTTTTGAAGAACGTGTAGCCGTGACCACGAAGCTCCTGCTCGATGGCGGCGACCGACGTGCCCATGCGGGCTAAATGCGGGGCTTCGATCTCGAGCAGTAGGTGAGGCTTCGTGGTCTGGAAGAGCTCGGCGGCGCCGCGTAGCGCTGCATGCTCCGCGCCTTCAAGATCGAGCTTCATCACGCGTAGCCGCGGGCGGTCACTCGCGTCGATCGCGCGATCGAGGGTCGTGACCTTCACGGTCTCGATCGCGCCTGCTTCGCCTTCGGCGGGGCCGAGGTGATTCAGCCCTGATCCGCTGAGCTCGAACACGCGCATGCTCGCCTCGCCAGGCTCGGAAGAGAGCGCCTCCGCACGCACCTCCACCTGGTGAAAGCCGTTGAGCCCCACGTTGTCGAGCAAGCGACGGCGGACGCGGGTCGACGGTTCGAAAGCGATGACCCGTCCCGCTGGCCCTACGCGACGCGCGCCGACGAGGGTGAACAGTCCGACGTGCGCCCCGCCGTCCACGAATAGCTCACCGGGCTCGAGCAACTGCCCCACGATCTCGATGTCCGGATCGTAGTGGCCGTAGCGATAGATTCCGAGTCCGAGCGGCGTGCGCAGATCGGCGAAGATGTGACTGCGGTCTGCGTCGTAAGGAACGACCGTCAGGCTGAGCTGCGGCACCGCTCGTCGCAGCAGGCTCTTCGCGACGCGAACGCCGGTGCGGACTGGTGCGGTATGCCAGGATTGCTGGTCGAAATTCATGTGGCGTTGGATCCGGGCCGTATGCTAGCAGAAACGCCCGCGCTCCGGGTTTTTGGTGAACGCGTTCCGGCCATGAAGGTCTCGATTCTGGTCCCGACTTGCCGGCGTCCGCGGATGTTGGCGGAGGCGCTCGCGTCGGCGCGCGCGCAGACGTACGGCGACGTCGAGATCGTGGTCTCCGACGACGGGGGCGACGACGAGACGCAACGCCTCGTCGCCGCTGAGGCCCGCGTTGACTCCCGCGTCCGTCTCGCGCCCAAAAATCCACGACCGGGGTTGTTCAGCAACTTCAATCATCTCCTCGACCAGAGTCGGGGCGACGCGTTTTTCTTCCTGTGCGACGACGACAAGCTGCTGCCGCACTGCATCGAGCGACTGGTGAACGCGCTCCTCACGCATCCGGAAGCCGTCGCCGCGCTCGGGGAGTTCTGGTTCTGCGACGTGGAGGGCCGCCACCTCGAGGCCGAGTCACGCCGCCATCTCGCGGATGCCGGCCGCATCGGCGTCGAGGAGGGCATCTGGCCCGGCGTGCTGCGTCAGGCGATGATCGCCAAGCTGAACGTCGGGTGTGGCTTGTTTCGCGCGAAGGAGCTCGGTTTCCCGCGCTTCGACCTGGAGTGCAGGACGGTGGCCGACGTCGACCTCTGGGTGCGCACAGCCCTCATTGGACCTGTCTATTACATTCCGGAGCGGCTCGCCGAGATCCGACAACACCCCCAAAGCATTTCCGCCGGACCGCTCGAACCTATCCTCTCGGGGATGATTTACCTGCTCACCAAGCATGCGGGAAAAGTGCCCGAGCTCGAGCTCGAGCGGCTGACCGTCCTGCAGATTTTTCGTGCGAGCTACGCATGGCAGCTCGCGGCGGACGAGGCGCCGCGCGTGCGCAGGGTCGTGCGCGACTACCTGCGTGATGCGGCCAAGGTGCCGCATTTCCCCGGGATTCCAGCCATCCTCGCGGCGGCGCTCATCACGGCGCTGCCGCCGAACGTCGCGCGGCCGGTGCGACGCGTTACGGAGCAGCTCAAGCAATTGATACGCGCCTGAGCGGGGACGGCGCAGGTGTCAGCGCGGCGTCGTCTCGAGGAAGTTTCGAACGCGCACGGCGAGCACGCGATAGTCGAAATGCTCCAGCGCTAGGTCGCGGTTTCGGGCACGCAGCTCGGACAGGTCCTGCCGACGGAGCTCGCACAAGTGGGCAGCCAGGCGCCGGGGGTAGGCGTCGTCGCGCAAGCCCTGATAGCGGAGGGTCTGGCCAGTCGCAGCGAGCAGGCGATGCGCTTCGCCGACGTCGGTCGCGGCGAGCACGGTGCCGCAGGCGAGGTACTCCGGAAGTTTCGCGGTCGTACGGCCCCAACCCACCGGATCGTCGGTCTGCGTCGACAGTCCGACGTCGAAAGCGTTCATCCAAAGCGGCACCTGATCGTGCGACACACGACCGACGAGCTTGAGCCGCTCGCCGAGCCCTAGGCGCGTTCGCGTGGCCTCGAGCACGTCGCGTCCGGTGCCGTCACCGACGACGACGCCCACGATCGGCTCGTTGGGCGAGAGCGTCGCGAGGGCCTCGGCAAGGTCCCAGCCGTAGAACAAGCCGAGCCGCGGGTTATGGTGCAGGCTGCCGACGATCCCCACGACGAAGCGGCCTTCCAGGCCGTGGGCCCGCTTGAGCGCGAGCACGTCCGGATGCTCGCGGAGGGGGCGGAACTGCTGCGTGTCCACGCCGTCGGGAACGAAGCAGTTCGGAGGGAGCGAGCGCCCGCCCGCGGCGTGCTCGCGGAAGTAGCGCTCCAGGTAATAACCGCGAAAGACCAGCGCGTCGGCGCCTGCTGGGAGCCGGCGATCGAATTCGTGGGCTACGCGCACCTCCAAAGCCGAGCGGCCTTGCGGCTCGAGCAAAGGCCGGGCCGGATCGCCGAGCTCGTAGGCGAGACGCACGGTCGGGTCGAGCTTACTTCGAAGCGCTGCCAGCAAGGCGGACGGCACCCCCAGATCGATGCAGTAAATCCAGTCTGGACGCTCCGCGACGAGGGCCTTCGCGACTTCGGGAACTGAGCCCAGCCGCCCGCGCGTCTTGTAGACGATGCGCGCCGAGGTTCCGAACAGGTGCCGAGCGCGCGGCCCTTGTACCGACACGGCCGAGCCGTTCACGAGGACCGTGACCGAGGGGGCCCGCGCGAGGGACTCCTTGCTTGGCAACCGGCGCAATGTAATGGAAGGCGTCTGCGATGAGCAACACCTCGGCCTCCCGTCCGCGGGTGCTCGTGATTTCGCCCCTGTACTATCCAGACGAGGAGGGGCTCGCTCACTACACGACGGAGTTCTGCCGTCACCTGCAGCAGGACGCGGACGTGACCGTGCTCACCGGTGTTCGTGCCGCCGAGACGGGTCCCGGTGGGGTTCTCGTATTGCCCTGGCTCGAACGCTGGGACCTCGCGGGGCTCTTGCTCGCGCTCGGTAGGGCGCGCTTCATCCGCCCGGATCGCATCCTCATCCAGTTCGTGCCGTTCATGTACGCGCGGCGGGGTGGCATCAACTTCGCGATCGTCGCGGCTGCGGCCGTCGCAGCGCTGCACGCACGGATGGGCGGCAATGGGGGAGTGCAGATCATGTTCCACGAGCTCTGGCACTGGCGCTCGTCGCGTCCGCGGGAGCTCGCGATGCATCTGGCGCACCGCACGATGGTCGTGGGGCTCTGCCTCGCCGCGCGCGACGTGTTTTGCGCTACCGAGCGCTTCGCCTCGGAGGTCCGCGACGCGCTCGGTGGCGTCGAGCGGCCCATCCACCTGCTCGCGGTCGGGTCGAACCTCGAGCGCGCCGAGTCCGCGCTCCGTCCGCGGCCCCCGCACGACGGCCCGCTACGTGTAGGTCTGTTCGGCTCCCTGCACGCTTCGAAAAATGTGCCGATGGTGCTGCGGGCCCTGCAGCGCGCGTCCGCGCGGGCTAAAGGCCGCATCAAGGTTTCCGTCATCGGTCTCGAGCGGCGAGAGCTCTCGTCGGCAGTGCCGGACCTCGCGGATTGGCTCGACGCCGAGGCGACCGTCACCGGCTGGGTGACGGCCGACCAGGCCGCGGCGAAGCTTGCCGAACAGGACTTTCTGGTGAGCTATTTCCAGGACGGCGTTTCGTCCCGTCGCGGCTCGTTGCTCGCGGCTCTGTGCGAGGGCGTTCCGGTCGTGACGACCTGGCGGGACGTGAGCGACACCGTGTTCCTCGACCAGCCCTGGGTCAAGCTCCTTTCCTGCGACGCGGAGGAGTTCGGCGCGCAGCTCGAAACCTTCCTCACGAGCGCCGAGCGTCCTTTCGCCGGCGTTACGGCCGCGGAGGTGCGAAAGTTCTACGACGCTCATTTTTCCTGGCGCGCCCTGGTACAGCGCTACCTCGACATTTCATTCCCGTCTCCCTGACACCCGTGGGCTCGCCGCGCATCACGCCGCTGCGCGCCTGCGGCGATTGGTCACGGCGTCGTGGCAGAGCGCCAGGAAGCGCTCGGCGACGGTAGCGATCGAGAAATGTCGTTGGGCCGCTGCTCGAGCTACGGCCGTGAGGCGAGGGCCCTCACGCAACACGGCGTTGCGAGCGCTCGCCAGGGCTTCGGCGACCGAGTTCGGGTCGTACTCGGAGAATTGTACGCCTGCCGTGCTCGTGTAGTCGGCGGTGCCGTTGCTCGGGCCGAGCACGACTGCTCGACCCGCAGCGAGCGCTTCCGCCACCGAGAAACCGAAGTTTTCGTTCTGGCTCGGCTGCACGAGTACGTCGACTTCGCCGAAGAGCTTCGGCACCGCGTCGTGAAGGCAGGGTCCCTCGAAGGATACCCCGGGATGCTGCTCGTAGGCGCGCAAGAGAGGCGCCGCGCTCCGGTCGCTACGCAAGTTGCCGACGAGACGCGCGCGCACCGTCGGCTCGCGTTCGAACAGGATGCGGAAGCCTTCCAAGAACAGATCCAAACGCTTGCGAGGCACGGCGCGTCCGAGCCACAAGAACGTGACGGTACCTGCGTGGTTCCCGAGCGCAGGGATGTCCGCGTACCGTTCGAGTTTGATGGGATAGGCGATGGTGCGCAGTCGCTCGGAAGCGACGCCGAACCGTGCCCATTCGCTCTCTGCCCAGGTGCTGCCGCAAAGGTACAGATCGGACCAATCGAGAGCCGCGCGCGCCACCGCGCGGCGATAGGCGTAGAAAAGCTGAACGGCGGCGTAGCGCGCCATGCCGTGCGTTTCGAGCAGGTTCTTCGCGACAGCCGCCGTGCGAAGCGCGGCCGCCTCCGTGTGGGGCGGGGACTGTGGCCAGCACGCGAGCGGCAACCGCGAGGGCGCGAGCGCCTGGGCGTCGGTACACAGGACGAGGGTGTAGTTCGCGTGAGCGTGCTCCGCTTGGATCAAGCGAATCGCTTCGCGCTGGTAGGCGACGTGAGCGACCTGCGCGACGCCCGCGACGGGGTAAGGGCTGGGCAGGCGGCGCGCGGCCTGGTGCAGGCGCTCGAAAAATGGAACCCGCACGTCGACAAAGCGGTAGCCCGGTAGCGCCTCGAGCGAGCGTGGGTCGTTGAACCCGCGCATCCCGTAGAAGTCCACCCGCGCGCCGCGCTCGAGCAGGGCCCGCAGCAAAGTGGGAAAGGCGCCTGCTCCGCTTCCGACCCCATCCGCTAAAATCCCGAGGACAGCCAGATTCATCGACGGCTCGAAGTCGCGGACTATAGCCCGTCCGCCGCCGTCCTAGGCAAGCGCCGCACTCTGGCGACGCCCGCTTGGCCGTGGCAGCCTCCTCCGCAATGGAGCACAACGTCGGGCAAGAGCGGGCTGCCGCGTCACCCCCGGGCTTGTCGTTTGCTCGGGCGGGACACGCGGTTCGGCAGCGCGTCGGGGGAGCGGGTTGGATTTTCGGCTTCACCGCGATCGAGATGGTGTGCCAGCTGGCACTCTTGAGCTCCGAGCTCGCGCCCGCGCGCGTCGTGTTTCGGTCGGCGGCGTTCGGCGCCAGCCTAGCGTTCGTGTTGCTCGTCCCAAGCGCGCGCCGCACGAGTCACCCGGCACGCTGGATGGGGTTGGTCGTGATCGCGCTGGTTTCTCTAGCTGCGCTGAACCCCGCGAGCGGCGCGCCTCTGGCGGCGGTGGCCCATTGGGCCCTCTATCTCGCCGTGCTCGCGCCGCTCTTTTGGGTTGCGCGCCTGAAACTCCCCGAGCAGACGCTGGGCCAACTTCTGCTCATTCTATGGGCGTTCCACACGTTGAGCGCTGGAGTGGGGCTCTTGCAGGTGTATTTCCCAGGGCGGTTTCAGCCGGCGCTCACGACCTTCATCAGCGAAAAGCAGATGCTCATGATCCGGCTCTCCTCGGGGGCGTGGGTCCCTCGTCCGATGGGCCTCACCGACACTCCGGGCGGGGCAGCGGCAAGCGGGCTTTTTGCGGCGCTCCTCGGGCTAGGCGTCGTCCTCGCTCGTCCGTTTCGCGGCGCCGCGGTCGCCGGATTCGTGAGCATGACGATTGGACTTGCCGCGATCTACCTCGCCCAGGTCCGGGCGGCGCTCGTCATGCTCGGAGTCTGCTTCATCGTCCTGTTGCTATTGCTCGGCTTGTCGCGTCGCCTGCCGCGCGTGTTCTGGTCCTTGCTCTTGGGCGCGCTCGTCGTGATCCTCGCCTTCCGCCTTGCGTTCGACGTCGCCGGCGACGCCGTCACGAGCCGCCTTGCGTCGCTCGTCCAATCCGACGCTGCGACCACTTACCAGAACAGTCGCGGCTTCATGCTCCAGGATGCCTTACTCAACCTGCTGCCCCAGTATCCACTCGGCGCGGGGCTCGGCCATTGGGGCATGATGAACATGTATTTCGGATCGCGTGACGACTACATCGGCGCCGAGGTGCAGTGGGTCGGTTGGATCCTCGACGGCGGCATTCCGATGCTCATCGCCTATCCCGCCGCCATCTTCGCGGCGATCTACCACGCGATGCGAGCCAGTCTGCAGGGTGGGAACGACCGGTTTGGAGCTTGGGCAGCCGTCATTGCGAGCTACGACATGGGTATCCTCGCTCTTTGCTTCAGCTACGCGCCGTTCATCGGCTCGGCGGGGCTCGAGTTCTGGGTACTGAACGGCGTGCTCATGCAGGTGGCCCGCAACGCTCCGACAGCTTCGCTACCACACAGCAACGCTGCGCCCGCATTGCCTCCATCGCGGGTCCCTGCGGATCTGGAAAAATTGGTGACGCATTCCGCTGCCGCGCGGCCAGGTTGACGGGGATCTCGCGCGCCGGCGAAGGCATCAAGGCGCCTTCGCCGAGCCCATGCCGAGTAGTCGCCGGTAGCTGTCGAGGATGACCTGGGCGTGGTTCGTCCAGGTGAAGCGAGCCGCGTGCGCCAAGCGCACCGAGCGTTCCGGTACGACCGAGGAGCCCTCGACTGCCGCGACGAGCCCCGCGAGGAACGCTTCGACGTCGCCCACGGGGGCGTAGGCGGCGGCGTTGCCGCCAGCTTCACGCAACGCGGCGATGTCACTTGCCACGACGGGCGTGCCGCACGCGAGCGCCTCGATGATGGGTAGCCCGAAGCCTTCGGCCTCGCTCGGCTGCAGCAGGACCACCGCGCCGCGATAGAGTGCCGCCAAGGCGGCGCGCGGAATGCCGCGGATCTGTACGGCTGCGTGCTCGATGCCGAGCCGACCGAGCAGGTCGGCTTGCTCGGCCGTCCACGAGCCGCCGACCTGCAAGAGTCGCAACTCCGGCAGCCGCCGTCTGGCTTCCGCGTACGCCGCGAGTAGCACGTCGACGCGCTTGCGCGGGATGCACGACCCCACGTGCATGACATACGAGCCCGCCGAGAGTCCGAGAGCGCGTTGCGCTTGGCTGTCGTGCGGCGCGGGCTCCGCGACGAACTCGTGCGCAGTGCCGTAAGGTGCGTGAACGAGGCGTTCGCTGGCGACGAGGCCGGCCCGCTCGATACCGGCGCGAACGTGGCCCGTAGAATAGAAGACCACGGCCGCCCGTTGCATCCCCTCGAGCACGTGGCGTATCAGCGTGCGAAACCAGAATGGCCGCGGCTCCGCCCGCGGCTCGAGCAGGCAGCGAAAGGCATCGAGGTCGTGGCAATAGACGCCGGCCCGCTCGCTCGGTAGCCGATGCAAGAGGTGCGAATAACTATGATCACTCACGTGGAAGAGCTCGGCGCGCTTTGCCTCCAGAAATCGCGGGTAGTCCCAATACCGGCCGAGAAAAATGTCGGCCTGCCGGGCCGTTCGGCGCGTTCCGACACGGGGCAGCGACGAAGCGCGGCGAGCGAGCTGCGGCCGCACGCTTTCGACCTCCACGTCGGTCGAAAAGTGGGCGGCGAGCTCGCGCACGAGCTCGTCGGCGACGAGATCCATACTCGGCCAGCCTTCCTCGGCGAAGTCGCAGAGAACCGCCAGCCGAGGTCGAGCCGCGCTCACCGCCGAAGCTCGACGACGAGCGAGCCCTCGGCTTCGTTGCCGAGCATCAGGTCGCCATACGGGCGAGGCGTCAGCCCGAACTGTCCCGACACGTCCACCACCTGTTGGAAGCCGGCGCGCTTCGCGAAATCGCTGAGGATGTCGAAATCGTATGCGTATTTGTGCTGGCCGTCGCAGAAGAGATAGTTCACCGCCTGGCCCATGGGGGCGTCGAAGTGCCGCGGCCACGGGCTCGTTGCCTCCCCACGCGCGATGCGGAAAAAGTGAGTCACGTCGGGCACCACGACGCGGGCGATGCCGTCATCCCGCAGCACGCGGTGAATCTCTCGCAGCAGGTTGAGCGCGTGCTCGGGGAACAGGTGC
>Ga0164241_10001915_pt1 | contig 23931 bp, 14 predicted proteins | sample OricomyardsoilBY_FD_108780 | JGI IMG/M metagenome (GOLD analysis project Ga0164241, IMG submission 108780) | Backyard soil microbial communities from Emeryville, California, USA - Original compost - Back yard soil (BY) | ecosystem: Environmental > Terrestrial > Soil > Unclassified | place: USA... | reverse complement strand
GTCGAGATGCACATCTCCGAGATCGGCTTGTGCAGTGGGCACAGCGGTTCAGGGGTGTGGGTCAACGAACGCGGCGAAACGACGGTGCCCGGATTGTACACCGCTGGCGACATGGCGTGCGTGCCGCACAACTACCTGCTGGGTGCCCTCACCTACGGCAAGTTGTGCGCCGCTCACGCGCTCGACTACATCGCGAACGTCGAAATTACTGCGGACTTGAGTGAACAAATTGCCGCTGAGCGCGAGCGCGTGTTCGCGCCGTTGTCTCGACCGAATGGCATTCCGCCTCACCAGTACGAGTACAAAGTACGGCGTCTGGTCAATGACTACTTGCAGCCGCCCAAGAGCGCGAACCGCCTCCAAAACGGGCTCTCACACTTCATGCGCGCGAGTGAAGAGCTAGCCGAAGTGGGCGCGAGCAATCCGCACGAATTGATGCGCGTGATGGAAGCGCACTTCATTCGCGACTGCGCCGAGATGGCTGCGCGCGCATCTCTGTATCGCACCGAGAGCCGCTGGGGTCTGTATCACTATCGCCAAGACCATCCAAAGCTCGACGACGAGAACTGGTTCGCCCACGTGAACTTGAAGAAGGATCGAGAGGGCGCAATGACGTTGTTCAAACGACCGATCGCACCGTACATCGTACCTTTGGACAAGGCGGAGCTGCGCGGTTACCACGACCTCAGGATCGCTCATGACAGCGCGCTTTCAGCCTAATTCAGCCCCAATCGCCACGCAGACCCCGAACGAGAGAACGCCCCCGTGAGTGAACTGACCGATCGCGAAACCATCAAGGCGGCCCAAGCAAACTTGGTCGGCAACGCGCAAGCCGTGCGCAAATTCGACGTTCCAGTCGTGGTCGACCGTAGCAAATGCATCACCGGTTGCCGCATCTGCATCGATTCGTGCCCGGTCGATTGCTTGGCGGTCAACCCGGAGACCGGCAAAGCGAACATGGCATTCGACGAGTGTTGGTACTGCCTCGCCTGTGAGATCGACTGCCCGAAAGACGCCATCACCGTCAAAATTCCCTTCCTGCTGCGCTGACTCGCGCTCGCGCTTTCCCACGCCACACCATGGAATACTCGAATCACGACGATCTAGTTCGAAAGCTCGACGACCCCGATCCGAACAACCGCCAGCTCGCACTGATGGAACTCGAAGAAGTCGCCGGGGAAGAATCGGTGACGCCGCTGATCGCTGTCTTGACTGATTCGGACTCGGTCGTGCGCCGGCTAGCGATCGGCCTGTTGGAAGAGCTTGGCGATGCGCGCGCAGTGCCCGGCATCATCGAGAGACTGCTCGATTCAGACGCCAACGTGCGCGACGCCGCGAGCGCAGCTCTGCGTGATTTTCGCGGCGCCGCGGCCGCGTCCCACATGCTCGAAGCGATTCATCACGACAATCCAGAGGTGCGCCGGGCAGTCATTGTCGGGCTGCGTGAACTCAAAGATCCGCGCTCGGTCGGGCCGTTGCTCGAGGCACTCGCGGACCCCGTGCCGGGCGTACGGCGCGAAGCCGTCATCACCTTGGCGTACCTCAGGCTACCCGAATCGGTGTCGCCGCTCCGTCGTCTGCTCGCGGATCCCGACGATAGCGTGCGCCGCGTCGCGGTGGGGGCGCTCGGCTATTTCATCGGGCCCGCGTTGCTCGTTGATTTTCAGAACGCGCTTTCGGACGCAGATTGGCGCGTGCGCGTCGAAGCGGCGATCGTGCTTGGTCGCTCGGCGCTTTCGAGTGCGATCCCGAATTTGCGCGCAGCGCTCGGCGATGCGTACTGGCAGGTCCAGAAGGAGAGTATCGCTTCGCTCGGACGTCTCCAGGCAAGCGGCGCATCTGCCGAACTGATCGCATTCACCCGCAGCCCGCTCGCCGATTTGCGGCGCGCCGCGGCCTACGCTCTCGGCGAACTCAGAACCGCGCGAGCGACGCCTGCACTCCGCGCGCTCACCGCGGATCCAGACGTCGAAGTACGTAAGGCCGCCGCTCACGCGCTCGAAGCAATCGCCAAGGCAAACCCTGCTACCGACCAGGAAAACTAATGAAACAGCGGATTTCTCGACGCCATCTGCTTCCTTTGCTCGCGCTCTCTGCGCTCGCCTGCCGCGAGAAGCGTGAAGGTTCCCCAACTAGCGCGAGTTCAGCGAGAGTCAGCGCCCCCACTGAAACGATTCGCGTCGCCATCGGTACACAAGACACGACCATCAATTGCGCAACGGGCGGTCCCCTCGTGCGCGAGCTGCACCTGCTCGAAAAGTACTTGCCGAAAACCGGCCGCTACCAAAACGTGAAGTTCGAGATTGAGTGGCAAAACCAACCGACCGGCGCGCAGCTCAACAGCAAATACCTCGCAAACCAACTCGACATCGTACAGATGGCCGACTTCCCGTCGGTGTTGGGCGCAACGGCGCTCAAGGCCGCGGGAGATCAGGTCGAATCACTGTACATCTCCACGCTTTCCGGCGGCATCAACGGTGCGGGTAATGCCATCGTGGTACCGGCGGACTCGACGATCACTTCGCTCGAGGACTTGAAGGGCAAAAAGATATCCGTCCCCTTCGGCTCCACTGCCCACGCGATGCTGATTCGCGCGATCCAAGACTTGGGTTGGGATCCGAAGAAAGATCTCGAGATCGTGACTCAGACACCAGAGATCGCGGGCAGCGCTCTGAAAGCGCACCAAATCGACGCACACGCTGATTTCGTGCCGTTTGGGGAGCTATTTCCGTTCCGCGGCTTCGCCAAAAAGATCTACGACGGCAGCTCGACCGGCGTCACCACGACGCACGGCGTGCAGGTCCGCTCGGACTACGCGGCCAAGTGCCCCGAGGTGGTCGTCGCTTATTTGAAAGCCACGCTCGACGCTGACAAGCAATATCGCGAAGATCCGGAAGGACTTTCGGAAAAGCTCGCCACGTGGACCGGGGTCGACGCAGAAGTGTACTACGCGTTTCACGGTCCGCAGGGCATTCAAACCCGCGACTACTCCCTCAAGCACGAGTACGTCGACGCCATTCGTCGCGCGCAAGAATCACTCAAGGTGTTGAAGAAGGTCGACAAGGAGATCGACGTCGACCACTACGTGCATGACGCATTCATTCGCCAGGCAGCCAAAGAATTCGGCTACGACTACGACGCACGGCTCGAGGACTATCGCCCATTGCCCTTCACGGTGAACGCGCTCGACACCAATGCGCCAGTCACCGACCCGACGCTGGCCGGTCAGATCTGGGTCAAAGGCGAGCCAAAAGTTCGGCTCTACAGCACGGTTCAGGCCACTTTCGCCGCGCTGAAGCAACTCGAAGTGGGCGGCAAAACGATCCGCGTCACCTTCGTGCACGACCGAAACAGCGGCAACAAGCTGTTCGCCGACAAGGTCTGGTACGTGGCGGACAAGGGCACGCTGTCGGCCTTCCTGCTCAAGCAGTCGGCACAGGACTGGGCCGCGAAACACGGCGGAACGCTCGTGAACTTCACGACCGCACGCCAGGGTGTGCTTTGACGATGGCAAGCGCCGTGCAAGGAGCGGTGGCCCAGCACGCCGACGGAACCGCGTTTTCGACAGAAGAGGCCGCGCTTTCGATTCCGCCGCCCGGCGTTTCGCGCTCAGGGCTCAGCAAGGGGTTGAGACCCGTGCTGGTCGGCAGTCTATCGATCGCTCTCTGGCTTGGCCTTTGGCAGCTCGCGTCGGTCCAGAAGTGGGACCTCTTCTTCCGCTTCGAGAACATCCCAGCGCCCACTGACGTCGCTGCGGCGTTCGCGGAGCTGTACGCCGCCCCCAAGTTCGCAGCGCACGTCGGCAACAGCGTTCGCCGAATATTTTTGGGGTTTTCGCTCGCCGCCGGCCTTTCGGTGGTGCTCGGCTTGTTGATTGGCCGCTTTCGCATCGCGGCCCAATCGCTCTTCCCACCGCTCGAAATTCTGCGCCCGATTCCGGCGGTCGCGTGGATCCCGCTGGCGATCCTGTTGTTCGCGTCCGCCGAGCAAAGCATGGTGTTCATCACCTTCATCGGCGCATTCTTCCCCATCCTGCTCAGCACGATTCACGGTGTCGAAGGCATCGATCGCCGCTTGGTCTACGCCTCGCTCACGCTCGGAGCCGGGCCGATCGATGTGTTTCGTGAGGTGATTCTGCCCGGCGCTCTGCCTTCGATCGTTACTGGGTTGAGCATCGGCATGGGCACGTCTTGGTTTTCGCTCGTGACCGCGGAGATGATCTCCGGACAATTCGGCATCGGCTACTACACGTGGGAAGCGTACACCTTGCAGCAATACCCGAAGATCGTGCTCGGCATGATCACGATTGGGCTCTTGGGCATGGGCAGCAGCTTCCTCATCAAGTGGATCGGACGCCGATTCATGCCTTGGTTCAAACCCGACGCGAGCGCAACATGACGCAGACGATGACCTCCGGCGCGATTGCGCTGCACGGTGTGGACGTACACTTCGGCGAAGGCAAGACCGCCGTTCAAGCTTTGAGCGGCATCGATCTCGAGATCGAGCCCGGGGAGTTCGTCAGCATTCTAGGCCCCTCTGGCTGCGGAAAGTCGACGATCATCGGTGCGCTCGCGGGCTTTACGCCGATCAGCTCCGGCGAGCTGCGGGTCGATGCCGAACGCGTGACCGCGCCCGGTCCGGAACGCGGCGTGGTGTTTCAACAACACACGCTCTTCCCCTGGAAAACCGTAGCCCGAAACGTGGAATTCGGCTTGAAAATGCGGGGCGTCGGCAAGGTCGAACGCGAGCGCAAAGCGCGCGAGCTCCTCGGTTCGATGGGGCTGTCCGAGTTCCTCTCGCACTATCCGCATCAACTGTCGGGCGGCATGCAACAGCGAGTCAACTTGGCCCGCGTTTTGGTCAATCGCCCGCGCGTGATCTTGATGGATGAGCCATTTTGCTCGCTCGACGCGCAGACACGCCTGCAAATGCAAGAGCTCTTGCTCAGCCTCTGGCACGAGCTGCACATGACCGTCGTCTTCGTCACCCACGAGGTTGACGAAGCTCTCTTTCTCAGTGACCGCGTGATCGTGCTCACGCAGCGCCCGGCGCGCATCAAGACGGAGGTGTCCGTCGATCTGCCACGACCACGCACTCGTGACCTCTTGACTAGTTCCAAGTTCGTCAGTCTCAAGCGTCAATTGCTCGAGCTTTTGCTGGGCAGCGCTTTTGCTCCCAGCACCGCCAGCTAAGTACCAGCTCTTGCCGTTCATTTCCTTCGTCGAGCTCGAAAGGGAGCAAGGGCGAAGGTGCGTCGAAAGGAATGCTCATTTCGACCGCTGCACGCGCAGACCGACGCGGCCGCGCCCGCCGCCGCGAAACCAGAACCCGCCCCCCGAGCACAGTCGCGCCGGCAGCGACCGCACCGCAACCACCCGTTTGGGAGAGCGGGGGCGATCCCATTCCAGCAGCGCACCTCCCGGCTCGCACCGTTTCCACGGTTCGAGGCAGCCCTCGTCGACGTGCGACGCACGGCGCCGACCCGAGAAGTCTTGGCTCGCGCGTGTCATCACGCTTCGTCAGGCCATCGCGCTGTGCACTTCAACAACTCAAAGGTTGTGAACTGCGAGGGCGAAGTCGAGCACCGTCGCGCGCAAACTCAACTCAACGACAGCCTGGCTGAATAGATTGTCGGCCGTGAAAGCCTTCGCCTACTTGTCGAAGCGATTGCGCGCCCAGCTGACGAGCTGCCCGGGCGCACCGCGCTCTACGGTCGGAGCAAAGCGCTTTCGCCAATCACCATGGGCCAGTCGGCGTTTGCCGCGGACCTGATCGGCGCTCATCAAATACGTCTCGGCTTCGCGGCCATCGGCTAAACGGATCTTTACGCGCTGGAACAAGATCGGCACTTGGCGGCTGACGTCAATTTTTCGGCGAGTCTCGAGGTCGAGTGCGTAGAGTTCACCGTGCACGGCTACTTTGCCGTCGGGGACGAGCGCAGCGTATACGTTGAGTTCGACCAGTTGGTACAGCGGTTCAGTCAGTGCCGGACCGAGTGGCTCGGCGTTGGACAAGAGCGCATGATCGCGTTCTCCAGGCAACATCGTGCCGTAGAAGAACATGCGGCACGGCTTGGCGGCGGTCACGGAGTATGCTCGCTCAGGAACTGGCGCACGTGGGTCACTGCGCGCGGCACGTAGTCATCCGCCTTCCAGTCGTGAACGAGCTGCGCGCGAGGCGCTAAACGCACGATTTCTTCGGAAATCTGACTCGGATGATAGACGTCGTTCCCGCGCAGCACGAGCAGCGGCACCGAACAATTCCGAACCATTTCACGACCGACGCTGAACACGAAATCGCCGTCGTACATGCGCGAGCGGAACGACGGCAGCGCGTCTTCAGCAATGTCAGACCGAGTTTGTTTCAGTTCAGCGGCCCAACCGTCGAAGAGCTCGTAGAAGACCTCACGATTGGTGCCGCTGTAGCCGATCGGTTGCTGCAGCACCGCCGCGTTCACGCGCTCTGGCGCGCGGGCAATCAACGAAAGCGCGAATGCACCGCCGATGCAACCACCATGCAAATGGCAGCGCTCGACCTTCAACTCGTCGAGCAGCGCGAGTTGATCTTCGGCATACGAGTGCCAACCGTCAGCGGCAGTGATCGGAGCGCGCGACGCACCTGCGTTGCGCTGGTCCATGGCAATCACCCGATATTGGCCAGAAAACTCGCGGATCGGGTGGAACGGTGCGCGATTCCAGAACGCCGTTGCCGAGCGCATACCGCCCGGGGCGAGGAGTAGCAGCGGGTAGCCGCTGCCGTGCAGCTCGTATTCGATCGTGATCTCACCGCGACGCAGCGTCGGCATGCGGGTTACCATGGCATGCCGGCCTTTTCCCTGCTAGCCCCGAGCGCGGTGACTCGAACGCTCGCTGCGTTACAAGAACGCTTCTCGGCCCTGAGCGCAGGGTTCAACACTCAGGATTGGGCACTCCTCGGCGCAATTGCGAGCGAGCAAGCGTTGCCCCAAAGCGTGATCGAGCAACTCAGCCCGGCTCCCGCCATGCCGGGCGCGGCCTGGCTAAAGCGAGCGGAGACTGCGGGCTGGGTCGTCGCAGCGCGTCTGCCACGCAGCGCTTCACTGAAGCCGCATTTCTCCGTACATCCTGACCACGCGCAGCTCGTCCTGCGGCACCTCGCCGGCACGGGTGAGCTCAATGACATCGCCGCAGTCATGCGTCGATTGCTCACGGTCCGCTCGGTGAGCGATCTCACGATGGCGCTGCAAACGGGCAAGCTGAGCGATTTTCAGCGCCGCTACGCTTCGCGCAAGCGCGCGCCGGAGACCGGACCGAGCACTCGCGCGGAGTGGTTGCGGCGCTCGATCTGCGAGCCTTTCGATCAGGACTGGCTGATTCGGACCTGGGGCGCAGACGCCGAACGGGTCACGACGTTGGTGCTCGCCGAGTGCTTGATTGGTCCGACCGCGTGCAACGAGCTGTACGCCTGGCTCGAACGCCGCAACGAATCGGCGGGCGGCGACGCCGAGCCAGAGCTGTGCGCGGTGCTCTATCAACACGCTGTCTTGCGCGGCCAGCTTGCGCGCGTACCGCACTTGGTTCCGCTGATTCCGAGCGAACTGCGCGCCGCGTTCGCCGCAGCGGTTCGCTTTGGCGAGGGTGATTTGGCTTCGGCCCAGAGCAAGCTCGATCAGCTGCTCGGAGCCAAGCGTAGCGCAGTTCCGGATTGCGGGGGACTCGCGCCGTTGCTCGCGCTTCTCGCCTGCTCGCGTGATACGGACCAAGGGCGAGCGGCGGCCAAGCGGATCTTGAGCGCGGGTGACGGCGAACTCAATCGCGGAGCGTTGCGCGCGCTGCGCACCTTGTTGCGGCATTTGTCCGAAGCACCCGAGCAGCAGCGGCGTCTCGATGTGCATCAGCTCGCGCCCGAGATCGGCGCTTGGGAATTTTCGATCCTCGCGCTGACGGTACACCTGCATTCGTCGGACAAGTGGGCGCGCGCCAACTGGTGCCAAGACGCGCTGCGAAGAGCGCGGGATTGGCAAAGCTCGGGCTACGAGTTCATGGCGCGCCAGGGCTATTTTCTGGCCGAAATGTTGAACGAGCAACACTTTGCTCAGGAGCTACAGCGGCTTCAACTCACCCTCTCGCTCGAACGCTCTGCGCGAGAGCTCGTCCTTTGGGAGCTGATTTCGACTCGGGCCGAGTGGCAAAAAGCGCTCGACGCACTGGCACAAATCTCCGAACAGGAGCCGGTCGAGCGAGCCCACGGCTATCGAGTCGCTTGGTATGTCGACATGGTGCACGGTGAGCTCAACCGCCCCGCGCTGCAAGAGTGTCGCCCGGACGAAGGTTGGAGTGAAGGGCGGCGCGCGACGCTCGCGGAGTTGCATGCGTTGTACGCCGAACTCCCCCTGGAAGATCAACGGGTTTTGGATTGCACGCGAGAGCAGCACAACGGACAACGCGACTTCACGCCGGAAGCGCCGGAAGCGCTGATAGGACATCCGCGCGTGGTCAATGGCTTGCGCGCGCGTGCTCAAGTCGAAGTGGCGCGCGGCACGCCGCGCATCGAGACTCGTGAAGAGCGAGGCTACGTGCAAGTTTTCGTCGAACCCGCGGAAGCAGTGCTCGGCGTCAACGTGGTGCCGGAGAGCGAAACTCGCTTGCTCGTGTATCGCGTTCCAGAGGCGATTTTCCGGGCAAGCGAGGCGCTCCGCGGCGGCACGCGAGTGCCCAAGAGCCACGAGCGCGAGTTGCTCTCGGTGCTCGGTAAGCTCGCCGAACGCGTGGAAGTTCGTAGCCCCGAGCTCGGCAGTGAACGAAGCGTCGAAGCCGATCCGACACCTTGCATGCGCTTCGCGCTCCACGCGGGTGCATGGTTGGTGCAGCTCGGAGTGCGACCCTTTTCGGAGCAAGGGCGCTTCTTTCTGGCTGGTGTTGGCCGCGCACAGCTCAACCTTTACGCGAACGGGCAACGCTTGCGTTGCGAGCGCAATCTCGAGCTCGAGCGCGAACAAAACCTCGCCCTGCGCGCGGCTTGCGCAACGCTTTCACGCGCTCCCGATCCCGACGAACAATCGCCGTTCGATACGCCCGACAGCTGGACGCTCGGTGAAGAAGGCGTACTGCAGTTGCTCGGCGAACTGCGCGACGCGGCGCTACCCTGCGCACTAGAATGGCCCGAGTCGGGAGGCCTGAAGCTGAGTGCGCAGGTGAGCTCGAAGACGTTGCATGGTCGTTTGCGCACGGACAAAGGTTGGTACCTCGTGACCGGGGGCATGCCCGTCGACTCGCTGACAGAACTCACGCTCAACGATTTGGTGCGCGCACCGGCACTCGGAAATGGCCGATTTCTGCGCCTGGCGAGCGGAGCGTATGTCGAAGTCGAGGAGCGGATCCGACGCGTGATCGCGGCTCTGCGCGCCGTCAATTCGACGCCTCGACAAGGGGCGGAAGTGCGCTTGCCGAAGAGCGCGCTCTACGCGCTGAGCGAACTGAACGCACCCGATAGCGGCTTTCAGCTCGACCTCGAGAGTCAGAGTTGGCTCGAACGCGTGGCTGGGCTTTCGAGCAAAGAGTTCGCTCCTCCGAGTACACTTCGCGCTACGTTGCGCCCGTATCAGCTCGAGGGATATCGCTGGCTCTCGGCATTGAGCGAGCTCGGGCTCGGCGCCTGTCTCGCCGACGACATGGGCCTGGGCAAAACCATCCAGATCTTGGCGCTGATCCTGGCGCGCGTCACCGAAGGGCATGGCCCCACGTTGGTCGTCGCGCCGACCTCGGTGTGCGGCAATTGGCTGGCAGAGATTCAGCGCTTCGCGCCCTCGCTCAACGCAATCGATTACACGGGTAAGCAACGCGCCGCGCAGCTCGCTGCGCTGTCGAACGAGGCGAGCAGCGAAAGCGTGGTCGTTTGTAGCTACACGCTGCTGCAACAGGACCAAGCCGAGCTTTCCGCGACCAGCTGGGGCATGGTCGTATTGGACGAAGCTCAATTCATCAAGAATCCGCAATCTTTGCGGGCAAAAGCCGCGTATTCTTTGGTCGCGAAGCAACGCATCGCGGCGACGGGCACTCCCGTCGAGAATCATTTGGGAGATGTTTGGGGGATCTTTCGTTTCTTGAATCCAGGACTACTCGGGGACTGGCAGCACTTCAAACACACGTTCCTGATGCCGGTCGAGCGCGACGCGGGTCGCGAATCGACCGAGCTGCTGCAGAAGCTCTTGCGCCCATTCTTGCTGCGACGCTTGAAGCGCGACGTGCTTGCGGATCTTCCGCCGCTCACGGAGGTCCAGCACGACGTCGAGCTCTCGGACGACGAGAGTTTGCGCTACGCCCTGCTGCGTAAGCAGATTCACGACAAGCTCTACACGGTTCACGGTAAGCGCAACTACAAGCTCGAGGTCCTCGCCGAGTTGATGCGGCTCCGCCGCTTCTGCTGTCACCCGGTGTTGGTTTTCCCAGACGCGCCCCGAGAATGCTCCAAGATCGACGCCTTCTTGGATTTGGTCGAGGAGCTGCGGGAAAATCAACATCGTGCGCTGGTGTTCAGCCAGTTCGTCGATTTTCTGGCGCTCGTGCGTGAACACCTGGATGAGCGCCGGATCCGGTACGAATACTTGGACGGCAGTACGCCGCAAAGCGAGCGCCAAGCGCGCGTCGCGGCCTTTCAGAACGGCGAAGCGCCGTTGTTCCTGATCAGCCTCAAGGCGGGCGGATTCGGCCTGAACTTGACGGCGGCCGACTACGTTATTCACCTCGATCCGTGGTGGAACCCTGCGGTTCAAGCGCAGGCCACTGACCGCGCGCACCGCATCGGTCAAGAACGACCGGTGACCGTTTACCGCTTGGTCACGCGCAACAGCATCGAAGAGAGCATCGTCAAAATGCACGCCACGAAGCGCGAACTCGCAGGTGCGTTGCTGGACGACGGCGACGCCATTGCCGGCATCGGCACCGACGAACTGGTCGAGCTGCTCAACGAGTCACTGAACCAGCCGGCTTGAGCAACCCTATTCGCTGAACTGCAGAGGATAGCCCCCTTCGGAGGGGAGCTTACCGTCGATGCGAATCACGCGTACCTCGTTCGTGAGCTGCGAAGGGCGCGCGTAGCCGATCCCCGAGCTGGTACGCGATACCAGCCGCAAGAGCTGCGACAATGAATCGACTGCGCGCGGCGGACCGGGTAAACCGCGGATCTTACGATCGATCCAAAATCGACTCACTTCCTCCGGATTCATGCGCAGAACGGTCTGATCGAAGCCCACGCGATCGCTCGACCGCGCGGTGTGATTGAACGGAACGCTGCGCTGTCCCGAAAAGCCGCTGTCATCGGCGTTGGTGAAGATGCGCCGCAGCTCACTCATCTTGAGGCTCTGCAGGCTCGAGTCTTTGGCCACGAACACCGCCAGCGTGATTCGCTCCGCAGCGCGCGCGCTGCGCTCTACGTTTGGCAACGTGCAGATCAAAGGCAGCACAACGCCCAGCGTGAGCAGTGCGCTGCGACGGGATCTGATGAGCTTGGTTGACCTTGCCATCAGAACGCCCACGCTACCTGGGTAGCCAAGATCCGCAGCGGGTAGCTGCCGAAGCCAGCAGAACCCGGAGCGCTGAAGTGCCAGTCGGTGTATTCGAGCTTCACCACCACGGCGGCCGTCGGGCGATAGTTCACGCCGAGCTCATAGGCGGTCGCCGGCGGCGTACTCGGTGAATCCGGGGAGTAAGCGTGCTGGACGATCACGTACGGCATCAACGGCACGAAGGGCAAGCGATAGCCAACGAGACCGTACGCACCCCAGCGCCGGTAATCAGCCTGAAAACCTTGCGGCGGCTTCAGCGCCGTGGCCCGGGGGCGCCCGTTCTGGTCGAAGTTCGTCTCGTTCATGATGGCCTCGCCCTGAACGAGCCAAGACTTGTACTCCCACTTGAGATCCGCGCCGAGTGACAGCTCTTGGTACTTGGAGATCGTCGCGTACTCTTGATCGACGGTCGAGCCTTCGTTCCTGACCACGTACTTCGCGGAGCGGTCGTAGTAGCCGCCGCGGTAGAACGAGCCGCCGATGGTGAGTGAACCGAGCGCTTCGGTCTTCACGTAGAGCCGGCCGCCGAACGCTTTGTCGTTGTCGAAGTCTTCGTATTCGACCGGCCCGCGACCGTTGGAAAGTGTGAGATGGTAGCCAATCTCCAGCGGATCGAAGAAGTAGCTGCCGTAGAGCTGAAGGCCGACTTGCTGCTCGGGGAAGAGCTGGTTCGAGACCACGAACGGCTTCTTGATACCGATGATCGTCGGTGAACCATGGTCAACGTTCCAGATCCCGTACGGGGTCAGGAATTGGCCGACTTGCAGCTTGAGCAAGCCGTTGAACTCGTGCTCGACGTAGATACGCTCGATGCGAATACCGCCCCAACGAATCGGCTCCGAGAAACCGGTATAGTCGAGCACAGTGGTATCGGTGCGAACCGCGTTGCCGGCGCCGTCCGGCTTGGTCGCGCCGTTCGGGAGATACATGAAGCGCACCTCGGCAAGGGCACGCCACGAGTCACCCAGGTTACTGCTCAAGTAGAGATTGAAATTGCCGACCGCGAACGAGTTCACGCTCGGGTAGGTTCGATTCCAAATGTTGTCTTTGTCGACCAGCAGCCGCTGATAGGTAAAATCTGCGAAGCCGTAGAGATCGAGTTTGCGCTGCGTGTCGCTGTCGCCGCTGCTCTCATCCGTAGCAAAGCTGTCCGTCGCGGGTCCGGGAGCAGCGTCGAACTTGGCTTCGGCATCGGCGTCAGCAGTAGCTGTGGTCGGACCAGGAGCCGCGGCGGTCGGGGTTGCCGCGGTAGTCGCTGCCGGCGCCCCCATGTCAACGCCCGGCTCGACTGGCGTCGTCGGCGCTGCCGGCGCGGTTGATGCAGCAGGCGCGCCCGGCGCTGCCGCAGTCGACGGCGGATCGGCCGCGAGAGAAATGCTCGCCCGCGAGAGGAGCCACGCGCCGAGTCCGAAACGAGAGACACGCATCATGGGTTGCACGTCCCGGAGTCGACGCAGATGGTCTTTTTGACCAATCCGCCGGATTTCACGGATAAATCACAACACTCTTTGCCGGGGCAATCGTTACCGTCCAGCGCGCAACCTTCCACGTAGCAAACGTGGCTGACGAACGTGTCACACCAAGTCGCTTCGGTTCCGGCGCAATCGTCATTCGTGGCGCACGATTTGCCGGCGCCTTCCGGCGGCCGCGCGCAGTAGCTGGGGTCAGCCACAGTGTCGCAGGCGTATCCGCCGTTGCATTCACCCGCGGCGCAACCGACATTGGTGCAGTATCCCGAAGCATCATCGAGCAGATGGCACGTGTCGTAGGTCGCGTCGGTGCAGTCCTTGTCTTCTTGACACGGGAGCCCGAGAGCGTCAGGGACGAGCGTACAAGCGCCGTCTGGTGTGGGGCGTTGGTAGCCCTCTTCACACACGCAAGCGTCGTTGCTCGCTAGCTCGTGTTCCGCGCAGGGCGCGCAACCTGGACTGCCATCAGGATTGGTGCCGGCAATGGTGTTGCCCGTGCACACGCAGATCCCGGCGTTCGCGTTGTAGACTTGGTTGGGGTCGCAGCGATCGCTCGAGTCGTACAGGCAGCTCGATGCACCCAGTAGGCTCGAGAACGCCACTAAAATTCCGAGCGCGGAAGTCCGACGCACACTGATCATGGCCAATGCGGACGACTCTAGACCCACAGTTGCCAATTCTCACCACTAGATTCGTGAGAACTCGACTCGGAATCTCTGTCGTGCGCAGCAGCCCGAGAAATTCCGGCAATTCTAACCGGCCCGACAGCATAACTACATGTCGGGAAGAGCGCGCATCAGCTCAATGAAGTCAACTCACCGGCGTAGAACGACGCTCGCCTGTTGCGGCAATGTACATCACGACGAGTGAGCGTGCTCGGCAGCCGGCGCCTGCCGCGCGCTCACGACGCGCGGCAAGCTGAATTCGACGACCACGCATCGTTGGGCGCCCTCAGGGCGTGGGCGCGCCACAGGAGAGGTTTTGCATCGTCGGAGCCGCGAGCTTGAGCGAGTTGAGCGGCGTCGCAAGGTTTTCGACGTCGTTCGCTAGGATGCCGCCGTAGGAGATCGAGTACACGACGTTTTCGAAGAACACACCGCGCCGCACGGAACCGTCGAAGTAGCCGCCGCAGTAACCGTAGTTGCCGTTAGGCATGGTCCCGAGCAAAGACGAGTGATCGACGCTGCCGATCTTTTGGATGCCGCTGGCAGCGTCGACGTGGAATACCTCGAGCGTGCTCGAAGGCCCGCTGTCCGTGCTCGCGCCGAAACCTGACTGACGGACGTACGGGAACGCGAGCAACTTACGATCGTCGAAGTAGGTGAAGGCTTTGTGGTTCTGTGTGGCTTCCGAAGTAGCGTAGTCGCCGCCGTCGTACACGTACTTGTGCGCTAGGGCCGGGTGCAATGGATCGGTCACGTCGAACACTTGGATGCTCAGCCCGTACCAATAGCCGCCATCGGTGTGCTGATGCCCCGTGTCGTCGGTTTCGCGACCGATCGTCAGCAAGTGCGTGTCGTCGAGCGGATGCATGTACTCGCTGAAGCCAGGGATCTGCAAATCACCCAGGATCTTTGGCTGAGTCGGCAGAGAGAGATCGATCACGAACAGTGGGTCCGTGACGTGCCAGGTCACGATATACGCTTTATCGCCGATGTAACGCGTCGAATAGAGCTGCTCACCAGGCGCAATCGGTCCCGTATCGCCGATCACGGACAGACCTTCTGAACCGTTCTTGAGCACGAAGACGTGGCTCTGTTCGTTTTGCCGACCGTCGGAGAGGGACGGACCGCTGAGTTGCTCGGTGGTGGTGACGCGCACGAGTCCCTGCTTCTCGTCGAGCGCGAACTGGTCCTTCACGTCACCGCGCACGGTGCCAGACGCCACGTACTCCGGCTGAAAGCTCTCGACGTTGAACAGATGCAGATGCGTATAGTTGAGCGTTTCCACGGGGGCGACGGGCGTGGGCGTTCCGTTTGCGTCGGTCGTCGGGTAAGCAGCTCGACGCCACAACCACGGGTCCACGTAGGCGCGCCCCGCGAGCACCAACGAGTTCGCGTTGCCGTACACAGTCTCGGCAGCTCCGACGATCGCCACCGAGCGCGGCGGCTCGTTCGGCTGATCCAGGTCGAAAGCTTGAACTTGCGTCATCCCGAACTCGGTCGAGCCGACACCAGGCATATAAAAGTTGGCGCAATCCATCGAGCCGGCGTGGATGCCGCTGCCGTCCTTGGTAAAGCTCACCGGCACCCAATCGCTGTAGGTGGTGGCGTCGATGGCCGCGAGGTTCTTGCTGCGTAGCGCTTCCCAAGCTGCGATTTGTTCGTCTTGGGTCGGTGCTTGATATTGCCCGGAGCTAGAGACCTTGTTGGGAATCGTCGGGCTGTATTCCAGCGTCGGACCGTGGGTGCCGCCCTCCAGAATCAAGCGAACATTGCTCGCCACACGGCGCGAAGACAGATAATCGCCTTCGAAGTACAACTCACGCGCCACGCTGGCATTACCCTCGTCGAGCGAGAGCACAGTGACCTTGGTCAACGGATTGGCGACGTAGGTTCCGCCACCCGAGTATCCGGGCGCCACGTCGGCTGCTCCGGCATAAAGCGGCGTCGTGTAGCCATCGCTGTAAACCGCGCGCGGTGTCAATCCGGCGGCGGTGTACAGCGGCGCGCCGTCGACGGTCGAGAAGACCACCGCGCGCCCGTTCGCGACGAACATTTCATTGGGGGTGCCTTCGATGTCGATACCACCCGCGATAGCGAGATTTGCAGCCGGCCAAGCGTCGACGATCACGAACTTCTGGCCGTGTAAGACGTACAGCTTGGTGCCGTCTGCTTTTACGATGTCCGCTTCGTCGACGCCTTTCACCTGCGTTTCGGTTTCCGAATGCGCAGGCGTCGATGTCGAGGGACCTGTTGCGGGGGCTTCGGGGTTCGCCGTCGCGGCGTCGTCGATCGCGACTCCCGCATTCGTTCCCGGCGCGAGCGTAAGGCCGCCGCCACGACCTGGATAGTAGTAGCTCGAGTAGCCCTCGCGAATCGCCCGGACCTCTGCGTCGATTCGGCGATTGAGCTTCGAGCGAGCGTCGTCGCGCAGGGCCTGGGTCAGGTCATCACACGACTGCGTGCGACGCAGAGCTGCACTCGAGCTCGTGACGGGCTTTCCCTCCCCGGTTACGGAGCTAGAGCAACCGAACGCTAGGGGAGCGGCGGCGACCAACAGAGCGAGAGCTGTTTTCGATTGCATGGCAAACCTCATCGTCAGGGCTGTGCCGCACATTAAGCAAATCCAGGACCAACCCTTAAGATACCGTAACTATTGATCATCGCCGCGATAGACTGTGACTTTCGAGGCTCCAGTTGTGCCAAATGGCACATTGTGCCAAGGGTCACGGGCTGGGCCGAGTCTCCTCGAGCTCACAAGTCGCGCGCTCGCGCGCCAAGCCAGAAGGATCCGCCGCAATGAACGCCGCGCCAGGCTGGGAACCAATAAAGCGCGCGACAATCGATACGTCGAGCGCTCGTGAATTGGCGCGCTCGAGTGCATTGAACCCGACTTCGACAGCTTCGAGGCACACGCGCTGAGCACTCCAGCGCACGAGCGCGCTCATGCCATCGCGCACGTTTGGTGACCCACCGAGAACGTCGAACCAAGCTTTCTCGGTCTGCACCAGCGCGCGATACCCCTCACCGTCCTTGCACGCCGCGCTCGTCGCGAGTTCGAGCGTTGACCAGGGAGCGAGCTGGAGCGGCGCCATGTCAGCAGACAAAAGCCAGGCAGGGTTATCCGTGGTGGGCGCCGCAGCGCCAGGAGGCAAACGCAGAATACCAACCTTACCGGCTCGGCCGACAGCGATTGCGTCGGGATTCACGAACACCGACTCGCCCGGAGGGAAGAAGTGCAGCCCAGCGGCGTCAGTATCCCGAAAGTAGGCTGCTGCGGGGGCGTGGACGAGCGTCGTTGGTGGTGTGGTCAGTGTCTCGACGCGAGTCGAGGCATCTCGCTTGGCACACGCCACGAAGCGTTTGCCACGCGCGTCCACGTAGCCGCTGGTTGCCGCGCATTCGGCACGAGTCGCCTGCATTTGCCCGCTATTCGAGGCCAAGAGTGACAGCGAACCGCTGCGTAGCAGGACGCCCCCGGCATGTCCGGCTTCGCTCAAAAGCAAGGGACGAGCGAAGCTCTCGGACGAGTCGAAATCGAGTTCTGCGGCTCCGCGGGAAAATCGCGGTTCGCTCGACACTGGACGCGGCTCGACCATCGCCCAAGTACTGGTCGAGGATGAGAGTTGGCGGATACGCGCCGTTGCGTCGAAGGGTTCGACGAATTGTCCGTCAAGGTGCGGCTTGCCGCCGGCGTTGGGGCTCGGGTTCGATTCGACATGGGCGGCGGCACGCAGTCTGAACGACACGTATTGATCGGCACCGAACACGTCATGCCACGCTAAGTTCGTGAACGTTTTTGAGCCGCGTTGCGCGAGCGCGCGTTGACCGCCGAGCACATCCACCCATCGCTCACCCGGCCTCGTTTTGGGTGGCTCCCGCGTGAGCGTTGCAAGGCGCAACGGCCGATCGACCCGCTGCACGCAACGCAACTTGGGCAAAGCAGGTTTGGGCGTTGCCGGCGATCTGACGAGGACGCGACCGACCTCAGCCGCAACGAGCGGTTCGCGCGGATTCGATGATGGCTTCGGCTCGTCCTGCGGCCAACCGATGCGCAGCCAAATTCCGGTCCCAGATGGGTGTTCGAGCGCGCAACCGCTGGGTGAGCAGTCGATGCGTGTCGCGCGCCCCGACGGGCGCGGGTTTACTTTCGCGGCCGTCCCTTGCGGTGCCGCGTCAAAGGGTGGGCGCACGATCTCGAGCCAATGCGCGCCAAAGTCGTCGGTCTGCCACAAGCGCTCGTCGTCGGCGCGAGCCAATGCGTGGCGGCCGGCGTTCGAGATGGTCGCAAATTTACGTTCGCCCACGGTCAAGTGGCCCTTGGCATCAACGGTGATGGTACCCGTTGCGGTGTAGCCACGCACGGTGCCGTCGGCGAGCAGGGTGAAGCTCGAGTCTCCGCGCGCGACCGAGCTGTTCGGCGTCACCTGAGAAGCGGCGCCATCCCACATCGTCAAGTGCATGGTCGGTAGATCGAACAGCCCGATCTTCGGTTCACCAGGTACGTCGCGTTGGCCAACGACCACGGCGACGCCGCCGCTTTCTCGCGTTAGCCAAAACAGCGGTTGCCAAGCTTTCAAGAGCCCCGCAGGGATCTTTACATCACGCCAAACACCACCATTTCCTCGTACGCACGCGGCACCTTCCTCGAGATTGCCCGAGCAACTGGCAATGACGCTCAACTCTTGGCCGACGAGCAATTGTGGAGCGCCGCCAAACCTCACCTCGGTCACCGGCACCGCGCTGAGCGCATGGGAAATGATCGTGGTGGTCGCTGGCGACGAATACGTCGAGCACGCAATGAGTCCTTCTTCGACTGAAAGCGGCATGCAACTCGAATGGTCGGGGCCCACCAAGTTCGCCGGCGGTACCTCCCCAGTGCGCAAATCGACGATCGTCGTGCCGGAACCTTCACCGACCCAAGCGCGCCGACCAGGCAGAGCCAGACCGTCGTTGAACACTCGACGCAGGAGCTGGATCTTTCGTCGCTCTGGCATTGCGGTGGTGTTCTTGGTCGAAGCGCGCTCAATGAACTTTCCGTCAGGCTGCAACCACAGGCCGCCCTTTCGCGATAGAAAGCCGACTTCGTTCGGTTCTGCGCGCACCGCCCCTACGGGGACGCCGAGCGTCGGAGTAACGTCATTCCAGCTCCTTCCTGCATCCGTGGAGGCCAGCGCGCGTCCAACCGCGTCGCGAGCGAGCGCACGACCGTCATCCGTGGCGACCACATCAATCACCCCTTTGGGTGACAGCTGCATTGGCTTCAGCGAATCGAGAGCAAACGCGCGCGGCGCCAGGCCCGGCGCGAACAACAACAAGTAGTCGGGGCCGAACTCGACTCCGACGGCATTCGTCGGCAAATCGACGATCGGCTCGAGCGGAGCGAGGAACGATCGCGCGAGATAGAGCGTGTCGTCCCAGAACACGAAGCCCCCGCCCAGGCGCGACGGGACAGCAACACCGCCCATCAAGCGCGGGTTCGCGCCGTTGGCGAGCTCGACGGAGCCGTCGGGATTGACGATCGCACGACCAGGCACGCCGTCCGTAATCATGCCGATGCGGCCTCGATCGAGGGCAACTTGGCCAACCGAACTCGTGATGCCGAACGAGACGAACCGATACACGGGTTCGGCGGAAGGTGCCGGTTTGATGGCGGCAATTGGCGGCGGCGTGGTGCTCGCAGGCCGTGCGCACGAGGCGATTCCGAATGCGACGATCAGCGCCCCGCTCAGCTGAAAAAAAGCCCCAGTCATGGAACGGCACGTTAGCATGAGCGGCAACAGTGCAAATGCGTCGCCACGCGACGCCGAAGGCTGTGACGAGCCGCGCGTTGTTGCTTGACCATCAAAACCAGAAGTCTAGCCGAGCGTCCGCAAACGCTGCTCGATTGCCGCTATCGCGTGGCGGCGGGATTTCGGCACGTCTTGCTCGCGACAGCGCCAGGAAAGTGGGGATGTCAGTGCGCTCTGGAATGCGTCGCTGGGGCGTTTGCCGAGCACCAACACTTTGAACAGTGGATTGCCGAGGAACCTCGCGAGCGAGTCGCGCACCGCACTTTCGCGGAGCAGTGCTGGGAGCGCGTCGCCAGCCACATCGCGCTCGGGGCCGAAGTGCACCACCTGCAAACCGGCCGTTTCGGCGGCCTGCGCAAAGTCCGTAAAGTTGATGTCCGCGGTCAGATCTTGGGTGCCGGGCGCGCTGTATGGATCGTTGGGTCTGGGCACGTAATCTTGCCAGTCGCCATAGACGCGAAACGGGAATTCGCCGCGCCGCGCGCCTTGCAGCAGACGAAAGCTGGTATCGCCGTAGTCGAGTGTGACGATGAAGCCGGCCGAGAGCGACGACGCGAGCTCAGTGATGAAACGACTGGCGTGCAGATTGACATAGGTCACGACGCCCGAATTTTCCGCGGCGAGGGCCAGCGCGTACTGTTCCGCGTTCGCTCGCAAGTGCGCCGCGACCTCGGGGACCATCGCAGCGGGCACGTAGGTTTCTTCGAACCAGAGTCCGGCCAAGAGCGCAGAGCGCACGTCGTCCGGCGCGCGGGAGAGCTCGTTCATCAGTTCGACGTAGGTCGTTGCATCCAGGTAAAAGTCGGCAGGATTTGCGACAATTCCGCAGCCAGCACGCGCGTTTTCGTTGCTCGTCTCGACGCGGCGAGCCAGCGCTTCGCCCAGCGTCTGCTTCACGACTGATTCCACGCGTGGAATCGCGAGCGCGACCAGCGCTTTCCCTTGCGCGTCGAGGATCAGTTTGTGAACTCCGAACGCATCCGGCAGTTCGTTGCTGAGCACGAACCCAGTCAGCCCTTCCGGGAAGTCACGCTTCAACGTCTCACGGGGAGAGCGAGCGTCCCCCTCCAGAATCAACGCATCCGCGCCGAGCAGCGTCGCTTGCTTCTCGCGTAGCGAGGCAGAGCGCTCGTAGATGCGATAGCGAACGCACGTCGCGAACGTGGTCCAGCGCGGGTGCTCAGCCGCACCTCGAGCAACCGCGTCCAAGAAGTCACGCGCGAGCCGACCATTGCCTGCCCCAAATTCGACCACGGCGAATTCTGAGCCCTCGGCGAGCTCACCGTGCGCAACGAGATCGCCCCAAGCTTTCCACGCCCAAGCCGCGAGCCACAACCCGTAGTCGGGCGACAGTTCTTCGGGATGAGTGTCGAAGTGTCCCAATTTGCCGATCGAAACGCGACGCGCGTAGTAACCCCACTTTGGATCGTGAAGCGCCGTATCCATGTAGGTCTCGAACGTGAGAAACGTTCGAGCAGCAGCAGCGTGATGTACCGGGTCGAGCGTCAGTTCGCTGAAAATTTCGGCGTTCGCGACCGCGCGGCCCGACGCTTCGTGCTTCGCCTGCGGCGAGAGGCTCGCCACGGTGCCCTCGTCCGCCTCGGAGAGCACACGACCGAACGAGATGCGGCTCTTCATTCGGCGCAGCGCTTTCGCGCGCGGCACCTGCGCCAGCAACTGATCCAAACTTCGATAGGGCCAGCGCGCGAGTATTTCATCCGCGATCGTCTCACGGTCTTCGCTCGGCGCGCCTTCGAGCAGGCCAAGCAAGCCTTCGCGCCCAAGCTCGTTGATACGCACCGCCTGCGGATCTTCTTCCGGCGTGCGACCGATCTCGCGCGCGAGGCGGTCGAGAAGCGTTCGCAGCGTGCGCGCCGAGCGAGCCTGTTCCGACGTCGGATCACGCCGTTCTTCGAGCTCGAGCACACCGAGCTTGGTTTGCAGCGGCATGAGCCGCCACCAACGCTCGCGCAGATCCGTGCCGAACGAAGGCGGCAGTTGGCCCGCGAAAAAGCTTTCGACCCAAGGGCGGTAGGCGCGACCTTCCGTCGAGCGCCCAAACGCTTCGATCCAGCGCTCGGCCTGCGCTTTTCCTTGCGCTTCGTCGAGGCCTAGATCGCGATAGCGATAGCGGAGACCGCGTACCACGCCCTCGAAGGCCAGCGACGGATTGCCGAGTAGCACCGGCAATCCGATGAGTCCGTCGTTCACGCTCCAATCCTCGTAAGCCATCAGCTGCACGAGGTACAGGAGCAGCCGGCTCGGGCCGATGCCCGGCTCCAGCGCGCGCGCCGCGGTCAGTCGCAGCTCGAAGCTGCCGTCATTGCGACGCTTGACGGCGAAATCACCATCGTTCACGGACACGTCGGCGATGGCGGTGCCGCCGTCGAGCTCCGGGTCATAGTGGTAAACGAGGGCCGCGCTCATCTCGGCCAGCAAGTCCGCAGTTCTGTCGCGCCCGAGGCCAATCACCCATGATTTGCCGTTCTCCGAGAGTTCTACTTGGAGCGCGCCGAGACCAAAGGTGAGTGTCTGGCCGCCCGGGATGGCTTCGAAAATCGCTGCGGGGACGTGACCTGCGAGTGTCAGCAGCTCCTTGGGTTCACACACGAAGCGCTCGAGTCCGCGCGCAATGAAGGAGCTGATGTGCTCGAAATTGAGCCGCGGGAGCTCGCGCTTGGAGCGCCCGCGCCGCCCCGGCTCATCCAAAACGCGGGGCATCTGTAAGATGAATCGACCTCGTTCACTTTCGCAAACGATGTCCCAGGTGAACACGCCCATATGCCCCCAACGAAGTTCACACGGACCTCGCAAGCGTTGCAGCTCTTCGACCCAGTCAGGCAGCGACTCGAGCTCGATCTGTTCGAGAACGCGCCCGTCATACAACCGTCCCGGATGGGAAGTGAGCAGATTGTCGCGCGACCAGCGGCTCGACATCAAAGACGACGGTGCGGCCCGAGCGATTTGCGACATCACGCGCGTTGCAGCGTAGGCCATCTGCCCCACAGATCGTCCCAAAATTTGACGCGCCCCGGTGATCTCGGGATGGTTTCTCGATGCATTCGGATCGCGCAGCCCAGGCCCTGTCTGCCCATCAGTTGTTCGTTCGACGCGATCTCGCGCGGCAGCTCGAAGAGCACGCGAGCAATGATCCCACCCGGCATCTACTCGAGCTCTTCCAGCGCACACGAACGACGGTGCCGGCGTACTCGAAATTTCTACAGGAGCAGAGCGTCGACGCGGGTCGAATCCGTACTCTGGAGGACTTTCGTCAGCTGCCGCTGACCAATAAGTCGAACTATCACCATCGCTATCCGCTGGCCGAGCGCTGCCGCGAGGGAGACTTGAGTGAGAGCCACATGGTCGCGGCGTCTTCGGGCTCGACCGGCGAGCCCACATTTTGGCCGCGCTCTGGCACGGACGAGCTAGCGGTCACCGCGCGCTTCGAACAAGTGTTTCGAGATAGCTTTGCTGCCGACGCGCGACGCACGCTGGCCGTGGTTTGTTTTCCGCTCGGCACGTGGGTGGGCGGCATGTTCACTGCGAGTTGTTGTCGGCACCTCGCGACCAAGGGCTATCCCATTTTGCTCGTGACCCCGGGCAATCAAAAAGCAGAAATTTTCCGCGTCGTGCGCGCGCTCGGGCCGCTCTTCGAGCAAACGGTGTTGCTCGGTTATCCGCCGTTCTTGAAGGACGTGATCGATGCCGGCATTGCGGACGGCGTGCCTTGGCATTCCTACTCGTTGAAACTCGTGCTCGCAGGCGAAGTGTTCAGCGAAGAGTGGCGCACGCTCGTCAGCGAGCGCACCGGCATGAACAACCCAGTCACGAATTTCGCTTCACTTTACGGCACCGCTGATGGTGGCGTGCTCGGGAACGAGACGCCGCTCACGGTGAGTATTCGCCGATTTCTGGCCGACCGCAGCGACGTCGCCCAAGCGCTCTTCGGTGAAGCGCGCTTGCCCACGCTGGTGCAGTACGATCCGTGGGAACGCTACTTCGAGGAGCACGAACGCACGCTCGTGTTCTCGGGCGACTGCGGCGTGCCGCACCTCCGCTATCACATCTCCGATTCGGGCGGCATCTTCGCGTACCAAGCGCTGATCGATCGACTACGCGATTTCGGTTTCGATGCAGAGCTCGCTGCGCGAAACGCGGGCGGCACTCGCCTGCATCGCTTGCCCTTCGTGTACGTGTTCGGGCGCTCGCATTTTGCCGTTTCTTACTACGGTGCGAACGTCTTTCCTGACACGGTCAGCATCGGACTGGAACAGCCGGACACGCGCGCGTTCGTAACGGGGAAGTTCGTGCTCGAGGTGAAAGAGGACCGAGAGCGCAATCGACAACTCACGATCGCAGTGGAGCTCGCGCCAGGTGTCGCTGCGGAACCTGCCTTGGCTGATCGCCTCGGAGCTGCAATTTTGACGGTGCTGTTGCGGCTCAATAGCGAGTTTGCCAACTATGTG